>WBZY01000482.1_pt1 | contig 27651 bp, 31 predicted proteins | sample 5204191 | NCBI WGS metagenome assembly WBZY01 (sample SAMN12344363, study PRJNA552823) | activated sludge metagenome | biome: Activated sludge suspended growth; feature: Anammox Sidestream; material: Wastewater; isolation source: activated sludge from anammox sidestream of wastewater treatment...
GTTTCGATGCTCGGCATATCGCTCTTGATCGCTTGCAGGGACTTCCTCACCTTGCGTAGCGCTTCAAGGTTGGGAGCATCGACTCGAAAGTTTTGCAGGTCACGAATCTGTCGCTGAAGTTGAGCAATCTCCATCAGCGACGGGCTTGCATGGCTCAGATGGCTGGCGAGCTCCTGCAAGCGCCGGAGTTCCTTTGCAGTCGCGAAACTGTCGGCGATCGATCCAAGGTTGTGACTTCCGCGGACGATGGACTGCACGGCCGGCAGGGCCTTGCGCGGCACGAGTGTTGGTTCGAGGTCGAGGGCGCGGGCGATCTCCCGCTGCAGGGCGGCGGTGATCGAGCCCAGGTTGTAGCCGCGTGCGGCGGCCTGCACGAAGAGATCGCCGCCTCGGAAATCGTCCCCGGCGACGTCATTGCCGTCGCCGAAGGCCGCGCCGTTCCGGCCGATGCCCGCCTCATTGAGGCGCGGGGGCTCTTCGTCAACGAGTCCATCCTCACCGGCGAGCCCATCGCCGTCCTGAAGACCGAAGAACCGCACACCGATGTCGAGAGCGCAACCCCGGCGACAGCGCTATACGCGGGCACCACGGTCGTGGCGGGAAGCGGACTGGCGCTGGTCGTCGCCACTGGCAGCGCTACCTCCCTCGGTTCCATCTTCACCGCCATGCGGGACGTTCGCCGCCGCTCGACGCCGCTGGAAGACCGGCTCGAGAGCCTGGGCAACCGGCTTATCCTTGCTTTCCTGGCGATGTGCCTTGCAATCGTCGTGGTAGGACTCCTCCAGGGACGCGACCTGCGCGTCATCATCGAGATGGCGGTTGCGCTCGCCGTTGGGGCCATCCCCGAAGGGCTCCCCGCAGTCGCGACCACCACGCTCGCAGTCGCCGTCCGGCGCCTTGCTGGCCGCAAGGTGCTCGTCCGGCGGCTCGATGCCGTCGAAACCCTCGGCTCCACCACCGTCATCGCCACCGACAAGACGGGCACGCTCACGGAGAACAGGATGGTCATCCGCCAGGTTCTCCTCGCCGATGGCCGCGCTCTCGGTGTTGGCGTCACCGCCAGTGGCGCCCGGATCGCGACCGGCGTGGTCCGCGGCGACGGCGAACCGCCTTCCCGGGAAGAACAGGCCTCCGTTGAGCGCCTTCTCGTGGTTGCCGCGCTCTGCAGCGACGCCGTCGTCGAGCACGACGACGACCGCGGCTGGCATGCCCACGGCGACCCCTCCGAGGCCGCCATCGCCATCGCCGCCGCCGGGCTCGGCAATCACACGGCCGTTCTCGAGGCCAGCTTTCCCCGCACGCACACCCGGCCCTTCACATCGGCCACACGCTACATGCAGACTCACCACCAGGACGGCGCCGGCGAATCGTTCGTCGCTATCAAGGGCGCCTTCGAGCAGGTCCGCGCGCTCACAGGCGGCGAAAACCCCCACCTCGCCGCCTCCGTCCAGGACCTGGCCGGCGCCGGTTACCGGGTGCTCGCCGTTGCTGAGGGCGCGGGTGACGCCGGCCCCGCGCTCCTGGGTGCGATCGTGCTTGAGGATCCCCTCCGCCCGGATGCCGCCGCCGCCGTGGCTGCCTGCCGCGAAGCCGGCATCCGCGTCATGCTGATCACTGGAGACCAGTTGCAGACAGCGGCCAACGTAGCCACGCAGACGGGCATCCTCTCACCCGAAGGTCTCGCGCTTACCGGGTCCGGCGCGGCTGGTGCTCAACTCGCCCGCGCCGATGTCGTCGCCCGCGCGACCCACGATACGAAGGAGGCGATCGTTGCTGCGCTCCAGGACGGCGGCGAGGTGGTCGCCATGACGGGCGACGGCGTGAATGACGCTCCCGCTCTGCGCGCCGCCGACGTCGGTGTTGCTGTCGGGCCGGGCGCAACGGATGTCGCCATGGAGGCGGCCGACGTGGTACTCGCCGATGGGCGGCTCATGTCGCTCGTGGAGGGCATCAAGGAAGGACGCCTGATCGCCCGGAACCTCCGCCAGGCCATCATCTACCTGCTCACGGCCAGCTTCGGCACCATCTTCCTGATCACCCTCGCCATGGCGGCCGAAGACGACCTTGCCCTCGGGCCGCTCCAGATCCTCTGGTTGAACCTCGTGGTTCACATCTTCCCGGCTCTTGCCCTTTCCACGGGCCGGGAGGCCGGTCCGGGACCCACGGCGCCAACCACGGAGCTCTTTGCCCGCACGACATGGGCGGAGATAGGCGTGCGCGCGCTCGCCGTCGCTGCTTCCGGCCTGGTGGCGCTCGTGCTCACCGCCCGCACCGGCGAGACACCAGGGCAGGCCCAGGCCGTGGTCTTCACCGCCCTCGCCCTCGGCCTTGTGGGCCAGGCCTTCTTCATCGACGTCCGGTCGCTCACAGCATTCCGGAGGCGCGTGATGCGCCCGGGTCTCTGGCTCGGGGCTGCCATCTCTGTGTCGCTGATGCTCATGGCGCTCCAATGGCCCGGTTTCCGCGCCGCCCTGGAGCTTGATGCTATCGGCGCCCGCGAGTTTGGCCTCGCCCTGGCGTGCGCCGCGGCCTCGTGGTTCGGCGCCCAGGCCCTCCTCGCCCTTGGTCGCCGGCTGCCAGTCGTGAGCGACATCTGACACCCGCATTCACCCGCGTTTCCTCTGGCCAATTGCCGCTCGCGGCCGATTCTCCATGTGATGGGTGGAGCCCGGAAGGCACTGGCGCGCGTCCCCGGGGCGGCGATTGCGCTTTTCGGCGCTACCGCGGTGCTTGGCGTCGTCGCGCTCGGCGCGGGCCAGGCAACCTCTGATGGCGTGGACCAGCCCGCACCCGGCGCCGAGTCGCAGGCCGCCGCTGATCCCACTGTCGCGGGAGCTGAGGAGTCAACCACGATCCTCGACGCCGGCGACCTCGTCCTGGGCCCGGCCGATGTGACAGCGATGCTCGAAGAAGGCGCCATCGAAGTACCCCTGCCGGGCGACCTCCCGCCCGATGATCGGCGCAAGGCGGCCAAAGACGGCCGCTTCGCCCTTCCCCTGAAGGCGTGGACCATCTTCACCGACCGCTACGGCGCCCCCCGGGGCAGAGGCTGGATTCACGGCGGCCTCGACCTCTCCCTTGAGACCTACCCGGCCTCGGTCGTGTACGCGGCCTGCCAGGGAGTGGTTGCGACCGCGGCCTATTCGAGCTCCTACGGGAACCACGTGGTCGTCGATTGCGGGGAAGGCTGGAGCACGCTCTATGGGCACCTCAGCGCCACGCTCGTCGAAGCGCGCCAGCCCGTCACCTTCGATACCGCGCTCGGGATTTCGGGCTCGACTGGCTTCTCCACAGGAGAGCACCTCCACTTCGAGATCCGCTGGGAGGGGGCGCCGGTCAACCCCGAGGACTACCTGGACTTCGGTATTCCCGAGGATGCCCCGCTTTCCAACGGGCCCCTCTGGTTCGGAGAGCCCGGGGCGCGTGCACGCACCACCAGTGTTCCCTGGTCCGGCGCCACAGGTGCAGGGTCAGCCGACCCAAGGGCCGCTGTTGAACCAACCGCCACCCGGCCCCCGGCCACTGCCACGCCAACGCGCCCGGCGGCAACACCGACGCGCCCCGCTACGCCCACTCCCAAACCAGACCGTTAGCGCAGGCTCCTAGCCCCCGTTTTCCAGGCCCTGAAGGTGCGTTGCGTCGTTGTACCCGAGCAACGTGAATCTGCCGCTCTTCGAGAACTGCATCCGCGTTATGGACGTGTTGTCGCAGGCAAACGACCACGTCGCCTCGATGGGCAGGCTCAGGAACTCGGCCAGCATGGCCATGATGGCGTTGCCGTGCGACACGAGGAGCACAGTCCCGCCACGGTGAGCTTCAACCGAACGCTGCACGGCCTCGCTCGTGCGCGTCCTCAGCTGCTGGAGGGTTTCACCCCCGGGCGCCCCGTGCAATCGCCCCAGGAAGAAGTCGCGCAGCAACTCCGGGTGCCGTTCGCCGAGTTCGCGTCCGGGCCGGCCCTCCCATTCGCCGTAGTGCATTTCGCGGAGCCCCGGGTCGGGCGCCGCCTCCAGGCCGGGCTTCTGCTCCAGGGCGTGCTCGGCTGTTTTCGCCGCGCGTGAGAGGTCGCTCGAATAGGCCGCGTCGATCTCCATCTCTCGCAGCCTGGCGCCGAGGGCCCGGGCCTGCCTCACGCCCAGCGGAGTCAACTCCGTTTCGGAATGCCCGCAGAACAGCCCCTCGATGTTCCCGTACGTCTGGCCGTGACGTACGACAATTACGCGCGTGATCATGCATCGAGTCTAGAGGACGCGTTCATTACGGGCCCCTGCCACCCGGGCGGTTCAACTTCCATTTGTTTTACGAACGTTTTACGAATTGATGCCCCCGGTTGCTGGTGCGCGTACACCCGGCGCTTGTTACGGTACCGTCGACGCTTTCCGGAAGAGCCCTTAAGGGGCGGGAGGAGCAATGCGCGGAGTGTTTAGAAAAGGAACAATCGTGGCTGCGACCACGCTCGCCTTCGCCGCCATCCTTGGCGGCTCGCTCGGGTTGGCAACGGCCGGGACGCGGAGCAGCGGCCTTGTTGCAGGCCAGAACGTCATCGGCGGCCCGATCAAGGGCGATGTCGCTCCTGCCAAGTTCGTGAGCTGCCTCGGCAACTCCTGGACGGCTCTCTACATCTGGGACAACCGCTCAGCCGAACAGGGCGGTCAGCGCTGGCAGCACTACCTGAAGGGCGTCCCCGACTACGTCAACTCATCGGCGACGGGCGGAATCACCGTCGTACCACGGCTCGCCGGCGTCTACCTGTTCATGTCCGCGGCCATGTCGTCGCCGTTCCTCCCCGATTCCAACGCCGATACCTGCCCCTAACCGGCGCCACAAGGACTCCCATTGAAAGCCCCCGCCCCTGGCGGGGGTTTTCGTTTGGCTCGCGGGCGCACCCTACAATGGGGTTGCCAATCCGGCCTGAGGAGGGAGTGGCATGGCCCATGCCATCCGGCTCCGCCAGGAGCACATCGACGCCATGGTCAAACACGCGCTCGAAGACGCGCCCATTGAGTGCTGCGGCATCCTTGCCGCCGTGGACGGCGAGGTCGTCTCCGTGCACCGCGCCCGGAACGTGGAGGCCAGCCCCTACCGGTTCAGCATCCACGGCCTGGAGCAACGCCGCATCGAGGAGGCCATCGACGAGTCGGGCGCGCATCTCGCCGGCTTCTACCACTCCCACACCGGCTCCGAAGCCAGGCCAAGCCCTACCGACATCCGCATGATGAACGCCTTCTTTGGCCCTCCCTATGTCCACTTCGTGATCGGCGTCTCCGACCGGGAGAACCCCGTTGTGCGCGTCTTCTACATCGAAGACGGCGCCTCCTCCGAGCAGGAATTCGAGGTGGTTCACTGAGTCAGCCCTTCCCGGCCATCGCCCCGCTGCACCGCGACTACCGGGCGCCCGCACTCGAAATCCGCGGCCGCCGGTTCTCATGGGGCGAACGCACCTTCCTGATGGGCATAGTCAACGTCACACCCGATTCCTTCAGCGGCGATGGCACGGGCGCCGACCCCGCCGCCGCTGCCGCGCTTGCCGCACGTTTTGAAGCCGAAGGCGCCGACATCCTCGACGTCGGCGGCGAATCAACCCGCCCGGGCGCCAGCCCGCTGGACCCCGAGGTGGAGCTCGCACGCGTGGTGCCCGCCATCCGCGCAGTCCGGGCGCGCACCAGCCTGCCAGTCTCCGTTGACACGTGTCACCCCGCGGTCGCGGCGGCAGCCATTGCCGCAGGAGCCGATGTCGTGAACGACATCTGGGGCCTCAGGTCCGATGCTGCCATGGCGGAAACAGTCGCTCGCGCAGGAGTCCCGCTCGTGGCCATGCACAACCAGCGCGGCCGGGCGCCCGGGGACGTCATCCAGGGCCTGCGCGCCGGCTTCACGGAAACCCTGCGACTGGCCGCGGAAGCCGGCATCCCGTCCGAACGCGTGATTCTTGACCCCGGCTTTGGGTTCGGCTGGGAACCGGCGCAGAATCTCGAAATGGTGCGGCGCCTCCCTGAGCTCTGGGACTTCGCCATGCCCCTCCTTGTCGGGCCGTCACGCAAGTCCACCATCGGGCTGGTCCTGGAAGCCCCGGTGGGAGAACGTCTCGAAGGCACCGGTGCGGCGGTCGCCCTTGCAATCGCCGGCGGGGCCGACATTGTCCGCGTCCACGATGTCCGCCAGGTGGCCCGCGTTGCCCGCGTCGCCGACGCCATCGTCCGCGACAATTGGCGTCCGTGACCTCCTCCGGGCCCATCCTCATAGCCCTCGGCAGCAACCTCGGCGACCGCGCGGCCAATCTCCGCGCTGCGCTCCACCTGATGGCCTCTGCCCGGGTCACGCCGGTGCGCGTCTCGCAGGCCTGGGAATCAGAACCCGTTCCCGAAGGTCAGCCGCGATTCCTCAACGCCGTCGCCGCCGTCGAAACGGCCCTCTTTCCCCACGGCCTGCTGGATGCCCTGAAGCAGATCGAGCAGGCCCTCGGCCGCCGCCCCAGCGGGCGCTGGGGACCGCGCCCCATCGACCTCGACATCCTCTTCTATGGCGGGCTCGAGGAGTCCGCACCGGACCTCGTCATCCCCCACCCTCGCATCGCCGAGAGGCGATTCGTGCTCGCGCCGCTCTCCGAGGTCTACCCGGGCCCGCTGCCCATCCTTGGCCGCACTGCCCTCGAACTGCTCTGCGAGGCGCCGCCACTGGGAATCAGGCGCACGGGCATCAGCCTTGAAGGCTGAGCACGGGCGTCACCACTGCCCGTTCACGTCGCCTGGCGTCAGCACGGGCATGATCCCGCGCCCTCGCCGGTCTGCGGCGCGAACAAGTCCGTAAAGGCTGTCAACGGTGGGCGCCGCCACCCCGAGTGCCCGAGCGCGCCGCGAAGGCTCGCCCAGGATCGCCTCAACCTCAAGCTCCCTTCCCAGCACGTAGTCAATGACCATGCTGGTCCGGTAGTCGCCGATGGCGCGTGTCTGGGCGAACATCGCCTGCACCACGCTCTCGGCGTCCAGGCGCTCCTTCGCGCCCACGGCCTCAAGGTCGGCGTTGCCCGCCGCGGCCACCTCGCGCATCGCGCCCTCCGCTATTCTCGAAAGGGCCTCATCGCCCAGGATGGTCTGCGTTCCCACTCCCCCGGCAGCCACCGAAAGGCCGTTGAACGGCACGTTCCAGCACAGCTTCTCCCAGCGTGCGAAGCGGAGATTCGGCGCCACCACGACCTCAATCCCGCCCGACGCGAGCAGCGCGCGGAGCTCCTCCGCCTGTTCCGGGTCATCCTCGTAGTGGCCGATGCTCACACGGCCGTACACCAGGTGGTGGATGACTCCCGGGTCTCCCCGGTTGATGCAGACAAAGGCCATCCCACCGAAGACCCTCTCCCCTCCGAACCAGCCGGCGAACCGTTCCTCAATCCCGAGCCCGTTCATGAGCGCGAGCACGCGGGTGTTCGGAGCCATGCACGGCGCCACCAGTCTCTGCGCCTGTTCAATCGCCGTGGCCTTCAGCGAGCAGAGCACCCAGTCGACCGGCCCGATCTCTTCGGGCGTGCCGAATGCGGCCACCGGCTCCAGCCGGAAGTCGCCCGCGGGGCTGCGGATTTCCAGCCCGCCCGTCTGCACCGCTTCAAGGTCGCGCCGCATCAGGAAGCGAACGGCGTGGCCCGCGCGCGCCAGCAGCGCACCGTAGTAGCAGCCGACTGCTCCCGCGCCGATGACCGCCACCGTTGCCATGCGGGCAGATTATTGGATCTGCCCCGTGGCAGCTACAGGCGCCTGCTTTTCGAGTAGAATACGAACAAAGGTTCGCCATGACCGCGCCCACCATCCTCCACGTTGACCTAGACGCCTTCTTCGTCTCGATGGAGCTCCTGCGGCGCCCGGAGCTGCGCGGGCTGCCCGTGGTGGTTGCCGGTGCCCTCGGCCCTCGCGGCGTGGTCAACACATGCAGCTACGAGGCACGCCGCTTCGGCGTTCGCTCGGCGATGCCCGTCTCCCAGGCGCGCCGCCTCTGCCCCTCGGCGGTCTTCCTCGAATCGGACTACAGCTTCTACAGCCCTGCATCGAAGCAGTTCCATGCCATCCTGCGCGATTTCACATCGCTGGTTGAGCCGGCCGGCGCCGACGAGGCCTATCTCGACGTATCCGGCAGCGAGCGCCTCTTCGGCGATGGGCCGGCCATCGCCCGCAGCATCCGGGCGCGGGTGGCGGCCGAGGCCGGCATCACCGCATCGGTGGGCGTCGCCACGAACAAGCTCGTCGCCAAGGTGGCTAGCGACGCGGCCAAGCCCGATGGCCTGCTCGTCGTCGCTCCCGGTGAAGAGGCGGCCTTCCTGGCTCCGCGCCCTCTGCGCGACCTTCCCATGGTGGGACCGAAGACGGCCGCCGTCCTCGCCGGGCTCGGCGTCAGGTCGATCGGCGACCTCCAGCGCATCCCGGTGCATGCACTCCAGGCCCGCTTCGGACGCCATGGCGCCGAGCTCCACACTCGCGCCATGGGCATCCACGATGCCACGGTCCTTGCCGGCCGCGCCGAGGCCAGGTCCATCTCGCGGGAAACCACCTTCGACACCGATGAACAGTCGGAGGAGCGTCTGCTCGCCGTGCTCCGCCGCCAGGCCGAACGCGTGGCCGCCGACCTCGCTCGCCAGGAGCGGAGCGCGCGCACTGTCACGCTGAAGCTCCGCTTCCCGCCCTTCGAAACCCTCACGCGGTCCTGGACGCCCGGCCCGCCAGTGGAGCTGGCGGAAGAGATCTTCGCCGCTGCCGGCGGCCTCTTCGAGCGCGCCTGGGCGGAAAACGCCCACCGGCCCGTCAGGCTCCTCGGGCTCGGTGTCGCCAACCTGCAGGAGCGGGCGCGCCAGCTGAAACTTGGCGAACCCGCCTCGCACGGGCAACTCGACCGGGCCGTATCGTCCCTGCGTGACCGCTTCGGCGAAACCGCCGTCGTGCGCGCCGCCGAACTACCCGCGCCCGGCGCAACCCGTTCGCCATTGACAGCTCCCCTCGCTGGCCCGCACGATCAGATAGATTTGGAAGGATTCGAGGGAGTGTGAACGAACAGCCCCAGGCCTCCCGCCGCTGGATTCCCCTTGGCGCCGCCGCCGCGCTTCTTGGCGTGAGCGAATCAACCGTGCGCCGCTGGGTCGATTCGGGGGAGGTACGCTCCTTCCGGACTCGCGGCGGCCACAGGCGGGTCCTCGAAGACGACCTCCGTGGCATCGTCGAGGCCACCGGCGCTCTTCCCGCGCGCGATGCCGATCGCATCAGCGACCTCGCCATTGCCCGCGTGCGCCGCCGAATGAGCCGCGGCCGCCAGACCCACACCATGCCCACATTCGCCGAGCTCAGCGACGCTGCCCGCGACCGCCTGCGCCTCATGGGGCGCCAGATGGTCGACCTGTTCGCACGCTACATCTCTTCGTCCACCAGGGGCGAGCGGTTTGTCGAGGACGCCCGCACCATCGGGCGCGAATACGGGCGCATGCTTGTGGCCGAAAAAGTGCGCCTCACCACCGCCATCGGCACGTTCAACTCGCTCCGGCGCTCGCTTGATGAGACCGCCTCGCAGATCGCCACCGAATCGGGGCTCTCCACCGACGAGGCCGTGGACGCCGTCGAGCGCACGCTCGAGCTCGCCGACGTGGTCCTGGAGGGCATGGCCGAGGTCTACGAAAGCTCCGCGACTTCGCCCTGACGGCCCGGGCGGTGCCCGTTTCTCAGTCGACGATCCGCAGCGAGGCCGTGCTCTTTGCCACGAACCAGTAGGCCCTGCCCTGCTCCATGGTGCGCAGGTTGTTCACGAAGGCCGGCAGTCCCGGTATGTAGCGGAGCCACTGACCGGACGCAGCATCCCACGTGTAGACGGCACTGACGCCCGAAGTCCCTTTCAGGGCCTCGCTTACCGGGGCGTTGCTGCCCGGCCAGGTGAGGAGGTTCGCTCCCGGTTGCAGCGGCAGCGAATTCGTCGGCGTGCTCGTGGGGCTCGGCGTCTTTGGCGGAGTCGCCGTGGCCGTCGGTGATTGCGCCGGTGTGCTCGTGGCCGGAACCGTAGGCGTGCTTGTGGGCTGCCACGTGGGCGTGGTGGCCGGCGGCTGCTGGGCCTGCGTGGGCGGAGCAACCGGGGTTGAGGTTGGCGCCTGGGTGGGCGCCGTTGTCGGTGTGCTCGCCGGCGGGACAGCCGGTGTTGGCGTGCTCGCGGGAGGCTGCGTGCTCGTGGGCGGAGTGGTCGGAGTGTTCGTGGGCGGCTGCGTGGGCGTGTTGGTCGGCGGCGGTGGTGGTGGAGCGCCCCCCGTTCCGTCGTCCGTTGCCCCGAAATTGGTTGCCCAGTACCAGCCGTAAGGCGAGCCCGGCACGTTGGCGCGCGAGATGCCGATCTGCTTGTAGTAGGTCCCAAGCATGTTTGCGTTGTGCCCGGGTGAGTTCTTCCACGCGTCAAAGGCCGATTGCGCACTCGACCAGCCGGTCCCGGCAGCGAGGTTCTCCCCCGCGCCCTGCGGATAGCCGCAGTCGAGGGCCCGCTGGTAGGGCGAACGCCCCAGCGAGTCCGTGTGCGAGAAGTAGCCGTTCGTCCCGAGGTCGTTGGTCATCCACGTCGCGGCGCGGTTGAGATTGGTCGAGACGGTCAGCGTGCCCAGGCCGTTCTGGCTCCGGTAGTTGTTGATGAGCGTCAGGAACGTCTGCTCTTCACCGTCCAGCCCCGTGTCGCCGGTCGTGCAGTCGCCGGCCGCGCGCGCTGGCGAGCTCCCTGCCGCGAACGCGCCAAGGCCCGCCAGGGCCATCCCCGTGAGTCCCAACAGCAGGGCAAGTGTACGTGTCCGCATATCTCGTTCCCAACCGCTTCCTGCCCCCGGTTTCGCTCAGGGGTCCCATTTGGAAGTTCGGCGGTTGGACGTTCCGTCCGAGTGGCCAGCCGGTGGACGGCCCGGGAAGGGAGGGGGGAGATGCGAAGGTCGGCGATGCGCCCTGGTGCCGGTGCGGACGCGCCAGGCTCCGGGAGTGGTCCGGCCTTCAGCCCGGCTGCAACGTGAACCACTGCTGCTGCACACGTTGACGCCGGGAGCACCCATCACCATAATGCGAACATCTGTGCGTATCGAGGCTCACATGGCCGAACCTGCCTATCCGGTCCTCGCCACCCGCACCATGCCGCCGGCCGCGGCTGCCGAGGCGGTGATCGCCGACCTGCGTGCCAGGCCAACGGAGACGACCGTTCGGCGCATCGAGGAAACGCCGGCCCGCTTCGCCAGCTGGCCCGGGGAGACCCACCCGGACCTCCTCGCCGAGCTTTCCCGGCGGGGCATCGATCGCCCCTATACCCACCAGTCCCTCGCCATAGAGCACGCCCTGGCCGGGCGGAGTGTGGTAGTCGTCACCCCCACGGCGAGCGGCAAGACCCTCTGTTATAACGCGCCCGTTCTCAGCACCATCCTCCGCGATCGGTCGGCCCGGGCCCTCTACCTCTTCCCGACCAAGGCGCTCGCACAGGACCAGCTCGATGAGCTCAACGGCCTCGTCACCGCTCTCGGGGCCGAGATCGGCGCCTTCACCTATGACGGCGACACACCGGCCGACGCCCGTCGCGCCGTTCGTACGGCCGGGCACATCGTGCTCACCAACCCCGATATGCTGCACACGGCCATCCTTCCCCATCACACGAAGTGGGTGCAGCTCTTCGAGAGCCTTGAGTTCGTCGTGCTCGATGAGCTGCACACGTACCGCGGCGTTCTTGGCAGCCATGTTGCCAACGTCATCCGGCGGCTTCGCCGTATCTGCCAGTTCTACGGGTCCAATCCCACCTTCATCTTCTGTTCGGCCACCATTGGCAATCCCGCAGAGCTCGCCGAGGCGCTCCTCGGCGATGCCGTGGAGATGGTCGACGACAACGGCGCGCCCCAGGGGGAGCGCGTGGTGGTGGTTCACAATCCCCCGGTGGTCAACCGCGAGCTGGGAATCCGCCAGTCCGCTCTCAAGGCGGGCCGCGATATCGCCGCGCGCCTCATTCGCGCCGGTGTGCAGACCATCGTCTTTGCCCCCAGCCGCATCCGGGTGGAGTTGATGCTCACCTACCTGCGCGACTCCCTGAAGGACAAACCCGGCGAACCCGAGCGCATCGCCGGCTACCGCGGCGGCTACCTGCCCCTCGAAAGGCGCAACATCGAACGGGGCCTGCGCAGCGGCGACGTGCGATGCGTGGTCGCCACAAACGCGCTTGAGCTCGGCATCGACATCGGCGGTATGGGCGCGAGCGTGGTAGTGGGCTATCCCGGGACCCTCGCCAGCCTCTGGCAGCAGTTCGGGCGAGCCGGCCGCCGCCACGAAGGCTCCCTCTCGGTGCTGGTGGCATCCTCCAACCCCCTCGACCAGTACGTCGCCGCCAACCCGGGGTTCATCTTCGACCGCAGCATCGAGAACGCCCTCATCGACCCGGACAACATCTTCGTGCTGGCCAACCACCTGAAGTGCGCCGCCTTTGAGCTCCCCTTCGTGGTGGGCGAAGTCTTTGGCGCCCATACCGCCGAGATGCTCGAGCTCCTTGCCGATGAGGGGCTCATCCAGCGCTCCGGTGATCGCTATCACTGGATGACCGAGGCCTACCCCGCCGAACAGGTGAGCCTGCGCACCGCCAGCACAGACAACTTCGTCATCATCGAACAGGGGCCCCGGCCAAAGGTCATTGGAGAATGCGACCGCCCGAGCGCCCCGTTGCTGATCCACGAGGATGCCATCTACATCCATCGCGGCCAGCAGTACCAGGTCGAATGGCTGGACTGGGACGACAAGAAGGCCTACGTCTCGCCCGTTTCCGTTGACTACTACACCGATGCGCAGCTCGCGGTTGAGCTCAAAGTCCTCGACTCCTTCCGCGCCGCCGACGCCCCCGGCGGCCGCCACGAGATGGGCGAGGTGGCCCTGACCTTCCTGGCCACCATCTTCAAGAAGGTGAAGCTCAACACACACGAAAACGTCGGCTGGGGGAAGATTGCCATCCCCGAAGAGACCCTCCACACCACGGGCTACTGGCTTGGCTTCGAAGACGAAGCTACGAAGGGGCTTAAACGCGACGAGCTTGCTGCCGGGCTCGCGGGCGTCGCGCACCTCGCCCGGAATCTCGCCCCAATCTTCTGCATGTGCGATGCGCGCGACATCGGAAGCGAAGCCCACGTTCGTTCGACCTTCACCGGGCTGCCCACGGTCTACCTCTTCGACAATGTGCCCGGTGGCGTTGGCCTGGCCGAAAAGCTGTTCGACCTCCGCCACGAACTGGCCGAGGCGTGCCTCCGCGTGCTCCTGGCCTGCGATTGCCGGGACGGGTGTCCTGCCTGCGTCGGTCCACAGGTGGAATCAAAGAGCCCGGCCAGGAAAGCCGCCCGGCAACTGCTGGAGAAGCTGACCGGGTAGTCTCCGCCCTACTTTCCCGCCTGCGCCTGGTTCGGGTTGTTTGCCAATGACACCTGACGGCTCCGCGGTTGCAGCAATGCGGAACTGAGGGGGAATCAACCCCCGCGTCTAAACGCTAAATCGCTTGACACCTTTAGCAGTTCCCGCCAATATCACATCAGGACTTGCACTCGGCGGAACCCGGGACTCGAGACGAAGCCCTGGAACCTCGCCGGGCAGGCCACCTGAACTTCGCCAGCTAAGAGTCGTTCACCCCGCCTCTTGCTCTGAAGGGCTCCCCAACGGGAGCCCTTCGCTTTACGTGAGGCAAACCATCAACGCCACGCGATTCATGTATCCTCAGATCAAGGGCACTGACGTTCTCCCCCTCGGTGACCGGTTCGCGACTACGATCGAGGGGACGTAGACTTCCTCAGGGCAGTCCAGGGTCATGTCCGTCCCATAGTTTTCCGGCCATTCCGGGGAGGTTTGCACCAGGCAATGATCAAGAAGATGCGCTCCGCGCTGCTCCTATTCTCCGCAGCCGTCCTGCTGGGCGGGCTGGCCGTAGCCTGCGGCGGGGATGACGACGACGGAGGTGACTCCAAGCCGGCCGAGATCCCGGCCGGGGCGCCAATGGTCGACCAGGACGACCTCACCTTCATCCCCAACAAGCTCACTGCGAAGACTGGCGAAAAGGTCTACTTCAAGAACAGCGAGACTGCCATCCACACCGTCACCATCAACGGCAAGAACGTCTCCGGGAACATGAAGGAGAACGACGTCGTGATCTGGATTCCCGAGAAGGCCGGCGAATACAAGATCACCTGCGACTACCACCCGCAGATGAAGGCCACGATCACGGTCGAGTAGCGCCCCCCAATCCTGCGCGCCCCATCCAAGTCCTCGGGGGAAGCCGCGGCGGCGTCCTTCCCCTAGAATCAGCGGAATGATTGCGAACTGGTTCCGGACCACCTTCCAGTCGCTGGGGAACCGCAACTACCGCGTGCTCTGGTTCGGCACCACCCTCGCCTTCCTCTGCTTCATGATGTCCACCGTCGTGCAGTCCGTGGTCGCGTTCGACCTCACCGGTGAGAACAGGGCCGTGGGCGCGGTCTCGCTCGGCATGGGCATCGCCACCATCTTCATTTCGCCCTTCGGCGGGGTCATCGCCGACCGCGTCTCCAAGCGTAAGCTGCTCCTCGCCGGGCAGTCGCTCGTGGGGCTCAACTTCATTGCGGTCGGGGTCCTTGTCGTCACCGGCCACATCACACTTCCGCTTCTCATCGCCTCCACCTTCGTACTCGGCGCGGTGTTTTCGTTCATTGGCCCGGCGCGACAGGCATGGATTGGCGAAATCCTTCCCGGGCCGGCGCTTGCCAACGGGATAGCTCTCCAGCAGATAGCCATGACGCTCACCCGCATCTTCGGCCCGTTTGTCGCCGGCGGGTTGATCGCCCTTTCCTTCATCGGCACCGGTGGCGCTTACCTCTTCATGGGCGCGGTGTTCGTGGTGGTCATTGCCACTCTTGCACAGCTCCCGGCCTCCACCGTGCTGCGCGAAGGGCCACCGCGCTCTGTGGCCGACGACTTCCGCTCCGGCTTTGGCTACATCGCCGGCACTCCCGTGCTCGCTCTTCTCTCGCTCACCTTCATTGGCGTGGTCATCACCGGTTACTCGTACCAGGTCCTGCTGCCGGGCTTTCTCGAAAACGAGCTGGGGCGCGACCCGCGCGACATGAGCTGGCTTCTTGGCATCGGCGCGGCGGCCGGGCTGGTCGTTACCCTCGGTATTGCCAGCGTGGTTGGCTCAAGGCACGCCTGGTGGCTCATGTTCACGGGCATCGCCATGCTCGGTGTATCGCTCGCCCTGGCTGCGCTGGCGCAGTCGTTCACACAGGCGCTCGTGGCCATGATGTTCGTCGGCGCCGGGTCGAGCGGATTCCAACTCCTGAACAACGCTCTCATCATGCAGGAGACGGAGCCGGCCTACTACGGACGCGTCATGTCCATCACCATGCTCGCCTGGGGGTTCAACGGTCTCGCCGGGCTTCCGTTCGGCGTGCTCGCCGACAGGACCGGCGAGCGCGAGGCGCTCTTCGTTATGGGCGTGCTCGTTCTTGCCGTGGCCGTCGTGGCCGCCCTCGCTCGCGCCGGGGCGGTGCGCGCCGTGGTCCCCGCTCCCGTCATCCCTTCAGGCGGCGAATGAGCCGCACCCCTGCTACGCTTAGGGCACAGAACCCCCTCCGGAGCCAATCACTGCTCATGAAACGTGAAGAGATCGCCGCGCTCATCGCTATCCTCCAGGCTCAGCTTGCACTTGGGCAGGAAAACGTGATCGTGGGCTCATGGAAGATCGGCTTCGACCGCCGCCGCCAGGCCTTCACCTTCGACAAGTGCGAGAACGACGGTTACTGCGAGGAGCGCCCCGCCGTTGTCTCCCTGGCGGGCGAGATCCTGGACCCCGGCGGGCCCCTCTTCGGGGATTAGCGCTCGCGCCCGCTCTCTGTTCACCAGATCTCCCCTGATTTGGACACGTACCCCTCGTGAATTCGCCTTCTAGTGCCGATTAAAGAAGGAGAATGCCTCCGCGAACCCTGTCCCCGGCCGGCGCACGTGCCGAGAGGCACGCCCTTGTTCGCGTGCTCGTCGTGGATCTTGAGATCGACGACGTCAAGCGATTGCGCGCTACATTCGAGGGCGACGGCGGCTTCCGCATCCATACGGCGCGCACCCTGGAAGAGGCCGAGGAGAGGCTTGCCTCTGGCGCCTTTGATGTGACGCTCATCGAGAGCTCGCTCTGGAGCCCTGAAGGCGCCGACCTCGTCCGCTTCGTGCGCGATAGGCGCCTCGACATCGCGGTGGTGTTGCTCACCTCGGGCAGTCAGCGTGATGCCCTTCCCGCTCTCAAGCTTGGCGCTCATGACTTCATTAGCAAGCAGTTCCTCGACGATGCCGAGCACGTCACGGCGCGTGTGCTCGCTGCGGTGGCCGAAAGCCGCACCCTGCGCCGGCGCGAGACAATGGTTCGCTGGCTCGAGCGCGAGGCCCGGACCGACCACATGACCGGGCTCGCCAATCGCCGCGCGTTCGACGAGCACCTCCAGAAAACCTCCGATGAAGCCCGGCGCGCAGGCGAACCCCTCGCCCTCATCCTCGTTGATGTCACCGGCACCCGGCAGGTCAACGAAGCCTATGGTCACCCCTCCGGCGATGCCATGATCCGGCGCGCGGCCAGGGCGGTTGCCAGCAGCATCCGCGGCTGCGACTTTGCCGGCCGCATCGGCGGCGACGATTTCGGAGTGCTGATCCGCGGGGGCGACATGGAGCTGGCGCGCCGCATCGCACGGCGGATCGCGCATGAGATTGAGCGCCTGAATAACGAAGGTCTGGACGGGGAGATCCCCGTGAGCGTGTCGTTTGGCGTCGCGAGTGGTCCCGCGAGCAATGCCGCGGACCTCTTCGCAGCCGCCGACCAGCAGCTATCCGCCCACAAGGGATTGCGGCCGGCAATCACCCCGTTCTTCCTGGCAGGCGAAGACGACGGCCCATCCGTCGCCTGATGCGCTTTACGCCGAAGGCAAGGTAAGAGGTGACCCAGTGTTTGGTAAACGGCGAAGCGCGCAGCAAGTAGAGACTCCCGTCGAGGTCGAAGACCCGTCCCGCCCGTGGACGATCGATGCCGAGACCGGCCTTGGCAACTACCGCCAGCTGAACGAGATCCTCCGCCGCGAGATCGCCCGGAGCCTGCGTTACGGCAATGGGAACGCGCTCGCGGTTTTCGATGTTCGCGTCGCCGGATTCAGGCCCACCGGCGAGCGGCCAGACCCCCCTTCACCGGCACAGTTCGTGGCCGATGTCCTGCTCCGGGAGGCGCGCGACTCCGATGTGGTATGCCGGCTCGACCTCACGCATTTCGTGGTGCTCCTCCTTGAGGCCGGCCTGGACGGCTCCGAGCAGTTCATCCACCGCGTCCGCACGGCAATTTCGCACGCGCCCTACAGCCGCAACACCAACGGAAGCGGAATCTACGCCCGGACCTGGGCGGGGTGCGTGGGTTGGCGCCCCGGCCTCGCTACCCCCGCCGCGTACCTTGACGCGGCCATGGAAGCGCTGGAACGAACCCGCGCTGGCTATTTCACCCGGGAATCGCTTTTCGAAGAGCCGGTACCTTCGCCCAACGCCTGATGCACCCGTGCTCTTATCGCCCTGCAGGAAGCCCGTCAACAGCGGGCAGGTAGCCGGCGCCGTCAATCCACCACGAGGCTGTCAGGGGGGCCCAGCTGGTCATGCGGGCCAGGGTCCCTTTCGTCTGGCCGTCCTTGCTCAGGATCCAGAGCTCCCTGCGCTCATCCCGCTGGGCCCAGTACGTCAGCAGCATCCATGCTCCGTCAGGTGACCACGTAACAAGCTGAGGCTGCCCGTGTCGAGGCACTTCGAAGCTCGCGATCTTGGTGCGCTCCACGCCGGACACCAGGATGACGTCTCCGTCCTCCTCGATCACGACCCTCTCCCCCTGGGGCGATTCGGCGCCTCTTTTTCCCTCGAAGTTCCCGGCCGCGATGCCCGTGTCGTGCTCCTCCCCCGTTGCCAGGTCGAGTTCGGTCCACGTTGGCTCTCCGGGCCGGGGACGGTCCGCTGAGACCCGGGCTATCGTGTCCTGGTCAACCCACGACACCTTCCAGGTGTCGAGGCCCGGGCAGCTCACCCTGCTGCGCGATTCCCCCGAGGCGCGGGCGCGCACAATGCAGCCGTCCCCGTCAATGAACAAGATCTCCCCGGGGATTGCCGGGTTGGGGTTCCTCTCCAGCGACGGCGGCGAAGGGTCGTAGCGGCCGAACTTGAACACGAGCACCACCAGCACCAGCGCCGCCGTCACCCCCGCGATGGTCCCGGCCGCCCAGAGCCGCCGGGCTAGCTTACCGCTGTTCGAACCCATGGCCGGAACCTCGCAAGGAAGGTAACAACTGCGATGAGCAGCGCGCCCATCAGGATGAGCAGGAGCGCTGCCGTCGTCTCTTCATCAACGTGCCGGGTGATGGTGCTGATCAACCCCCCGAAGATGCCGGCCACACCGGCCAGCATGTACACGAGTCCCCCGCGCCATACGCTGAGGGCGATCACGGCCGCGCTCGCAACGAAAACGAGCGACTCCGCCCAGCCCTCGTCGAAACCGGCCGAGAAGGCGCCCCAGGTGATCGCAGCCGCAACCACCGCGCGGGCCGGCAGCTGCGGTTCCAGCCAGCCGCGTTCCACCGCAAGGGCGCCGGCCCCGCCCACGATGGCGAGCGAAATCCCGGCCACAAGGAAGCTGAACTCGTCCGAACGCCCCCCGAGCGCGATCGAGAGCATGTACGCCGCACCGCCAATGCCGAGCACCTGCGGGTGGGCGGGGGCCAGAACCCAGAGCGCGAGCGCCAGGATCGTCGCGACCAACCCGGTTGCCAGCTGGATATCGTCCGCGCGCCATCCCGCGCTGTCCCCGGTCACGGCCGTTGCTCCCGAGAGGAGGACGCCCCCGGCCAACCAGGCGATGTGGCCACCGCGCACCATCCCCGGCTCGGGGAGCGTTCGCAGGCCGGCGCCGAGGGCCAGTGCCAGCACCCCCGGCACCCCCACCACCGCGATCCGTGCCCAGTCCTCCAGGTCCTCCCACGAGGTCCCAACCAGGATGACCACGCCGACAGCCGCCACTGCCAGGCCGAGGTAGATCAGCGCCTCAAGGATGCCGGGCCCTTCCCGGTCCCCGGTCTCCAGCTGCGACCTCGCGGAGTCGCGCTCGAACGCCCGGATGCGCTCGGCCGCGGCCTCGTCCAGGATGCCGGCCGCCCGCCATCGCTCCAGGTGTTCCTCGGACGATGCCACGCTGCCACCATAGGTGAGCCGCATTCGCCTTACAACCCCGGCAATCCCGGGGGCGACTGAATCGCAGGCAGGGCGTAGGCTTTGGCTCCAGGACTCCCAGGGAGGTGGACGATGTCGTTGCGTGGCAAGGCCGCAATCGTCGGCATCGGCGAATTCAAGCCCTCGCGCTACACGGAAGGGGCGACCACGCTCGGGATGCTCGTCGAAGTAGGCCGCCAGGCTGTGGCCGATGCAGGGCTCGAAATCGGCGAGGTCGACGGCCTCATCACCGAGAACTTCGCCGAGGCGCCGTTCATGGCTCCTTCCTCCGTGGTCGAGTACCTGGGCATCAGGGCGAAGTTCGCCGAGCTGGTCGACCTCGGCGGCGCCACCGGCGCAGGCATGGCCGCCCGCGCGGCGATGGCCATCGCCAGCGGCCTCTGCGAGACCGTGCTATGCGTAACGGGCACCCGCCGCGAAGCCCGCAGCCCTTCGGGCCAGCGCCGCTCCGCCAGCTCGGGCTACGCCGGGAGACGCGTTGACCGCACCCCCTACTCCGAGTTCGAAGCCCCCTTCGGGGCCATCGGAGCGAATTACGGCTACGCCATGATCGCCAACCGCTACCGCCACGAGTACGGCGTCACCCCCGAGCAGCTCGCGAAGATCGCGGTGGCCCAGCGCTACAACGCCTGCCATAACCCCGATGCCATGTTCTTTGGCCAGCCAATCACCGTGGAGGACGTGCTCAACTCACCAGTCATCGTGGACCCGCTGCACATGCTTGAGATAGTCATGCCCTGCGCGGGAGCGGCTGCCCTCGTGGTCACCAGCGCGAAAAAGGCCCGGCGAATGAAGCGCCCGGCCGCCTACGTGCTCGGCGCTGGCGAGCAGACGACGCACAGGAGCATCACCTATGCGCCCAGCCTTACCCACACAGCGATCAAGGCCGCGGCCGACAAGGCCTTCGCCATGGCCGGCGTGCGCCGCAAGGATATCGACGTCGCCAGCATCTACGACTGCTACACCATCACAGTGCTCCTATCGATCGAGGACGCCGGCTTCTGCAAGAAGGGCCAGGGCGGCCGGTTTGTGGATGACCACAACCTGCAGTTCGATGGCGACTTCCCTCTGAATCCGCACGGGGGCCAGCTCTCGTTCGGGCAGGCGGGCACCGCGGGCGGCATGTCCCATGTCACCGAAGCCGCCCGCCAGGTGATGGGGCGCGCCCAGGGTCGCCAGGTCAAGAAGTGCCGGCTGGCCTTCGTAAACGGCAACGGCGGCACCATGAGCGAGCAGGTGTCACTCATCCTCGGGAGGGAGCCCTGATGACCGAGCAAACTCATGAGTCCGCGGGCGCTGCTCCCGCCTCAACCCCAATGCCCTACAACAAGCCCCTGCCCGAGCCCACGCCGGTCACCCGTCCCTTCTGGGACGCCGCCCGCGAAGGCCGCCTGCTCATCCAGCGCTCGAAGAAGACCGGCAAGGCCGTCTTCTACCCGCGCTCCGTCTCGCCCTTCGGTCCCGACGACGAGCTCGAATGGTGCGAGGCCAGTGGCCGAGGGACCATCTACACCTGTACCGTTGCCCGCCGCCCCGTCGCACCCCAGTGGGCGAACGACCCGCCCCTCATCATCGCCATCGTTGAGCTTGAAGAAGGCTGCCACCTGACCACCAACATCGTCGACTGCGACCCGGATGCCGTGCGCATCGGCATGCCCGTCACGGCCGTGTTCGAAGCGGTCACGCCCGAGGTCACCCTTGTCAAGTTCCGCCCGGCTGACTGACGGGAGGCCTGGCGCATCAAGCCTCGCCGCCCGCATGCCGATAATCACCATGGCGATTACCACGGCGCAGGTGGAGCATGGCATACACCTTCTTCCTTGTTGATGGCAGCGAAGCGGCCACAGAACGCAGAGACAAGCTCCTCGCCCTTGCCGGTCCGGGTGGTGAAGCTCTTCTTGCTTCATCGGGACCTGCGGGGCTGGCGCTGCTCGACGATCTCCAGCTCCGCCCATCGCTGATCCTCGCCGGCTTCGCGATGGACGGCATGAACGTCATCGAGTTTCTCGGCGCCGTGCGGATGCGCCGCTGGCTCGAGGGCGTGCCCGTCGCAGTCTGCGCCAACGCCATAGCCGACCGGGAGATGATGGCCTGCTACCGGCTCGGGGTCTGTGCTGTGCTGGTGGAGCCACTTTCCCGCCACGAGCTGAAGTCGGTGATCGCCGAATGGGCACGCCCGTCCCACCGCGGCAGCGACGGCGCCACTCCCCGGTTGCCGGACCAGGCCACGCACCGCAGGGTGGCCTGACAGGCGTCAGCAGAGGGCGATCAAAGCCTCGCGTACCTCGGCGGCGCGCTCGACCGTTTCTTCCAGCGTGTCCTGTGCCGTGACAAGGTGCACATGGGAAGCCCCCGCTTCCACATACCGTGCGATGAACTCCGCGACCTCTGCCGGTGTCCCGTAGGGCGTGTACCGCTCGAAACGTTCGAAGGGTACCCGGTACATCGCCTCCATCCTGTCGGCGACCCGGCCGCGGGCCGCACTGCGATCCGGGCCCGCGCTGGTCCAGAACTGGATGCCCATCTCCACGCCCGCGGGGTCGCGGCCGGCCCCTGCCGCCTCTTCGCTGATGATCTCGCGCGCCTGCTGGAAACGTTCAACAGACTGCCAGATGCCCGTGTAGCCATCGCCGTAGCGGCCCGCGCGCGCCAGGGCAGCATCGCTCCGGCCCCCAACGAAGATGGGAACGGGCCGAAAGGGCCTTGGGTAAACGGTCACGTTCTCGATCTGGAAATGCCGCCCTGCGAATGTGACGCCATCCTCACGCCACAGTCTCCTGAGGATCTGGATTGCCTCATTGGTTCGGGCGCCGCGCGTGCGAGGGTCCACCCCGCAGCTCCAGAACTCGTGCGGGTCTTCGCCTCCGATGCCCACGCCAAGCACCAGGCGGCCCATGCTCAACTGGTCGATCTGCGCCACCTGCAAGGCCACGGGCACCGGGTGGCGCAGTGGCAGCAGGTAGACGCTCGTCTTTAGCTGCACCCGTTCGGTTACCGCCGCCATCGCCGCCAGCGTGATGAGGCCGTCATTCCCGTAGCCGTAGAACGTGACGTGGTCGCCCGCCATTATCCCGTCCAGCCCGAGCCCTTCGGCGCGCCTGGCCGCGTCAAGCGTCATGGCCGCCGTCGCGCCGAGGCGCACGTCCCATGCCCGGATCATCACAGACACGCTGGGCATTTCCATCGCGCAACTCCTCCTGTCCGATTCTAACCCGCGCTCCGCGCCGCGATGTGGCCCCGTTAACCGCGGTCTGCGATAGTCGTCGTAGACGAACCCGGAGGGCCCCATGAGCCTGCCACCCGCTCGAAACCCGATGATCTTCGATCGCGCCTTCCTCACCGGCGTCGAAGGCGTTACCGAGCTCGTGTTCGTCCGCCACGGCGAGCAGTTCATCCCCGACCCGCGCTCCGGCCCGGTGGGTGATACCTTCGACCCGCCTCTCAGCGAGCGCGGCCAGCAACAGGCCAGGCTCGTCGGCGAGCGCTTCTCGACCCAGAAGGTCGATGCCGTTTACGCGAGCCCCCTCAAGCGGGCGCTCGATACCGGAGTTCAGATTGCGCGCCACCATCGGCTTGAGCCCGTGGTGCTCCCCGACCTGCGCGAAGTGGAGATCTTTCGCGACATCCCGCGCGACAAGTCTGCCCACGACTTCCTGGGCGCGGCGCTGCTGGCCGGCCTCCGCGAAAGGATGCTCAACGAGAAGAAGTGGGACGTGTACCCGTACTCCGAGTCCAGCTTCGAGTTTCGGAAGCGCACCGTGAACGCGGTCGAGGCCATCCTGGCCGAGAGCGAAGGCAAGCGGGTCGTGATCGCCTGTCACGGCGGCGTGATCAACGCCTACATCGGGCACATCATCGGCGCGCAGTACGACATGTTCTTTCGCCCCGCGCACACTTCCGTGAGCATCGTCGCTGCGGGTGAAGGCATTCGCGCCCTCCATTCGCTCAACGATGTCCGCCACCTTGAGACGGCCGAAGGCAGCTTCCTGAGCCACTGAACGGGCGCACCCGGACCCGCCCGGCGCCGCGCCCGTAGCGGCGAACGGCGTAGAATCACCCCCACTCACTCCCAGGATTGAAAGGGGGCACCATGCCCGTCGCCGATTTCTCGCTCGCCGGTAAGGTCGCCATCGTCACCGGCGGCAGCCGCGGCATAGGCCGCTCGATTGCCATCGCCCTGGCCGAAGCCGGTGCCGGCGTCTGCGTCGCAGCCCGCAAGCTCGAGACGCTTGAAGAGAGCCTTGCTGCCGTCAAGGCCACTGGACGTCGCGGCATCGCCATCCCAACCAACGTCCGCGACCTGGACGCCATCGAGAACCTCGTGAACGAGACAAAGCGGCAACTCGGACGGGTCGACATTCTCGTGAACAACGCTGCCACCAATCCCGTCTTCGGCCCAGTCCAGAAGATCGACGAGCGCGCCTGGGACGCCATCATGAACACGAACGTGAAGTCGGCCTTCTTCCTCAGCAAGCTCGTTCGCGAAGCCATCCTCGAACACGGCGAGGGAGGCAGCATTATCAACGTGAGCTCGACCGGTGGCCTCCGGGCCTCCATGGGCCTCGGCGGCTACTCGGTCTCCAAGGCCGCCATCATCATGCTGACGCAGGTCTGTGCGAAGGAGTGGGGAGTCGATGGCATTCGCGTGAACTGCATCGCGCCCGGCCTCATCAAGACCGAGTTCTCGCGCGCGCTCTGGGAGAACGAGGCCATCCTCAAGAACAGCCTCACCACGGCCGCCCTTCGCCGCATCGGCGAACCGGATGAAATGGCCGGCGCCGTGGTGTACTTCGCCAGCCCCGCGTCTTCCTTCGTTTCCGGCCAGACGCTCGTCCTCGATGGCGGAGGCATCGCCTAGCCCCACGGCCCACCGGGAAGCCGGCGAACTGCCCGTTTCCCGGTGGAGTGCGGTATTCCCCTGTTCACGGTGAGCGCAATGCAAGCAACTCGGCAAGGAGCGCGAGGGTAGGAAGCACGAGAATGTGTGAACAATGTCCATTCTGAAAGGCCTTGCTCGCCCCGGCGCCCGGGCCGTGAACGCATTCCGCCGCCTGGCCTTCCGCCTGGTGCGCCTGGCCGTGACGGCTACCGCAATTGCCACTGTTGTGCTCGTGCTCGACGCGCTGCTGCTCAAGGACGAAGAGGCCGGGGACGAGTAGCGCCACCCGCCCGGCAATGGCCGGATTGGTTCGAGGGTGGTACATTCTCGACGCTTTGCCCGCCGTTCGTTCAGCGGGCCGGAATTAACTAACCAGCGAGGTAGTACCAGAGATGGCCGGGAGGCTCGAAGGCAAGGTCGCAATCGTTACAGGGTCCGGCCGCGGCATCGGCCGGGGCGAGGCTCTCCTGCTCGCCCGCGAAGGCTGCCGCGTCATCGTCAATGACATCGGTGGAAGCACCGCGGGCGAAGGAAGCGACACCACCCCCGCCGACGAGGTGGTCGCCGAAATCAAGAAGCTCGGCAGTGACGCCCTTGCCAACTACGACAGCGTCACCAGCATGGAAGGTGGAGAGCGCATGGTTAAGGCCGCGCTCGACAAATGGGGCCGCCTCGACATCCTCGTGAACAACGCCGGCATCCTCCGCGACCGCATGCTCTTCAACATGGCCGAAGAGGAATGGGATGCGGTCATCGCCGTGCACTTGAAGGGGCACTTCACGGTTACAAAGCACGCCGCTCTCGTCTTCCGGCAGCAGCGGAGCGGGCGCATCGTCAACACCTCGTCCGAGTCTGGACTGGGCAATATGGGCCAGGCCAACTACTCGGCCGCGAAGGAAGGCATCGTCGGGCTCACCCGTACCGCCGCCCTCGACCTGGGACGTTACGGCGTCACAGTGAACGCTATCCGGCCCCGTGCCGGCACCCGCATGACCATTTCCCCGGAGCTCCGCGAGGCCATGGAGCGCGCACGGAGCGCCGCCGGTGGCCAGGGTCGGGGCGCCGAGGACCCGCTGGCGCAGCTTGAGGCGCTCAGGCCCGAGCTCGTTGCGCCCCTGGTGACCTATCTCTGCACGGACGCCGCCGCCAACGTCAATGGCCGCGACTTCATTGTCGGTGGGAACGAGATCAGCCTGGTGTCGCTCCCCGGGAGAGAGCGGACCATCTATCGCGAGGGCGGCTGGGACCTCGACTCGCTGGATCGGATGTTCCCGTCGACCCTCGGGGCCGGGCTGCGCAACCCGATGCCGCCGGCCCCTCCCAAGGAGTAGCCACCGCTTTCCACAGGTGGAGTTCCAGCAGATGCCGGGCTGAGTGCCCGGCATCTCTTCATGGTTCAGATTCTGCGCGGCAGTTCCCGCAGGCGGGCCGAGTCATCGTTGCCGAATAGAGGCGTTGCCGCCGTTCCCGGCTTCAACTCCCAGAAGCCGCAGGTGGTCTCGAAGTCGTCCATGAACGGGCCCACGCATTCCATGCCCTCACGCGCCCCGTGCTGGCAGATGTTCACCACCCCACCGATGCGCGCCGAATCAAGGGTCATCCGGTTGAAGGCGCACCGGGCCGCGTAGCGAGGCGAGGCTGTCATTGCGCCGGCGCCTCCCGGCGCAGCCCCGGAATGCGGTCCAGGCCGCGGTCAAACGATACGAGCCGTCCCTCCGCCCGCTCGATCGCATACGCCGCCAGGAGGCAGTCGTCCCAGTCGGGGTGTGCGGTTCGCAGGAGGGCGCAGGCCCGTGCGACCACGGACCTGTCAGACACGACCGCGTCCAGGTCCAGTACGGCCTCAACTGCCTCGGCCAGTCGCGCGCGTTCGAACCGAAGGCGCGGCCCACCAAGCACGTAGACGAGCTCGCTGATAGTGCTTGCGGAGATGAACGGCCTGGCTTTCCCTGACGCTGCCGCGCGAAAGTAGGCCCTGGCCGCCGGGCTCTGGACAGGGTCATCGTCCATGAGGAGTCGAACCAGCACGTTGGTGTCGACGTACTCGGGCTCAGCCACGGGACTTTGTGGCCAAATCACGCTGGTAGGCTCGCTCGGCTCGCTCCCGGTGAGATTCCTGGATAGCCTGCTCAAGCTCAACGATCGAGAGCGGAGGTGCTCCTGGCCGCCTCAAGAGGCCATAGGCACGGTCCACCGGGTCCACGGCCTTGGTGAGGTGAATTCCCCCCTCTTGCATGGCAACTTCGATGTATGTCCCCGGCGTCGCATCCAGTGCGCGCAGCATTGCCGCCGGGATGGTCACCTGGTTGCGCTTTCCCACGCGGGTCACATGGCGAGCCTTCTTAATCACTGTGACATGCTAACACACTGAGAGTGCGTTGCTCAGTGCGCCACGGCACTCTCAGTGTGCAGCGAGCCGCTACTTCAGGCGCTCAACGACAGTTGCCGTGCCAATGCCGCCCCCAACGCACATGGTGATGAGGCCGTAGCGCCCATCAATGCGCTCGAGCTCGTTCAGGATCGTGCCGAAGAGCCGCGCGCCCGTGCAGCCCGTGGGATGACCGAGCGCGATCGCCCCCCCGTTGACGTTGACCTTGCTCATGTCCGGGTTCAGCTCGCGCTTCCACGCGAGGACAACACTGGCGAAAGCCTCATTGATCTCGAAAAGATCGATGTCCCGGATTGTCAACCCGGCCCGCTGGAGCGCAAGCGGGGTGGCGGTGATCGGCCCCGTGAGCATCAGCTCGGGGTCAGACCCAACGACCGCCTGGGAAAGGATGCGTCCTCGTGGCTTCCAGCCCATCTCCTTCGCCTTTTCCGGGTGTGTCAGCAGGACGGCGGCCGACCCATCCGTGATCTGGCTGGAGTTCCCGGCATGGTGGACGCCGTTCTCACGGAAGCTGGGTTTGAGCGCCGCCAGCACTTCGACCGTTGTCCCCGGCCGGATGCCCTCGTCCGCATCGACAATCGCGTCTTCCCAGGCGTCGGAGCCGTCCGGGTTCTTCGTCTTCTTCTTGCCCGGCACCGGGATGATCTCGTTCTTGAAACGGCCCTCGGCACGCGCGCGCGCAGCCTTCTCCTGGCTCTCCACCGCGAACTCATCGGCCTCTTCGCGGCTTATGCCGTACTTGTCGGCGACACGTTCCGCGGAAAGCCCCTGCGAGGTGAGCGCATACTGCTCGCGCATGGCCTGCGTGAATGGGAAGCCCAGGTTCTGGCCGATGTTCGCGCCAAGCGGAATCTGCGACATCCACTCCGTCCCGCCCGCAACGACGACGTCGTGGGCGCCCGAGCCGATCTGATTCGAGGCGAAATGAACAGCCTGCTGGCTTGAGCTGCACTGGCGGTCGAGCGTGATCCCGGGAATCGTGTACGGCCACTTTGCGGTGAGCACGATGTTGCGCGCGAGGTTGGTCGACTGGGCGCCCACTTCGCTCACGCACCCGTAGATGACGTCGTCCACGACTTCGGGGTCGAGATGGTTCCTTTCGGCGAGAGCCCTCAGCAGCAGCGCCGACG
>WBZY01000539.1_pt1 | contig 27627 bp, 26 predicted proteins | sample 5204191 | NCBI WGS metagenome assembly WBZY01 (sample SAMN12344363, study PRJNA552823) | activated sludge metagenome | biome: Activated sludge suspended growth; feature: Anammox Sidestream; material: Wastewater; isolation source: activated sludge from anammox sidestream of wastewater treatment...
GCAGCTGATGTCCTCGGTGATGCCGCAGCTCGAGCAGCTGAAGAAGGAAGGCGAGGCCGGACGGCGCAAGATCACGCAGTACACGCGCTACGGCACGCTCGCGCTGGCGGCGGTGCAGGCGAGCGGGATGTCGGTGGGCATGGCGGCGCAGGGGTTGTTCTACGCGGGCGGTTTCAGCGTGGTGTTCGTCGCGATCGTGTCGCTGATCGCGGGCGCGATGTTCATGATGTGGCTCGGCGAGCAGATCACCGAGCGCGGGATCGGCAACGGCATCTCGATGCTGATCTTCGCCGGCATCGTGGCCGGGTTGCCGGCGGCCCTCGGCCAGACGCTGGAGCAGGCGCGCCAGGGTGAACTCAACGTGCTGGTGATGCTCGTGATCCTGGCGATCGCGATCGGCGTGACTTTCCTGATCGTGCGCATCGAGCGCGGTCAGCGGCGGATCACGGTGAACTATGCGAAGCGCCAGGTCGGGCGGCGCGTGGTGCAGGGGCAGGCGAGCCACCTGCCGCTGAAGGTGAACATGGCGGGCGTGATCCCGGCGATCTTCGCGAGCAGCATCCTGCTGTTCCCGGCGTCGATCGCGCAGTGGTTCGGGCAGTCCGCGCAGAGCATGGAGTGGCTGCAGAACCTGGCGTTCATGATCGGCCCCGGACAGCCGCTGAACATCGTGCTGTTCACGGCGCTGATCGTGTTCTTCTGCTTCTTCTACACGGCGCTGGTGTTCAACCCGAAGGAAGTGGCGGACAACCTGAAGAAGTCGGGCGCCTACGTGCCCGGGATCCGGCCCGGCGAGCAGACCGCGAGCTTCATCGACGGCGTGCTCACCCGGCTGACGATGTTCGGCGCCGCGTACATCGCCGCCGTCTGCCTGCTGCCGCAGGCGCTGGTGGTGCTGTGGAACGTGCCGTTCTACCTCGGCGGCACCTCGTTGCTGATCGTGGTGGTCGTGGTGATGGATTTCATGGCACAGGTCCAGTCGCACCTGATGTCGCACCAGTACGAGTCGCTGCTGAAGAAGGCGAACCTGAAGAGCTACGGGCGTCGTTGAGAGAAGCCCGCGAAGGAGACCGGAAATGAAAGTACAGGCATCGGTGAAGAAGGTGTGCCGCAACTGCAAGATCGTGCGCCGCAAGGGCACCGTGCGCGTGATCTGCAAGGTCGAGCCGCGCCACAAGCAGCGCCAGGGCTGAGCGGGAATAGTACGCGGCGCGTGGCGTCGCGATTGATTTGGCACCCTGCCGGGGATAAACTGCCGCGCTTTTTCGCGCGCCGGCTGGGCCGGAAACCAACGGAGTGATCTGAATGGCTCGTATCGCTGGAGTCAACATACCCGACCACAAGCACGCGGTCGTCGCGCTGACCTACATCTTCGGGATCGGGCGCAGCACCGCGCAGAAGATCTGCGCGAGCACCGGCGTGGCCCAGCACGCGAAGATCTCGTCGCTGTCCGAAGAGCAGGTCGAGGCGCTGCGTGGCGCCGTGGCGCGTCACTCGGTCGAGGGTGACCTGCGCCGCGAGGTGAACATGAGCATCAAGCGGCTGATGGACCTCGGTTGCTACCGCGGCCTGCGTCACCGCAAGGGTCTGCCGGTCCGTGGCCAGCGCACCAAGACCAACGCGCGCACCCGCAAGGGCCCGCGGCGCCAGATCCGCAAGTAACAGCATCATCCGGGCCCGACGCACGGTCCGAACGGGGAATCACAGGAACCACACATGGCAAAGCCGTCGCAAGCGAAGGTCGTCAAGAAGAAGGTCCGCCGCCAGGTGGCCGACGGCGTGGCACACATCCACGCGTCCTTCAACAACACCATCGTCACGATCACCGACCGCCAGGGCAATACGCTCAGCTGGGCGACCTCCGGCGGCGCCGGTTTCCGTGGCTCGCGCAAGAGCACGCCCTTCGCCGCACAGGTGGCCGCCGAGAAGGCCGGCAACATCGCGCTCGAGTACGGACTGCGCAACCTCGACGTGCAGGTCAAGGGCCCGGGGCCCGGCCGCGAATCCGCAGTGCGCGCGCTTAACGCCTGTGGCTACAAGATCACCAACATCACCGACGTGACGCCGATCCCGCACAACGGGTGCCGGCCGCCGAAGAAGCGTCGCGTGTAAATACACCGGATCAGGGTAACTGGAATGGCGAGATATCTCGGACCGACCTGCAAGCTCTCGCGTCGTGAGGGCACCGATCTCTTCCTGAAGAGCGGCGTGCGCGCGCTCGACACGAAGTGCAAGACCGAAACCGCACCCGGCCAGCACGGCCTGCGTCGCGGCCGGCTGTCGGACTACGGCGTGCAGTTGCGCGAGAAGCAGAAGGTGCGCCGTACCTACGGTGTGCTCGAGAAGCAGTTCAGCAACTACTACAAGCAGGCCGCACGCCTGCGCGGGGCAACCGGCGAGAACCTGCTGCGCCTGCTCGAGTCGCGGCTCGACAACGTCGTCTACCGCATGGGCTTCGGCGCCACGCGCGCCGAGGCACGCCAGCTGGTCGCGCACAGCGCGATCCTGGTCAATGGCCGCAAGCTGAACATCCCGTCGTACCAGGTCAAGGCCGGCGACGTGATCTCGGTGCGCGAGCGCTCCAAGGCGCAGCTGCGGATCCAGTCGGCGATGACGCTGGCCGCCCAGCGCGGCACCGCCGAGTGGATCGAAGTCGATGCGAACAAGCTCGAGGGCACGTTCAAGCGCGTCCCCGACCGCGTCGATCTCTCTCCCGAAATCAACGAGAACCTGATCGTGGAGCTCTACTCGAAGTAAGGTCCGTGTCCGGGAACCAGTCTGCAGGTACCATATGCAAGCCAACGTCAGCGAATTTCTCACTCCGCGTCTGATCGACGTCCAGCAGGTCGCGCCCACGCGTGCACGGGTGACGCTGGAGCCGCTCGAGCGCGGTTTCGGACATACCCTGGGTAACGCGCTGCGCCGCATCCTGCTCTCCTCGATGCCCGGCTGCGCGGTCACCGAGGTCGAGATCGAGGGCGTGCTGCACGAGTACAGCACGATCGAGGGCGTCCAGGAGGACGTGATCGACATCCTGCTGAACCTCAAGGGCCTGGCGGTCGTGATGCACGGCCGCGAGCACACCACGCTGACCCTGAACAAGAAGGGCCCGGGCGTGGTGACGGCGGGCGACATCCAGCTCGATCACGAGGTCGAGATCCGCAATCCCGATCACGTGATCGCGCACCTGAACGCCGGTGGCGCGCTGCGCATGCAGATCAAGGTCGAGCGTGGCCGCGGCTACGTGCCGGCCGAGGCGCGTGCCAGCGAAGAGGAGGCCACGCGTTCGATCGGCCGTCTGCAGCTCGACGCGAGCTTCACGCCGGTGCGGCGCGTGGCCTACAACGTCGAGGCCACCCGCGTCGAGCAACGCACCGACCTCGACAAGCTGGTGATCGACCTGGAGACCAACGGCACCATCGATCCGGAAGAGGCGATCCGCCGCGCCGCGACGATCCTGCACGAGCAGCTGTCGGTGTTCGTCGAGCTGAAGGACCGCGAGCCGGTCGCGCAGTCGGGCCAGGGCAGCGAGCCGGTCGATCCGATCCTGCTGCGTCCCGTGGACGACCTGGAACTCACCGTGCGTTCGGCGAACTGCCTGAAGGCCGAGAACATCTACTACATCGGTGACCTGGTGCAGCGCACCGAGGTCGAGCTGCTGAAGACGCCGAACCTCGGCAAGAAGTCGCTGACCGAGATCAAGGACGTGCTCGCATCGCGCGGGCTGTCGCTGGGCCTGCGCCTCGAGAACTGGCCGCCCGCGAGCTTGAAGAACGAAGGCCGCGCGCACTGAGCGCGCGCAACACGCTGATACAGGATCACGACCATGCGTCACCGCACCTCAGGACGTCAACTGAACCGCAACAGTTCGCACCGCAGCGCGATGTGGCGCAACATGGCCATCTCGCTGGTCGAGCACGAGCTGATCCGCACGACGCTGCCGAAGGCGAAGGAGCTGCGCCGCTTCGCCGAGCCGCTGATCACGCTGGCGAAGAGCGATTCGGTAGCGAACCGCCGCCTCGCGTTCAACCGCACGCGCAGCAAGGAAGCGGTAGGCAAGCTGTTCAACGAACTCGGGCCGCGCTACAAGGACCGTCCGGGTGGTTACATCCGCATCCTGAAATGCGGTTTCCGTCCCGGCGATTCGGCCCCGATGGCCTTCGTCGAACTCGTCGACCGTCCCGAACCCGAGTAGGTTCGGCCTGCGGCCGAACGATTACCGTCCCACGTCCGGGCACAGCCCGGACCTACACGAACGACACCGCGTAGGTTCGGCCTGCGGCCGAACATGTCCCGTCCCACGTCCGGGCACAGCCCGGACCTACGCGAACGCTATCGCGCCGGAACGCGGATGGGCGAACGCACCGCGTAGGTTCGGCCTGCGGCCGAACGATTACCGTCCCACGTCCGGGCACAGCCCGGACCTACGAATAGCCGCGGGGGTTGCGGGACTGCCAGTTCCACGCATCGCGGCACATCGCATCGACGTCGCGGGTAGCCTGCCAGCCGAGTTCCCGGTGGGCCAGTGAGGCATCCGCATAGCAGCTGGCGACGTCGCCGGGGCGTCGCGGTGCGATCCGGTACGCGACGCTTCGCCCCGAGGCGCGTTCGAAGGCGGCGATCATCTCCAGCACCGAATAGCCTCGCCCCGTGCCGAGGTTGTAAGCGCGCACTCCGGCTGCCGGCGCCTTGGCCAGCGCCGCGAGGTGCCCCAGTGCGAGGTCGACCACATGGATGTAGTCGCGCACCCCGGTGCCGTCGGGCGTCGGGTAGTCGTCGCCCCACACGTTCAGACACTCGAGCTTGCCGACCGCGACCTGGCTCACGTAGGGCATCAGGTTGTTCGGGATGCCGGCCGGATCCTCGCCGATCAGCCCGCTCGCGTGCGCGCCCACCGGGTTGAAGTAACGCAGCAGCGTGATGTCCCAGGCGGGATCGGCGCGCTGCTGGTCGCGCAGCATCTCCTCGATGAACAGCTTGGTGCGCCCGTAGGGGTTGCTGGCCGACAGCGCAAAGTCCTCGCGGATCGGCACCGAGGCCGGGTCGCCGTAGACCGTCGCCGAGGAACTGAATACCAGCCGGCGCACCCCGGCCCCGGCCATGCATTCGAGCAGGCGCAGCGTGCCGCCGAGGTTGTTGTCGTAGTAGAGCAGCGGTTTCTGCACCGACTCGCCGACCGCCTTCAGCCCCGCGAAGTGGATCACGGCCTCGATCGCGTGCGTGGCGAACAGCGCGTGCAGTGCGGTGGCGTCGCGCAGGTCCGCGCGCACGAACGCGAACTCGCGCCCGGCGATCGCGCGCACCCGCTCCAGCGCCGTCGCGCTGCTGTTGACCAGGTTGTCGACGACGACGATCTCGTGGCCCGCCGCCAGCAGCTCGACGCAGGTGTGGCTGCCGATGTAACCGGCGCCGCCGGTGACCAGTATCTTCATGCGAGTCCCTTGCGTGTCTGCTTGCGGGTGTTCGTGCCCGGGGCCGTGTCGCGCGCCAGCAACGGCGCCAGGAAGCGGCCGGTGTGCGAGCGAGGATCGGCCGCGACCTGTTCCGGCGTGCCCTCGGCGACGATCGTGCCGCCGCCGTCACCGCCCTCGGGTCCGAGATCGACGATCCAGTCGGCGGTCTTGATCACGTCGAGGTTGTGCTCGATCACGACCACCGTGTTGCCATGGTCGCGCAGGCGGTGCAGCACGTTCAACAGTTGCTGCACGTCGTGGAAGTGCAGCCCGGTGGTCGGCTCGTCGAGAATGTAGAGCGTCTTGCCGGTGTCGCGCTTCGACAGCTCGCGCGCGAGCTTGACGCGCTGCGCCTCGCCGCCCGACAGCGTGGTCGCCGCCTGCCCGAGGTGGATGTACGACAGTCCCACCTCGACCAGCGTTTCCAGCTTGCGCGCGATCGCCGGCACCGCGGAGAAGAACGCCAGCGCCTCCTCGATCGTCATCCCGAGCACCTCGTGGATGCTGCGGCCCTTGTACTGCACCTCGAGCGTCTCGCGGTTGTAGCGCTGTCCCTTGCAGACGTCGCAGGGCACGTAGATGTCGGGCAGGAAGTGCATCTCGACGCGTGTCACGCCGTCGCCCTGGCAGGCCTCGCAGCGCCCGCCCTTGACGTTGAAGCTGAAACGCCCGGCGCCGTAGCCGCGTGACCGTGCCTCCGGCGTGCCCGCGAACAGCTCGCGGATCGGCGTGAACAGTCCGGTGTAGGTGGCCGGGTTCGAGCGCGGGGTGCGCCCGATCGGGCTCTGGTCGATGTCGATGCACTTGTCGAACTGCTCCAGCCCCTCGATGCCCTCGTGCGGCGCCGCCGCCAGCGTGCTGGCGCCGTTCAGCGCGGTCGCGGCCAGCGGGTACAGCGTGTTGTTCACCAGCGTGGACTTGCCGGAGCCGGAGACTCCGGTCACGCACACGAACAGACCCACCGGGAAGGCCGCCGTCACCCGCTTGAGGTTGTTGCCGCTGGCGCCGCTCACCACCAGCTGGCGCTTCGGATCGCGCGGGGTGCGCAGCAGCGGCTGCTCGATGCGTCGCCGTCCCGCCAGGTAGTCACCGGTGATCGAGTGTGGCGCCGCCATGATCTCGGCGACGGTTCCGGTGGCGACGATCTCGCCGCCGTGCGCACCGGCGCCGGGGCCGATGTCGATCACGTGGTCGGCGCTGCGGATCGCGTCCTCGTCGTGTTCGACGACGATCACCGTGTTGCCGATGTCGCGCAGATGCGTCAGCGTCGCGAGCAGGCGCGCGTTGTCGCGCTGGTGCAGCCCGATCGAGGGCTCGTCGAGGATGTACATCACGCCGACCAGCCCCGCCCCGATCTGGCTCGCGAGCCGGATGCGCTGCGCCTCGCCGCCGGAGAGCGTCTCCGCGCTGCGATCGAGCGTCAGGTAGTCGAGCCCGACGTTGACCAGGAAACCCAGCCGGCTGCGCAGTTCGCGCAGGATCCGATCGGCGATCTGCCCGCGCCGCCCGCCGAACTCGAGCGCGCCGAAATACGCGTGCGCCTGCCCCACCGGCAGCGTCGACACCTCGGGCAGCGAACGGCCGTCGACGAACACGTGCCGCGCCTCGACGCGCAGCCGGCTGCCGTCGCAGGCCGCGCAGCGCCGGGTACCGATGTACTTCGCGAGCTCCTCGCGCACCAGCGCCGACTCGGTCTCGCGGTAGCGCCGCTCGAGGTTCGGCACGATGCCCTCGAAGCGGTGCGTGCGCTGCACGATGTCGCCGCGGTCGTTCGCGTAGTCGAAGCGGATCGCCTCGTTCCCGCTGCCGTAGAGCACCGCCTCGCGGTGGCGCGGTGCGAGTTCGCGGAACGGCGTATCGACGCTGAAGCCGTAATGGCGCGCCAGCGACTGCAGCATGTGGAAGTAGTAGGCGTTGCGCCGGTCCCAGCCGCGGATCGCGCCGCCGGCCAGGCTCGCCGCCGGGTTCTGCACGATGCGCTCGACGTCGAAGAACTGCTGCTGCCCCAGCCCGTCGCAGCCCGGGCAGGCGCCGGCCGGGTTGTTGAACGAGAACAGCCGCGGCTCGAGTGCCGCGATGCTGTGGCCGCAGTGCGGGCACGCGAAGCGGGCGCAGAAGAGCTGCTCATCGCCCGCTTCGTCCATCGGCGCGACGATCGCCAGCCCGTCGGAGAGCGCGAGCGCGGTCTCGAAGGACTCCGCCAGCCGCTGTGCGATGTCGGCCCGCACGCGGAAGCGGTCGATCACGACCTCGATGGTGTGCTTGCGGCTCTTGTCGAGCGCCGGCACGTCGTCGAGCTCGACCACCCGGCCGTCGACGCGCGCACGCACGAAGCCGCTGCCGCGCAGCTGCTCGAAGGTCTGCGCGTGCTCGCCCTTGCGCTCGCGCACCACCGGCGCGAGCAGCATGCGCCGCGCGCCCTCGGGCAGCGCGAGCACGGCGTCGACCATCTGGCTCACGGTCTGCGCGGCGAGCGGCAGCCCGTGTTCGGGGCAGCGCGGCTCGCCGACGCGCGCGAACAGCAGCCGCAGGTAGTCGTGGATCTCGGTGATCGTGCCCACCGTCGAACGCGGGTTGTGCGAGGTCGATTTCTGCTCGATCGAGATCGCCGGCGACAGGCCCTCGATGTGGTCCACATCGGGCTTCTCCATCACCGACAGGAACTGCCGCGCATAGGTCGACAACGACTCCACGTAGCGGCGCTGACCCTCGGCGTAGAGGGTGTCGAAGGCGAGCGAGGACTTGCCGGAGCCCGACAGCCCGGTGATAACGACCAGCCGGTCGCGCGGGATGTCGAGGTCCACGTTCTTCAGGTTGTGGGTGCGCGCGCCGCGCACCTGTATCATGGCCATGGGTGCTGTGTGCAGGTCGACAAACGACCGAGTATACGCGCTCGGGGCCGGGCGGGATCGCCGTGCCCCCTCAACGGTTGCCGGAGCACGAGGAAGTATCCATGGCGAACGCCGAGCTGAGTTGTTTCAAGGCCTACGATGTCCGCGGACGCATCCCGGACGAGCTGAATCCCGGGATCGCATACCGCATCGGCCGCGCCTACGCGGCCGTGGTGCGTCCGCGCCGCGTGGTCGTGGGGCATGACATCCGCCTGAGCAGCGCGGAGATCTGCGCCGCGCTGGTGGAGGGGCTGCGTGACGCCGGGGTGGACGTGCTCGACATCGGGCAGTGCGGCACCGAGGAGATCTACTTCGCCACCTTCGACCAGGGGGTGGACGGCGGCATCGTGGTCACCGCCAGCCACAACCCCAAGGACTACAACGGCATGAAGTTCGTGCGCGAGGGTTCGCGCCCGATCAGCAGTGACTCGGGGCTGCTCGAGATCAAGGCGCTGGCCGAGCGCAACGTGTTCGAGCCGGCCGGCGCGCGGGGCTCGCTGGGCCGCCTGGATGCGCGGGCGCGCTATGTCGAGCACCTGCTCGGCTACATCGGCGATGCCGCGCTGACGCCGCTCAGGATCGTGGTCAACGCCGGCAACGGCGGCGCCGGCGCGGTGGTCGACGCGCTCGAGCCGCGGCTGCCGTTCACGTTCGTCAAGGTGCACCACGAAGCCGACGGAAATTTCCCGCACGGCGTGCCGAACCCGCTGCTCGAGGAAAACCGCGCGCCGACCATCGAGGCCGTGCTCGCGCACGGCGCGGATTTCGGCATCGCGTGGGACGGTGACTTCGACCGCTGCTTCCTGTTCGACGAGCGCGGCGCGTTCATCGAGGGCTACTACATCGTCGGCCTGCTTGCCGAAGCCTTCCTGCGGCGCCATCCCGGCGAGCGCATCGTGCACGACCCGCGGCTGACCTGGAACACGATCGACATCGTGCAGGGTCTCGGTGGGGTGCCGGTGTGCACCAAGACCGGGCACGCGTTCATCAAGGAGCGCATGCGCGCCGAGAACGCGATCTACGGTGGCGAGATGAGCGCGCACCACTATTTCCGCGACTTCGCGTACTGCGATTCGGGCATGATCCCGTGGTTGCTGGTGGCCGGCCTGGTCTGCGCCAGCGGCAAGCCGCTGTCGGCACTGATCGCCGAGCGCGCCGCGCGCTTCCCGTGCAGCGGCGAGATCAACAGCCGCGTGGCCGACCCGGCCGCGCTGCTGGCGGCGATCGAGGTCCGCTACCGCGACGCCGCGACGCTGATAGACCACACCGACGGGCTCAGCATGGAGTTCGCCCACTGGCGCTTCAACGTGCGGATGTCGAACACCGAGCCGGTGGTGCGCCTGAACGTCGAGTCGCGCGCCGACGTGGCCCTGATGGAGGCCAAACGCGACGAACTTCTCGCCCTGGTCCGCTCGTAGGTCCGGGCTGCGCCCGGACATTTTTTGGCGCGTCGTGCGGTACATTGTTCGGCCACAGGCCGAACCTACGGGCACCGTTCGGGCACAGGCCGAAGCTACCAGAGCGTTCGGAGGTCGCGCCAGAGGGGGTTCATGGTGCTGACCAGCCGGGCGCGGCGGGCATGACTCCAGTGGCGGAGCTGCCGTTGGCGGCGGCAGGCCGCGTCGGCATCCGCGCACAGTTCGAAATAGAGCAGACGCTCCGCTGCCGGCGAGCGGCGCGCTCGCAATGCCGGGTCCCGCGTCAGGCCGGTGCGCAACGCGCGTGGCTCCGGCCCCGCGACGATGAACACGAACCAGCCGTCCATGACTGCGTCCCTGCTGCCGTGGCGCGCTACGACTATCGCGCGACAGCCGCCGCGCCCGCCATGCGAGTTTTCCCAACGCGGCGCGCGGTATTTCCTCCCATGACACCGCGCTCGCGATGTTGCTAGCATGCGCGCTTCGCATCGTGCCACCCGCCGGACCCTGCACCGTTGTCCCGAACCGGATTCTCAGCCACCGAAACCCGCGCGGTCGTCTCGCTCGCCAGCCTGTACATGGCGCGCATGCTCGGGCTGTTCATGCTGCTGCCGGTGCTCGCGCTGTACGCGCGCGACCTGCCCGGCACCACGCCGGTGCTGGTCGGGCTGGCACTCGGCATCTACGGTCTGAGCCAGGCCTGCCTGCAACTGCCGCTGGGTATCCTGTCCGACCGCGTGGGGCGCAAGCCCGTGATCCTCGGCGGGCTGGTGGTGTTCCTGGTCGGCAGCCTGGTCGCCGCCTTCGCCGACACCATCCACGGCATCATCGCGGGCCGGGCGCTGCAGGGCGCCGGTGCGATCGCGAGCACGCTGATGGCGCTGCTCGCCGACGTGACGCGCGAGCACAACCGCAGCAAGGCGATGGCCGCGATCGGCGCCAGCATCGGCCTGTCGTTCGCGCTGTCGCTGATCATCGGGCCGCCGATCGCGGGCTGGGCGGGGTTGCAGGGCCTGTTCCTGGTGATCGCGTTGCTGGCCGGGGTCGGACTGCTGCTGACGGTCTACGTGGTGCCGACGCCGGTCGCGGCGCCGCACGCGGTGGTGCGCTCCAGACCGCTCGGTGAACTGCTGCGCGGCGCGCTGGCCGACCGTCAGCTGCAACGTCTCGACGCCGGCGCCTTCGTGCTGCATTTCATCATGACGGCGATCTTCCTGGCGGTCCCCGCCGTGCTCGCCGACACGCTCGGCATCGCGCGCGAGACGCACGGACGGATCTACGGCCTGCTGCTCGGCACCTCGTTCCTGCTGATGGCCCCGCTGATGGTCATCGCCGAGCGTCGCCGGCGCGTGAAGGGCTTCTTCATCGGCGCGGTGGCGCTGATCGCGCTGTCACTGGCGGCGTTGGCCGGCGCCGGTGACGGACGGTACGCGATCTTCGCCGCCTTGTGGCTGTTCTTCCTCGCGTTCAACTTCCTCGAGGCGACGCTGCCCTCGCTGCTCAGCCGCTCCACGCGGCGCGAGAATCGCGGCACCGCCTCCGGCATCTATTCGAGCTTCCAGTTCTTCGGCGCCTTTTGCGGCGGCAGCGTGGGCGGCTGGACGCTGCAGCACGCGGGCGTGCCGGGCGTGCTCGCCCTGTGCGCGGCGCTCGCGGCGGCCTGGGTCCTGTGGTCGCTGGGAATGCGCGGGCCGGAATACCTGCGTTCGATCACGCTCAGCGTCGACGGCGATACGCCGCTCGCGGCGGTGGCGGCCCAGCTCGACGGCCTGCCCGGCGTGCGCGAGGTGCTGGTGGTGGCCGGCGAGAGCATCGCCTACATCCAGGTCGACGACCATTTCGACGACGATCGCCTGCACGGGCTGCCCGTGCGACCGGTCTGATTGACACCCGGCGCGGGCGCGTGTTGTAGTCGCGCGCCCGCAGTCGAACACGCGCGAATCGAGGAGGAGAACATGGCCAGGGGCGTCAACAAGGTGATCCTGATCGGTAACTGCGGCGCCGATCCCGAGCCGCGCGCCACCGCCGCGGGTGGCCAGGTGACGAACGTGCGGCTCGCGACCTCCGAGTCGTGGAAGGACAAGAACACCGGCCAGATGCAGGAGCGTACCGAGTGGCACCGCGTGGTGTTCTTCGGCCGGCTGGCGGAGATCGCGGCCGAGTACCTGCGCAAGGGCAGCAAGGTATACGTCGAAGGCGCGATCCGCACCCGCAAGTGGCAGGACAAGGAAGGCCGCGACCAGTACACCACCGAAATCGTCGCCAGCGAGATGCAGATGCTCGACAGCCGCGGCGCCGGTGGCGGCGGTGGTGGTGGCTACGGCGACGAGCAGCAAGGCGGGGGTGGCTACGGGGCCGAGCCGCGCCAGTCGTCACGGCCGGTGGCGGCACCCGCGCAGCCGGCCCCCGTCAGCAGCGACTGGGATGACGACATTCCCTTCTAGCGATCGTCGATATTTCCGGACAGTTTCCGGCGCCGTGCGGGTGATGGCGGCATGAAAGCCGTCCTCATCGGCGCCGACTCTCGCCTCGGCCGCGAGGTCGCGGCCAGCTTCCAGGGGCGCGACATCCCGTTCGTCTCCATCTCCAGTTACGACCCGGTGCTCGAGAGCGTGAAGCTGCTGCTGCACGCGTTCACCTTCCACGGTGCCACCCAGGTGGTCAACGTGCTCTCGCAGGAGCTGTTCGGCGGAGACGATCCACTCGCGTACAAGCGCAGCCTGCTGGTCACCAAGAACCTCGCGAAGGCGTGTCGTGGCCACGACGCCGTGCTCATCCACCTGTCCGACGACGGCATCTTTGGGGGCCGCAGGAGCGGCGCCTACCGCGAGAAGGACCGCCCGGACAGCACCGCGGCGCGCACCGCGCGCGTGCTCAAGGCCGAGAGCTACGTCAGGAAGCGCGCGCCGAAGCACATCGTGCTGCGCTCGGGCCCGCTGATGGCACCCGGGGGCGACAACCTGTTCACGCGCGTCATGGCGCAGCTCGAGCAGGGACAGGTGCTCGAGTGCACCGACGACAAACTGTGCCCCACGCCCGCCAGCGACATCGCGCGCGTGGTCGTCGCGATGATCCTGCAGATCGATTGCGGCGCGACGCCGTGGGGCATCTACCACTACTGCAGCTCCGACGCGACCACGCTGTATCACTTCGCCGAGGCGGTGCTCGCGCTCGCCTCGCAGTACGGACGCATCCGCGGCGGCGGCGTGCAACTGCGCAACGCCGCCGGCAGCGGGCGTCACGTGATCCTCAACTGCCAGCAGTTGCTGCACACCTTCGGCATCAAGCAGCGGCCGTGGCGCGCCGCGTTGCCGGCCGTGGTTGCCGAATACTGCCGACACTGAGCCCGCGCGTTGTTGACCCGTGCGACCGTGTCGCGCGACCATGTGCCACCCACCGACGGAAGCGAATCGCATGCCTGCCATTCCCGAGCGCAAATACCTCAACATCGCCGTGCTCACGGTCTCCGACACCCGCACCGAGGACAACGACACCTCCGGCAACTACCTCGCCGAGAGCCTGGTCGCCGAAGGCCACACGCTCGCCGAGAAGGCGATCGCGAAGGACGACGTGTACCAGCTGCGCGCCATCGTTTCGCGCTGGATCGCGGATCCGGCCATCCACGCCGTGCTGGTCACCGGCGGCACCGGCTTCAGCGGTCGCGACACCACGCCCGAGGCGCTGACGCCGCTGTTCGACAAGCAGGTCGAGGGTTTCGGCGAAACCTTCCGCGCGGTCTCCTTCGCCGAGATCGGCAGCTCCACGCTGCAGTCGCGTGCCTTCGGCGGTTTCGCCAACGGCACCGTGATCTTCTGCATGCCGGGCTCCACCGGCGCCTGCCGCACGGCGTGGCAGCACATCATCCGCGAACAGCTCGACAGCACGTTCAGCCCCTGCAATTTCGTGCCGGTGCTGCTCGGCCGTTACGCGCACTGAGCCGCGCGCGATGGCGGGCGCCAAGACGCAGGACCTGCTGCCGGTCGACGAGGCGCTCGCGCGCGTGCTCGCCGACGTCGAACCGCTCACCGCCGTCGAGACGCTGCCGCTCGCCGCGCTGCGCACGCGCGTGCTCGCCGAGGACGCCCGCGCGGGCATCGACGTGCCGCCGGCCGACAACAGCTCGATGGACGGCTACGCGCTGCGTCACGCCGACCTCGCCGCGGGGCAGCGCGAGTTCCCGGTCGCGCAGCGCATTCCGGCCGGCGCGGTGGGCAGCCTGCTCGCACCCGGTAGCGCGGCGCGCATCTTCACCGGCGCCGAGGTGCCGCCCGGCGCCGACTGCGTGGTGATGCAGGAGAACTGCGAGGCCGCCGACGGTCGCGTCACGGTGCTGAAGGCGCCCGGCTCTGGCGACAACATCCGCCCGCGCGGGCAGGACATCGCCGCCGGCCAGGTGGTGGTGGAACGCGGCACGCGGCTGGGTCCGGCGCACGTCGGGCTGCTCGCCTCGGTCGGCATCGGCAGCGCCACCGTCCACGCGCGGCTGCGCGTCGCGGTGCTGTCCACCGGCGACGAACTCGTCGAGCCCGGCGAGGTCGCGGGCCCCGGCAAGATCTACAACTCGAACCGCCACCTGCTGGGCGGCATGCTCGAGGAGCTGGGCTGCGAACTCATCGACTGCGGCGTGGTGCCCGACACGGCCGAGGCCACGCGCACCTGCCTGCGCGAGGCGGCGGCGCGCGCCGACGTGGTGCTCACCACCGGCGGCGTGTCGGTGGGCGACGAGGACCACGTGAAGAACGCGGTCGAGGAACTCGGCACGCTGCGCCTGTGGAAGCTCGCGATCATGCCGGGCAAGCCGCTCGCCTACGGGCGCCTGCTCGGCAAGCCCTTCTTCGGGCTGCCCGGCAATCCATCCTCGGTGTTCGTGACCTTCCAGGTGATCGCACGGCCGTTCCTGCAGCGCATGCAGGGGCTGAGCGGCAGCGTGGTGCTGCGCGAGGTGCGGGTGCCGGCGGACTTCGAACGTCCCGGGCCCGACCGCCGCCAGCAGTACCTGCGCGCGCGCATCGCGGGCAGCGGCGACACGGCGCGCGTCGAGCTGTACCCGAACCAGAGCTCCGGCGTGCTGTCCTCGGTGGCGTGGGCCGATTGCCTGGCGGTGGTGCCGCCGGGCAGCACCATCGCGCGCGGCGATCCGGTGCGCGTGCTGCTGTTGTGAGACGCACGCGGACATGGACGCCCCGCCGTACACGATCATGCATCACGGCGCGGTGCGCGGCGTCACCGGCTCCTGCCACGAACTGCGCCTCGGCGCGCCCGAGCAGCCCGACGCCCCGGCGATCCTGATCGACTGCGGCGTGTTCCAGGGTGCCGAAACCTCCGGCGAAGGCGCCGGATCCGACCGCCTCGCGATCGAGTTCCCCATCGACCACGTGCGCGCGCTGGTGCTGACCCACGTGCACCTGGACCACGTGGGCCGGCTGCCGCACCTGCTTGCCGCCGGTTTCGACGGCCCCGTCTACTGCTCCGCGCCCTCGGCGATCCTGTTGCCACTGGTGATCGAGGACGCGCTGAGGGTGGGCGTCACGCGTGACCGCACGCTGATCAGGCGCATGGTCGAGCGTCTGCAATCGCAACTGCGTCCGCTGCCCTGCAATCGCTGGCACCGCGTCGATACCGGCGCGGCCACCGGTCTGGAGATCCGGCTGCGCCGCGCCGGGCACATCCTCGGCTCGGTCTACGTCGAATGCCGGGTAAGCGCGGCGGACGGCCGGCGCCGCCGGGTGCTGTTCTCCGGCGACCTCGGCGCCGCGCACACGCCGCTGCTGCCCGAGCCCGAGGCACCGACCGGCTGCCACGAACTGGTGATCGAGGCCACCTACGGGGATCGCGTGCACGAGGACCGCGCCGCGCGCGTCGAGCGGCTCGAGGCCGTGATCGGGCACGCGCTGCGCGATCGTGGCACCGTGCTGATCCCGGCGTTCAGCATCGGGCGCACGCAGGAACTGCTGTACGAGATCGAGGAGATCATCCATCGCCGTCACGACGACGAGGTCGCGCACGACCTGCCGTGGAACGAGCTGGAGGTGGTGGTCGACTCGCCGCTCGCGGCGCGCTTCACGCGCGTCTACCGGCAGTTGAAGCCGTTCTGGGACGAGGAAGCCCGCGAGCGGCTCGAGGAAGGACGCGATCCGCTGGCTTTCGCGCAGGTGCGCACCGTCAACGGCCACGAGGACCACCTGCGCGTGGTGCGCCACCTGCAGGACACGCGCTACCCGGCGATCGTGATCGCCGCCAGCGGGATGTGCGCGGGCGGGCGCATCGTGAACTACCTGAAGGCGCTGCTCGACGATCCCGCGACCGACGTCCTGTTCGTCGGTTACCAGGCCGAGGGCACGCCCGGGCGAGCGATCCAGCAGTACGGTCCGCGCGGCGGCTACGTCGAACTCGACGGCGAGCGCGTCGCCATCCGCGCTGCGGTGCACACCATCGGCGGCTATTCGGCGCACGCGGACCGCGCGGACCTGCTGCGCTTCGTGGGGGCGATGCGTCGAGCCCCGGATACGGTGCGCATCGTGCACGGCGACCCGGACGCCAAACGCGCCTTCGCCGCGACGCTGGCGGCGCGGTTGCCGGCGGCGCGGATCGTGGTGCCCGGCAGCCCCGAAGATGCCCACTGAGGGGCTGCGCCGCGCGGCGCCGTGGTGGCTGCTGGTCGCGATCCTGGCGCCGCTGCTGTTTCTTGGGGGCCCGGATTTCCACTCGCCGCGCTCGTTCCGGCTGGCCTGGCAGCTCGGGCACCCGCTGCTGTTTTTCGGCATGGTCGCGGCGGTGACCGCGATACCGCGCCTGCGCGGGATCCCGTTCCTGCGCCTGTTCGCGCTGGCGACCGCGCTGGCCCTGGTCCTGGGCGGTGCGATCGAACTGGCGCAGGGGCTGTGGGGACGCGAACGCAGCCTGTCGGACCTGCGCCTCGACGTGATCGGCGCGTGGGCGGGGGCGGTGTGGGCGGGGCGGGGCGGCTCCCGCACCCGGCAAACCCTGCGTGCTGCGGTGGGTTGGGGGTCGTTGCTGCTTCTGGCGGCGGTAGATGTGCGTCCGCTCGCCGTGGCGCTGGTCGACGAGCACCAGGCGCGGCGGAGTTTTCCATTGCTGTCGGGATTCCATACAGATCTCGAAGTGCAGCGCTGGCGGGCCGATGGGCGCATGACGCTGGTCCCCCCTCCGGATGGGGAGGGCGGCGGGGCCCTGCGGGTGAGCCTGGCCCCGGCGGTGTACAGCGGCTTCCGGATGCAGTATTTCCCGCGGGATTGGCGCGGTTACCATGCGCTGCGGTTGCGTGTTTTCACAGAAGAAAATCAGAAACTTGCGTGCCGGATTCACGATGTCTGGCACGACCAGCGCCACGCCGACCGCTTCAATCGGTCCTTGGTGCTGGTGCCCGGCTGGAACCTGGTCGAGATCGCGCTGGCCGAGGTCGAGGCGGCTCCCGCTGGCAGGACCATGGATATGTCCCGCATCGCCGAATTCGGCTGCTTCATCGTGCGTCCAGCGAGGCCGGTGGTGCTGCAGATCGCTGCCGTCGAACTCGTCCGAAATTCGGCGTGAACCCGGAAATCTGTCGGAAAATTTGACAGATTGCCGTCATCCGCCCGGGATGATTTCGAATAACCCTCCCGGAATCAGTTCGTTGCGCACAGGGGCATGATATGTGCCTGGAAAAGCCCGGTACTGTTGTATTGCATGGAGTTGCAAGGAGGACGATATGGGTATGGTAAGGAAGATGGCCGGCCTGGCTTCGGCCGGAGCCGTGGCGATGGCGTTGAGCGTGTCGGCGAATGCGGCGCTGGTTGACTATTCGGAGACCTTTGAGGGCAACGATTGTGCCGGAAAGCCGGGTTGCGAGATCGGCGGTTCGCCGGCGATCGGCAAGTGGGACAACGACCTCAGCGATTGGGACGATCTCACCGCCAGCGGGATCACCGTGACCGACAACGGTGAAGACGGCGTGTCGTGGGAGTGGAACAGCGGCCCGGAAGTGCACTTCTGGGCCGTCAAGCAGGGCCGCGAGTACACGGTGTTCTGGACTCAGGACGACTCGATCACCGGGTGTGACGTGGAAAACATGACGCTCGAGTGCACGGTGGCGTTGACGAGTGGTGCGTGGGAGGGCGACTGGTCGCACGTGTCGTTCTACAACACGGGTGGCCACGAAGTCCCGGTTCCGGGTACGCTCGGACTGCTGGGTCTAGGCCTGCTGGGCCTCGGCGTGGCGCGCCGCAAGCAGTAAGCAGTAAGCGCTTGCCGCAGGGGTGGCGCAAGCTGCCCCTTCTTTCTCTCGCAACCCTGCCGACCGGTTCCCGGTCGGCAGGGTTTTCTGCGTCCTGGCTCTGCCCGGTCGATGCGTAAATCCGTGCTCTGCCCGGCCAATTTCGTAGGTCCGGGCTGTGCCCGGACATTGTTCGGCCACAGGCCGAACCTACAGGCGGCCGTCGACCTCGTCCTTGGCGAATACGTACTTGACGTCGAAGATCACCGAGTGCGTCTTGGTCAGCGAGCGGATCTTCGCGATGCCCATCTCGCGGAACTGCCGGTGTCCCACGGCCAGGATCACCGCGTCGTAGTGGCGTTCGCGCAGTTCGGTCGTCAGCGGGAAGCCCAGTTCGGCGCGCGCCTCCCCGGGGTCCACCCACGGGTCGTGGACGTCCACGTGCGCGTTGCAGGCCTGCAGGTCCTGCACGATGCTGACCACCTTGGTGTTGCGCAGGTCGGGGCAGTTCTCCTTGAACGCCAGTCCGAGCACCAGGATGTTCGCATCGACGATGTGGATCCGCTTCTGCGTCATCAGGCGCATGACCTCGCCCGACACCACCTTGCCCATGCCGTCGTTGATGCGCCGGCTGGCGACGATCAGCTCCGGGAAATACCCGGCCTGCTGCGCCTTGTTCGCGAGGTAGTACGGATCCACCCCGATGCAGTGCCCGCCTACCAGCCCGGGGCGCAGCGCGATGAAGTTCCACTTGGTTCCCGCCGCTGCCAGCACTTCCTCGGTGTCCATGCCGAGGCGGCGGAAGATCTGCGCCAGTTCGTTCATCAGCGCGATGTTCACGTCGCGCTGCACGTTCTCGATCACCTTTGCCGCCTCGGCGCTGCGCAGGCACGAGACGCGGTGCGTGCCGGCCGCGATGATCCGCCGGTACAGCGCATCGACGTAGTCCGCCGCCGGCGCGTTCGAGCCGGAGGTGATCTTGACGATGTTCGGCAGGCGGCGCTCGCGGTCGCCCGGGTTGATGCGCTCCGGGCTGTAGCCGCACGAGAAATCCGCGTTGAAGCGCAGCCCCGAGAATTCCTCCAGTACCGGCACGCACACTTCCTCGGTGGCGCCGGGATACACGGTCGACTCGTAGATCACCACGTCGCCGGCTTTCAGGTGACGGCCGACGGTGCGGCTCGCCGACTGCAGCGGACGCAGATCGGGCACGTTGTTGTGGTCGATCGGCGTCGGCACCGTGACGATGAAGGTGTTGCATTCGTCGAGCAACGACTCGTCGGTGCTGTAACGTACCTTCGCGCTCGCAAGTTCCTCCGCGTCGGCCTCGCCCGTCTGGTCACGCCCGGAGGCGAGCGCCGCCACCCGCGCGGCGTCGATATCGAACCCCACGGTGGGGACGTGGCGCGAAAAGGCCAGTGCGAGCGGCAGTCCCACGTAGCCGAGGCCGATCACGGCGATGCGTGGCTGATCCGGTAACTGCATGAATCGAATGCTCCGTCGGGGTGACTGGTCGCGGGCGCCGGTAATGCTGTCCGCACGGCGTCCGGGTGGTGCATAGCATAGACGAAGCCCGTGGCGCCGCCAGCAAGCGCACCCGTTCGAATATCGGACGAATATCGGGCGAATATTCCGTGGTAAATACTCTCTTTAAAATCGGCACGTGATTGTGCAAGAATCGCGTTGCTCATTCATGTTCGAGGATAATCCTGATGGAAATGACCAAATATAATCAGCTGAAAGGCGAAATTGCGCGCCTCCAGCGTGAGGCGGACAAGGTGCGCAAGGATGCCCTTAAGGCGGCCATCCAGCAGATTCGCGGCCTGATGCAGGAATTCGGCCTCGTTCTCGACGATATCGATCCGGCTAAAAAGCGCGCGCGCAAGGAATCCACCGCGAAAACCAAAGCCGGCAAATCGCGCAAGGCCAAGGCGGCCAAATCGGGTGCCAAGGTAAAACCCAAGTACCGTTCCGCCACGGACCCCAAGCTGACCTGGACCGGCCGCGGCCGCCAGCCGAAATGGGTCGCCGAATGGGTGGAATCGGGCCGTCGGCTGGATGATCTGCTGATTCCCTGAGGAAGCGCGTCGAGGTTCCGCGTTTTTCGTCGGGTTCGACGTTATGCCTTCCCTGTCGGGTTTTTAAGAGGCTGTCGCAAAAAACCGAGAAGCGCGCGGCGGCGATTTCGCACCGGTGGGCGTACGCCGCAGGGATGCGGCGTTCGAGCCTGCAGGGATGTATTCACGGCGTCCCACGGGTGTGAAATCGCCGCCGCGCGCTGGCGCCGTCCCACGGGGAGAGGTTTTGCGACACCCTCTGAAACCCGATCTGCGGGAATAAAGTTTCACCCGTCGAATTTCTCGAACACCAGCGACGCGTTGGTGCCGCCGAAGCCGAAACTGTTCGACATCACGCGCCGTAATCCCGCGTTGTCGATGCGCTGGCGCACGATCGGCAGAGTGGCGGCCGCGTCGTCGAGATTCTCGATATTCGCCGACGCTGCGATGAAATCGTTCTCCATCATCAGCAGCGAATAAATCGCTTCGTGCACGCCGGCCGCGCCGAGTGAATGGCCGGACAGGGATTTGGTCGAACTGATGCGCGGCACGTCGGCGCCGAAAGTCTGGGCCACCGCCTTCAGTTCCTGGATATCCCCCACCGGGGTGCTGGTGCCGTGCGCGTTGATGTAATCGATGGGACCCCTGGCCGTCGCCATCGCCTGGCGCATGCAGCGCATCGCGCCCTCGCCGGAGGGCGCCACCATGTCGTACCCGTCCGAGGTGGCGCCGTAGCCCACGATCTCGGCATAGATGCGCGCGCCGCGTGCCTGCGCGACCTCGAGCGCCTCGAGCACCAGCATGCCGCCGCCGCCGGCGATCACGAAGCCGTCGCGATCGGCGTCGTAGGCGCGCGAGGCGACCTCGGGGGTGGCGTTGCGCTTCGACGACAGCGCGCCCATCGCATCGAACAGGCAGCTCATCGTCCAGTGCTCCTCCTCGCCGCCGCCGGCGAAGACGCGGTCCTGCTTGCCGAGCTGGATCTGCTCCATGCCGGCGCCGATGCAGTGCGCGCTGGTCGAACACGCCGAGGCGATCGAATAGTTCAGGCCCTTGATGCGAAACGGCGTGGCCAGACAGGCCGACACCGTGCTCGCCATCGTCTGCGTCACGCGGTACGGCCCGATCCGCTTCACGCCCTTCTGGCGCAGGATGTCGGCCGCCTCCACCTGGTTCGACGACGAGGCCCCGCCCGAACCCGCGATGATGCCGGTGCGCTCGTTGGATACCTCGGCATCGTCGAGTCCGGCGTCCTCGATCGCGCGCTGCATCGCGATGTAGGCGAAGGCCGCGGCATCGCCCATGAAGCGCAGTTGCTTGCGGTCGATCGTGGCGGCGAAATCGATCTCCGGACGCCCCGCGACCTGGCTGCGCAGGCCGTGTTCGGCGTATTCGGGCGCGAACCGGATTCCCGGGCGTCCGGCGCGCAGCGCTCCGGTCACGGCCTCCCGGGTATTGCCGAGGCAGGAAACGATCCCCATCCCGGTGACGACGACTCTTCGCATGGTGTCCTCCTGTGAGTAGCTGTGTGCGCGTGGCCGCGCACGGCGTCCGCTCCGTCGGACCGCCAGTAATTCGGGGTATGGTTCGAGCGCGAATGCCGGCGGCTATGCCCAGCGCTACGCCATCGATTGTTCGCGCGTGAACAGTCCCACGCGCAGGTCCTTCGCCGTGTAGATCACCTCGCCATCGACGGCGAGGCTGCCGTCGGCGATTCCCATCACCAGCTTGCGCTCGACCACCCGCTTCAGATGGATGTGATAGACCACTTTCTTCGCCTTTGGCAGCACCTGCCCGGTGAACTTGATCTCGCCTGCGCCGAGCGCCCGGCCGCGGCCGGGGTTGCCCTTCCAGCCGAGGAAGAATCCTACCAGTTGCCACATCGCATCGAGCCCCAGACATCCCGGCATCACCGGGTCGTTGCGGAAATGGCACTCGAAGAACCACAGCTCCGGGTGGATATCCAGCTCGGCGATGATTTCGCCCTTGCCGAAGTCGCCGCCGTCGGCCGTGATCCGCGTGATGCGGTCGAGCATCAGCATGTTGTCCACGGGCAACTGGGCATTGCCGGGGCCGAACAGCTCGCCGTTCCCGCAGGCAATCAGCTCGTCCCTTGAAAAAGATGTCTGCGTCGAAGGCGCGCGTCGTACCGGATGGCTGCTCAACCGCTGTCACTCTGGGTGTTATCGAGTGGGCAAATTGTAATGAGTTCACCGGGCGCAGTCACCCACGGGCCACGTTCGCCCGTGGGCACGCACGGTGTGGGTGCCGCCTTGCACCTCGCGCCCTCATGTGACTGCGCATGCAACGTCGACGACGGGGACCGGGCAAGGACCTCCCGCGCTCAATCGATCGAGGATTCTGGCGCGGCACTCGAGGAATGCGCGGTCGGGAGTTCGACCCGCGGCGTCGGAAATTCTTACATATCGCATGGGGTGAAGCGCGAGTGTCGTCGACGTTGGTCAGGAATACCTTGTTAATCAAATGGAAAGCGGCCTCATGTGTTTGTGGCACGATTCTTGACTGCCAAGCCGGCGGTGCCTGCACCGGTTTGTTCAAATTTTCTAAAGAGGAAATGTCAATGAGTATCTCTGTTTCCAGGCCCCTGATTGCAGGACTCCTGGTCGGTCTTCTCGGCGTCGGGCATGCCAACGCGGCACTGATCAGCGGTACCGGGGCTCCGTCGGCCAATGCAGCCTTGGCTGGAAGCACGACGATCGACTTCTCGGCTACCAGCACCGGAACCTATTCGTCGCTGGCGCTCGCAGGAGTCACCATCGATGCCGCGCCGGGCAAGACGTTCGTTGTGACCGACAACCTCGGGGGGTCTTACAACACCACCGGCCGTAACCTGCAGAACCTGCAGGTGCCCGGCAGCACAGGGCAGTTCGTTCTCAGTTTCTCCTCGCAAGTGAGCGCCTTCGCGTTCAACTTCGGGGCGTCCAACGAAGACTGGCTTCTCGAAGCGCTGGATGCCGGTTCGAGTGTGCTCGAGAGCCACACGTTGTCCCAGACGTGGTGGAGCAACGGCGGGGAGTACTTCGGCATTGCAACGACAGGAATCGCATCGGCACGTCTGACCCAGCTCACGCATGTCAACGATGCAGGTATCGACTGGGTGCTGATGGATAATCTGGCATTCGTTCCTGGTGAATCCCACGAGGTCCCTGCGCCCGGCGCGCTTGCGCTGGTGCTGCTGGGGCTGGCAGGGTTGCCGCTGGCACGGCGTCGTCGGGCCGTAAGCGCCGACTGACGTTCACGCGCGTCGCCGCGAGCAGTTCTCCAGCATGGAGACGGTTCGCGGCGTCGTGTCCCTTCTTCCGGATTCGATGGCGAAGCCGGAACGTTCTGCTTCACATACGAGTGGTATCCCGGCAATCGGCCGCAAGGTGCTCCGCCAGACGGCGGTGCACACGGCGGAATTTCTTGCCTCTGTGAACTAGAATCCGTTCGACGCGATCGGCACTGGACATTTCCCGGCGGCCAGGATGGTCGCACCATTACCGGAATTGGAAGTCAGTATCCGTGCGCATCGCAGTGATCGGTACCGGGTATGTGGGCCTCGTCACCGGCGCGTGTTTCGCCGAGATGGGCAACCACGTCGTGTGCGTGGACAAGGACGCGGCGAAGATCGCGCGGCTGCAGGCGGGCGAGATCCCGATCTGGGAGCCCGGTCTGAAGCCGCTGGTCGAGCAGACCGTCCAGGGCGGGCTGCTGTCGTTCACGGTCGATGCCGCAGCCGCCATCGCGGCCGCGGAGTTCATCTTCATCGCCGTTGGCACCCCTCCCGGCGAGGACGGTGCGGCGGACCTCAGCCACGTGCTTGCGGTCGCGCACGAGATCGGGCGGCACCTGCAGCAGTACGCCGTCGTGATCGACAAGTCCACGGTCCCGGTGGGTACCGCGGACCGGGTCGAGGCGGCGATCCACGAGGAGCTCGCCGGGCGGGGCGCCAGCGTGCCGTTCGACGTGGTCAGCAACCCGGAATTCCTCAAGGAAGGCGCCGCGATCAACGATTTCCGGCGCCCCGACCGCATCGTGATCGGCACCGCCTCGGACAAGGCGCGCCGCATGATGGCGCAGCTCTACGAGCCGTTCGTGCGCAACCACGACCGCCTGCTGTTCATGGGTGTGCGCGACGCCGAGATGACCAAGTACGCCGCCAACGCGATGCTCGCGACGCGGATTTCCTTCATCAACGAGATCGCGAACCTGTGCGACCGCATGGGCGCGGACGTGGAGAACGTGCGCAAGGGCATCGGTTCCGACGAGCGCATCGGCTACTCGTTCCTGTACGCGGGCTGCGGCTACGGCGGCTCGTGTTTTCCGAAGGACATCAGCGCGCTGATCCGCATGGGCGGCGATTCCGGCTTCGACCCGGCGCTGCTGCGCGCCGTCGACGAGCGCAACCAGCGCCAGAAGGAAGTGCTGCTCCACAAGATCCGCGGGCATTTCGGGCCGGACCTGCACGGCCGTCGTTTCGGCCTGTGGGGCCTGGCGTTCAAGCCGAACACCAACGATGTGCGCGAGGCGACCTCGCTGATGATGATCCGTCGCCTCGTGGAGGCCGGCGCCACCGTCGCCGCCTACGATCCGGTCGCGATCGAGGAGGCCGCCGCGCAGCTCGATCCCGACTGGCTGGCGTCGGGGCGCGTCACGCTGAGCCGCTACCAGTACGACGTGCTGAAGGACGCCGACGCGATGATCCTGGTGACCGAGTGGAAACGCTTCCGCCAGCCGGATTTCACCGCCATGCGCGACCTGCTCAGGCAGCCGGTGATCTTCGACGGGCGCAACCAGTACGATCCGCAACTGATGACCGACCTCGGTTTCCGGTACTACGGCATCGGCCGCACCAACGTCGGGCCGGGCGCATCGCAGTAATTCGACTCTGACCCCATTTTCAGGTGCACATCATGCTCATACCTGTTTTGCTTTCGGGTGGCGTTGGCAGCCGGCTGTGGCCGGTATCGCGGGAACTGTATCCGAAGCAGTTCCTGCCGTTGGCGGACGCGCGCCACTCGCTGTTCCAGCAGACGCTGGCGCGCCTGGACGGGATCCCCGGCCTCGGCGAGCCGATCGTGGTCTGCAACGAGGAGCACCGCTTCCTCGTCGCGCAGCAACTGCATGAACTCGGGCACCGCAACGCCTCGATCCTGCTCGAGCCGGTGGGCCGCAACACCGCACCGGCGATCGCGCTGGCGGCCATCGATGCACTGCAGCAGACCGAGGATGCCGTGTTGCTGGTGCTGCCGGCCGACCACGTGATCGCCGACTGCGCCACGCTGCAACGCGTGGCGCTGCAGGGGCTGACACTGGCCGCCGAAGGCCGCCTGGTGACCTTCGGCATCGTCCCCGGCACGCCCGAGACCGGCTACGGCTACATCCGCCGCGGCGAGGCTGTTGCTGGCGGTGGGTACGCCGTCAGCCACTTCGCCGAGAAGCCCGATCTCGCGACCGCCGAGGGCTACCTCGCCAGTGGCGACTACCTGTGGAACAGCGGCATGTTCCTGTTCCGCGCGGATCGCTACCTCGAGGAACTCGGCCGCCACGCACCCGGGATACTGTCCGCCTGCCGCAACGCCTACGACAGCGCTGCGGACGACCTCGATTTCATCCGCATCCGCAAGGAAGCGTTTCTCGCCTGCCCCAGTGACTCGATCGACTACGCGGTGATGGAGCGCACCGAGCGCGCGGCGGTGCTGCCGCTCGATTGCGGCTGGAGCGACGTCGGTTCCTGGGGGGCGTTGTGGGCGGCCGGGGAGCCCGACGCCGACGGCAACGTCACGCGCGGCGACGTGCTGCTGCGCGGGGCGTCGAACACCTACGTGCGCGCCGACTCGCGGCTGGTCGCGGCGGTGGGGGTGCGCGATGTGGTGATCGTCGAGACGCCCGACGCCGTGCTGGTGGCCGACAAGGACGCCTCGCAGGACGTCAAGCACATCGTCGCTCACCTGAAGCTCGAGGGCCGCTCCGAGGCGCTGTTGCACAAGCGTGTCTACCGGCCGTGGGGTTCGTACGAGAGCCTGGTGTCCTCGGACCGTTTCCAGGTCAAGCGCATCGTCGTCGATCCGGGGCAGCACCTGTCGCTGCAGATGCACCACCACCGCGCCGAGCACTGGGTGGTGGTGAAGGGCACCGCCCGCGTCACCTGTGGCGACCACGAGCTGATGCTGCACGAGGACCAGTCCACCTACATCCCGCTCGGCACCCGGCACCGCCTGTCGAACCCCGGCGTGATCCCGCTCGAGATCATCGAGGTGCAGTCCGGCAGCTACCTCGGCGAGGACGACATCGTCCGTTTCGAGGACGTCTACGGCCGCTCGTAGACACTCCGTTCGGAGTCAAGCGTTTTCTATGGTTGCATAGAGCTTGGCTCCGTCGTAGGGCTGAGGGTTCCTGATCATTGCCCAGGCGGCGGTGAGCATCTTGCGCATGATGGCGACGATGCTTTGCATGGCCGTCTTGCCACGCGCCTTGAGGCGCTGCTTGAAGGCGAAGGCGTGGGGGTCGTGGGTGCCGGCACTGAGGGCGGGCATGTACATCGCCTGGCGCACATAGCGGTTGCCGTGCCTGGAGATGCGCCCGGGCTTGTTCACGCTGGTGCCGGACTCGTGATGAATCACGTCGAGTCCTGCGTGGCTGACGCATGCCCGCGCGCTCATCGAGCGGGGCAACACACAGAGCTCGCCCAAGACGGAGACGGCGGACTTCTCGCCCATGCCGACCATGGTGTTCAGCGCGGCGTAGGCGCCCTGGAGGGCGGGACTTTGTTCGATCAGCTGCAGCGCCTCCTGGCGGATACGCTCGATGCGATTTTCCAGCGAACGGATCGAGCGGCGCACATCCTCGCGCAGGAAGCGTGGGGTCTCGCGCGAACTCTCCATTGCATGCAGGCGATTCTTGGCCGCCGTGGCCTCGCCGGTGAGCTGCATCAGATAGCGCCCGATCTGGCGCAATTGCAGGCATTCGCGCGCCGGTGGGATCCAGCGCAGCAGCGGCATGCGGCGCAGGAACTCGAGCAACATCCGGGCATCGACACGGTCGGTCTTGTTGCGTTGCCCCAGACTCTTGGCGAAGTGATGGCCGGTCTTGGGGTTGATCACGAAGACCTCGGCGCCGAGTTCATGGGCGATGAGGGCGACGTCGAGGAAATAGATCCCCGTCGCCTCCATGATCACCTTCAGCCCACGACCGGGACCGAGCCAGCGGGTAAAGAACGCGCGAATGTCGCCGGCCTTGTTGTCGATACGACCGGCGTCGATCGTGCCGCCGGCGTCGGCTGCGAACGCGTGGAACTTGGCGCCGATATCGAGCGCCACCAGAGGAATGGAAACCATTGCGGCCATGGGATTGCACCTCGCTGTAAAGCCCGTAACATCGGCTTCCAGGTTCCCCGACCTCGCAACGATCGATCACACGGCCTTGTCACACAGGCTCCCCAGCGGGGCTAACGACACTCCACGTGCTGGTCGAATGGGGCGGGGAGCCACTCTACGTGCGGAGTCAGCCAAGGCTGCTCAAAGGTCCGGTCGGCTTCCCCGGAAGCGGGCATGACAAAAACACGCCCGTCATCAAGGTACAAGGTCCGGGCTG
>WBZY01000540.1_pt1 | contig 27605 bp, 23 predicted proteins | sample 5204191 | NCBI WGS metagenome assembly WBZY01 (sample SAMN12344363, study PRJNA552823) | activated sludge metagenome | biome: Activated sludge suspended growth; feature: Anammox Sidestream; material: Wastewater; isolation source: activated sludge from anammox sidestream of wastewater treatment...
AGTACGGTGTCGAGTTCCAACAGGTCGCGGTCACCTGTAACCATGGCCTCAGCGTTGCCGGCAATGGTCTCCGAAAGTACCGCCACATCGGATTTGTCGCGTATTGCTGCGGGCAGGTCTTTGGTCTTTCCCACCACAGAGCTTTCCTGGCGCAAGAGCGCTTCAAATTCTTCAATGGCCTCTGCGGGTACCCGCATCTTCTGGCGCAATACCCTCTTCAGCTCCGCAATCACGGTTTCGCCAATGATCAGTTCGTGCTCGGCGAGGACGAGATTGAAGACATCGGCGCACAGCCCGCGCGTTGCGACAGCACTCACAAGCACGTTGGTATCGAAAGCCACCCTCACGATACGTCGCGAAACACGTCCTCGTCCGTCAGATACCCGCGCGCTTCCGCCAGAGGCATGATGCGGCGGCGCAGATCCTGGAAGTGTGCCAATGCCAGCTGGCGCCGCACGGCATCGCGAATCACCTCGCTGCGGCTGCGACCGGTACGCTTGGCAATCCGTGCAACTTGTCGGTCCAGCGCCGGATCAAGGCGAATTGTGAGGGCTGAGGACTTCATGTCACGCATTGTAATACATGTGGCACTCTCCAACAAAGAACTCGAGCGCGCGCGGCGCTCAGCTCGATCGTCATGCCAACCAGCAAGGCAGCGACGGACGGCTACTCTATCCCCAGCTTCTTGACGCGGTAGCGCAGCGCCCGAAAGCTCATGCCGAGGAGCTTCGCAGCGGCGGTCTTGTTGTAGCGGGTCTGCTCGAGTGCCTTGACGATCGCGTCGCGTTCGATGCTGTCGAGCTGCTCGCCGAGCGCGCCGGCGCCTACCGCGGGCGCTGAAGAAACACCACCGGGAGTTGCGCCGCTCGCAGGCGCGATGGCGCTCTCCGCCGGCGCATCGGGCATCGGTGCGCGCAGCTGGATGTCAGCGACATCGATCGTGTCGGTGACGCAGAGGGTCAGCGCGCGCTCGAGCACGTTCTCGAGTTCGCGTACATTGCCGGGGAAGGCATGCGCCGCGAGCATGGCGAGCGCGCCGGCGCTGATCTCGGGCGCCTCGACGCCGAGGCGGCGCGACAGCCGGCGCACAATCGCTTCCGCGAGATCGGGGATGTCCTCGGCACGCTCGCGCAACGAGGGCACCCGCATTTCGATCACGTTGATGCGGTAGTAGAGGTCTTCGCGAAAGCGCCCGTCGCGTACGAGGGCGGCGAGGTTCCGGTGGGTCGCGGAGAGTATGCGCACGTCGACCGGCACTTCGCGCGCCTCGCCGATCGGGCGCACGGTCTTCTCCTGGATCACGCGCAGCAGCTTCACCTGCATGTGCAGCGGCAGGTCGGCGACTTCGTCGAGGAAGAGCGTACCGCCCTCGGCAGACTGGACCAACCCCTTGTTGTCGTTCACCGCGCCCGTGAAGCTGCCCCGCTTGTGGCCGAAGAGCTCGCTTTCCATCAGCTCGCTGGGGATCGCGCCGCAGTTGACCGGCACGAACGGCCCATCGGCGCGCGGGCCCGAGTCATGGATCAGCCGTGCGACGAGTTCCTTGCCGGTACCCGATTCGCCTGAAATGTGTACAGGGGCCTGGCTGCGCGCGACGCGCGCGATCATCTGCCGCAGAGTCTCCATTGCCTGCGAGTGGCCGATGAGGCGCGGACCGCGCACCGTCAGGTCGCCATCGCGCCCGCCGAGCTTGATGGCGCTCGTGACGAGCTTGCGCAGTACCCCGAGGTCGAGCGGCTTCGAGACGAAGTCGAACGCGCCGAGCTTGAGCGCGCGCACGGCGGACTCCACGTTGCCGTGGGCGGAAATCACGGCGACCGGCACCAGCGCCTTGTTCTCCTGGATCCAGGCGACGAGGTCGAGGCCGTCGCCATCGGGCAGGCGCATGTCAGTGAGGCACAGGTCGAAATGTCTGGCCTTCAGCAGCTCGCGCGCGTCCGCGAGATTACCCGCCGCAGCGGTGTCGAGGTTCATGCGGGAGAGCGTGAGGCTCACCAGTTCGACGAGATCCGGCTCGTCATCGACGACCAGCACGACCGGCTTGCTCATGCCCGCCATCGTAGCGGATCGGAGAACACCAGGCGGAAGAGACTCCCGCCACCGGGACGTGGTTCAAAGATCAGGGTTGCGCCGTTCGCCTGCGCGAGCTCGCGCGCGAGGAAGAGTCCGAGGCCCGTGCCGCGCGTCTCACTGGTCACGAATGGCTCGAAGATGCGCTCCGCGAGCGCCTCGGGGATGCCCCGGCCGCGATCGGCGACCTCGAGATACGGGCGCTGCGCAGGCGGGAGCTTGCCCGCGTGCAGCTCGATGGGTCCAGGCGCATCGCCGTTGTGCTTCAAGGCATTCTGCGCGAGGTTCCAGACGATCTGTCGCAGCTGGCTGCGATCGCAGCGTACTTCGATGTCGTCCCCCGTCTCGTGCAGCACGACGAGGTGCTCGGGGCACGGCAGCGACGCACAGAACTCGGCGCGGAATTCCCGCAACCAGGCTGCGAGCCCGAACTGCTCCGCCCGCGCAGGCTCGCGCCGCGACATCGACTGCACGTTCGAGATGATTTCGCTGACGCGCGCCGAGTTCGTGCGGATGATTTCCGCGAGTCGCCGCTCTTCGTCGCCGAGCCGCTCGGACTCGCCGAGAAGCTGTGCCGCGTGGCTCATGGCGCCGACCGGGTTCCTGATCTCGTGTGCAATGCTCGCCGAGAGACGACCGAGCGAGGCGAGTTTCAGCTGTTGCAGCCGTCCGGCAATTTCCGTCGTATCTTCCAGGAACACGATGACGGGTGGCGGGTTGTCGTTTCCGAGGGGTGCGAAGTGCGGCAGGATCTCGCTGGCGCCGTTGCTCGCGACGAACGTGGCGCCGGTGTCCTTCGGTCGCTCGCCACTCTGCCGCCAGGTCGACAGCAGGTACAGCAGTCGCGGGGAGGCTTCGCCGAGGAGGGCCCCGGGCCAGGCGCGCCGGTCGCCGAGGATCTGCGCGGCCGATTCGTTGATCAGGCGGATGCGGTCCTCGTGGTCGACGACGAGGAGGCTCTCGCGCAGATGCTGCACGATGTACTGCGAGAGCTCCGCGAGATTGGCGAGATCGACTTCCCGGCGCTTGATCAGCGCCTCGGTTTCCTGCAGTCGCGCCGTGAGCGGCCAGCTGGCAAGCGCCACCAGAAAGAGCACGAAGCCGAGAAACCCCGCGGCGGGATAATCGGCGGATGAGCCGCCGCCGGCGAGCTGGCTGAAGACCTGCTGCACGAGCACGGCGACGACGGCAATCGAAGCGATCAGGAGGGTCTGACGGCCTTCGGCGAGCAGCGCCACCGAGCCCACGGGGACGACGAGCAGGATGCCGAGGCCGCTCGCGATACCACCGCTCGCATAGAGGAGCAGACCGATTGCCAGCGAATCGACGAGGGCGTGGCTCAAGAGCAGCACCCGGCCGGGGATGCGCGGCAGGCGCTGCGCCAGCACCAGCGCAATGCCCGCGAGGAAATACAGCAGGCAGATCGTGATGAAGAGCCGCGGGTGATCGCCGCCGACCGTCGGCTGCGGCAGCGTGTAGCGGTAGATGGCGAAGAGCACCGGCGGCACCAGCAGCCGGTAGAGGTTCAGCAGCCCGACGATCCGCCAGCCAAGATCGCCCAGGGTCGAGTCGCGGTCGATATCGTGAGCCCCCATTTGCCGGGACTTTAGCATTCCGCGAGAATAGGCGTTCTTTTTGCGATTTGGCGGGTCCATGAATCTTCACGAATACCAGGCGAAGGAAGTCTTCCGGAAGTACGGCGTGCCCGTGCCCGAGGGGCGTGTGGCGCGCAGCGCCGATGAGGCGGTGACGGCCGCCGAGGCGATCGGCGGCGCGGTGTGGGTGGTCAAGGCACAGGTGCATGCCGGCGGCCGCGGCAAGGCGGGCGGCGTCAAGCTCGCACGCGACCTGGCCGCCGTGCGTGCCGCCGCCGCGGGGCTGCTCGGCCAGCGGCTCGTCACGAAGCAGACCGGCGAGGAGGGATTGCCGATCAATGCCGTGTACGTGGAGTCGGGCTCGGAAATCGCGCGCGAGATCTACCTGTCGCTGACCCTCAACCGCGAGAAGGGCCGCATCGCGCTCATCGGTTCGGCCGCTGGCGGCATGGACATCGAGGAGGTCGCCGAGCACACGCCGGAGAAGATCGTCACGGTGAACGTGCACCCGGCCGCGGGCCTGCAGCCCTACCAGTGCCGCGAGATGGCGTTCGCGCTCGGCTTCAGTGGCACGCAGATCGGCGAGTTCCAGCAGATTGCGATGGCGCTCTACCAGCTCTATCTCGAGCGCGACGCGAGCCTGCTCGAGGTGAATCCGCTCATCGTCACAAAGGCCGGCAAGCTCGTCGCGCTCGATGCGAAGATCAATATCGACCCGAACGCGCTCTTTCGCCAGAAAGATCTCGCCGCGCTGCGCGATGTCACGCAGGAAGACGAGATGGAGGTCAGGGCGAGCGAGCACGACCTCAACTACGTCTCGCTCGACGGCGACATCGCCTGCATGGTGAATGGCGCGGGCCTTGCGATGGCGACGATGGACCTGATCAAGCTGCACGGTGGCAGTCCCGCGAACTTCCTCGACGTGGGTGGCGGTGCGACCGCCGAGCGCGTCACCGAGGCGTTCCAGCTGATTCTCTCCAACGCAAACGTGCGCGCGATCCTCGTCAACATCTTCGGTGGCATCGTGCGCTGCGACCTGATCGCCGAAGGCATCATCATCGCGGCGAAGAAGCTCGGGGTGAAGGTGCCGGTGGTGGTACGCCTGCAGGGCACCAACGCCGAGAAGGCACGCGAGATGCTCGCCGGCAGCGGGCTCGCGCTCGTGCCGGCGGCGGATCTCACGGACGCCGCAAAGAAAGTCGTCGCGCTGGCATCGAAGGGCAAGTCATGAGCATTCTGGTCAACAAGCACACACGGGTCATCTGCCAGGGCTTCACCGGCAAGCAGGGCACGTTCCATTCCGAGCAGTGTCTCGCGTACGGCACGCGCCTCGTCGGCGGCGTGACACCGGGGCGGGGCGGTGAGAAGCACATCGGCCTGCCCGTGTTCGACACCGTGCAGGATGCGGTGAAGGAGACCGGCGCGACGGCGAGCATGATCTACGTGCCGCCGCCCTACGCCGCGGACGCCATCCTCGAGGCGGCCGACGCCGGCATCGAGCTCGTGGTGTGCATCACCGAGGGCATCCCGGTGAACGACATGGTGAAGGTCAAGGCCGGGCTCGCCGGCAAGGGAACCCGCCTCGTCGGGCCGAACTGCCCCGGGGTTATCACGCCCGACGAATGCAAGATCGGCATCATGCCCGGCTTCATCCACAAGAAGGGCGCCATCGGCATCGTGTCGCGCTCAGGCACATTGACCTACGAGGCCGTCTTCCAGACGACCAACAATGGGCTCGGGCAGAGCACCTGCGTCGGCATCGGCGGCGATCCGGTGCGCGGCATGAACTTCGTCGACGTACTCGAGTTGTTCGAGCGCGATCCAGGCACCGAGGGCATCCTCATGGTGGGCGAGATCGGCGGCAGCGACGAGGAGGCGGGTGCGGAATTCATCCGCAAGTTCGTCTCGAAGCCGGTCGTTGCCTATATCGCCGGTGTCACCGCGCCTCCGGGCAAACGCATGGGGCATGCAGGTGCGATCGTGGCAGGCGGCAAGGGCACGGCGGCTGACAAGTACCGCGCGCTCGACCGCGCCGGCGTGCGCACCGTGAAGTCGCCGGCGGATCTCGGCAGCGCGATGCGTGATCTGCTGTTCAGGCGCCGCAAGAAGGCGACGGGCGCCGGGCTGCGGGCTGCGGGCAAGAAGAGGGCAACGGGCCGCGTGCTGCGGGCGGTGGGCAAGAAGAAGGCAACGGGTCGCTTGCTGCGGGCCACGAGCAGGAAGAAGACGGCGCGGCGGGCACGCAAGCCCAAATGACCGGCGCCGCGCCGCTGCGGATCGCACTCGCCCAACTCGATTTTCTGGTCGGCGACGTGCGGGGCAACGTCGCGCGGGTGATCGACGCTGCGCGCGCGGCGCGCGCGCAGCACGTCGATCTCGTGGTTTTCCCCGAGCTCGCGCTGTCGGGGTACCCGCCGGAGGACCTGCTGTTCCACCGCGGCCTTCGCCGGCAGATCGAGGCGGGACTCGCCGAGGTCTGTCGCGGCGTGGGCGAGGTGGCCGTGCTCGTGGGCCTGCCCGAGTACAGCGGCTCGCAGATCTACAACGCCTCGGCGCTCGTGGCGCGTGGTGCGGTCCAGGCCATGCACCGCAAGAGCGCGCTGCCGAACTATCAGGTCTTCGACGAGAAGCGCTATTTCAGCGCGGGCGCCCAGCCCACGGTCGTCGATGTGCGCGGCGTGCGGGTCGGTGTGCTCGTGTGTGAGGACATCTGGGAGCGCGAAGCCGCGCAGCTTTCACAATCGGCCGGCGCCGAGCTGCTCATCGTCAGCAATGCCTCCCCCTATCAGCTGAACAAGCAACGTGATCGCGAGGCGATCGCGCGGGCGCGGGTGAACGACGTGGGGCTGCCGCTCGCTTACGTAAACCTGGTGGGCGGCCAGGATGAGCTGGTATTCGACGGCCAATCCTTTGTCATGGACGAAAAGGGCGTGATCACGATGCGCGCGCCGGCTTATGCCGAAGGCCTGCATGTCGTCGATTTCGCGCGTGACGCCTGCGGCAAGATTGTGCCACGCGCGGGCGAAGTCGCCCCCGAGCTGCCGGAGGTGGCCAGTGTCTATGGCGCGCTCGTGCTCGGTGTGCGTGACTATGTGGGCAAGCATCGGTTCCCTGGCGTTGTGATGGGGCTCTCGGGCGGCATCGACTCGGCGCTGACGCTTGCGATCGCGGTCGATGCGCTGGGCCCGGCACACGTGCACGCGGTCATGATGCCATCGCGCTATACGGCGCCGATGAGTCTCGAGGACGCGAAGGCACAGGCTGAGCTGCTCGGCGTGAAGTACAGCGTGCTGCCGATCGAACCGATGTTCGAGGCGACGCTCGCCACGCTGCGGGAGGAGTTCGCCGGCCGCAAGCCCGATACGACCGAGGAAAACATCCAGTCCCGCTGCCGCATGCTGTTGCTGATGGGCATTTCGAACAAGACCGGCCGCATGCTGCTGACGACCGGCAACAAGAGCGAGATGGCGGTGGGCTATGCGACCCTCTATGGCGACATGGCCGGCGGTTTCGCGCCGATCAAGGACTGCAGCAAGCGGCTTGTCTGCCGGCTCGCCGAGTACCGCAATGGTGTATCGCACGCCATTCCGCAGCGGGTGATCGATCGTCCACCGTCGGCCGAACTGCGACCGGACCAGAAGGACAGCGATTCACTGCCACCCTATGACGTCCTCGATCCGATCCTTGCCGCCTTCATCGAGGAGGATCTCTCCGTGGACGAGATCTGCGCGCGCGGATTCGACCGTGCGACGGTCGGCCGGGTACTCGATCTCGTGAAGCGCAACGAATACAAGCGGCGTCAGGCGCCGCCTGGGGTGCGTGTGAGCCGCCGCGCCTTCGGTCGCGACTGGCGCTATCCGATCACGAACGGCTATCGGCGCTGAGAGCGGGTAGCGACACCGCCAGTGGCGGCTGGCGTCACCAGAACTTCCACCAGGATTTCTTCTCAGCGACCCGCTGCTGGTCGCCGGGAAAGTTCAGTGCGTAGACCGCGCGTGCGTTGTCCGCGAGCTCTTTCATGCCGAGGCGGCCGTAAGCGTCGATCATGATCGCAAGCGCGTCGCGCACCGCCGGGGAGCCGTCGTACTGTTCGATCGTCTGTTCCGCGCGCTGCGCCGCCGCCACCCAGGCGCCGCGCTTCATGTAGTAGCGGGCGACGTAGATCTCGTAGTCGGCGAGGCGATTGCGCAGGTAGAGCATGCGTCGGCGCGCATCGTGCGCATACTCGCTCTTCGGGTATTGCTCGACGACGGTCTTGAATGAGTTGAACGCCTTTGCGGCGGTCTGCGGCGGGCGCTCCGAGAGATCCACCCGGAAGAGACGCTCGACCCTGTTCGGCATGCGCTCGAAGTCGACGAGGCCCTTGATGTACCACGCATAGTCGATGCGGGGATGGGTCGGGTTCTCGCGAATGAACGTGTCCGCGGCGTCGATCGCGCTCTCGGCTTCACGCCCGCGGTAGTAGGCGTAAATCAGGTCGAGCCGCGCCTGGCGCGATTCCGGTGCGAAGGGATAGCGCGCGGTGAGCGCCTCATACATCTTGATCGAATTGTCGAAGTCCTGGTTCATCAGCGCCTTGTGGGCCTGGCTGTACAGTACTTCGGGATTGGTCTTCGAATACTGGTCCTGCCGATTGGTCCGGCAGCCCGCCACGGCGACCATCGCGGCAAGCGCAGCCAGCAGAAGCAGGCGGCCGCGGGGCGGCGCGGAAACACTCGGCATCGGCGGGGGGCCTCTCGTTGGAATATGGCCTCGAAACCGACAGTATAGACAATTAATGACCACAGAGTTCCGCCGGCACGATCTCACTCTCGACCCGGGCGTCGCCGGCCTGCGTCTCGACCAGGCGCTCGCCAGGGTCCTGCCGCAGTACTCCCGCTCGCGCATTCAGGGCTGGATCGAGCACGGCGGCGTGTCGATCGAGGGCCGGCCGGCCCGGGCGCGCGATCGGGTGTTCGGCGGTGAGCAGGTGGTGATCGAAGGCGATGTACCGGCGGACACCGCCGTACTCCCGCAGGCCATGGCCCTGCAGATTGTCTACGAGGACGACGATCTCCTCGTGATCGACAAACCCGCCGGGCTCGTCGTGCATCCCGGTGCCGGCAACCGCGATCGCACCCTGCAGAACGGTCTCCTGGCCCACGACCCCGGCCTTGCGCGCGTGCCGCGTGCGGGGCTCGTCCATCGCCTCGACAAGGACACGAGCGGGCTGATGGTCGTCGCACGAACAATCGAAGCGCACGCCGCGCTCGTTGACCTCCTGGCTGCGCGCGAAATCTCGCGCGAGTACCTCGCCGTGGCGAGCGGCGTGATGACGGGCGGCGGTACCATCGATGAGCCGATCGGTCGGCATCGCTCGGCGCGGGTGAAGATGGCGGTGCGCCAGGACGGGCGCGAAGCCGTGACCCACTATCGGGTCGTGGAGCGTTTCCGCGCACACACGCTCGTGCGTGTCACGCTCGAGACGGGGCGCACGCACCAGATCCGCGTGCATCTTGCGCACGCCGGCTACCCCATTCTGGGGGATCCGGTGTATGGCGGGCGACGGCGGTTACCGGCGGGTGCCTCACCCGCGCTGCTCGAAGCGCTGCACGGCTTTCAACGTCAGGCGCTGCACGCCGCGCGCCTCGCTTTCGTGCACCCTGCGAGCGGTGAGGCGCTCGAGTTCGAGGCACCGATGCCGGTGGACATGCAGGCGCTCATTGCCGTATTGCGCGAGGACGTGCCCGCTGCCGGGCGGTAAGCGGGGGTAAGGTTCGTCAAATTTCCGCGAGCCGTCGCACCGTGTCGGGGTATCGCTGCACCAGCCGAATGAGCAGCGCGGCTTGGGCGTTCGGTTTGGCCCGACCCTGCTCCCAGTTCTCCAAAGTCCGCACATTTGTGCGCAGATACCCTGCAAGAACTCCGCGAGACAGGTTAAGTTGCTTACGGAGATTGGTCAGCTCGCGCGCGGTGAGTCTTGGCGCGGCCTTCATCCTGAACACATGAGTACGGAGCGTCCTCTTGCCAGCACGCCGGTCGGCAAGTGCCCCGAAGCCCTCAACGAGTTCATCGAACAGGTCGCGCTTGTTGCTCATGATTGTCGCCTCGATCTCAATTCGGCTTTGACCAGTTCCTTCAGGACATTCCGCTGCTTCAAGGACAGATCGGGCATTTCATCCTTGTCATATAGCGTGAACAGCCAGAATTCGGGGCCACCGGTCCAGAAATAGTAGATCACGCGCAGTCCGCCACGTTTGCCTTTCCCGCGACGGGCATCCGCAAACCGAAGCTTGCGAAGTCCACCAGTGCCTTCGATCGTGTCGCCTGCTGCAGGATGCGCCATGAGCGCGCCCTGCAGCGAAGCAAAACTGTCGTCATCGAGATACTCTTCACGATGCCGCGTGAATGCGGGCAACTCGATGAATATCGCGTGCACCGTTCGCACTATACGCAAGTTACGTATGATTAGCCAGCGCTTCCGATCCCCCATCTCCGGTGCAGTGGCGAGCACGAAAGCAGCGTCTGGACGAACAGGGCGGCGACGGGCGCGCGGTCGAGGCAGTGACCCCGATGTCACTGAACACTATTTTGCGGGTGGTGCCAGGCCGGGAGTGTAATACACCTTGCCGTCTGGGCCGACGAAGACGGCGTCGATGTCGGGGATGCGCGCGAGGATCTCGAGGGCTTTTTCCGGCCCGAGCACGAAGGCGGTCTTCGACAGGCCGTCGGTCTGCGTGGCGGTGGGCCCGATGATGGTGGCGCTGCGCACCTTGCTCGCCGAGTGGCCGGTGCGCGGGTCGATGATGTGGTGGTAGCGCACGCCATTCTCGTCGAAATAGCGTTCGTAATCCCCCGAAGTCGACAGCGCCACGTTCTCGAGCGGCATGCGCAGGATGACGCGATTGGCGTCATCCGGATGCCGGATGCCGACGATCCAGGGTCGACCGAAGCGATCGCCGAGGATGCGCGTGTCCCCGCCGGCGCTGACCGAGGCATGCTCGATGCCGCGCGCCTGAAGGAGTTCGATGCTGCGATCGACGGCATAGCCCTTGGCGAAGCCGCCGAGGTCGATGCGCATGCCGGGCTTCCTGAACCGGACGGTCGAGTTCGCCGGATCGAGCTCGAGGCTGCGCCAGTCGACCGCGGGCAGGTGCGAGTCGATCTCGGCTTCGTCGGGCCTGACACGGTGCCGGTAGTCGTAGAGATAGCCGACGCTCGCGTACGTGATGTCGAACGCGCCGTCCGTGAGGCGCGAGAAATCGAGGGAGCGCGCGATGAGGTCGAAGAGTTCGCGGTCGACGCGCACGGGGCCTGCGCCGGCGTGTGCGTTGATCTGCGACAGCTGGCTCTCCGGCTTGTAGTGGCTCATCAGCGCATCGACGCGGTGCATCTCGGCCATCACGGCATCGATGGCGGCCTCGCCCTGCGCATCGGTCGGCGACCAGAGTTCGACGGCGATGCGCGTGCCCATGATCGCCGCTTCGCGCTGGTGCCAGGCGCCCGCGGGCGTCGCGCCGGCAACCGCCATGCCGGTGGTGGCGGCGGTGAGCGCCAGCACTGCGGCTTTCAGCAACATCGGTTCAGGCCCTGCCATTTGCGATCGACCTCGCCGCACCAGAACTCCCGTCGCGAGGGTAACGGCTCACCCGGGTGTGCGTCGCGACGATGCGCGACGAACCGCTCCCAGGCATCGTCGCCGGTCGCGCGGCGCACGAACGACCCGAGCTCACCGAGGCGGATGAGGAGCCGCGGCACCGGCGAGCTCATGCCACGCCCTTCGCCGGCACGTAGGGTGCCTCCGAGCTTGGCAGCACCGGACGGCCATGCGTGGCGCGCCAGCACACCCGCAACATGTCGCCGATCACGAGCCACACGACGATGAGGAAGAAGGCCGTGAGCCACGCATCGAGTTGCTGGTTGAAGATGAGCTGCGGTGCGACTGCCGCGCGATCCGGTGGCAGCGCGCCCGCGGCGAGCTTCGTGGCGAGATCGCGGGCGGCCGCGAAGAAGCCGATGCGCGGGTCGTCGCTGACGATCTTCTGCACGGCCGCCGTGGTCGTCACGATCGCGAGCCACGCGAGCGGTGCGAGCGTGACCCAGGCGTAGCGGGCCTTGCCCTGCTTGACGATGATGCCGGTCGCGATGGAGAGGGCGATTGCGGCGAGCATCTGGTTCGCGATGCCAAAGAGCGGCCAGAGAATGTGCACGCCGCCGTTGGGGTCGATCACGCCGATGTAGAGGAAATACCCCCAGGCCGCCACGACCAGCATGCTCGTCACGAGCACCGACGGGTACCACGACGTACGGCCGAGCGGCTGCCACACATTGCCGAGCATGTCCTGCAGCATGAAGCGCCCAACGCGCGTGCCGGCATCGAGCGTGGTCAGGATGAACACTGCCTCGAACATGATCGCGAAGTGGTACCAGATCGCGAGCAGGTGGGCACCGAAGCTGCTCGCGAAGATGCTCGCCATGCCGACCGCGAGTGAGGGCGCGCCGCCGGTGCGCGCGAAGAGCGTGCTCTCGCCCATCTCGCGTGCGAGCGTCTGCATCTGTTCGACCGTGACCGGGAAGCCCCACGACGAGATTGTCGCAACGGCGGCCTCGGGGGTCGCGCCGACCACACCCGCTGCGGTGTTGATCGCGAAGTAGACGCCCGGGTCGAGCAGCGTCGCGGCGATCATCGCCATGATGGCCACGAAGGACTCGAGCGCCATGCTGCCGTAGCCGATGAGGCGCACGTCGGCTTCCGAGCCGATCAGTTTCGGTGTCGTGCCGCTCGCCACGAGCGCGTGAAAGCCCGAGACGGCGCCGCAGGCGACCGTGATGAACACGAACGGAAACACCTTGCCGCCAAAGACCGGGCCCGAGCCGTCTATGAATTGCGTGATCGCCGGCATCCTGATGTCCGGCTGCGCGAACACGATGGCGATGGCGAGCAGCAGGATGGTGCCGAGCTTGAGGAATGCGGACAGGTAGTCGCGGGGCGCGAGCAGCAACCAGACGGGCAGGATCGCCGCGCACAGGCCATAGCCGATCACGAACCACGCAAGTGTAAGGCCCTCGAGATCGAACCAGCCGCGGATCGACGGCTGGCCGTTGATCCAGCCTCCGCCGACGACGGCGAGCAGGAGCAGGCTGATGCCGATCAGCGAACCTTCGATCACCCGGCCGGGACGCCAGTTTCGCAGATACAGGCCCACGAGGAGGGCGATCGGGAGGGTCGCGAACACGGTCGCGGTGGCCCAGGGGCTGTGCTTCATCGCATTGACGATGACGAGGCCCAGCACGGCGATCAGGATCACCATGATCGCGAAGGTGCCGGTGAGCGCGGCCACTCCGCCGACGGGCCCCAGCTCGTCGCGCGCCATCTGTCCGAGGCTGCGGCCGTTCCTGCGGGTGGACAGCAGCAGGATCGTCATGTCCTGCACGCAGCCACCGAGGACCGCGCCGACGAGGATCCAGAGCGTGCCCGGGAGGTAACCAAATTGCGCGGCGAGCGTCGGGCCGATCAAGGGGCCCGGCCCGGCAATCGCGGCAAAGTGATGACCGAACACGATCCAGCGGTGCGTCGGGACGAAGTCCCGGCCGTTGTCGAGCCGCTCCGCAGGCGTGGCGCGGGTCGGGTCGATCGAAAGCACTTTCGCCGCCACCCAGGCCGAGTAGAAGCGAAAGCCGAGGGCGTAGACGCAGACCGCGGCGACGATGATCCACAGCGCGTTGATGCTCTCGCCTCGATGGAGGGCGAGGCCGCCGAGCGCATACGCGCCCACTGCGGCAACGGCGAGCCAGAAAATCCGCTTCATACCCCTCGCATTCATTGGTCTGACACCGGATCATGCAATCCATGTGGATCATGCCGCAATGGGCAGCCCCCGCAGGAGTGCACGCCGCGTTCACACTGCGCAGCGGCGGCGTCAGTGCCGCACCCTTCGATACCCTCAATCTCGGTGCGCACGTGGGCGACGACCCGCTGCGGGTGGCGGAGAACCGCCGCAGGATTGCAGAAGCCCTGGCGCTGCCCTCGGGCCCTGCGTGGCTGCAGCAGGTCCACGGTGTCGCGGTCCACGAACTCGGTGGCGGTGGCGCGGCACCTCGCGGTCCCGCCGATGGCGCCTTCACACGCGCTCGCGGCCGGGTGTGCGCGATTCTGGTGGCCGACTGCCTGCCGGTGCTCTTCGCCTCGCGCGACGGTTCGGTCGTCGGGGCTGCGCATGCCGGCTGGCGCGGGCTGGCAGCGGGCGTACTCGAGGCGACCGTGCGCGCGATGGGTGCGCCGGCCGGCGACCTCGTGGCCTGGCTCGGGCCCTGTATCGGCCCGCGGCACTTCGAGGTGGGCGAGGACGTGCGCAGCGCGTTCCTCGAAGGAGACGCCGGCGCCACCAGGGCGTTTCAGCGCGGTCACGGCGATCGCTGGTGGTGCGACCTGCCGCAGCTTGCGCAGCGGCGCCTCGCAGCGTGTGGCGTCGGGGCGGTTGCTGCAGACGGATCGTGCACGTTCACGGACCGGGAGCGCTTCTTCTCCTTTCGCCGCGACGGGCAGTGCGGGCGGATGGCGGCGCTCGTCTGGATGGCGGCGTGAGCACGCTCGCGATCATCGTGATCGCGACGGCGTTGAGCGGCCTCCTGAGCGCCGCCTGTGCCGTGGTCGTCCTGTTGCTGCCTGGGCGTCTGCGGGCGCGCGGCCTGCCGCATCTCGTGAGTTTCGCCACGGGCGCGCTGCTCGGCGCGGCGCTGCTCGCCCTGCTGCCGCATGCCATCGAGGGCGCAGGCGAGGGTGGGGCGCACGGTATCGGCCTCGCGCTCGTCGGCGGGCTGCTCCTCTTTTTCGTGCTCGAGAAACTCGTGCTCTGGCGGCACTGCCACGGGGAGCACCACGACGACCCGCATGAGCAGGCGGCTGCCTGGCTCGTACTTACGGGGGACGCCCTGCACAATGCCCTCGACGGTGTGTTGATTGCCGCGGCTTTTCTCACCGATTTCAACCTCGGCATCGCGACTGCCCTCGCCGTGGCGGCGCACGAGATACCGCAGGAAGTCGGCGACTTTGCGGTGCTGCTGAACGCCGGCTGGTCGCGGGCGCGGGCGCTCTGGTGCAACTTCGCGACCAGCCTGACCGCGGTCGTCGGTGGCGTGGCCGCGTGGTTCTCGCTGCAACCGGTGCTCGGAGTTCTGCCGTGGGTGCTCGCCGTGGCGGCCGCGAGCCTGCTCTACGTGGCCGTGGCAGACCTGATCCCGGGCCTGCATCGACGCTCCGACCTGCGCTCGAGCCTCATGCAGAGCACGCTGATCGGGGCGGGGGTGCTGATCATCGCCCTGATCGAGCGGTCGGCCCACTGAAGGGGCTTGAAATGCGGCGCGGTGGCTCAATATGGGAGAGCCATGCGAATGGAAAAACTGACGAGTAAATTCCAGGCGGCGCTGTCCGACGCCCAGTCGATTGCGCTCGGCGCCGACAACCAGATGCTGGAGCCCGCGCACGTGCTGCAGGCGCTGCTCGACCAGCAGGGTGGCACGGTGCGGCCGCTGCTGCTGAAGGCGGGCGCCAATATTGCGCGTCTGCGCACGGAGGTCGCCGCCGCTGTCGACCGGCTGCCGAAGGTCGAGGGCACGCCGGGCGAAATCCACGTGTCGGGCGATCTTTCGCGCCTGCTGAACGTCACCGACAAGCTCGCGCAGAAGCGCGGCGACCAGTTCATCTCGAGCGAGCTCTTCGTGCTCGCGGCTTTCGAAGACAAGGCGACGCTTGCGAGGCTGCTGAAGGATGCCGGCGCGGCGAAGGCTGCCGTCGAGAAGGCGATCGATGAAGTGCGCGGCGGCGAGGCCGTCAGCGACCCGGGCGCCGAGGAGAGTCGCCAGGCGCTCGAGAAGTACACCATCGATCTCACCGCGCGCGCCTCGGGCGGCAAGCTCGATCCGGTGATCGGCCGCGACGACGAGATCCGCCGCACGATCCAGGTGCTGCAGCGGCGCACGAAGAACAACCCCGTGCTGATCGGCGAGCCCGGCGTCGGCAAGACCGCGATCGTCGAGGGCCTCGCCCAGCGCATCATCAATGGCGAGGTGCCAGAAGGCCTCAAGGGCAAGCGCATCCTCGCGCTCGACATGGGCGCGCTGATCGCGGGCGCCAAGTTCCGCGGCGAGTTCGAGGAGCGGCTGAAGGCCGTGCTCGGCGATCTCGCGAAGCAGGAAGGCCAGATCATCCTCTTCATCGACGAGCTGCACACCATGGTCGGTGCCGGCAAGGCCGAGGGCGGCAACATGCTCAAGCCCGCGCTCGCGCGCGGCGAGCTGCACTGCGTCGGCGCGACCACGCTCGACGAATACCGCAAGTACATCGAGAAGGATGCCGCGCTCGAACGGCGCTTCCAGAAGGTGCTGGTCGAAGAGCCGTCGGTCGAGGACACGATCGCGATCCTGCGCGGCCTGCAGGAGCGCTACGAGGTGCACCACGGCGTAGACATCACGGACCCCGCGATCGTCGCCGCGGCCACCCTGTCGCACCGCTACATCGCGGACCGCCAGCTCCCCGACAAGGCGATCGACCTGATCGACGAAGCCGCCGCGCGCATCCGCATGGAGATCGACTCCAAGCCCGAAGCGCTCGACAAGCTCGAGCGGCGCATCATCCAGTTCAAGATCGAGCAGGAGGCGCTGAAGAACGAGAAGGACGAGGCGTCGAAGAAGCGTCTCGCCGCGCTCGAGGAGTCGCTCGCCCAGCTCGAGAAGGAGTACGCCGATCTCGAGGAGATCTGGAAGAGCGAGAAGGCGACCCTGCAGGGCGCCGCCTCGATCAAGGAAGAGCTCGAGAAGGTCAAGCTCGAGATGGAGACCGCGCGCAGGAAGGGCGATCTCGGCGAGGTCGCGAAGCTGCAGTACGGCCGCGTGCCGGAACTCGAGAAGAAGCTCGCACAGGCGCAGGCCGCCGAGCAGAAGGAAACGCAGCTCGTCCGCAACAAGGTGACCGACGAGGAGATCGCGGAAGTCGTCTCCAAGTGGACCGGCATTCCGGTCTCGAAGATGCTCGAGGGCGAGAAGGAAAAGCTCCTGCGCATGGAGGAGGCGCTGTCGCGTCGCGTCGTCGGCCAGGATGAGGCCGTGCGCATCGTGTCGAACGCGATCCGCCGCTCGCGCGCCGGGCTTGCCGATCCGCGCCGGCCCAACGGGTCGTTCCTCTTCCTCGGGCCCACCGGCGTCGGCAAGACGGAACTGTGCAAGGCGCTCGCCGAGTTCCTGTTCGACACGGAAGAATCCATGGTGCGCATCGACATGTCGGAGTTCATGGAGAAGCACTCCGTGGCCCGGCTCATCGGCGCGCCTCCCGGCTATGTCGGCTACGAAGAGGGCGGCTATCTCACCGAAGCGGTGCGCCGCCGGCCCTATGCCGTGATCCTGCTCGATGAAGTCGAGAAGGCGCACCCGGATGTGTTCAACGTGCTGCTGCAGGTGCTCGACGATGGCCGCCTGACCGATGGTCAGGGTCGCACCGTCGATTTCAGGAACACCGTCGTCATCATGACCTCGAACCTCGGTTCGAACGTGATCCAGGAGCTCGCGGGCGAGGGCAACTACACGCGCATGAAGAGCGCGGTGATGGAGATCGTGCAGCAGCAGTTCCGGCCCGAGTTCATCAATCGCATCGACGACATCTGCGTGTTCCGTCCGCTCGGCACGGCGGAGATCAGGAGGATCGTCGATATCCAGCTGGTGCACCTGAAGCAGCGGCTGGCGGAGCGCGACATCGTGCTGACGCTCGATCCGGCGGCGCGCGACCAGCTTGGCGAGGCCGGCTTCGATCCGGTGTACGGCGCGCGGCCTCTGAAGCGCGCGATCCAGCAGCAGATCGAGAATCCGCTCGCGCAGGCACTGCTCTCGGGTCAGTTCGGGCCGGGGGACCATATCCGTGCGGCCCTGCACGAGGGCAAGCTGGCGTTCGAGAAGAGCGTCTGATCCGCCGCGCCGATTCCCCGTAGAATCGGTGCCGGGAGGGTTCATGCCGTTCTATGAATATCAGTGTGGCAGTTGTGGCCACTATCTCGAGGCCATGCAGAAGATCACGGACGCGCCGCTGCGCAAGTGCCCCGACTGCGGCAAGCTGGCGCTGAAGAAGCTGCTGTCGGCGCCCGTCTTTCGCCTGAAGGGCAGCGGCTGGTACGAGACCGACTTCAAGTCCGACAAGGAAGCGAAGCGCAATCTCGTCGAGGAGCGCAAGGAAGAGGACCAGAAGGAAGCGCCGAAAGCCGCCGAGGCGTCAGAGGCACCGAAAACCGAAGCCAAAGCGGACGCCAAAATCGATTCCAAGGCAGCGACCATGACACCGCCCAAGGCGAAGGCGAAGCCCCGGACCGGCGCGCGCGCCAGATCGAAGACAAAGATGGCGCGCAAGGGGCGTTAGCGCCCGACAGCGCCAACAAGGCGATGTTGGCGGTGCGAAGGCGCGTGGGCGATGGGCGGCGCCAGATCTCGTTTTCGCGGGATTGCCCGGATTGCCGCCCAATGGTAGCGTTTTGTCCATGGCCCGTCCGCTAGCCACGCTCGAGCACGAGATTCGCGCCTTGGGTACACCTGAGAAGGAAACGCTCCTTCGTGTGCTTTGGGAGGAGCTCGACGGTCCGCCCGATACCGAGGTCGAGTCTGCCTGGCTGGCAGAGGTGAAGCGGCGCTCTTCCGAGATTGATTCAGGGTCTGTTGAGACCGTTCCAGCCGACCAGGTTTTCGCCAAGCTCGAGACCAGATTCAGGAAATGAAGGCCAGGTTTCACCCCGCTGCAGAGCAGGAACTCGCAGCGGCCGTGGCACTTGGTGAGGCGCGTGGCCCTGGCCTGGGGCTGGAATTTCTATCCGAGGCGAATAGGGTGGCGGAGCTGCTATGCAACTGGCAGGGACGCGCGTGAGATCCCGGCCATAATTGCCAAATGAATGCACGACACCTCGCCGCAGTGTTGAGCTAGCCGTGTTCGATGCGCGCCGCATCGCGTCGCTGGCCGCTGCGGAGGCCGCGCGCTTCGCGGCGGAACACGAGGTGTCGGCTGCGCACGCCGCGCGTCTCGCCGCACACTGGCTGCAGGGCGTGCCCATGCACTGGATGCGCGACTGGGGCACGCCGTTCCCGCTCATCTTGCGGGAGGCGAGCGGTGCGCGACTCACCGACGTCGATGGCCGTCAGTACGCTGACTTCTGCCTCGGGGACACCGGGGCGATGTTCGGGCATTCACCGCCAGCGGTGGTGCAGGCGGTGGCGGCGCAGGCTGCGCGCGGCCTCACAGCCATGCTGCCGGGCGAGCGCGCCGCCGAGGTCGGCGAGGGGCTGGCGCGGCTCTTCGGCTTGCCGTTCTGGCAAATGACACAGACCGCGACCGACGCCAATCGCGCGACACTGCGCTGGGCCCGCGCGCTCACGCGTCGCGCGCGGACAATCGTGTTCCACGGCTGCTATCACGGGACCGTGGATGAAATCATGCTGCGCCTCGGTGGCATCGGTGCGGTCCAGGATGCCGGCAAGAGCGCAGTCGCGGTCGAGTTCGACGATCTCGCGGGGGTCGAGTCGGCCCTGCGCGGAGGCGACGTCGCCGCGCTGTTGTACGAGCCCGTCATGACCAATACCGGCATGGTGCTGCCACAGCCGGGCCTGCACAGTGCATTGCGCGACCTGAGCCGCAGGCACGGCACCCTGCTGATCATCGACGAGACCCATACGCTGTCGTCGGGAGTTGGCGGCTACACGCGCACGCACGGCCTCGAGCCGGATCTGCTCGTGTGCGGCAAGGCAATCGCCGGGGGCGTGCCCTGCGCGGTGTATGGCTTCACCGCCGAGATCGAGGCGCGCATGCGCGGGGTGCTCGCGGACCGGCACGAGGAGCACGCCCACACGGGGATGGGCACGACCCTGGCGGCGAATCCGCTCGCACTCGCGGCGCTTGCGGCAGCGCTCGCAGCCCTGCACACGCCTGAGACCTATGCGCCCATGCTCACCGGCGCCGCCGATCTCGACGCGAAGCTGCGGGCGCTCTTCGCCCGTCGCCGCCTTGACTGGCAGGTCGCGCGCGTCGGCGCTCGGCTCGAGGTTGGCTATCTCGAGGCGGGCAATGGTGAGCCGCCGCGCAACGGCACGCAGGCGGCAGCGCGGATGCAACCGGCCCTCGAGCAGGCGATGCACCTCTATCTGCTGAACCGCGGTTGCCTGCTCACACCCTTCCACAACATGATGCTGTACTCGCCCGTCACAGCTGCAAGCGACGCGGACCGCCTCGTGGCAGCGCTGGATGCCTGCCTCGGAGAACTCGCATGAAAGAGCTGCAGCGCTTCCTCGCGATGCATCCGGACATCGACGCGGTGCAGATCTTCATCACCGACCCGAGCGGCGTGCCGCGGGGCAAGAGCGTCCGGGCAAGCGAGCTCGAGGCGATCTACCGCGATGGCCGGCGCGTCGCAGGATCGATCCTCGGTCTCGACATCACCGGCGAGGACGTCGATGCGACGGGGCTCGTGTGGGAGGCGGGTGATGCCGACGGGATCTGTCGACCGGTTCCCGGCACGCTGCTGCCTTCGCCCTGGCTGACTCCGTCGACCGGCCAGCTCATGCTCACGATGTTCGATGGCGACGGCCAGCCGGCCGCGGGCGATCCGCGACATGCGCTCGCGCGCGTGGTGGAGCGCCTCACAGCACGTGGCTTCGTACCGGTCGTCGCCTGCGAGCTCGAGTTCTACCTGCTGCGCGAGGCGCGCGGCCGGCTCGAGCCGGCAGGCGAGCGTCGCGAGGGCGAGCGCGCGCGGATCGAGTCGTACAGCCTCACACGGCTCGATGATCTCGCGCCGCTCTTTGCCGATGTGCATGCGGCTGCGCAGGCGCAGGGCCTGCCGGCTGAAACGCTCATGGCAGAGTACGCACCGGGCCAGTTCGAGATCACGCTGCACCATCGGGGAGATGCACTGCGCGCGGTCGATGAAGCGATCCTCTTCAAGCGGCTGCTGCGTGGCGTCGCGCGCCGGCACGGCTGCATCGCGACCTTCATGGCGAAGCCTTTTGCAGAGCGCGCCGGCAGCGGGCTGCACATTCACGTGAGTCTCGCGGATCGCGAGGGTCGCAACGTCTTCGCCGCCGAGGATCCTGCCGGCACGCCGCTCCTGCGTCAGGCGATCGGAGGCCTCGCCGCGACGGTTGCCGAGAGCTTCCTCATGTTCGCGCCGAATGCGAACTCGTATCGGCGCTACCGCAGCCTCTCCTACGCGCCGGTCGCGCCCACCTGGGGGATCAACAACCGCACCGTGTCGCTGCGCGTACCAGCAGGCCCGCCGGTCTCACGACACGTCGAGCATCGCATTGCCGGCGCGGATGCCAACCTGTATCTGGCCGTCGCAGCCGTGCTCGCCGGTGTCGAAAAGGGAATCGACGAGCGCATCGATCCAGGTCCGCCGGTCGAAGGCAACGGCTATGCGATCGCGCGCCCGCGCGTATTTCCTGCGACGTGGCACGAGGCCATCGAGCGCGCCGGCGCTTCGGAATTCCTGCACGCGGCGCTCGGCGTCGATTTCCTGAGGGTGTTTCTCGCCGTGAAGCGCCAGGAGTGCGAGCGCTTCATGGCCGAGGTCACGCCGCTCGATTACGCGTGGTACCTGCGCGATAGCTGACGGTGCCTCAGCGTGCAACCAGCTCCACTTGCACCGTTTCGACGGCGTCCCCGCGCCGGTATTCCACCTTGACGAGGTCGTCAGGCTTCAAGACCTTCAGGACATCCGAAAACGCCTGCAGCGTATCGACGGGCATGCCACGCAGCGAGAGGAGTATGTCGCCCGCCTGCAGATCCGCCTTTGCGGCGGGTGAGCCCGGCACAATGGAGTCTGCGCGCACCCCGCGGCCCGTGTAGCCGAAGTCGGGCACCACGCCGAACGAGACCTTGCGCTCGGTCGGCGCCCTCGGCGTCTCCCCCGGCGCGGGCGGCGCCGCGTCCTGGATCGTTGCGTGCAGCGGCTCGGCGCGCGCGGCGAGATAGTCGATCGCCTCCTTTGCGACGGTGGCGACTTTCACGAGGCCGGCGCCGTCGATCTTGTCGGCGGTATCGGTCGCCTTGTGATAGTCGAGGTTCGCGCCGGAGAAGATCTGCACGCCCGGAATGCCGCGCTCGATGAATGCCTGCTGGTCCGAGGAGACGGTGGCACCTTCGATGTTCTGGATCGCGATGCCGGTGGTGAAACCGACGCCGCGGAACACGTGCGGCCACTCGGTGGCAGTGTTGGTGCCGATGATGCGGACGGGGCCCGCACCGAGACGTCCGACCGTGTCGAGATTCACGTTCGCCCGGATACCAGCGAGTGCGACCGGCGTCGGGTGAGTGGCGTACCAGCGTGAACCGAGGAGGCCGGATTCTTCGCCGGAGAACGCCGCAAAGACGAGCGTACGCGCAGGGCGACCCTGCGACGCCGACACGCGCGCGAGTTCGATCAGGGCGGCGACGCCGCTCGCATTGTCGTCGGCGCCGGGATGGTCCGGACCGAGATGATCGTAGTGCGCCGAGACGACCACCGCCTGCCCGTCGAAGGCCGGGTTCGCGCCGGGCAGCACGCCGATCACGTTGGCACCCTGCGGGAAGGCCTGCAGCCAGCCACCGTTGTCGCCGGCAGGCGCAAGACCCGCTGCGGCGAAGGCCCTGGCGATGTACGCGGCGGCCTCTTTGATGCCGCGCGTGCCAAGACCTCGGCCTTCGCGCTCGGGCGCCGCGAGGTACTGCACGTGATCGAGCATCGCGCGCTCATTGAAAACCGGTGGCGGCTCCGCGAGCGGCGCGCGCGCTGGCCGGGCGAGCGGCGCGAGCGGCGTGTGCTCGTGCCGCAGATCGACGCGCAGCGGGGAGTCGTCTGCGCTCCATTCGCCCTTGACGGTGTTCTTCGGTTCGTCGCCCTCGAAGACGAGGTACGAGTACTTGCCGTAATGCGGGAGCTTGCCCGCGAGCCCCAGCGCTGCCGCGGCATTCCCGACGGTGACGAAACCGATCGCCTTCGCGAAATTGGCCGGATGGCGGCGGGCGAACACGACGCTCGCATCCGTGCGCGCGAGTGCCGGCTCCGCGCCAGCCTCGGCGAGCAGCCCTGCGGCGTAGCGGTTGTCGCGGCCGAACACCCAGAGCGCGCGGTCTGCCGGAAGCTTTTTCACTTCCGAATCGAGCTTGATGTCGAGTTTCTGCGCAGGGCTCGCCCAGCGCGCCAGCATGCCGCGATAGAGTTCCTGCGTTGCGTGGTCCGCCTTGGCAGGCAGGATCGCGAGCACCGACGGGTCGCCGAATACCTGGCCGATCGAGGGCGCCGTCTCGCGCGGGTCGAGCAGGCGGAAGACGTCGAACTCCGGGTCAAGCTCGACGATGAGCGGCTCGGCACCGACGGCGATCTCGAAGGGTGTCGCCGCGCCCGCGAGCGCCACGGTCTGCGAGACATAGCCGCTCGCCGTGCGCACCGACACCGGCACATCGAGCGCGAGCAGGCCGCCCTTCTGCACCTGGCGGATCACGCCATGCACGCGCTGTCCTGCGACGCGCACGTGCTCGAGCCGCAGGTCCGCCGCGCCGGCGCGATTGACCCACTGGTCGAAGAACACGTCGAGGTTCGCGTTGCCCACTTTCGCGAAAGCGCGCTTCACGTCCATGAAGCCTGCGCGTTCGCCGCGCTCGGCGCGATAGAAGTCCTGCAGGGCCTTGCGGAACGTGTCGTCACCGAACTTCCGGCGCAGCATGTGAAAGCCCATCATCGTCTTGCCGTAGCCCACGGCCTCCGTCGCGGCGCTGTGGCGCGAGCGGAATTCGTTGAGCGGGAAGTCGTGGCCCTCCTTTACGTAGTCGCGGTAACGCTTGAGCGTGTCGCGACGGTACGCGGCGCCCTCACCGACCTGCTCCTTGAAGAGGTGGTCGGCCATGTAGGCGGTGAGACCCTCGCACCAGTTGCCGGTCGCGTAGTCGACGAAGACCGAGTTGCCCCACCAGTTGTGCAGGATCTCGTGCGGGTAGGAAGAAGTGAGGATGAACGGAAAGCGGATGATCTGCGAACCGAGCAGCGTGAAGGAGGGCATGCCGTAGCCCGTCTCCCAGAAATTCTCGACCAGCGCGAACTTCGCGTACGGATAGGGCCCGATGAGCTGACGGTACATCTCGAGGTCACGCGCGGTGGCGTCGAGATACTTGCGCGCCAGCTCGCCGTCCGGAGAGCGCAGGAAGACCTGCGCTTCGACCGCGCCCACCGTCTCCGTGTAGCGCGTCAGCGGGCCGCCGACGAGCGGCAGCTCATCCACCGGCGCCGGGTCGACCGTGATCAGGTGCCAGCCCTCGGGCGCGTGCGTCGCGACCTTGGCAACGAACAGCGTCTCACCCAGATACGGGTACCAGAGCGAACTGCCCGCAAGGTAGACACCCTTGTCACCGATGTGGCCCGCGGTCTCGCTGAAGCCGCGCGCGTACTCCTCTTCGGGCGTGTCGAAGCCGAAATCCACGGCCCCCGCGTATTCGAGGCGAAGCGTGGGCGAGTCCTTCGGCAGGGTGACGCGATAGCGCGCCGCGCGACCCGACTTCAGGAGATCACCGCTCGAGCCGTTGATGCCCGTGAAGCCTCCGGTGTCACCGACCGGCAGGCGTTCGACGGCCGGCGAGGACGAGGCTATCGCGAGTGGCGCCGCGAGCAGGAATTCGACTTCCCGGCCGGCATAGGATGCCGGGAAAGTCACGGTGCCTTCGACCGCAAGGCCGTGCGTGGCGGGTTCGATGCGCACGTCGAGGTCGTACTGCGGCAGGCTGGCCGCCGATGCGGCCAGGGCGGGCCAAACAGAAATGGCTGCGAGGGCGAGCGCGACCGCGTTCGCCCGGATCAGGGAGAGTTTGTTCATTACTTCGGTGTCGGACGTCGGAAAACGAGATCGAGCGTCTCCGGCTTGCCGTCGCGGCGGATCTCGAGCGCCGTGCCGTCACCCCAGGCATATTCGCCGGTTGCGCGTTGCAGGTCGGTCGTCGAGCCGATGGGTGTGCCGCCGAGGCGCACGATCACGTCACCGACCTTCACGCCCGCCTGTGCGGCGCTGCCGTCCTTATCGACCTGTATGACCTTCGAGGGTTCCTTGCCGATGCGCCCGGCGAGGGAGACGCCCAGCACCGGCAGGCCCGGGCCGTCCCGACCCGGCACGCCCCAGATGAAGTCAGCGTAGGACGCGCGTACCGGCCCCACCGGCGCACCAGCCTTGCGAACCGCCACGGGGATCAGTGAGCGAATCTCGCCGTCGTAGTTCGCGGCGAGCTGGCGCACGCCACCCAGGTTGTAGGCCACATGGCCCGCGCCGATGAAGATCACGATGATCGCGTTCTTGCCGCCGTGCTTCTCGAGCGCCTGCGCGGCATTCCAGCCCATCGATGCGTCCCAGGCGACCTGGGCGCGATGCAGGCTGTCGAGCTGCGCGTCCGACATCTGCGAATGCAGCGCGTCGTCCTCGCTGAAATACGCGCGGAAGAGCCGTTTGTGCTCGGCGTTCGCGAGGTCGATCTTCGGCGGCAGGTGCGCGCGCGTCGCGGGATCGAGCGCCTCGAAGCCCTTCTCGCGAATGAGATTGACCGCCGCGCGCGGCAGGTTCACGCCGTACATGCGCAGTTTCTGCTCGCGCGCGTAGTGGAAGATGTCGCGGTAGTAGCCCCAGTGGTGGGACCAGTAGACATACCAGCCGGAGAGGTCGACGAAACCTTTCTCCGTGAGCTTGTCGTCGATCCACTGGTCGAGCGGCGCCTGCTGGTCGTACGGGTACATCTCGAGGCCAATCAGGACCTCGCGACCCGCCTCGTGCAGTGCCTTGATCGCGGCGAGCTCCACGTCGTGGAACTCGGGCGTGGTGTGCTCCTCGCCGACGAAGAGCACGCGAGTATTCGCGAGGCGCTTTGCGAACTCGGCCGGGGTCACGAGCTCGCCTGCGCGCGTGTCGAGCACGCCGTCGAGAGTGACGGTCACCTCCCGGGCGGCGCGCGTGGCGTCACCGATCGGCAGATCGAGGACGTTTTCGCCGGCCATCGCCGGCAGGCTGGCGGCGAGCCAGCCTGCGACGATGATCGCGCCGACCGCGACGCGGTGCCCCATCAGAACCGCATCCGCCACGTGATGCCGTAGGTCATCAGGCGGGGGTGCGAGACGTTGTAGCGGATCGGGAAGAAGGTCCCGCTGCCTGCAGTGCCGTTCAACAGGGTGTTGGAGAACAGCACTTCGCGGTACGCACCGGTCGGCGCATCCTCGTCCGTGAGGTTGCGGCCCCAGAGCTCCAGCGACCACGTGTCGGTCCGCACGCCAAGCGAGGCATTGAGGTTCAGCGAATCAGGAATGACCGCCTGGTTCGACGAATCCGCATATTGCTTGTCGCGGTAGGACGCGTCGGCGCGCACGAACCAGTCGGTCTCCGCGCGCAGCGCGGCGCTGTAGCCTGCGCCCGCGTTCCATTGCCATTTCGACTGGCGCAGGATCGTGTTGCCGGAGATGTCGCCATCGGGGTAGAAGCTCGGGAACTGCACGAAGGTGGCGACCTTCGCGTTGTCGTATTTGCCGTCGATGTACGAGAGGCCGGCATTGAGGTCGAGCCCCGGTACCGGGCGTGCGGTGATGGCGAGTTCAGCGCCCTTGATCGTGGCGTCGCCGCCGTTGGCGCTGAGCGACACCGGCTGAGTGATCTGCCGGCCGCCAATTGCCTCAAAGACCTGCGGGATGACGATCTCCGACCAGTCCATGTAGTAGAGGTCGAGTTCGACGCCAAGTCGGCGGTTCAGGTACTCGCTCTTCATGCCGAGTTCGTAGCTGAGCAGTTTCTCGGGATCGAACGGCTGCAGGATCGTGACGATCTGGCTCGGGTTGTCGACGAATCGCACCTGCGCCCCGTCGTCGCCGCCACCTTTCTCCGCGCTCGCCACCGCGGCATAGAAAGTCATGTCATCGGTGGGCCGGTAACGCAGATTCGTGCGCCAGTTGATCAGCTCCGACGTGGTAGCGCGCCGTGTGCCAGTCTGGTGGTCGATGAAGGTTTTCTTCTCGTCCGTGTAGCGGCCCTCGGCGCCCCAGGAGAGCTTGTCGGTCAGGTCAAACTCGACCTGTGCGAACCCGGACGGTGCTTCGGTACGGTTCTCGATCACGTTGCCGCTGATGGCGCCACCGGTCGGGCTCGTGAACCATTCGAGAAAAGCGGCATCGCCCGCGCCCTCGGCAAACTCGACCCAGAGGCCGGGGCCGAAGGACACGCAGGTGAGGCAGAAGGTACCGAAATCAGCCGGCAGGTCCTGCGTCGCATACACGTCGTCGATGCTCGTTTCGCTCGTCGTGTCGTAGTAATAGGCGCCGACCGACCAGGTGAAGCGCTTGGACTGGTCGCTCGAGTAGCGCAGTTCCTGGCTGATTTCCTCGTAGGTGACGCCGGGGCCGATCTGCACCAGGCCGGTGCGGAACTGCCGGCGCGCAGCAGATGCCGGCACCGTCATTCCCGGTGCAATCGGGAAGCGGAACAACGGGGCGGCGAGGTAGGTGAAGATGATGTCCTCACCGGCATTGCGGCTCGCATCGAGGAAGAACGACTGGCTTGTGGTCGAATAACCCGACAGCGCATCGAGCGTGCCGCCATTGCCGAACGACCACTTCAGGTTCAGGTGGCCGCGGGTCACGTCGCGGTCCTCCCCGGTGGCGCCCGAGACGACCGTGATGTCGTTCTTGCCCACCGGCTGGAATTCGCCGCAGTAGTTCAGCATGCGGCTCGAGAGCATCGGTGTGACGGGTATCTGGTTGCGATTCTCGCAGTTCGCCTCGTTGCCGGTCATCGCCGAGTTGTCGATCTGGTCATTGGAGACATAGAGCCCGAGTTCGCCCTCGAAACTGTCGTTCGGCGTCCAGAGGAGGCTGCCCTGGAAGGTCTTGTACTGGTAGCCGCCGATGTCCGGGGCGGGGCCCTTGCCGGCCCACTGGTTGTTGTAAGAGC
>WBZY01000541.1_pt1 | contig 27514 bp, 18 predicted proteins | sample 5204191 | NCBI WGS metagenome assembly WBZY01 (sample SAMN12344363, study PRJNA552823) | activated sludge metagenome | biome: Activated sludge suspended growth; feature: Anammox Sidestream; material: Wastewater; isolation source: activated sludge from anammox sidestream of wastewater treatment...
TGCCCCCCGCTGGTGAGGTCTCGAGGTACCTGACGAACGAGACCAACAGCGCCGGCCTCCATGGCCAGCACTAACCTGCAGATGATGAAATCGCCAGATTTACGCGGATTTGGACCGCCATCGACAGGCGGGTGTTCGGCGCGCGAGACCAGCCGCGCGCATACGCCGTGGAGATGGCGAAGCCGGCCTGTAGAGGCCGACTTCACCTCCCCGTACACATCACTTTTCGCGACGAACACCCTTGTAGGGCTTGCCGTCATCTTTCATCGGCATGAACTGGCCGTTGCCGGAATTCCGCTTTTGCCAGTTACCGTTGGGCCGCTCGAACTGCGAGCGCCCACGAACTGCACCATTGCGATGCCCGTCTCCGGAAGGAGGGTTGGTAGCCATAAGTAAGCTCCTCATGCAAGTGGGTTAAAGGGCCGGGAGGGTGTTGCCACCCTCCCGGCTTCCGTTCACGAATCGACCCAGAACGCGAAGACACGTCCTCGCTTCGGGTAGATTCGCCGACCGGTTTTCGGATGGATGATCCAGGGTCGGAACACCAACCGCATTCCCGGTCGCGGAGGCTCTTTGCTAGTTTTCATAGCAAATCCCTCATGGAGAGCCGCCTTGACGCCCGCCTGCCGTTGGACCTACGCTTTCGTTGCTGCAAAGCGAAGCCTTCGGTCAGGTCAGGACTCCGGGTAAAACCGGCTCTCACGCCTCCCCGGAGGTTTTTCCACTCCGGCGCAGTCGCAACCTGCGCCGGAGTGGAGACCTCAACTTGCCGCTTTCGGTTGGCGGCATTTCTTCTTGTGTGTCTATTTTTTCACGATCCAGCCAAAACACAACATGTAGTGGCAAAGATTTGATTGCCACACAAGTTGGCAGGCATTTTGTATCCCCCCAATTCCGCAATTCGGGGAGCGGCAGGACTCCTCTTCAGCTCACTGTAATAACAAGCTCAGGCCGGAAACGTCGGCATCCCCTCTTCAGGTCGCCAATCCGCCCATTCGGGCTCGGGAAATACCGGGCTTCCGGGCGACCAGAGTTCGACGCTCCCCGCGTGCTCCTCGAAGAACTCGCGATCGGTCGTAACGCGAACCGCCTTCGCCATGCCCGGCAGCTGCAGACTCCAATCCAGGTTACCAAGTGGTGCGATCTGCAGTTGGCCGGGGAGCAGCTCGGGCGCACGGATCAATGCACCTAGCTGTTGCAACGTGAGCAGCGGTGTCGGACGCGCCGGCATGACCAGGTCGTCTTCGAGAATCTCATCCAGATCGAAGCTCTGTTCCTCGGCCTCTGCGGCTTCCTGGGCAACCTCCTCGGCCACCTGCAAGCGTCCGACCTCTCCACGCGCGCCGCCGGCAAGGACGCGCGCGGTAATCAGGCTTGGCAGTTTGGAGAGAATCGGCTGCAGCTTGCCGACCACAGACTGGAACAGATCGATGCGCGAGCCGAGCGCCCGGTATACATCCGCTTCGATACTGTCCTCGTAATGGAGGTTGACGATGCGGATCTCCGGGTAACGCTGGCCAAGTCGGTCGATACGGCCGATTCGTTGCTCGACCCGCATGGGATTCCACGGCATGTCGTAATTGACCAGCGCGCCGCAGAATTGGAAGTTCAGGCCCTCGGCGGCGGCGTCCGTGCAAAGCAGCACGTGCGCCTCGCCCTGGCGGAAGCGCCGCTTGGTTTCGTCGCGGGAGATGATGCGCCACACGCCGTCCTGGCCGCGGCTCTCGCCGCCACGCCCCGAGAAGCACATGAGCTTGAGATCGCCCGCAGCGCCCAAGCTCTCCCGTAGCAGGTCCATGGTGTCGGTGAATTGCGTGAAGACCATGACCTGGGAATGACCTGCCGCCCGGAGCTCTCCGAGGACGGTGCGCAGCGCGTCCAGCTTGGTGTCCTCGGGCAGGCTGCGTGCCAACCGCAGCAGGCTTTCGATTTCGCCCGCCTCTTCGCGCGCCAGCGCCGATCGCTCGGCCTCATCGTAATCGGCATCGTCGGCGGACTCGATATCGGATTCCAGTGCGTCGCGGTCGTCGGCCGAGAGCAGGTCAGGCGTCGCACCGCCCTGTCGCACCGCTTGCAAATGCTTTTCGAGCGTCAAGACCAGTGCCCGGACACTGCTGGCGAGACGCCGTCGATAGATCGTCAGTACAAAGCCTATCGCCGAGCGCTCCTCCTGGGATGCCTTGTTGTATGTCTGAGTGATGTACTCCTCGAGCGCGGCGTAGAGCGCGGCCTCGCCAGGGCTCATGTCGAGAAAGCGGTCCTCCACCATGCGCGAGGCCACGCGGGTCGAGATGAGGCCGCGCTCGTGGTAGCGTCGCAGCAGCGCGCGCGTGTGCCGGGAGATCAGGCAACTGACCGGTGAAGCCTGCCGTGCAAGTCGCAATGCCAGCTGTCGGTCCTCGGCAGTCAGCATCCGGCGGGGAATGCTGGCCTCCGATCGCAGTGCCTCCAGCACGCGGCGCAGACGCAAACTCCCGACGCCCTCCAGCCTGCGCTGGAGTTGTGCCGGGTCACGTGCACCGAAACGACGTTCTGCTGCCCGGAACAGGCGCGCGACGCGGTCCAACGCCTCGTGCGAGGGATTGGGCTGTGCCACCAGATCAAAGAAGTCGAGAAACTCGCGGCCGTACCAACCATCGGGCAGGCCCAGCAGGGACAACAGATCCCACACTTCGATCGGATGCACCTGCATGGGCGTGGCGGTGAGCAAGACCAAGCCGGGCGCTCGCGGCGCGAGCTCGCGCATCAGCCGCAGCAGGGCGTTCGGACGGGCTTCGTCGAGATTTGCCAGGCTGCGACGACGGGCATGGTGTGCCTCGTCCAGCACCACCAGATCCCAGGGTTCGGCCTGGTTCACGACCTCGTCGAAGCGGTCGCTTCGCCGCAGCAGATGACTCGATACGATCACGGCGGGTTGTCGATGCCACTCCAAACGCGACACGGTCAGTTCGCGACCCTCCGGCTGCGCCGAGCTCGATTGCCAGCGCAGCACATGGCCATCGTAGATCGGCCAGTCGAGGTTGAACTTCTCGCGCAGTTCGATCTGCCACTGCTTGCAGACGCTTGCCGGCGTCATGACCAGGATGCGCCCGGCACGGCCCGCCAGCCACGCCTGCCGCAACAGCAGGCCGGCCTGGATCGTCTTGCCGAGGCCCACCTCGTCGGCGATCAGCAGGCGCGGTGGCCACTGGTCGTAGAGCCGGTGGAAGGCACGCACCTGATGCGGCCACGGAGTCACCGCCGCAGTCGCTTCGCCCACCAGCGCGCCGCCACCGGGCAGCTTTGCTGCTTCCCGGATGTAGCCCCAGAGCGCGCGCCGACGTTCGTCCCAATCGACGATGGGCACAGGCGGCACAGGCGGCACAGGGTCGACGACCGGCTTTGAAATGTCGTGCTCTGCGCTCGCCTCGGGCTGCAGGCCTGGCGGCAGGCGATCATCCGCGGGCAGGAATCGCAGCAAATCCTGACGTGCTGCCGACGGGACATCGAGCGTGATGACCCGGCTGGCGCGATCTGCCCAAAGGCGGGCAAAGCTCTCCTCCTCGGCTGCCACGCGCTCGGGTTCGACCCAGGAACGGAACACGTTCAGGCTTTCCCAGTTCAGCGTCCAGCCGGCTGCCGTTTCGTTGAGGCTGCCGTTGAACGCGATCTTGTCGCCGGTCTTGTCCTCGAATACGCCGGATTTCTCGTGGAACAGCGGGCCGCTGGCCGCCAGCGGGCGGCGCTGGGCATCGCAGGGAACGGCAACCTTGGTTTCCAGTACACCGCGCGCCACCATCCAGGCCAGCAGCGCGAGCGCGTCGCTTTCCTCGGGGTTCTCTGGCTGCAGCGGACTGGCGAGCAGCTGTGCCTCGACCGTGTCGCGCAGCGTCTGTCCTTTCTCGATCGCGTTCACCTCGGGCTCATCGAGCGTGCAGCCGATAATCAGCCGCATGCGGCCGCCGTTGTGGATCAGGTACTCGACGCCACGTGCCGCCAGAGTCAGTGCACGCGCGTTGAAATAGCCCGTGGTGCGGTCGTAGGCTTGCGCGCACCGCAGGGCCGGCACATACACCAGCTCGAGCAGATTGCCCTGCTCGGGCGTGTAGCGGATGCGCCAGTCGTGGTCGCGCAGCAGGCTCACCCGGCGGTCTCCAGAGCGCGTAGCTGTTCTTCGAACATGCGCAGCTGCTCGGGTTGGCCGACCTGGTCGGCGAAGGCCAGTCGGCGCAGTGTCTCCAGCGCGTCGAAGTCACCGGCATGGTGCTCGGGCTCACCCGACTCGCCACGCAACCCGGGTGGCACAGGCAGGACTTCCAGCAGCGCTTCCAGCGCGAGCAGGAATTTCGGGTCGCGATCCAGACCACTGTGCTGTATCAGCTCCAGCGCGGCCGCCGCACCGCGGCTGCGGCCGCGCCAGGCAGCGTGGTGCAGCGCATCGAGCATGCAGCCAGAGCCATCGGCTGCTCCGGCGCGCCCCTTGGCGACGCGGGTGGCGGAGTCGAGCAGGATCAGGTTGTTCTGCTTCTTTTCGGCCAGCTTGCCGACGATGTCGCGCTCCAGGTCGACGCCCACGGCCCGGGCCAGCATCAAGGCTTCGTCGTAGGGGAATTCGGGGGCGGCGAAGCTGTCCCAAGCCAGCACGAACCACGCGGTCGGCGGGTCGAGTTCGGCACGCGTGCTCTGTTGCACCAACTGCCTGAGCCGCCAGTCCTTGACCTCGCGGCGTGCGGCTTCCAGCGCATCTTCAGGTGTGGCCTCGTAGGGATCGGACTCTTCCTGGAACAACGCGACTTGCCGGTTGCGACGGGCCTGCTCGGGCTGCGGGCGCGGCCGGCCACGCCGCAAGGGCCAGTGACGCGAAAACTCCTCCAGCGCAGGCCCGAAGCTTGCGAGGTAGAGGTCCACACCGCGGATGCCCGCCGCCTGGAAGTCGGCGACACGCTTGCGCACCTCGGCGGCCAGCCTGGGCTCGACGTCCTCCCAGTACAGCGCGTCGTCGGCGGCTTTGGGTGGACGCGGCCGGCACACCAGGAAGATCGTGCTGTTGGCAGCTGCCTTGTCCTTGATGTGCAGCGAGCCTTCGGCCTCGGTGTTGATCGGCCAGGAGGCGGTGATCGTGAAGCCGGCTTCCATCAGGCCCTTGGTCAGGGCGTCCCAGGCGCCGGTGGCCTTGTGGGTGAACATCAGTGTCATGACGCCGTCGGTCTTCAGTACCCGCCGGCACTCGGTGAAGATCGCCGCCATGCGCTGCTGGTAGTCGCGGCCCGCCAGAGCCTTCGCGCCGCGTTCGCCGCGAAAGCGCGCCGGGTTGGCCACGGCCTCGCTGTCCTTGTCGGTGAGCTGGCGGCGGAACAGCTCGGGGTACACCCGGCCGGCGGTGCGCTTCAGCCAGACGTAGAAGAAATCCGACAGCTCGGCGTACATCACGTTGTCGTAGTACGGTGGGTCCATCACCACGCAGTCGATGCTTGCGTCGCGGATGTGATCCAGCGCGTCGCCGGACTTGCAGCTCAGCTCGATGGTCTGGTGCCCGTAGGCCGGTGCGGCATCGGCCACGAACAGGCCGCCGCCCATGCGCTCGTCCAGTTCACGCGCCTTGCGAGTCTTCTTGCTGCCGCCGTTTACCGCGGGACGGACAAGGGTGACCAGCTCCTCGATGCACTTGGCCGTCTGCTCGATTGCCCAGTCGAAGCCCAGTCCGACGATCAACGGGGCCATTTCGGCGTGCGACCAGCAGAAGGCAAAGTCGTGGCGGTTGAAGGTGTTCGCCACCACCTCGCGAGTCGGCATCCATACCGACATGCGCGAGTTGTAATTCAGCATCTTGTCCAGCGACAGCGCGAGATAGCCGAAGGCGGCCCGCGTCAGCTCGTCCATCCGCCCGGCTGCGGTTTCCTCCTCCAGCAGTTCGCGGTAGATCTCGACCGCGGTGGCATGGCCCAGCAGCTGGCGGGGCGAGAACAGGTCGCGCCAGCGGGGCATACCGTACTGTATCGGGCGGTCGTCGTTGATGGTCTCGGGCACACGCTCACTCGGCACATCGTCCATCGCCTCCCAGAGCGGCATCTTGCCGGTGAGCCGCTCCGCGATCAGGGCCGACACGTCGTCGTCCCGCATCGGCGCGCGGTAGCCGCGTTCCCAGCTTTCCTTCCGGCGACCGGTCTTGGTGGTCTTGAACACGCGTCGCTTGAAGACGATCGCGTAGAGTTGCTCGCCCATGCGCCCGACCTGCGCCTCGGCCTTGATATGGTCGCCATCGATGGGTCGCCCGCAATCCGGGAAGGGGCACAGGCCGTCGCCGCGCGCCACCGTGCCCGCGGACTGGTCTTTGGCTGTCGCCACGATTTCGAAGCCGCAGCGGCGCGTGGCAGTATCGGGCATCAGCCGGACGCCCAACCCGTTTCCGTTCAGCTTCCAGTTCGGCGACAGCGGCACGAGTCCGTCGCAGTGGGGACAGGTGATGGTGCGAGCCCAGAGGTAGCCGAGCACCTGTGATTCTTCCGGCTCAATCGGGAACACGCCAACAAATCGCGGCTCTGCCCGCTCGATGAAGCGATTCGCGATCTCCGAGAATCGGGTGCGCACTTTTTCGCCAAAGCGCACGGGCCATTCGTAGGTGGCGCGCTGGATCAACACGGCGACTGGATTCAGGTCATTGCCGTAAGTGGGTAGCCCAAGGCGCACCGATTCGAACGGAATCGAACCACCGCCTGCCGTGGGGTCGAGAACCGAGGGCGAGATCAATCCGAGTCTTGTCGCTTCTGACTTCACCCACGCTGTTTCGGAGGGCGTTGGTGCGTACTTGAATGCCCGCTCGTATCCGTATGGGTCGAGCCCGAGATCTTCACCTGTTCGCTTTGCGGCGTCGATGCGTGCACGCGTCTTGACGGGATCGCCGTGAATGCCAAGCACTCGCATGAACATCGCTCGATCGGCATCGGCCGGCAGCAGCGAGGCCAGCACGGCGGCGCGCGACGCCACCAGCGGGCGTCGCGCCCACCAGACATGCAAGTAATAGGTCGGCGGCAACGCCGTCATCGAGCGTCGCTCACGCACGCTCTCCTCGCCGAGCTCGCCGATGGGCAACCAATGCTCGATCAGACGTGCGCTCGTCATGGCGTATTTCCGTGGTGCTTGACGCTCAGGGCCCTTGGGCAACAACAGCAAAATGGCTTTGCGCGCATTTCCCGCTCATTCATGTGCCGGAAATGAGCGGGAAATGAGCGCGCGCTCATTTGCCGCCCCCGCGAGCATCCCAATGATGACGGGCGCTCCGGCCACGGCCTGGCGGGGGCAACTCGGCGTGATCGGCGCGCAACTCCGTCATCAGGCGGACGATCTGTGAGCGATCCAGACGCGTGATCCGCCGCAAGTCCGCATTCGTCAGGCCCGGCTCGCCCCTGACAGCGCGCTCCTGCAGGAGGGAGAGTACGCGTGCCTTGGCGGCCTCCCAACCGATGCGACGCTGGTGATCGGGGTCGCCGCTGCCACCCAACCGACGATGGAGATCGGCGCGCAGCGTCCAGTAGCTCCCCCGGCCGAGCGCACCACCCCGCTCCACGTAACCACGTCCGGCTTCCATTTCGTTGAGCGTCTCGCGCGCCAGTGCCTCGCCGCGCTGACACAGCCGTGCCGCGGCGGCGGTGTCGATCTCGGGATGCGAGAGGAGGTGAACCAGCACCAGCAAGTGGTCCACGTCGAGATCCCGACCGGCGGCAGACTCCTCCGCCGCGAAAAAGCGGAACGCCTCGGAGAACTCGTGACGCAGGAAAGTGACGGTCACGGATTCGCCGCGCTCCTCGATGAGCGGCGGCGGCTTTCCCTCCAGCAGGAAGGCCTTGAACATGCGGCTCACGCCGAGGTTGCTGCGGTTCACGAGCCGCAGGCGCACCAGCGCGTTCACCAGCAGCGGATTCCGCGGCGCAGGCGGGTGGTGGAGGATGTTCTGCGGCGTGATGTCGCCAACCAGTCCGCCAGGGTTGCTGATCTCCAGCCGCTTCGGATACTGCTTGACCATGACGGGCGCCCCGCGCTGGTAGTCGGCATGGCAGAGCGCGTTCAGCAAGGCCTCGCGCAGCGCCAGTTCCGGGTAAGCGCGGTACTCGAAGTGGTACATCCCCTGCTGCACGGTGGCGATGGGGTTGTCCGCCATCACCCGGTCGGTGAGCCGCGCGAGCGCCACCGGCAGGGCCTCCCGCCCATCGGCACGATCGCTGTAGTCGGTGGCACTCCGCATGCGCAGGTGTGTCCATCCGTAGCCGGTCACGTTGCGCGCGATCGCCTCCGGTGTGCCTGCCAGCAGCAGCGCCGCAATCGTGAGCCGGCCGTCGGGGGCAAGCCCCAGCGTATGGATCAACTCGCGGTCGGAGAGCGCCAACAGGTCCTCCGGGCTGCGCTCGGCGCGCGCCGAGCGCCGCAGCACTTCCAGCGCGGATGCCGACAGATCGGACCAGCCGGCCTCCGCCGGCTGCGCGGAGAAGTCGGACTGGCCGGACGCCACCAGCAGGTCGCGTCGGGCGCTCCCGGTCAGCGGCTCACAACTCCTGTCGATGCGGATCGTGCCGTAGCCCTTGCTGTCGGTGTACGGCCGCATCGGCCCGCGCACCTGCATCAGCAGCAGGCGACCGGTGCCCTCGGACACCCCCAGCTCCTCGAATTCGGGGGTCAGGCGCGGATCGGTGTTGGCGTAGATCTCGCGGACGAGCTGGTTGCTGTCGATCTCGGGCGGCACGCCGAGAATCGCAGCGCTGCGTCCCACGACGCGGTCGGCGACGCCCAGAACGACCGTTCCGCCGCCACCATTGGCCATGCACACTGCCGCGTCGATGAGCTTGCGGATCATGTCCGGCAGGCTGCGGGTCTCCCAGCGCTTGAAGTCGAGGTCCTGGCCCTCGAGCGCATCGGCGTCCACCTCGTCGAGGCGATCCAGCAGCTGGCGCACTTCCTGGACGCTGCGCACGGCCGCATCAGTCCTCGGATGCGTTCAGGACAATGCGCAGGGCCTGCAGGACGCGGCGTGGCTTGCGCCGGTGCATGATCATGCCCAGCCAATAGGCCGCCTCCTCGCGGCCCATGCGCTCGATGCCATCCAAACACGCCTGCATGTTGTCGCGGTTGCGCATGGGGGCCAGCGTGCGGAACAGCAGGCCGAGAACCAGGGCGGTTTCCTCGTCAAGCGCCTGGACATTGCGTCGCCCCGGATCACCCGCGCCAAGGCGGACACCGTGCTGGCGCAGGATGCGCAGGATGCGGGGCTCGAAGCGCTCCAACGCGGCGCCACGCAGGCCGCCGACGAATACGGCCTCGCCTGACTCGATACCCGCGACTGGCAGGCGGTAGACACGCATCTCGCTGTCGCCAGGCCCGTGGCGATACCGACGCAGCTCGTAGCGGGGCGCTGCACTGCGTACAGGGCGAACGGACCTGGCACTGCTGGCGGCCATCACGCGCGCTCCGCTTCGGCCGACACGAACACGGCGGCATTCCCCACCCGGGTGAGCTGCTCGCACAGGCGCTCCGGTGCGTCACCGCCCAGCTCCAGTCCACTGTTGAAGCGCAGTTCCAACAGAAGTCCGCTCGCGATCTTGTCCTTCGCAGCGGCGAGCTGCGGCTGCAGGAACTCGCGAACCAGCTGGGCTTCCGAAATCGGCCCGTTGTAGTCCAGGCTCAACATGCCACCTTCGCTCATTTCCAGCTCGATCCTGAGGCCGGCACGCTTGCTCGCGCCTGCCACCGCGTTGATGGCGGGCAGCAAGCGAAACAAATCGCCGGCATCGAAGCACTGCACGGTGATCGCGGCAAGCTGGCTGCACCCGCTGCCACGCGCCTTGTCGAACAGGATGCCCAGCGCTTCCCGCAAAGGGCCTTCGGCCTGCAATCTGGGCTGGAGATCGGCCTGCTCGGAAGGCACGGATGGCCCGGTCGGAGAATACCCCACGCCAGGCCCTGAGACCGGCGACGTACCAGGACCTCCTGCAGGGCCTGACCCGGTCTGTACACCCGCGGGTTTGCGCGGCCAGAGCCCGTTCTGCTCGGCGAAGGCCCGCGTGAGCACGAACGACTGCTCGTCGATGACGATTTGCACGCCGGGATCACCAGGGCCGTACAGCAGGTCGCCGCGACGGTAGATGTAGTCGCCGCGCTCGACGCCGGTGCGGATCAGCCGAACGAAGGCATCGTCGCCAAGCAGGATCGACAGTGCGGGGTCTTTGCGGAATTCGTTGCGCAGATCTGCGGTGCTGATCTGCCCGCGCTTCAGCGGCGTGCGGTCACGCACATAGGCCGGCGACTCCGGTGCATCTTCAGCACCACGCAGTTTGTTGAGGTCGCGCAACGCGGTCAGCACCTGCTGCTGGCCAGCGCCGGGGCGGTCCGATGCCGTACCCAGGTCGATCACCGAATGGGCCAGGTCGACATTCGCACCGGCCGCGCGGTTGCGCGCCGGGTAATAGAGATTCCGGTAGCACTGCGCTACCGCAACGGCGAGTTCGTGACGCGACCGCTCCTGCCATTCGCGGAGCTTGGACTGGTGATGCTCAGGAAGCTCGCGGATGCGCTCGTTGCGCGTCATCTGCTGAAGCGCCAGACGGCGTGTCATGCGCTCGATCATCAGCGGCACACGCCCCTCGTCGGCGACCAGGAAAACGAGATTGTTCAGGAGCATCCGCAAGCTCCCGGAGTTGCCCTTGCGCTGGAAGATCTCTTGGACGCGATCTGGCAAGCCTTCCTGGCCGTGCGCGACGGTGTCCGCCTCGTGATTGATAAGGGCCAGCCGCGGCGCGCCCCCGCCCACATCATCCGGAACGTCCCATGGTCCGGCCGGAAACGGCACGAGCTCCAGGCTAGTGCCCCCGAAGATCCGGCGGATCTCGTCCTGCAGGGCGGCGCGGATTTCTTCGCGATCCACGTTCCGCTCTTCCCTGCGAACCAGCTGGGTCAGGTTCGGCTCGTAGAGGAAGCGCAACGGCGCGTTCGGGCGGTCATCGAGGTAAGCCGACTGATCACGGAAGCGGGTGCGGGCGTCGTCGATGAATGCCCCATCCAGCAGCGGCCCGAGCATTGCCAGGCGCAGCTCGTCGGCATTGATGCCCCGCAAGTCCGAATTGAACGCCAGCGTATGCACCAGCACCGTCCGGGCTGCGTAGGACGCATAGGGCGGAAGGCCCGCGTACTGCGCCCGATCGATCTGCTGCGCGAGCGCGAGTTGACCCCTCTCGCCGGCGACATCCGAGCGAATCGCAGGTACGAGCTCTGGCTGCTGCAGTCGAGTGACGATCTCCTGGTAGATCGACGGGTTGCCCGGGTCGATGTGATGAAGGTGGATGGCGGTCGCATCGACCGGGCGATCCTGCCATAGCTGCGCGACGGTGCGGACCAGCAGTCGCAGCATGCCCCGCACCCGATGGAACGTGCCCAGCGTGGCGGTCTTGTGCGTGAGCGTATCGAGCAGCGCGGGATGCAGTGGGTAGCTGCGCTCGAACAGTTCTGCTATGTCTCCGTCCGCGGTGGTGGGTGGCAGCGCTGCTGCATGCTGCTTCCAGAGTGCCCGGTACAGGGCAATCGTCCCGGCAGCCTTCTGTGAATCGATGTGGGAGAACAGCCGGCGACGGAGCACCAGCGCGGTCTCGTCGTCCTCGGTCGGGTTCAGCAGCGTGGCCTTGCGAGCCGCGACGCTCTCGATCTCCGCCATGCGGCTGGCCAGGAAGTCGTTCTCCTCCGCATAGGCATCGGAGGCGCGCCCGTCCTTGCCAACAGCCAGCGAAAAGACCAGCGACACGTTCGCCGACGACTCCACTGCCTTGATCAGGGATGTCAGGAAGGCCGCAAGCTGGTCGCGACCACCGTGGGGTAACCCGCGGACCTTGCGCAGGTAGATTGCGGGCTCGTCCAGCAAAATGAGCGTGGGCTGGTTGCCGAACATCTCCTTGAGGGTGTCAGCGCCAGGCGCGACAGCCTGCTCATCGCTGGCGCGCACCCGCTCGAAGCCTTCCCTACCCGCCAGGGCGTAGGCGATCTCGCCCCACGGCGTGTGTGCGCGAATGCCGTCACCCATCGAGCGGCCGTTGGCCGGATCGGCGTTCTCGCCGTCGAACGCAGCAACCCGCACTGGTGTCCTGGGAATCAAGGCTGGCTCGATGAACTCCTCGGGTCTCGACACGCCCACCATGCCGTTAGCCGCGTGCACCAAGGCGATCAGTCCGTGAGTCTTGCCGCCGCCGAAAGAGGTATCTAACCGGAGCACCGCTGCCGCTTCACCGCCAGTGCCACTCAGGCGCCTGCACACCGCCTCCAGCAGATTGCGAAGGCCGCGTGTCGGGTAGGTGTTGGCGAAGAATCGCGCAGGGTCGGAGTAATCCGGAACGGCCGCGCCCCGGATCACCGCTGCCAGGTCGGCCGCGAGGTCCGCATCGCTGACGCGCCCGTCGCGGACGTCCTCGCGGGGCTGGCACACGTCGAAGATGGTCAGGGCCGTCATTGGCGGGCAATCCTTCTGGGGTACGTGTCGTTTTGGTTGCGGTGGGCAGCTCACACCCGCCCGTGTCCGATTATGGACTCGCTGGCCCACTTCCGAGAACCCGGTTGTGCGGGCCTCTGCTCGCCCTCGCGCACCGTCCGCGCAAGCACCCTGCCGCGCAATACGCGAAATCAGCCGGGAGGGGGGGTACGAGTACGTCCGGCGGCTAGGTGCGCAACCTCTGCGTCACGGAATCTGCGAGCCGGCCCGTCGCTATCATCAGCACTCGACCTGCACTCAGAGCCTGTGAAACTTTCGATCGCTCGGTCCGATGACTGAGCGAACGCGTTTCGCACCGCCGCGCGGCGCGTTATCCTTCGAACCCATCGGTTTTCTCGCGTCAGTCCGTATTCTGGCGGTTTTTCGCCCTTTTTCGTCCGTTATCCTGTCACTCCAGGGAGTGCAGAGGGTCCTGTCCCTATCCCCAGCAATGCCGGCGCCAGCGCAGCGGTTCGCATCAGGTTGTGCGCCAACGCGAAGAACAGCATCACGCACGTCACCTTCGTGCTCCCGCGCACCAGAAACTGCGTCAGCCCCCGGTTGCGGCTCTGCGCGTTGACGCATTCCGCCGTTGCTGCCCGCTGCTTGTAGATCGCCTTCGCGTCCTCGGTGCCCATCCGCGCGCGCCACGCCGCCACCGCCTCACTGTCCTTTGGCTTGCGGGCGTGCGGATCGACTCCCTCATCCTTTTTCGGCGCAGGCACCGGCCCGTATACCGTCGTCGTCACGCTCGCCTGCTCGATCTGCTCGTGCGCGACATATCCTCCATCGACCAGCCACTCGTGCGGCGCCTGTCCGCAGCGCGCGCTGACCTGTTCGAGCATCGGCACCATCTGCCCCTGATCGCTGCCGACCGTGGCCACATCCACGCCCACGATCACCAGACTATCCACATTACTCGCCAATTGCGGGTTGTAGGCCGGGCGAAATCCCCCGTCGCCCATCTTCATCACCGTCGCCTCGGCACCCGTCATCGATACCCGCGCTTCCTCGGCCTTCTTGCCGTTGCGCCGCTTGATCGCCTCGATCTCCGGCAACCGCGCCAGCGCTTGCTCCAGGCGCGCCTCGCGCTCCGCCGCCGCCCGCCGTCGCGCGGCTTCCCGCGCGCGCTGCGCCTGCGCCGGATCCGTCCCCACTTCCGCTTTCAGCCGTGCCACCTCCGCGCGCGCCGCCTCCAGGTACCCCTCCAGCTTCTCCTTGCGCCGGAACGACCCCGCCCCCGCGCTCGCGCGTACCCGCATCCCGTCCTGTGCCACCCCCTTGAGCGTCACCAACACCCACGGCCATCAGCGCCGCCACGTTCGCGCTCAGCAAGTCATCGAGCGCTTCCCCGTGATCCTTGCGGAAATCCGACAGCGTGTGGTAGTTCACCTGCACGCCTCCGCACAGCCACCGGTACGCATCATGGGCATCCGTCAGCCGCGCAATCTCCCGCGCGCTGCCCACCCCGTCGAGCGTGGCGTACAACCACAGCGCCAGCAGAATCTCCGGCGCAATCGCCGCGCGACCCACACCGCCATCGACGACCCGGATGTGCGTGTAGAAACCCTGCAAATCCTGCCGCTCGACGTATCCCCACACCAGGCGCGCCCGGTGACCCTCAGGCAGCAGCGACTCCAAGTCGCTCGCACGCAACTCCAACTGCTGGCGATTCGGCAACAGAACTCTCGCGCGGCTTCGGCTCATCGAACACATCTCGCCAGGACACTGCGCAAAGTATCGCGCACATCATGCGTGCTGGATCGTGGACGCGCGGAAATTTTCACAGCCTCTCAGTCGCCCGCGTCGGGTAGCCCGCTGAGCCCCAGTTCCTTGATCTTGCGCGTCAGCGTGTTGCGGCCCCAGCCGAGCAGTTCGGCGGCCTCGCCGCGCCGGCCCTGCGTGTGCGCCAGCGCAACCTCGATCATCGTGGTTTCGAACCGTGGTACGGCGCTGTCGAGCAGCCGTGCGTTGCCGCGTCGCAGTTCCGCCTCGGCCCAGGCGCGCAGCGGCGGCAGCCAGTCGCCGCCCGTGCTCATGACCGCTTCGTCGGGCGCCGTCAGTTCGGGCGGCAGGTCGTCGACGTGCACCTCGCGCCCCGACGCCATCACCGTGATCCAGCGACACGCGTTCTCGAGCTGTCGCACGTTGCCCGGCCACGCCAGTCCCGCCATGAAACTCTCGGTTTCGGGCAGCAGCAGCTTCGATTCGCAGCCGAGCTCGTCGGCGGCGCGTTTCAGGAAATGCCTTGCCAGGCGCGGGATGTCCTCGCGGCGGTCACGCAACCCCGGCAGGTGGATGCGGATCACGTTCAGCCGGTGGTAGAGGTCCTCGCGGAAGCGCCCCTCGCGTACCAGCCGTTCGAGGTTCTGGTGGGTGGCGGCGATGATACGCACGCTGACCTGCACCGGCGTGTGGCCGCCGACGCGGTAGAACTCGCCGTCGGCGAGCACGCGCAGCAGCCGGGTCTGCGTCTCGGCCGGCATGTCGCCGATCTCGTCGAGGAACAGCGTGCCGCCGTCGGCCTGTTCGAAACGGCCGCGACGCTGCTGCTGCGCCCCGGTGAACGCACCCTTCTCGTGGCCGAACAGTTCGGACTCCATCAGGTCGCGCGGGATCGCCGCCATGTTCAGGGCGATGAACGGGCCGCCGGCGCGCGGGCTGTGGCGGTGCAGCGCGTGCGCCACCAGCTCCTTGCCGGTTCCCGACTCGCCGTTGATCAGCACCGTGATCAGCGAGTGCGACAGTCTGCCGATCGCGCGGAAGACCTCCTGCATCGCCGGTGCCTCGCCGATGATCTCGGCCGACACCGGCGCGATCTCCTCCTCGGCGGGGCGCGTGCGTGCCTCGCGATGCGCCAGTGCGCGGCGCGTCACGGCGACCACCTCGTCGATGTCGAACGGCTTGGGCAGGTACTCGAAGGCGCCGCCCTGGTAGGACTGCACCGCGCTGTCGAGATCGGAGTGTGCGGTGGTGATGATCACCGGCAGCTCGGGCTGCGCGGCGCGCAACCGCGCGAGCAGCTGCAGCCCGTCGATGCCGGGCATGCGGATGTCGCTGATCACGGCGTCGGGGGCTTCTTCGCGCAGGCGCCGCAGCAGCGATTCGGCGTCGGCGAAGCTGCGGGTGGCGATCGCGGCGCCGGCGAGCGCCTTTTCAAGCACCCAGCGGATCGAGCGGTCGTCATCGACGATCCAGACGCAGGCGTCCTCACTCACTGCCGTTCTCCAGCGGTAGCAGGATCGAGAACACGGTGTGGCCGGGCTGGCTCGTGCACTCGATCAGTCCCCGATGCTGGTTGACGATCGACTGCGCGATCGCCAGTCCGAGGCCGGAGCCGTCGGCGCGCCCGCTGATCATCGGGAAGAAGATGTTGTCGACGATCTCCGGCGGCACGCCGGGTCCGTTGTCGCAGATGTCGATCTGGCACACCAGGCGGTGGCGCTGGTTGCCGATCGTGAACTGGCGCTGCGTGCGGGTGCGCAACCGCAGCTCGGGCTGCACGCTGCCGGCAAGGGCCTGCGCGGCGTTGCGCGCCACGTTGAGCAACGCCTGGATCAGCTGTTCGCGGTCGCCGATCAGCTCCGGTATGCTCGGGTCGTAGTCGCGCTGCACGTGCAGCCGTCCGCCGGCCTCGGCCTCCACCAGCTGGCGCACGCGCTCCAGCACCTCGTGCACATTCAGCGCCGCGCGCACCAGCTGGCGCGGCGCGCTGAGCAGGCGGTCGACCAGGTTGCGCAGCCGGTCTGCCTCCTCGATGATCACGTTCGTGTAGTCGATCAGCTGTTCGGAGTCGAGTTCGCGCGCCAGCAGCTGCGCCGCGCCGCGCAGCCCGCCGAGCGGGTTCTTGATCTCGTGCGCCAACCCGCGAATCATCAACTGCGTCATCTGCTGCGAGGACAGGATCGCTTCCTCGCGGCTGATGCGGATCAGGCGGTCGAGGGGGCGGATCTCGATCAGCAGCCCCTCGGTCTCGATGGTGATCGGCGTCACCGCGTAGTCGACCGTGATCGTGGTCTCGATGCCCGGATGCAGCGTGGCCTGGCGCTTGGTGAACCCGATGCCGCTGGCGAGCACGCGCCGCAGTCCGGCCTCGGTGTCGTCGTCCTCGTGAAAGATGCGCGCGAGATGCTCGCCGAGCACGCGGCCGCGGCTCAGCCCGAGCAGCGTTTCCGCGGCCGGATTCAGATAGCTCACACGCAGCGACGCGTTCACCAGCACGATGGCGGTGGTCAGCGTGTCGAGCACGCGCGTGTGCAGAACTTCCGGGCGCATGGGGCGGTTCGCCGATGCCTGTCGCTTGGTCGAGTGCGTTTCTGCAATATCCGCGCCAGCCATGCAGGCGCGGTGATTCCAGCGTCCGGAAGGCGTTTTCGCAGTGCGTGAACACGCGCTGGCGATGCCTTCCGCACCAAAATGGTGCGCGAGGCGTCGTCGCAGTGCAAGCGCCTGCTTCAATCCGGGGCGGCGCGGATCGGGCGACGCGGCACCGGTCGGTGGACCTGCACGGTGACGGCCGCGGACTCCTGCACCCGGTTGCCCGCGTCGTCGACGACCAGCAATTGCAGCGTGTGCTCGCCGCGGACCAGACCCTGCAGTTCCAGCGCACCCTGCTGCGCTACGCCGGCCGGTTCGCCGTCGAGCAGCAGGCGCAGGCTGTGGCGCTCCTGCAGGGGCGGATCGACCGCGACCGCGACGGCGACGTAACCGGCCGGGTTCACGATCGTCTCGCCGTCGAGCGGGGTCGTGATCGCGAGCGTGCGGTAACCGACCGCCTCGTCGTCGGCCGGGGCCGCGGGCACCGCGGTGGCGTCCTGCGGCTGCGGCGGCACGGCGACTTCGGGCATCGTGTTGGTCGGCGGCAGGCGCACCGCCTCCGCGGACTCGTCGGGCTTGCGGTCGCTGAAGATCACGTTGCCCTGGGCGTCGCGGCTGCGGTAGATGCCCTCGTCGGCGGCCTGCGATCCCGCGCTGGCGGCGAGCGCCAGCACGATCAGCAGGGGGCGCACGATGGCGGCTGGGGCGTTCATGGTGGCACTCCGGTGACTGGCGCGTGGTCCTTATATAACGCGAACCTCCCGCCCTCGCCAGTCGGCGGCGCGCGTGGCGCGGGCACAAAAAAACCCGCAGCACCTGTACGGTGCTGCGGGTTCGCGAGGCGCCGCCCGGCGTGCGGCGGCGCGCCGTGGCCGGATCAGCAGCTGTAGTACAGCTCGAACTCGACCGGGTGCGTGGTCATGCGCAGGCGGTCGATATCCTCCTGCTTGAGTTCGATGTAGGCGTCGATCATGTCGTCGTCGAACACGCCGCCGGCGGTGAGGAACGCGCGGTCGGCGTTCAGCGCGGCCAGCGCCATGTCGAGGCTGTGGGCGACGGTCGGCACCTGCGCCGACTCTTCCGGCGGCAGGTCGTAGAGGTTCTTGTCCAGCGCATCGCCCGGGTGGATCTTGTTGTGGATGCCGTCGAGACCGGCCATCAGCAGCGCCGCGAAGCCCAGGTACGGGTTCGCGCCCGGATCCGGGAAACGCACCTCGATGCGGCGCGCCTTCGGGCTCGAGACTGCCGGGATGCGGATCGAGGCCGAGCGGTTGCGGGCCGAGTAGGCCAGCATCACCGGGGCTTCGTAACCCGGCACCAGGCGCTTGTACGAGTTCGTGCCGGGGTTGGTGAACGCGTTGATCGCGCGCGCGTGCTTGATGATGCCGCCGATCATGTACAGCGCCGTCTCGCTGAGGCCGCCGTAGCCGTCGCCGGCCATCAGGTTCTTGCCGCCCTTGGAGATCGACATGTGCACGTGCATGCCCGAGCCGTTGTCGCCGACCAGCGGCTTCGGCATGAAGGTCGCGGTCTTGCCGTAGGCGTGCGCGACGTTGTGCACGCAGTACTTGAGGATCTGCACCTCGTCGGCCTTGCGCACGATCGCTGCCGGACCGACGCCGATCTCGCACTGGCCTGCCGTGCCCACCTCATGGTGGTGCACCTCGACGTAGAGTCCCATCTTCTCCATCGCGCGGCACATCGCGGCGCGCAGGTCGTGCAGCGAATCCACCGGCGGCACCGGGAAGTAGCCGCCCTTGACGCCCGGGCGGTGGCCGATGTTGCCATCGTCGAAGCTGTGCTTGGAGGCCCAGGCGGCTTCCTCGGAATGGATCGCGTACATTGCGCCGCTGATGTCGGCGTGCCACTTCACGTCGTCGAACACGAAGAACTCGGGTTCCGGCCCGAACAGCGCGCTGTCGGCGATGCCGGTCGAGCGCATGTATTCCTCGGCGCGCGCGGCGATCGAGCGCGGGTCGCGGTTGTAGCCCTGCTTGGTGTCGGGCTCGAGGATGTTGCAGCGCAGGATTACCGCCGATTCCTCGAAGAACGGGTCGAGCACCGCGCTCGCGTCGTCGGGCATCAGCATCATGTCGGAGGCGTTGATCGCCTTCCAGCCCGCGATCGAGCTGCCGTCGAACATCTTGCCGTCCTCGAAGAAGTCCGCGGTGACCTCGCTCGACGGGATCGTGAGGTGCTGCTCCTTGCCCTTGGTGTCGGTGAAGCGCAGGTCTACCCACTTCACGTCGTTTTCCTTGATCAGTTTCAGCGTCTGTTCCGACATGGTTTCCTCCGTGCGGATCTCGATGGGCCGCTGGCCCGGGGTTTCAAGGTGAACTCGAACGCGTGACGTATTCCGGGGTTCAGCACGCGTGTCTGTCTCGGTTTAGCAACTAGTGTGCCACCGCGCTTTACGCCGTTTTGGGCGTCTCTGCACCGCTATTGCGAGCGCTGGCGCCGTTTTGGCGCGCAGCTGTGCACCAAAATAAAGCAGCCCGCACCACCGCGGTGCATCGATTGAGCCGTCGGTGTCCGACGTGCAGTGCGGTGGATTCGCGGGCCTCGGCATTAATCACCGGATCGCCACCGGGCGATTGGCTATAATGCGCGGCCTTTTTTGCCTCCCCCCTTCATCCATCGAGGTCTTCCGTGCGGGAACGTCTGCGCAACATCGCGATCATCGCCCATGTCGATCATGGCAAGACCACGCTGGTCGACCGGCTGTTCCAGCAGTGCGGCACCCTCGGACGCCGGGATGCGGGCAAGGAGCGCATCATGGACTCCAACGACCAGGAACGCGAGCGCGGCATCACGATCCTCGCGAAGAATACCGCGATCGACTGGAAGGGTTACCGGATCAACATCGTCGACACCCCCGGGCACGCCGACTTCGGCGGCGAGGTGGAGCGGATCCTGTCGATGGTCGACAGCGTGCTGCTGCTGGTCGACGCGGTCGACGGTCCGATGCCGCAGACGCGCTTCGTGACACGCAAGGCCTTCGAGGCTGGCCTCAACCCGATCGTCGTCGTGAACAAGGTCGACCGCCCGGGTGCGCGTCCGCACTGGGTGATGGACCAGGTGTTCGACCTGTTCGACCGCCTCGGCGCCACCGACGAGCAGCTCGACTTCCCGGTGATCTACGCCTCGGCGCTGAACGGCGTGGCGGGACCGGAACCCGACCAGCTCGCCGAGGACATGGCGCCGCTGCTCGACCTGATCGTCGAGCGCGTGCCGCCGCCGCCGGCGGACATCGACGGGCCGTTCCAGATGCAGATCTGTGCGCTCGACTATTCGAGCTACGTAGGTGTGATCGGCATCGGCCGCGTGAAGCGCGGCGTGGCGCGCCCGGGCATGCAGGTGGTGGTGATCGAGGCTGACGGCACGCGCCGTAACGCCCGCATCAATGCGGTGCTGGGCCAGATGGGCCTCGAGAAGGCGGAGATCGCCGAGGGCGAGGCGGGCGACATCGTGAGTATCACCGGCATCGAGAATCTGAAGATCTCCTCGACGCTGTGCGACCCGGCCGCGCCGGAGGCGTTGCCCGCGCTGACCATCGACCAGCCCACCGTGAGCATGACCTTCCAGGTCAACGACTCGCCGTTCGCCGGCCGCGAAGGCCAGTTCGTGACCAGCCGCAACATCCGTGACCGGCTCGAGCGCGAGCTGCTGTCCGACGTGGCGCTGCGCGTGCAGGACGGCAGCACGCCGGACCGCTTCGTGGTCTCCGGGCGCGGCGAGCTGCACCTCTCGGTGCTGATCGAGAAGATGCGCCGCGAGGGTTACGAGATGGGTGTCTCGCGCCCCGAGGTGATCCGGCGCGTGATCGGCGGCGTCGAGCAGGAGCCCTACGAGTCGCTGCTGATCGACTGCGAGGAGACCCACCAGGGCCCGATCATGGAAGAGATGGGCAAGCGCCGCGGCGAGCTGCGCGACATGGTGCCGGACGGCAAGGGCCGCGTGCGCCTCGAGTACATGATTCCCTCGCGCGGGATCATCGGCTTCCGCAACCAGTTCCTGACCATGACCTCGGGCACCGGCGTGCTCAACAGCATCTTCGACCACTACGGCCCGGTGAAGGCCGGCGAGGTCGCGGCGCGCCAGAACGGCGTGCTCGTCTCGATGGTCCCGGGCAAGGTGCTCGGCTACGCCCTGTTCAGCCTGCAGGAGCGCGGACGGCTGTTCATCGGGCCGAACATCGAGGTCTACGAGGGCCAGCTGATCGGCATCCACAGCCGCGACAACGACCTCGCGGTGAACCCGACCAAGGGCAAGCAGCTCACCAACATCCGTGCCGCCGGTTCCGACGAGAACATCCTGCTGACGCCGCCGATCCGCATGTCGCTGGAACAGGCGCTGGACTTCATCGACGACGACGAACTGGTCGAGGTCACGCCGCAGAGCATCCGCCTGCGCAAGAAGCTGCTGAAGGAAGTCGACCGCCGGCGCGCCGGACGCCAGAAGGAGGCGGTCGAGTAGGGTTCCAGCGCGGGCGCTTGCGCCCGCGGCGCGCGCACGCACAATGGCGCGATCGCGGCCGCCGCGCCGGCCGCCCGGGGTCGAGGGAGCGTCGCTTGGATCCGTTGCTGCGCCAGGTCATGCACGAATACTGCCGGGGCAGCGGTGCGCCCGCCGACTGGGTGGCGCTCGCGGCGCCGCGCGTGCGCCGCGAGGCACGCATCCACCGCGTGCGCTCGGCGGCGTTTCCCTGCGACGTCGCCGTGAAGATCTTCCTCGATCGCGCGCAGCCGCTGCAGCACGCACGCCGCCTGCACGCCGCGCTCGCGAGCTACCATGAACCGGCGGGCCGGCTGCGTGTCGCGGCGCCGCTCGCGTTGCTCGAAACTCCGCCGGCGGTGGTCATGGAATGGGTCGGGGGCAGCGATCTGCAGCGCGTGCTGCACGGTGCCGCACCTGAGCGGTTGCCGCGTGCCGAGGCGCTCGCGCTGAGCGCGCGCTGGCTCGCGTGGTTCCATGCGCGCGGCGCCGTCGCCCTGCAGCCGCTCGACGTCGATGCGGCGCTGGCGCGAATCGGGTCGCGGGCCGCGACGCTTCCCGCCGCGGCCCGCGCGCAGGGCTACGACGACTGCCTTGCGTCGCTCGCGCGCCACCTCGATACGCTGCGCGGCGTGCCGCTCGCGCACGGCGCGGTGCACGGGGACTTCACGCCGTACAACCTGCTCCTCGGTGGCGGGCAGGTGTACGGGATCGACTTCCTGGCGCGCCGTGCGAGTCCGCTGGTCGCCGATGTGAACCGCATGCTGGTCTATCTGTTCGCGCACCGCTTCGCACCGGTGAGCGCGCGCCTGCTCGGGCCGCGCGGCTGCGCACGCGACGACTGGGCGGCGTTCGGCGCGCACTACGACGCGCGCCTGCTGCCGAACGACGAACACGCATTCCTGCTGCTGCAGTTCCTGGAGGTGATGCGCCGCTGGGGCGTGCTGCTCGGCGAACACCGGCCACCGAGCCGGCTGTTGCGCGCCATCGAGAAGCGGCGCCTGCGCGCGCAGGCGCTGCACATCGCCCGCCTGCTCGACTGAGCAGGGCTCAGGCCGGTTTGCGCGCCACGCCGCGGATGCTGGGGCGCACCAGCGGGATGATCTTGCGCATGCTCTCGCGCTGGATCCGCTCGATCGCGAAGCCCGCCGCGCGGATCGCCTGCTCGGTCTCGCGGTTCAGGTGGCAGTTCGACGCCAGCCGGCGCCACAGCGGGTTGAGCCGGTCCTGCCAGCGCCGCCGGCCCGGGTCGTCCCAGGCCGCGACGTGCTCGAGGAACACCAGCGAGCCGCCGGGCTTGAGCACCCGCCGGATCTGCGCCAGCGCGCGCGCCGGATCGCCGACCGAGCAGCAGACCAGCGTCGAGACCGCGTGATCGAAGCTCGCGTCCGGGAAGTCCAGCGTCTCGGCCGTGATCGGCCGGATCTCGACCGCGCGCTGCAGTGCACCGGCGCGCGCGGTGAGCGCGCCACGCATCCCGGGATCCGGTTCGCACAGCACGATGCGCTGCACCGCGGCCGGGTAGAACGCGAGGTTCGCGCCGGTGCCGGCGCCGATCTCGAGCACGCTGCCCTGCAGTCCGGCGAGCAGCTCGCGGCGCCAGTCGCGCAGGCACGCGACTTCCGCCTGTGCCATCACGCGGTCGTAGATGAATCCGGTCAGCGAGGACATCGGGCTTGCTCCTTGTCGTGCTTGTGGTCGCCTTCGCGCAGTATAGGGCCTGCACCGCCGCGAAATATCCGTCGCCGCGGGCGTCGGGCGCCACGCTGCGCGCAAGCGTCACAGCGGCGTAACCGCCCTGCAACAGCCCGCCCGTAGCCTGACGCGTGTCCACCCACCGCAATCCAGCGAGGATCGATATGCGACACGACGAAGGCAGCAGCAACCCGAGCGCCAACCGCTCGTTCCATGATGTTCTGGAGGCACGGCTCTCCCGGCGCGAGGTGATGGCCGGCAGTCTGGCCGTCGCCGCCACTTCTTTCCTTGCCGGCAGCGGACTCGCGCTGGCCGCCGGCAAGGGCGGCCCGGCCGCCGGCAAGGCCGCCGCGCTGATGGGCTTCCGCCCGGTGGCGGTGGCCGAAGGCAACGGCCCCATCCCGACCATTTCGGCCGATTACACCTTCGAGGTGCTGATCCCGTGGGGCGAGCCCCTCGTGCCGGGCGGTCCCGCGTACCGCGGAGAACCGGGAACGCGTCCCACCGCCGCCGAGCAGGAGCAGCAGATCGGCATCGGCCACGACGGGATGTGGTACTTCCCGATGGATCATCGCGGCCGCTGCGACCTTGCGCTGCTCGTGCCGCGCGCCGACGCTTCCGGGCGGCGTCGCCGGGCGCTCGGCACGCACAAGGGCATGCTGGCGATCAACCACGAGTTCGGGGAGAACCCCCACGTGCTGGGCAAGAACACGCCGGAGTCGCTCGAGGACGTGCGTGTGTCCCAGCACGCGCACGGCGTGTCGGTGGTGGCCATCGAGAACATCGACGGCCACTGGCGCACGGTGTCCAACCCGAACACACGGCGCATCCACGTGAATACCCCGGTCGAGTTCAGCGGGCCGGTCGCCGGCCATCCGCTGCTCGATAACCTCGCCGGCAACGAGCCGGCCGGTACGGTCAACAACTGCGCCAACGGCTACACGCCGTGGGGCACGTACCTCAGCTGCGAGGAGAACTTCAACGGCTACTTCGGCGCGAACGGGACCTTCAGCCCCACACCAGGGCAGGCGCGTTACGGTTTCAGCGTGGGTGGTTTCGGCTACGGCTGGCACCTGTTCGACCCGCGCTTCGACCTGAGCGACCCGGGCTACGCCAACGAGCAGCACCGCTTCGGCTGGGTGGTCGAGATCGATCCCTTCGACGGCAGCCGCAAGCCGGTCAAGCGCACCGCGCTCGGGCGTTTCAAGCACGAGGGGGCGACGTTCGCCGAGGGCCAGGGTGGTCGCGCGGTGGTCTACATGGGCGACGACGAACGCTTCGACTACATCTACAAGTACGTCTCGGCCGACAACTGGCGGAGCATGCTCGCGCGCGGCGTCAGCCCGCTCGACGAAGGCACGTTGTACGTGGCCCGCTTCGACGACGACGGCAGCGGCGAGTGGATCGAACTGAGCATCGCCGATCCCCGCCTGGCCGCGCGCTTCGCCGACCAGGCCGAGGTGCTGGCCTTCGCGCGCGCCGCGGCCGATCTGCTCGGTGCCACGCCGATGGATCGCCCCGAGTGGAGCACGGTCGCCGCCGACGACATGGTCTACTTCACGCTGACCAACAACAGCCGCCGTACCCTGGCGGACGCCGCCAACCCGCTGGCGCCGAACCGCGACGGCCACATCATCCGCTTCATGGATGGCGATCGACGCATCGGTACCAGCTTCAGCTGGGACCTGTTCCTGATCGCCAGGGACACCCACGGTACCGAGGACAGCTTCAGCTCGCCGGACGGCATCTGGGCGGACCCGGAGGGCAGGATCCTCATCGAAACCGATGGCGGCCAGCAGGACGGGCTGAACAACCAGTTGCTCGTCGCCGATATGGGCACCAGAGAGATCCGCCGCCTGTTGACCGGCGTCACCGGTGACGAGATCACGGGCATCGCCGTGACTCCCGACCGGCGCACGCTGTTCGTCAACACGCAGCATCCGGGCGAAGGGAATCCGGCCTGGTCGAATTTCCCGGCCACCGACGCCGACGGCAACTTCGTGTTCGACGGAGTCACCATCCCGCGTGACTGCACGCTGGTGATCCGTCGCAAGGACGGCGGCATCATCGGGTCCTGAGGGCACGTTCGAACGGCGGCGGTCGGGTTCCTGCCGAAGCGGAACCCCGCCGCCGCCATCCTCGACCCGCCATCGTGGACACTCCCGATGCGGTGCGCCGCGCGTGCGCATCTGCGAGGGCCGCAGGCGTAGAATGCGGCAACCCACGCGCCGCGGAACCGCCGCCATGCTGACGCTCTATCCCGAGATCAGGCCCTACCGGGTGCACCGGCTGGCGGTCGATCCGCCGCACGAGTTGCACGTGGAGGAGAGCGGCAACCCGGCCGGGATCCCGGTGCTGTTCGTGCACGGCGGGCCGGGCGCCGGCTGCCAGCCGTCGAACCGCTGCTTCTTCGATCCGGCGCGCTACCGCATCGTACTGTTCGACCAGCGCGGCGCCGGGCATTCGACGCCGCATGGCGAACTCGCCGGCAACGACACACCGGCGCTGGTCCGCGACATCGAACGCATCCGCGAGTTCCTCGGCATCACGCGCTGGGTGCTGTTCGGCGGCTCGTGGGGCAGCACGCTCGGCCTTGCCTACGCCGAGGCCTTCCCCGAGCGCGTCAGCGCGCTGATCCTGCGCGGCATCTTCCTGTGCCGCGCGCAGGACCTGCGCTGGTTCTACCAGGACGGCGCGAACCGCGTGTTTCCGGAACACTGGCACGAGTATGTCGAGCACGTCGCCGCCGAAGAGCGACACGATCTGGTCGGCGCGTATCACCATCTCCTGACCGGTTCGAACGAGATCGCGCGCATGTCGGCCGCCAAGGCCTGGGCGCTGTGGGAGGCGCAATGCGCGACGCTGCGTCCCAACCATGAGGTACTCGGGCATTTCTCGGATCCGCACGTCGCCCTGGCGCTGGCGCGGATCGAGGCGCACTACTTCGTGAACGGGGGCTTCCTGGACGACGGGCAGCTGCTGCGCGAGGCGTGGCGCATCGCGGACATCCCGGGCTATATCGTGCACGGGCGCTACGACATGATCTGCCCGGTCGACAATGCCTTCGCGCTGCACGCGGCCTGGCCGAAGGCGCAGCTGTGCGTCGTGCGCGACGCCGGGCATGCGGCCGCGGAACCCGGCATCGTCGATGCGCTGGTGCGTGCCACGCGCGAGATCGCCGGCATCGAGTCGGCCGGCTGAGGGGCGGCGCGTGCGGGCACTGATCCAGCGGGTGCGCCGGGCGGCGGTCGAGGTCGACGGTGCCGAGATCGCGCGCATCGGCCCCGGGCTGCTGGTGTTCCTCGGGGTGGAGCGTGGGGACGACGCAGTACGGGCCGATGCACTGGCGGCGCGGCTGCTGGCCTACCGCGTATTCCCGGATGCCGCGGGGCGGATGAACCTCGACGTGCGCGCGGCCGGCGGTGCGGTGTTGGTGGTGTCGCAGTTCACGCTGGCCGCCGACACCTCGCGTGGCCTGCGCCCCGGGTTCAGCACGGCCGCCGAACCGGCACTGGCGCAAGGGCTCTACGAACGGGTGCTGGCGGTGCTGCGCAAACGCCACCCGGAAGTGGCCTGCGGCGAGTTCGGCGCCCACATGCAGGTCAGCCTCTGCAACGACGGACCGGTCACTTTTCTTCTGCAGGCGTAGCCGCCGCGCGCTCCTTCTCGGCGAGCAGCAGCCGGCTGGCGACCAGGCCGATCTCGAACAGCGCCCACATCGGCACCGCGAGCATGGTCTGCGAGAACACGTCGGGCGGCGTCAGCAGCATCCCGACCACGAAGCAGCCGACCACCACGTACGGGCGCTTGTCCTTCAGCGCCTGCGGCGTCGTGATGCCGGCCCAGACCAGCAGCACGGTCGCCACCGGGATCTCGAACGCGAAGCCGAAGGCGAAGAACATGGTCAGCACGAAATCGAGGTAGTGGTTGATGTCGGTCATCACCGACACCCCCTCGGGGCTGATGCTGGTGAAGAAGCCGAACACCATCGGGCAGACCAGGTAGTACGCGAACGCGACGCCGGCATAGAACAGCACGATGCTCGACACCAGCAGCGGCAGCGCGAAGCGCTTCTCGTGGCGGTACATGCCGGGTGCTATGAAGGCCCAGGCCTGGTACAGCACGAACGGCATCGCGAGCAGCGCGGCGACGACCAGCGTCAGCTTGAACGGCGCCAGGAACGGCGAGGCGACCTCGGTCGCGATCATCGTCGAGCCTTCGGGCAGGAAGCGACGCAGCGGCTCGGAAACGAAGTGGTAGATGTCGTTCGCGAAGTACACCAGCGCGGCGAACACCGCGAATACCGCGATCAGCGCGCGGATCAGGCGCTGGCGCAACTCCGCGAGGTGCGCGATCAGCGGCATCTCGGCGTCGTCGGGCGGCGTCGGAGCGGGCAGGCGGGCACTCATGCGGGCTCTTGATTAGCAATGATCATCAGCCAGCCTCACCTGGTGAGGCCCCGTCGGCGCATTCTGTGCCGGCATCCAATCAGGAGGGGGTTCACCATGGCCATGAATCGCATTCAGTTCCAGC
>WBZY01000542.1_pt1 | contig 27509 bp, 25 predicted proteins | sample 5204191 | NCBI WGS metagenome assembly WBZY01 (sample SAMN12344363, study PRJNA552823) | activated sludge metagenome | biome: Activated sludge suspended growth; feature: Anammox Sidestream; material: Wastewater; isolation source: activated sludge from anammox sidestream of wastewater treatment...
GCCCACGGTGAACGACCCCGAGGGCAACACCATTGCGGGAGCGCTTGGTGCGCTCGGGTTCGAGGTGGAAGGAGTGCGTTCGGGCCGCTACTTCCAGGTTACCCTTGATGCCGCAGACAGGGCGCAGGCCGAAAAGCAGGTGGGCGACATGTGCTCGCGGCTGCTGGCCAACCCCGTGATTGAGACGTACACGTTCGAGGTCGGGGAGCTCTAGGCGGCGCGCGTCACGGTGTCCGGGCGGCAGCCGGCATTCCCGGGTCTACGGCGAAGTAGACCTCGCAGGCGCGGCGGGCCGCACCGGCATCCAGCACGGCCGGCCGCTTCACAAAGCGGGCCTCTTCCAGCACCAGCTGCAGAATGTCGCGCGGGTGACAGCTGCGGAAGTTGTTGGCGCTCGCCTGGCGCACCATTTCCACGGCGACTTCGATCTGCGCCTGGCTCGCCTCCACGCGCATGGCGCCGGCAAAGCGGCGGAAGATCTCGGCCATCTGCTGAGGCGTCGGCTCGGGGATTCGGATCTTGTAGGGAATGCGCCTGAGATGCGCCTCTTCCAGCATCGTCCGCGGTTCGATGTTCGTGCTGAACACGATGGTTGAGCGGAAGGGGAATGTGATTCGTTCGCCCGTGACCAGGGCCATCGTGTCATCACCACGTTCGAGCGACGCGATCCAGCGGTTGAGCAAGGCGTGAGGGGAAACCTGCTGCCGGCCAAAGTCGTCGATGGCGAGCAGCCCGCCATGCGCCTTTACGTGGGGCGGCGCCTGGTGGTAGCCGAGCGCCGGGTCATAGGCCAGGTCAAGGTCTTCGTGCCTGAGCTCGCCGCCGACGAAAACGAACGGCCGGCGGATGCGCAGCCAGCGCCGGTCCACCGTTGAGGCAGCGTCGAGCCCTGCGTCGCTTTCGAGCACAACGTGCACCAGGTCGTCGTAAAGCCTGATGATGTGCCCGCTTACGTAGACTGCGATGGGGAGCAGCGTGACACCCTGGATGGACTCGCTCGTGAGCTCCAGGATTGTCGTCTTGCCGTTGCCGGGGGCGCCCCACAGCATGGCCGGCCTTCCCGACGTCAGCGCCAGGCAGACCTTGGCCACGATCTCGCGGGCCAGCACCAGCTGCTGCAGGGCGCGCGCGAGGCGCACCGGGTCGGGCGCGCCGATATCGGCATCGGATTCGAGCACGCGGAAGTAGTCCTGGATGGGCACAGGCGCGGGCCCCACGTAGCGGCTCCGGTCGAGCGCCTTCTCGGACTCCTGGAGGCCAAGCTCGGTGAGGCGGTACTGCCACTCCTGCTCAAGGCGGCCTGAAGCGGAGGTGGTTTCGATCAGCTTCTGCCGCTTGAGCTCGTCGAGGAGGTCGCGAGCGAGGGCAGGGGGGATGCGCATTGCATTGGCCACGCCTACCGGCGTGGGCATGGGAAGGCGGTGAAGGGTCTTGAGCGCCAGGTCTTCGATGAACCGCTCTGGCAGGCCAAGCTCTCCAACCACCTCTGGCGCCGGTGGAAGGGACGGGATCGCCCGGAATGCCGCATGGGCCGGCCGGGGCGGTTGCGCTGGCTCCTCGCGGAAGTCCTGGGCCACGGCCAGGTCGCCCGCCGTCCGGGGGTATCCGTGTTCCATTCGTACCTTCCTGGGCGCAAACCGGGCCACCAAACCCGGAGAACCCGATAGTTCCTAGCATGAATGTCGGCAGAACGGGCCTTCACCCCAGATCAGGAGAGGAAATGAGCGCCAATCAAGAGGTGAAAACGAGGTGGCCGCCGGAGCAACAGGCTGGAGCCCAGAGGGTGTACGGGTGGTCAGATGGGTGAACGGCAGGCGGCAGTTCCGTTTTCCGCGCCCTGAACCGGGCCTTCGAGCGGCAGCGCCCCGGGCGATGCCCCTGCCGGACACGTCCCCCGGTACCGGGCAAAGCGGCCTTCCTGGTCCCACAGGAGCCACCATTCGCGACGGACCTCCATGCGCAGGAACCACTGGCCCTTCCTCAACACCCGCGCCGTGGTGCTGAAGCCTGCCTTCTCGAAGCAATGGATGGCAGGCGCATTCCAATCGAGCGTATGCAGATACATGAGCCGGAACGGCAGCCTCTCCCAGATATATCCGAGGAAGGCGACCACTGCCTCTGTGCCGAGGCCAGCGCCCCGGTACTCCGGCCGCGCGATGCAAATCCCAAGCTCGGCCGCGTGCCGGGCGCTGTCCGCGTTGTAAAACATTATGTTGCCAATGTGCAGACCCTCAGCGTTCTCCAATGAAAGCATTTGACGTTCAGGGTCGGCTAGTCGCAGCAGGCGATCGAAATACTCGAGGAATTCGCTGAACGTCTTCGTCAGCGGCAGTCCACCATCGAACCGGGCGATTTCGGGGTCCCGCCGCCAGAGGAAATCGGCCATGGCATCGGATTCGTGCTTGTGGCGAAGCCGCAGGCGGGCGGTCGTCGCCACCACCAGGTCATCCAGCGCCTGGCCGCTCAAACCTTCACCCCCAGGACGGCGGCGGCCTTGCGCACCATGCGCCGTTCGTTCTCGAACTTCAGGCGGCGAATGGCATCGGCAATGGGCATCCAGGCCACATCCTCGAACTCAGCATCGTGGTTTGCGATGTCCCCCCCGACGGGCTCCATGAGCCAATGGTGGACACGCTTGTGATAGCGCTCCCCGCTGGCGACGAACCAGTAGTGGATTGAGCCGAGCTTCTCGCCGACGCGGACCTCCAGGCCGGTCTCCTCCTCCACTTCGCGCTGAGCCGTGCGTTCGAGGGTCTCGCCGGCATCAGGCGTCCCCTTGGGGAGCCCCCAGAAGTCCTCCGACTGGCGGCCGCAAACAACAACCTGCACATCACCCTGGGGGCCCCGCCGCCAGACGACGCCCCCGGCCGAGACGGCTGGCCGTGCCGGGGCTGGCCTGGTCATCCCTCTCCCGGTCCGGTGGCAATCAGGTTGGCCAGCGACCGCGCCGACTCGATGGCTTCATCAAGTGCCTCGAACAATGGTCCGGGGGCCCGCCGGCGGAACTCGCGGAGGTGCTCGAGGGCCGCTTCGCCTCCGATTTCACCGAGGCCGCTCACGGCCGCGAGCGCCACTTCCGGGTCTTCGTCGTCCAGCAACCGGGAGAGGGGCTCGACCAGGTCTTCGGTGGCGATCCCGTAGCAGGCTCGGGCCGCCTGGAAGCGAAACTCAGGGTCCTCGGAGCCAAGCTGTTCAATGACGAACTCGCTCCATTCCTCGCCTGCCGAGAGGCCCATCGCCGTCAGAGCTGCAAGGCGCAGCTCTCTCTCGTCGCTGTAGTAGGCGTCTTCGATGAGGTTGCGCACCCAGGCGAGCGAGCGCGCCCCAAGGGCCTCGATGGCCGTGGCACGCAGGTGTGCGGGCTCGCCCTCGCCCGAGGCCACGGAGCGCAGCGCATTCACGATCTCATCACCCTGGCGGCGGTCGAAGTGCTCGAACTCCCGCGCCACCACGAATCCTTTCAGGCCGCCTGCAGCCGCAGCCCGGACCTCGTCCGAGGGGTCCTCCTGCAGCAGCCGGGTGAGGTCGGCTGCCACATGGCGGTCTTCCGATTCCCAGAGCGCTGCAACGGCGAGTTCCCGCACCCCGGCATCCTCGTCGTGGAGTGCCATGCGCGCCAGGGCGGTGAAGTCAAGGTCGACGTTGTCGTCTGCGAGTCCGGTCACCTGCAGCATCAGCTGGCGCCGGGTGGATACGGGGATGGACACCCACTCCCGCTGCATTGCCGCACACTCCTCGCTGTTCATCGCCGAAAGCGAGGCGATTGCTGATGACCCGGGCAATTCACCCGCCAGCAACGCCTCTAGAAGGACCTGGAGTTCCCGTGAGCCGCGAGAAGCCACCGGTTCAGTCTAGCACCGCCCCGCGGCCACTCGCTTCTGGCTTGAGCGAACGGCCCAGCAGCTCCGCAAGCGCGCCCAGCACAGACACCCGGCCGGCCAGCGCCTCGGCCACCTGCTCGGCGATGGGCAATTCCACCCCGTGAGCGCGCCCCAGATCAACCGCCACCGGCGCTGTCGAGATGCCTTCCACGACCTCCCCGATCTCGTCCTGGGCGGCCGACGGTGAGAGGCCGCCTGCCACGAGCTCACCGAGCCTGCGGTTGCGACTGAGCGGGGAGAAGCAGGTTGCTGCGAGGTCGCCGACGCCAGCCAGGCCCTGGAACGTGAGGGGGTCGGCCCCGAGCGCCACACCGAGCCGCGTCATCTCCGCGAGGCCACGGGTGAGGATGGTCGCCATCGTGTTGGCGCCGAATCCGAGCCCGGCCGCGGCGCCGGCGGCGATGGCAATGACGTTCTTCAGCGCACCCGCCACCTCCACACCCACCACGTCGGTGGAGCGGTAAACGCGGAACCTGCTCCCCGAAAGCGCTTCCTGCCAGCGCCGGGCCAGCGTCTCCTCAGGGCAGGCAACTACCGCGGCGGCGGGAAGCCCCCGGGCGACCTCGTGCGCCAGGTTCGGGCCTGAAAGAGCGGCCCCCAACCGGGGAGACCAGCCGCAGGCGGCGAACACCTCGCTCATGCGCGCTCGGGAGCCATGCTCCAGGCCCTTGGCCGCGGAAAGGACAGGCACGCTCCTGCTGATCGCTCCGGCGGAGACGGTATCCCGTACGGATTGCGCGGGGACGGCGACCACCACGCCTGCGAGGGCGGTCGGGATCTCGCCGGGCAAACATGGCCGGACCGACGCCGGCAGCTCCACCTCGGGGAGGCGCGCGATTCCGCGCCTTGCCCCCACCTCTCGCACCTCCTCCGGGCTGCGGACGACGAGGAGCACCTCGTGCCCGTTCCGCGAAAGGAGCCACGCGAGCGTGGTACCCCACGAGGTGGCTCCCAGGACCGCGTAGAGCGCCATGGCCGGGCTAGCCCGTGGCTGGGCGTTCGCCGCCCTCGCCCATCCGGGGCTCGGTCCCGGCAAGCAGCCGCCTGATGTTGGGGATGTGCTGGTACTCCACGAACACGGCAACGAAGATCGCGTAGTAGGCGGCGGGCCACGGCGCCCAGCCCATGGCAGCTGCCAGCACCACCGCCGCTGCGGCAATGGGCGTGCCTGCAATGGAGCCCAGCGACATGTAGCGCGTAAAGCCCACGGGCACGATGAGGAGGAGCGGAAAGAACGCTGCCATGAGCGGTGTCAGCCCCAGGATGCCCCCGTAGGAGGTGGCCACACCACGCCCGCCCCTGAAGCCGGCGAACACGGGCCACACGTGGCCCAGGATGGCCGCCACAGCCCCGGCGGCGGCAGCGCCCTCGTTTTCGAACACCAGGCGTCCCAGGAGCGCGGGTGCCACGCCCTTCGCAATGTCCATGAAGACGACTATGGCGGCCGCCGTCTTGCCGGCGGTGCGCAACACATTCGTGGTCCCGGTCTTGCCGCTGCCCGATTCGCGAATGTCCCTCCCCAGCCAGAGGTAACCGACGATCAGGCCGTAAGGCACTGAACCCAGCAGGTACCCGGCGACAATCGTGGCCGCGTATTCGAGAATCACGGCTGCGAATCATCCCCGGAACGCGCCTTGAGCACCAGCTTAATGGGCGTGCCTTCGAAGTCGTAAGCCTCGCGAATGGCCCGCTCCAGGTAACGCCGGTAGCTGAAATGCACGATCTTCGGGTCGTTCACAAAGAGCACGAACGTTGGCGGCTCAATCGAGGCCTGCGTGGCGTAGAGCAGCTTCAGCCGTTTGCTGTGGACAACGGGCGGAGCATGCGCCTGAAAGGCCTTCTTCAGGACGCTGTTCAGCTCGGCCGTGGGCACTCGCCTGCGGCGGGAGTCCCGCACCCCCTCGGCCAGCTTCAGGAGCTCCTCCAGCCCATCGCCCTTCAGGGCCGAGATGAACTGGACGAGCGCCCACGGGGCGAACCCTATCCGGCCGCGCATCTGGCGGTCGGCCCAGGCGCGCCGTTCCACCGGGTCTTCCCAGAGGTCGATCTTGTTGACGGCCACGACCAGGCCCCTGTGGGCATCGATCGCGATCCCCGCGATGTGCGTGTCCTGCGCGGTGACCCCCTCGGTGCCGTCGACCACCAGGATCGCCACGTCGCAGCGTTCGACAGCCGAACGCATACGCATCACGGAGTGGCGCTCAACACCCACGCCCTGCTTGCCGGGACGGCGCACTCCGGCCGTGTCGATGAGCGTGAATGCGCCCTGGGGCGTGTCGATCTCGGTGTCGATCGCGTCCCGGGTGGTCCCGGCAACATCGCTCACGATGACCCGCTGCTCGCCGGCGAGCGCGTTCAGGAGCATCGACTTCCCAACGTTCGGCCGCCCGATGATCGCGATTCGCACGCGGTCGGCTTCCACCAGAGAGGGAGCTTCGGGAATGCGGGCCACCACCTCGTCCAGCATCAGACCAACGTTCAGGTCGTGCAGTGCGCTGACGGGTAGCGCTTCTCCGAAGCCAAGCGCCGCCGCTTCGGCGATGCCTTGCCCTTCGCGCCGTTCGTTGTCGGCCTTGGTCGCCACGAGCATGGTCGGGCGCCCTGCCCTCCTCACCACGTCCGCGATGTCGTAGTCGCTCGCGGTCAGACCATCCCTGGCATCGACACAAAACAGCACGAGTGCGGCGCCACTGATGGCGGTCTCTATCTGGCCCACGATGAGGGACGCGTAAACGTTCTCGGCGCTCGTCTCGTATCCGCCGGTGTCGATCAGGCGAAACCGCGCGCCGAGCCATTCGACATCGGCCTCCACGCGGTCGCGCGTGGTTCCCGGCTCATCTTCAACAATCGCTCTGCGTTCGCCGATCACGCGGTTGAAGAGCGACGACTTCCCTACGTTCGGACGTCCGACAATCACAACCCGCGGGAGAATCGAGGTGGGCGCGGTCATGGCGCCACCGGGTTGAGGGTCACGGTCACGCTCGCATCGCCACCTTCCACCTTGATCCCGGGCGGAACGCTGACGGTGACGGGGTATGTCCCGGCCCCTGCGGTGGCGCCTGCCAGCGAGACGGTCGCCTTAATGTCGCTGGCCTTGAGCGTGGAGAGTTGCGCGAACAGACCCGACACGCGGACTTGAACTGAGAGCGCCGTTCCGGGCGCAAGCATCAGCCCCGCGGGCAGGTTCTCGAAGCCGGGCGCGACCACCATCAGCAGGGCAGGGCACGGCCCTGCTGCCTGCCCCGTGCACTCAAATGCCTCGACCTTCACCTTGATTGTCACTGACTGGCGGTCGAGCGAGACGTTCGGGGGGTGTTCGATGTTCTTCGTGGCGGTGACCTCTGTGCGCGCGCCGGCGATGGCCAGCCCCTCGATGGTCATGTATCCCGGAAGACTGTCGATGACCGCCTTGGGGCCTGTCACCGTGACCACCTGGGGGTCCCACGTCACGGCCGAAACCCGGAATCCCGTGGCCGGCGAACCTGTCACCACCGGCAGCACGGGGAGCGTCCGCTGCGTGAACACCTGGGCGATCTTGAAGGTGGCCTTCGCGCGCGTCGCTGAAAGGTCAACGGTCTGCTCGTTTCCCGAGGCGGCCCGGGCCACTAGCGCGCCTTCGTGCTCGAACGTCTCGCTGCGCACGCCCGAGAGGTCCACATCGAGCTGCACCGAATGGACGCTGTCCACCAGCTCGGGCCGGCCGCTGATCGTGACAAAGGCAGGGTCAATAACCGGGGAATCCGCAAGCCTGTACCCGGCAGGCAGCTCGCCCGTCTGGCGCACTTCGACGGGCACCTCCTTGCTTGCGGCCCTGATCATGCGCACCTCGACTGTAGCCGGCTCGACCCAGAGCACCTTCACCCCCTCTCGCCGCGACTCCACCCGCACCACGCGCGACTCCGGCTGGTCCGAGGTGTGCCCCTTAACGTCTACGGTCGCGCGGAAGTCACCCGGGAGGAGATTGGGGAGGTCAGCCTCGCGCGCCTCAACGCGGACCCTCACCTCGGGGAGGTCATCCACAATGAAGCCCTCGGCGCGGTTGACGATCTCAATCCCGATTCCTGCCCCGCTTACCGGGACAGTGCCTTCCCTGCGCGGATTCTCAACGTCCTCGATCACGAACCAGATGGCGAAAGCCGCGAGCAGGCTCACGCCTGCCAGGATACGGCTGCGATAGAAGGTCGCCGCCGTGGCCTGGCACACCTGCCAGGTGAGCCCGGGGAGTGCCAGCACGGGGCGCATGAAGCGCATCATAGGGGCAGCTCCTTCTGGCCGTTCCGGGCAGCGCGGGCGGTGGCCGACGTCTCAAGCAGCCACTCGAGGACGGCGCGGAGACGGCGCTCGTTCGCCACGTGCGTGAGCCTTCCCCCGAGGCCGACGCTGATCTCCCCGGTCTCTTCCGAGACCACGATGGAAAGAGCGTCGGTCTGCTCCGTGATTCCGATGGCCGCCCGGTGCCGGGTGCCGAGCCCGCGCCCATCCCGGGGAAGCTCGTTGGCCAGGGGGAGAACGCAGCTCGCAGCCACCACGCGGTCGCCGCGCAGCACCGCCGCCATGTCGTGCAACGGCGAATTCGGGAAGAAGATCCCGGTCAGGAGCTCGGGCGATACCCGCGCATCCATGGGGATACCCGTTTCGATCACATCCTGCAGCCCGGTTTCGCGCTCGATGACAAAGAGGCCGCCGTGCCGGTCGCGCGCCATCTGCGATGTTGCCCGGACCAGGGAGTCGATCACTTCCGCGTGTCCCGGGCCCTTCAGCCACCCCTGGAGTCCCGTCCGGCCAATGCGGTCCAGGCCTCGCCGGAGCTCCGGTTGAAAGATGATGGCCGAGCCAATCACCAGGGCGGTGAACGAGTTGCGGACAAGAAAGTTGACCACGGTCAGGTCGAACACCCGGCCAAGGAGCACGGCAACGAGCAGGATGAGCAGTGCACCCCGAAGCTGGGTCATGGCTCGCGTTCCGCTCAACAGGCGAACCGTCCAGAAGATCACGAAGGCAATCAGAAGCACATCGATGGCACTGGAGCCATCGAATTGCTCGAATATCTCGCGGGCGTGGTTGAAATCGGGCATGTTCTCCGGTTGGCACGGGAACCCCGGGCGCGGCTTCATGATAGCGCGAACCGCCGGGCTACCGGCCTGGTGCGAAAAGGCTAGCTCTTGATGTCCTGCCAGGCGCCGAGCAGGAAGGCCACCACTGCCGCCTGGGCCCAGGTCCGGTTCTCCGCCTGGTCGAAGATGATGGCCTGCGGGCTCTCCATCACATCGTCCGTGATCTCCTCGCCCCGGTGAGCGGGGAGGTCGTGCATCACCAGGGCTCCCGGGGCCGCCAGGGCTACGAGGCTCGCGTTCAGCTGGTAGCCGGCGAAGGCGATCCGGCGGCGCTCCGCCTCGCGTTCCTGTCCCATGGAGGTCCAGACATCGGTGTAAAGCACCTCCGCACCGCGCACCGCCGCGGCCGGATCGTGAACCAGCGTCAGGCAGCCCCCCGAGGCCGCCGCGCGCGCGCTCGCCTCCGAGAGGATCGGTTCGGGCGGCATGTATCCCTGCGGCGCGGCCATGCGCACGTCCATTCCCAGGGAGGCCGCCGTCACTATCAGGCTCGATGAGACGTTGTTGCCGTCGCCGATGAACGCCAGCGAGACACCCTTCAGGCGGCCCATTTTTTCGCGCACGGTGAGCAGGTCGGCAAGAGCCTGGCAGGGGTGCTCTTCATTCGTGAGCGCATTGATCACCGGGATTGCTGAGTGCTGGGCGTACTCCTCCACGATCTCCTGGCCCCAGGTGCGCACCGCCACAATATCGACGTACCGGCTGAGAACGCGGGAGACATCCTTGATGGCCTCCCGTTCGCCAAGGCCCACCTCCTGGGGAGCAAGGTAGATGGTCTCCCCGCCGAGATGGCGCATGGCCACCTGGAAGCTTACGCGGGTGCGCAGCGAAGGCTTTTCGAAGAGCAATGCCAGCTGGCGGCCTTCCAGCACCCGCTGCGGCTGCCGTTTGAGGGCAGAAGCCAGGCCGAGGAGAAGCGAGATCTCCTCCCCGGAAAGGTCACCGGAGGAGAGGAGGTGGCGAACCTGTGAACCCATGTTCCGGAGTATAGGGACGCGCGGCGAAACAGTCGCCCGGGGTGTTAATCCTCGCGCACAACCTGCCGTTATATTCAGTAGCAGAGTCTTCCGAGGGACGGTGAAGCCATGGTCCCGGCCTGGAAAGCCAAGTACATCCAGGGAAAGATGTTCCAGCGGATGGAATGTGAGCGCTGCCACGCGCGCTTCAACTTCGCCGAAACGCCGCGGGTGACGCGAATCGCGCGCTGTCCCGCCTGCGGCAGCCTCCACGCCCGGCCCCAGGCCGCAGCCTGAAAGAACAAGCGGTTCGCCTGCGGTTCCCTCTTGCCCGGGATTTGGTACGATCAGAGCTACGCAGGGGTGTAGCTCAGTTGGCAGAGCATCGGCCTCCAAATCCGAGTGTCGCGGGTTCGAATCCTGCCACCCCTGCCAGCTCCTCCGCTTGAGCGGGGAGCAGCCACCGGTCGGACCCTCAGGCGGCTTGCCGTCCGGGCCGATGGCTGCATAGCATTGGTTGCCGTGCCCAGGTGGTGGAATGGCAGACACGCTGTCTTGAGGGGGCAGTGCCTTTTAGGCGTGTGAGTTCAAATCTCACCCTGGGCACCACTATCCAACTGCGGCGCCGTGGCCAAGTGGCAAGGCAGAGCTCTGCAAAAGCTTCACCGCCGGTTCGAATCCGGCCGGCGCCTCCAATCAGCCAATCTCCAACCCTCCCCTAACTGCAGCCTTTTCTCGGAACCGGGCACCTCGCCGGCGAGAAACGCGCGCCGTCTGGCTCACCCTGCCAGGAGCCCTCACGATCGGCCGGCCCGGCCTCCAGCGCGATGGCCGAGGGCGCGATTGAGTCCCCGCTCGCGGCTCCCGTCAAGCGAACCAATGCAGTCCATTTCGCCCGCACGGCAACGCTCGCGACCCCATCGCAACTGGCGAAACCCTTCTGCTTGAGCCTGTGGCTTTGCCGCTACAGCCCGTGCAGGCCCGGACGCGTCCGCAGCCATTCACCGGCCATCTCGCCGATCATGATGGAGGTCAGGTTGGTGTTCGCCCTCGGCACCGAGGGCATGATCGACGCGTCCGCCACCACCAGGTTCTCCACCGCGTGGGCGCGGCCGTACTGGTCCACCACGGCGCCGGGGTCGGTCGCCGGGCCCATTTTCAGTGTCCCGCAGGGGTGGTACCCGCTCGACGCAAACCGCTGGAGCAGGTCCGCAATGCTCTCGTCGTCAAGGGACCGCCGCGGGTCGGGGAAGAGCACCTGTGCCACCAGGGGGGCCATGGCGCGCGTCTGCGTGAAGGCGATCGTGTCCCGAAAGCCGGCAATGAGCCGCGACATGTCGCGCGGGTCTTCGCAGAAACGCTGCTCGACCACGGGCGGCGCGTGGGGGTCGGCCGACGCGAGGGAGAGGCGCCCTGTACCGAAGGCCTGTTCGAGCACGGCTGCGATGGCAAAGGAGTTCAGCGCTGCCTCGCCCCGCGGCGAGAACGAAAAGGCCTCGATCTGCAGGTCGTTCCGCTGGTCGCTGCCCGGCGCGGTGTAGCGCAGGATGGTCTGCACGATGGGCTGGTCGGCGTCGAGCAGCGATGGGTCCTTCGCGCGGCAGAGGACCGCGAGCGCGGGATGGTCGGAGAGGTTCGCACCAACGGCGGGCACGTCACGAACAACGTCGATGCCGAGCGCTTCAAGCTCGGGCCGCGCTCCCACCCCGGAGCGCATGAGAATGGCCGGCGACTGCAGCGACCCTGAGCAAAGCACAAAGAGGCGCCCGCGAATGACCGTCACCTCATCGCCCGTCTCGACTTCAGCCGCCACAACGCGGCCACTCTCAAGCAGGAGCCTCCGCACCGTCGTGTTCGCCCGTACCTCAAGGTTTGGACGAATGCGCGCGGGCGCGAGGTACCCGACGGCCGTCGAAACGCGCAGCCGGCCGAGCTTGTTCATGGGGTGCGGGCCCGCCCCCCAGCTCTGGGGGTCGTTGGCATCGGGACAGCCGGGGTAGCCCAGTTCGCTGCTCGCTTCCAGGAACCCCTGGTGAACCGCCGTCAGCTCGTCCCCCTGGTAACGGCGGATGCTGATTGGACCGGCGTCCCCGTGCCAGGGGCGATCGCCGAAATCAAGGTCGCGCTCGAGCCGCCGGAATGCCGGGAGCACCTTCTCCCACGCCCATTCGGGGTTCCCCGCCGCTGCCCAACCGTCATAGTCCTCGGGCATCCCCCGCAGGGCGATTGTTGTGTTGACGGCACTTGAGCCGCCGGTGACCCGGCCCCTGGGAAAGGGCTGCTGCCTGCCGATCGCTGTCGCCTGGTAGGTGAACCCCCAGTCGTGGGCCACGTAGGAGTTGTTGTGGCTGTTGACCAGGTCGTACGGCGTCTCGCGGATGGCCTCGTAGTCCGGTCCCGCCTCAACGAGGAGGACGCTGCGGCGAGGGTCCTCGCTGGCGCGGGCAGCGACCACGCAGCCGGACGACCCGGCGCCAAGCACCACGACATCGTGGAGGGTCGTATCAGCCACGACGCGTCGCGCCGCGAGCAGTGCAAACTGACATCAGGCATCCCCTCGCTTATAGTTGGTCGAGCATTACCCACCATGAGCCCGGCCGGCGCGGCGCCCTGTGCTCTGCGCCCCGGCGGTGGTCCCAAACCAGACGAGGCATTGTATGACGTTCGAAACCGTGCTGGCGCAGGCGCGCGCAGAGAAGCGCACTCTGCTTAGTGAAGTCGAAGCCAAGGAAGTGCTGCGCGAGGCAGGTGTCCCGGCCACCGCGACCACCCTCGCCACCACGAGGGAGCAGGCCCAGGACCAGTCCGAGGCGATGGGCTATCCCGTCGTCCTCAAGATCGTTTCGCCCGGCATAGCTCACAAGAGCGACGTCGGCGGCGTGAAGCTGAACCTGCTCAACAGGGAGGCCGTGGGGGCCGCCTTTGACGAGATCATGGCCAACGCCCGCCGCGCCGAGCCCAACGCCAGCATCCTCGGCGTCTCCGTGCAGCAGATGGCGAAGCAGGGAACCGAAGTCATCATCGGCATGACCACCGACCCCCAGTTCGGTCCCGTGATGATGTTCGGGCTCGGCGGGATCATGGTGGAAGTGCTCAAAGACGTGTCCTTCCGCCTCGTGCCGCTGAGCGAGAAGGACGCTGGACAGATGATCGACGAGATCAAGGGGCGGCCCGTGCTCTCGGGCGTACGCGGGCAACCCCCCGCCGACATCGATGCCCTGAAGCAGGCGATCATCCAGGTCTCGCGGTTTGTCGAGAAGCACCCCGAGGTGCGCGAGCTCGACCTCAACCCCGTGTTCGCCTACCCGGACGGCGCCGTGGCCGTCGACGCCCGCATCGTCGTCGCCGAGGTGTAGCGGCATGGCTGTGCCCGGGCATCGCCTCGACCGGATGTTCAACCCCCAGACCGTGGTCGTGATCGGCGACAAGGGTCCGATGTACATGTGGTGCCAGGGCAATCTCCCGTTCAAGGCGAACGGGGGAAACCTCTACTCCGTGCAGATCGATGAGAAGGAGATTGCGGGCATCGAGGCCCTCGGGATCACCAACTACCGGTCCCTCGCCGATATCCCCGAGCCGATCGACTACGCCGTGGTGGCGGTGCCGAGGCAGGTTTCGCCTTATGTGCTCAAGGACCTCATAGCTGCCGGTGCCGCCGGGGCGGGTTTCTTCACCTCGGGCTTCGCCGAGACGGGCGAAGAGCTCGGCATCAAGCTGCAAGAGCAGCTGACCACCATGGCCCGGGAAGCCAGCTTCAACCTCGTTGGCCCGAATTGCATGGGACTCTATCTGCCGAAGGCCGGCGTGCGCTTTAGCGCCGATGCCCCGGTGGCGACAGACGGCAAGATCGGCTTCCTCTCGCAGTCTGGTACGCACGGCATTATGTTCAGCCTCGTCGCCGGCGCGCACGGCCTGCACCTGAGCCGCTGCGCGAGCTTCGGCAACGCCATCGTGCTCGATGTCAGCGACTACCTCGAATACCTCGCGCTCGACGACGAGACCGAAGTCATCGGCATGTACGTGGAAGGTGTGAAGAACGGCCGGAAGTTCTTTGAAACCCTGCGCATGGCCTCCCAGCGAAAGCCCGTGGTGGTCTGGAAGGGTGGTCAGACCGAAGCCGGGGCGCGCGCCACCATGTCGCACACGGGTTCGCTGGCAGCGCCTCAGGCAGTCTGGGATGGGATGATGCGCCAGTGCGGCGCCATCACCACCAACTCCCTCGATGAAACCATCGATGTGGTCCAGCTGCTGCTGCGGTCGAAGCCGCCGAAGGGCCCCGGCATGGCGCTTCTCGCAATGACCGGCGGGCAGTCCGTTTCCATCACCGATGCCTTCGCCAAGGCCGGCCTGCGCGTGCCTCGCCTCAGTGAGCAGAGCTACAGGGAGCTGGGCGAGTTCTTCAACATCGTGGGCGGGAGCTACCAGAACCCGCTCGATATGGCCGGAACCATCCAGGGCAGCCCCGAGATGCTCGACCGCATTCTCAAGATCATCGATGCCGACCCGAACATCGATGGAGTGGCGATGGAGCTCTCCGCCATGTTCGGCACTCGCCAGTGGAAGGCGCGGCCCGATTCCCTCGACAGGATGCTCGATACTCTGCGCGACCACATGGAGCGCTCGCCAAAATCGTTCCTGGTGGTGATGCACCCCGCCCATGAAGAGACCTACGTGGCAAGCATCAAGCCTAAGTTCCAGGAGAGGGACATCCCCCTGTTCGCGAGCTTCGAGCGGGCGGCAGCGGCCTCGGCCCGGGCCCTGGCGTGGGCTACCCGGTAGGCCCGGGGAGCCCGGCGGGCAGAGCGCTGCCCGGCACCACGCCGTCTTGACGCTATACTCGCACTTATGACGCGCCTGGCGTTCGCCGGGGGGCTGGCAGCCGCCATGGTTCTGGCCGTTGGGCCGGCCGAAGCGCGCTTGATTGCTGCGGCCGTGCTGGTACTGGCAGGAGCCGTGGTCCTGGCGCGGCTACACTGGGCACTACGCCGCCACAGGCAGCGCAAGACACTCGACGGGCTACGGAGGATGTCTCCGGCCGCCTTCGAACGGGCCGTGGCCGCCTGGTTCGCCCGCGACGGATGGGTGGTCGAGCATCGCGGCCGCAAGGGCGACCATGGCATCGATGTGCTGGCGTTTCGCGGCGGCGAGGCAGTGGCCGTGCAGTGCAAGCGATACGCCGCGGGGGCCGGTGTCTCACCCGCCCAATTGCGCGAGCTCTATGGCGCGGCCATCGCCGCCGGCGCGACAGCGGCCCTGATGGTGACCACCGGGCGGGTGTCGCGTGCATCCGAGGAATGGGTGGCGGGCCTCCCCGGGGCGCCCGCACGCCTCGCGGTGATAACGGGAGACCAGCTTGAGGCAATTGCCACCGGCCGGGCGCGTATCACCGCGCTGCATGACTCACCATAATCGCCCACTTAGCGCACTGAGAATGCCATTGGCGCAGTCATTACCTTGACCGTGGCGCGAAATGAACCTAGCATCCCCGCGGTTGCGTAATGCAGGAACAGAGCGCATGAACCAGTCAGAGGAGGGAACAACTTGAACAAGAGAGGACGTGCGTCCGCGTGGCTGTGGACGCTCCTGGCGCTGCTGGCCATCGTGGCCGTGGGCGTAGCCGCCTGTGGCGACGACGACGACGACGACGGTGGCGACGAGGCCACCAAGGGCTTCTCGGAGGCGGGCTACAAGCTGGCCGGCTTCAAGGAGGTCACGGTCGATTCGGGTGCTGCAATCAAGGTCGGCATCTCGAGCGCGCTTTCGGGCGATGTGAAGGGCCTTGGCGAACCGATCGCCAACGCCGCCGAGCTCGCAGGCGACGGGGTCACCATCAAGGGCCACAAGATCGAGTTCGTCCGTGAGGACGACCTCTGCTCGCCCGATGGCGGCACCGCCGCGGCTGACCGCCTGATCAAGGCCGGTGTTGTCGCCGTCGTGGGCCCCATCTGCTCGGGCGCCACGGTGGCCTCACAGCCCCAGTACGAGAAGGCCGGCATCACCACCATCTCGCCTTCGGCCACGGCCCCCGGCAACACCAACCCGGCCCGGTCGGAAGGCCCCTATGTCACCTTCTTCCGCACAACGTTCTCGGACGCGATCCAGGGCCCGACCCAGGCCAAGTTCGCCAAGGAGAAGCTGAACGCGAAGACCGCCTATATCGTCTTCGACACTGACGCCTACGGCACCGGCCTGCGCGACGCTTTCAAGGCGGCATTCGAGAAGGACGGCGGCAAGATCGTTGGCAAGCCCGAAGGCTTCGCCAAGAAGACAACCGACTTCAAGGCCATCATCGCCAACATCAAGAAGGAGAAGCCCGACCTGGTCTACTTCTCCGGGTTCTACGCCGAGGCGACCCCGTTCCTGAAGCAGCTCCGCGCCGAGGCCGACCTCAAGGACACGCCTTTCCTCACCGGCGACGGGCCGAAGAACGACGAGCTCCTGAAGGGTGCGGGAGAAGCGGCTGAAGGCGCCTACTTCTCGCTGCCCACGCCATCGCAGAAGGGCGCGGCCTTCGACGCCTTTGCCAAGAAGTACGAAGAGAAGACGAAGAAGAAGGCCGAATCGGGCACCTACGTCGCCGAGTCCTTCGATGCCGGTACGGTCATCATCAAGGCCCTCGAGAAGGTTGCCACCGACGACGGCGGCAAGCTGAAGATCGACCTCAAGAAGCTCAATGAGGCCATTCGCGACACCGTCCTTGAGGGCGCGTCGGGCACGGTTGACTTCGGCAACAACGGCGACAACCTGGGTGGGGCGTCGACACCGGTTTCCCTCTGGCAGGTCAAGGACGGCAAGTTCGTCGAGATCAAGTAGCCAGGGGTAACCCGGATAGCAGTTACGCACCTGGGAACGGGAGAGGCAGCGGGCCACCGCCCTCTCCCGTTCTGCTATCAAACCCTCAGGCGGGGCAAGCAGGGGAACGCATGAGCTTCTGGCTCGACCAATTCATCAATGGGCTGACGACGGGCAGCATCTATGCGCTCATCGCGCTCGGCTACACCATGGTTTACGGCGTGCTCCAGCTCATCAACTTCGCCCACGGCGAGGTCTTCATGCTGGGGTCGTTCGCGGGGTACGGCGTGATTGTTGCCGCAGGCGGCGCCGACATCTCGGGGCCGATGATCGCGCTGGTGATCCTGCTCGCACTGCTCGCGGCAGGAGCCTCTTCCGCCGTTTCGGCCACGGTTATCGAGCGGCTCGCCTACCGGCCCTTGAGGAATGCGCCCCGGCTCGCTCCGCTTATCAGCGCCATTGGGGTGAGCGTTTTCCTTTCCCACCTCGTGGATGACGGCTTCCTGCGCGGCGAGGGGCGTTACTACCCCCAGATCTTCCCCTCTGGCAGCCTCCACCTCGGCGCCCTCACCGTCTCCTATCTGCAGCTCTTTCTCATGGGCTCCTCTGTAGCGATGATGCTCGGCCTCTCGTACTTCATCCGGAGCACGCGCACGGGCAAGTCCATTCGCGCTGTCTCGGAGAGCCGCGAAAACGCCTCGCTGATGGGCATCGATATCAACCGCGCCATCGTCGCCACTTTCATCATTGGCGCCATCATGGCCGGCTTCGCGGGCGTGCTCTACGGGCTCTTCTACAGCACCATCCGCGGCAGCATGGGCTTTCTCCCGGGAATCAAGGCGTTCACCGCAGCGGTCCTCGGCGGCATCGGCAGCATCCCCGGCGCGGTCGTCGGCGGTTACTGCCTGGGGCTCACCGAGACGGTCGGCCGGGAGCTTCTCAACGAGATCCCGGGGGTCAATCTTCCCAACGAATGGCGCGACGTGATTGCCTTCGGACTGCTCGTCGTCATCCTCATCTTCCGCCCGACGGGCATCTTCGGAGAGCGGGTGAGCAAACGTGCCTGAGCTGAGCGCCACCCCCGGCGCGATCAGGCGCTCGACCTGGGACCGGATCCCCGCCGGGCTGCGTTCGCTGGTGTGGCTGGCCCTTTCGCTTTCCATCCTCTTCATCCCGTTCTTCGATGACACGTGGGTGAGGATGTTCTTCCTCGTCGGGCTGTACGTGGTGCTGGGCATGGGTCTCAACGTTGTGGTGGGCTTCGCCGGGCTCCTTGACCTGGGCTACGTTGCCTTCTTCGCCGCGGGCGCCTACATGGTCGGCATCTGGAGCTCGCCCGTGTCTCCCGCCGTCGATGTCTCGCTCAATTTCTGGCTCATTCTGCCCCTGGCCCTGGTGGTGGGCGCGATTGTCGGCGTGCTGCTCGGCATGCCCGTCCTGCCACTCCGGGGCGACTACCTGGCGATCGTCACGCTCGGCTTCGGCGAGATCGTCCGCATCCTCATCGTCAACATGACGAACGTCACGAACGGCTCGCAGGGCCTCTACAACATCCCGAAACCCGGCATCGCCTATCGCGAAGTCGATAACGTGCAGGCCTTCTACGTGATGATCGTGCTGGCGGCGTTCGGCACCTGGTTCGTCACAACGCGCCTGCGCGATTCCCGCATCGGCCGCGCCTGGGAAGCCATCCGCGAAGATGAGGATGTTGCCGGGTCCATGGGCATCAACACGACGAAGTACAAGCTGATGGCCTTCGCCATCGGCGCCTCCGTGGGGGCCCTGGGCGGAGCCATCTACGCACCGTTCATCACCTTCATCAGCCCCGAATCATTCACTCTGCTGGTCTCCATCAACGTTCTTGCGCTGGTCATCATCGGCGGAATGGGAAGCACGCAGGGGGTAGTCGCCGGCTCGCTCATTCTCATCGGCATCCCCGAACTCCTCCAGTTCAGCGAGACGCGTGACGCCCTGGAGCAGCTGGGCTGGATGCGCGACGGCCTCAACGGGGTCATCCACGCTTTCAACACGGTCACCACCGCCGGCGTGGCCGACCTGCCTCCCGCCGACAAATGGGGGGAGAAGCTTGCCCTCTACCGCTTCATCGTCTTCGGGGCGCTGCTCGTGGTGGTGATGGTCCTGCGCCCCATGGGGCTCTTCCCCTCGCGCCGGCGCACGCTCGAGTTTGAGCATCCGCCCGAGGCCGAGGTCGCGGGCGGCGGAGGCGGCTCCTGATGCCGGCGGCGAAACTTGAGGCCCGCGACCTTGGCATCCGCTTCGGAGGCCTATCGGCGCTCAGCGAGATCAGTTTCACGGTGCCCGCCGGGGAGATCCGGGGGCTGATTGGCCCCAACGGCGCCGGGAAGACGACGTTCTTTAACTGCGTCACCGGCTTCTATCAGCCCCAGTCCGGAGAGCTCTGGCTCGATGACATTCGCATCGATGGCCTTCGCACCCACGAAACGAGCGCCCTGGGCGTCTCCCGCACCTTCCAGAACATCAGGCTGTTCTCGAACATGACAGCCATTGAAAACGTCCTGGTCGGCCGTCACATGCGCATTGGTGCGGGCGGCCGCGAGGTGACCACCGCAAGGCGCCCAAGCGGCCACCGGCTGGTGGATATTGCGAGGACCCTTCCCGGGGCTCCGCTGGCGGCAGCGAGCGGCATCGTCGAGATCGCCGGCGCTGTCGGCCGGCCCCCGGCCGTGAGAGCAGCCGAACGCGAGGCCGTGGAGCGCAGCCGGGTGCTGCTCGACGCCGTCGGCCTCCGGGGGCGCGAAAACATCGTTGCGCGCAACCTGCCCTACGGAGACCAGCGGCGCCTGGAGCTCGCGCGCGCACTCGCTACCAGCCCGCGCCTCCTGCTCCTTGATGAGCCCACCGCCGGCATGAACCCGGCGGAGAGCGCCAACATGGTGGGCCTAATCCGGCGCGTCCGCGACGAGTTCGCGACAACGATCATCCTCATCGAGCACCAGATGCGCGTGGTCATGGGGGTGTGCGACCAGATCACGGTGTTGGACTACGGCCGGAAGATCGCCGAGGGCACTCCCTCCGAGGTCCAGCGCGACACAACCGTGATCGAAGCATACCTGGGCAAGCGCGCGGCCAGGGGGGGCGGCCATGCCGCTCCTTAGCATTGCCGGGCTCGTTGCCGGTTATGGCGGCATCACCGCCGTGAAAGGAATCGACCTGGCGGTGGAGCCGGGCGAGATAGTGACCCTGATTGGGTCGAACGGCGCCGGCAAGTCCACCACGCTCAGGGCTGTCTCCGGCCTCGTGCGGCCACGCGGCGGGACAATCTCGTTCGCGGGCCGGCCCATCACCAGCATGCCGCCGCACAGGATCGTCTCGCTCGGCATCTCCCAGGTGCCCGAGGGGAGAGGCGTCTTTCACCGCCTGACAGTGCGCGAGAACCTCGAAATGGGGGCCTTTCAGCGGCGCGACCGCGAAGTGGGCGCCGACATGGAGCGCGTGTTCAGCCTCTTCCCGCGTCTGAAGGAGCGCGCCGGGCAAACGGGTGGCACGCTTTCCGGGGGCGAGCAGCAGATGCTCGCGATGGGCCGCGCCATGATGGCCCGTCCGAAGCTCCTCCTTCTCGATGAGCCGTCCATGGGGCTCTCTCCCATCCTGGTCGAGACCATCTTCGAAACCGTCACGAACATCCGGGCACAGGGCACGACAATCCTGCTCGTCGAACAGAACGCGGCCATGGCCCTCGAGATCGCCGACCGGGGATATGTAATCGAATCAGGCGTGATCAGCCTCCAGGGCACCGGGCCGGAACTCGCCCGCAACGATGGCGTGCGCAAGGCGTATCTCGGCGAAGAGTGACCCGCGAAGCGCAGAATGAGCCGCCCCCGCATGGCAGTGGCGCCCGCATTTGGTGGTATACTCACTGCGGTTCGTCCCACGCACATGCCGCCCCCGGGCCCAACGGTCCCCTTTCCCTGGGGGAAGTCGCGGGGCGCGGTAGAGACGAGACCTCCCGGGGCCATTGAGCGCCGCCGGGCAAGGGCCCAAGTACCCCCACTGCGCGTGGAAGGAGGCTTGGGAGTGGGAACGACTTCGCCCGGCATCGCACCGGTTCCGCCATTCGGGGTGACCACCCCCGGCGCCACCGCGCTTCCCGGCGGGTAGCACGACGACCGCTGCCGCCCTGCCACCACACATCTGAGCACGCGAAAGGACACCGATGCCCGCCAACACGTTCAATGCCCGCACCGAACTCTCCATCGACGGCGTCCGGATTCTGTACTACCGCCTGGGCGCGCTCCACGAAGCCGGAGCAGGTCCTGTCGATCGGCTCCCTTTCTCGCTTCGCATCCTGCTCGAAAACCTCCTGCGCCTGGAAGACGGCCGCTCGGTGACGCGGGACGATGTCCTCGCGCTTGCCGGCTGGACCCCGAATTCAGGCTCTGACCGCGAAATCGCGTTCACGCCTGCGCGGGTCCTCCTCCAGGACTTCACCGGGGTGCCGGTCGTGGTTGACCTCGCCTCGATGAGACAGGCGATCACGACCATGGGGGGCGACCCTCAGCGCATCAACCCCCTGCAGCCGGTGGACCTCGTGATCGACCACTCGGTCCAGGTCGACCATTTCGGCACGAGCGACGCCTTCCGCCAGAACGTCGAGATCGAGTTCGAGCGCAACCGCGAGCGCTACCAGTTCCTGCGCTGGGGCCAGCAGGCGTTTGCCAACTTCCGCGCGGTGCCGCCCGGGACAGGCATCGTGCACCAGGTGAACCTGGAGTACCTCGCCAGCGTGATCTTCCGCAACGAGGCAGGGGGCGCCGTCACCGCCTACCCGGACACCGTTGTAGGGACCGACTCCCACACCACGATGATCAATGGCCTCGGCGTCCTTGGCTGGGGTGTTGGCGGCATTGAAGCCGAGGCGGCGATGCTGGGACAGCCCGTCTCGATGCTCATCCCTGAGGTGGTGGGCTTCAAGCTCACCGGGCGCCTCCCCGAAGGGGCCACCGGGACCGATGCCGTGCTCACGGTCACCCAGATGCTTCGCAAGAAAGGCGTGGTCGGGAAGTTCGTGGAGTTCTACGGCGCGGGCCTTTCCAGCCTGCCCCTGGCGACGCGTGCCACCATCGCGAACATGGCGCCGGAGTATGGCGCCACAATGGGCTTCTTCCCTGTCGATGACGAAACCCTCAGCTTCCTGCGCTTCAGTGGCCGCCCCGACGACCAGGTCCGGCTCGTGGAGGCATACTGCAAGGCCCAGGGCCTCTTCCGCACCGATGCAACGCCAGAGCCGGTCTTCTCCGATACGCTGGAGCTCGACCTCGGCACCGTGACGCCATCGATCGCCGGCCCGAAGCGGCCGCAGGACCGCGTGCCCCTCTCGCAGGCGAAGGATGACTGGCGCCGGAACCTGGCAGAGATGGCGGGCGCCGATACCTCGGCCTCAACCTCCCTCCAGGTTGGTGACCGCTCCTTTTCGCTCAAGCACGGGTCGGTGATCATCGCTGCCATCACCAGCTGCACCAACACATCCAATCCCGAGGTGATGCTCGCTGCCGGGCTGGTGGCGAAAAAGGCCGTTCAGCACGGCCTTGTGACCAAGCCGTGGGTCAAGACCAGCCTGGCGCCCGGCTCCAAGGTCGTGACCGATTACCTCGCAGAGGCGGGCCTCATGCCCTACCTCGAAGCCCTCGGATTCAACCTTGTCGGCTATGGATGCACCACCTGCATCGGCAACTCCGGCCCGGTCCATCCCAGGATTGCGGCCGCCGTGCACGATGCCAACCTCGTCGCCGCCTCCGTACTCAGCGGGAACCGTAACTTCGAGGGACGAGTTCACCCGGAGGCGCGCGCGAACTACCTGGCCTCGCCTCCCCTCGTGGTCGCCTACGCCCTCGCCGGGCAGATGGACATCGACTTCGAGCGCGAGCCAATCGGCTACGACCGCAATGGCGAGCGTGTGTACCTGCGCGACATCTGGCCCACGCAGGCCGAGGTGTCGGAGGCAATCCGGACATCCGTCCGGTCGGAGATGTACCGGAAGGAGTACAGCGAGGTCTTCGCCGGAGACGCGCTCTGGCGCGGCCTTGCCGTGCCCTCGGGGGCGCTCTACACGTGGGACGAAGCTTCGACCTACATCAAGAACCCGCCCTACTTCGAGGGATTGCCGCTGGAGCCGTCTCGGCCGGGCGACATCGAGGGCGCACGCGTGCTTGCCCTGCTCGGCGACTCGGTGACCACCGACCACATCTCGCCGGCGGGCGACATCAGCGCCGAAAGCCCGGCAGGGAAGTACCTGGCAGAACGCGGCATCGCACGGGCAGACTTCAACTCATATGGGGCCCGTCGCGGCAACCACGAGGTCATGATGCGCGGCACCTTCGCCAACATCCGGCTAAAGAACCTGCTGGCGCCGGGCACCGAAGGGGGCGTCACCCGGCACCTGCCCTCGGGTGAGGTGATACCGATTTTCGACGCGGCAATGCGCTACGGCGCGGCCGGCACTCCTCTCGTGGTCATCGCAGGCAAGGAGTACGGCACCGGCTCGTCTCGCGACTGGGCAGCCAAGGGTGTGCTGCTGCTGGGGGTGAGGGCAGTCATCGCGGAGAGCTTCGAACGCATCCATCGCAGCAACCTCGTGGGCATGGGAGTGCTGCCGCTCGAGTTCCTTCCCGGGCAGGGCCGCGAGTCGCTCGGGCTCACCGGCCAGGAGACCTATTCCATCCGGGGCATCGCAGGTGGCTTGCAGCCTCGAGCGCGCCTGGCGGTGTCCGCCGCCGGCGATTCCGGGCAGGTGACCACCTTCGAGGCCGTCGCCCGCATTGATACACCTGTTGAGCTGGACTACTACCGGCACGGCGGCATCTTGCCTTACGTGCTCAGGCAGCTCCTCAAGAACTGAGACCCCCACCGGCACGCGCCGGTTCACACCAACGCAAACGAAAGGCTGAGAGAGGAACAACCAATGGCGAAGATCAAGGTCGTCAACCCGGTCGTCGAGCTCGACGGAGATGAGATGACGCGCATCATCTGGCAGTTCATCAAGGACCGCCTCATCCTCCCCTACCTAGACGTGCAGCTCGAGTATTACGACCTCGGCATCGAGCACCGCGATGCAACGAACGACCAGGTGACGATCGATGCCGCCAACGCAATCAAGAAGCACGGCGTTGGCGTCAAGTGCGCAACCATCACTCCCGACGAGGCGCGGGTCGAAGAGTTCGGTCTGAAGGAGATGTGGAAGTCGCCCAACGGCACCATCCGCAACATCCTCGGTGGCGTCGTCTTCCGCGAGCCAATCGTCTGCAAGAACATCCCGCGGCTCGTCCCCGGCTGGACGCAGCCAATTGTCATCGGCCGCCATGCTCACGGCGACCAGTACAAGGCGACGGACTTCGTGGTTCCCGGCCCGGGCACGGTGACCATCACCTACACCCCGGCCGATGGCGGCGCGCCCATGACGCGCGAGGTAGCGAAGTTCCCGGGCGGCGGCGTCGCCATGGGCATGTACAACTTCGACGACTCCATCCGCGATTTCGCCCGCGCCTCCATGAGCTACGCGATTGAACGCGGGTGGCCGCTCTACCTCTCGACCAAGAACACCATCCTCAAGGCTTACGACGGGCGCTTCAAGGATCTCTTCGAGGAAGTGTTCCAGGGCGAATTCGCTGCAAGGTTCGCCGAAGCCGGAATCACCTACGAGCACCGCCTCATCGACGACATGGTGGCGCAGGTGCTCAAGGGCTCGGGCGGAATCGTCTGGGCCTGCAAGAACTACGACGGCGACGTGCAGTCCGACATAGTGGCGCAGGGGTACGGCTCGCTTGGCCTGATGACTTCCGTCCTGCTCACGCCCGACGGCAAGACCGTTGAGGCCGAGGCGGCCCACGGCACGGTCACCCGCCACTATCGCCAGCACCAGCGCGGCGAGAAGACGAGCACGAACCCAATTGCTTCGATCTTCGCCTGGACGCAAGGACTGGCGCATCGCGGCAAGCTCGACGGCACCCCCGAAGTCACGCGCTTCGCCGAAACGATAGAGCAGGTGTGCGTGGAAGCCGTGGAAGGCGGCGAGATGACCAAGGACCTGGCCCTGCTGATCTCGAAGGATGCCCCCTGGCTGACCACGGAGGACTTCCTGGCGGCGCTCGACCGCCGCCTGCAGGTGAAAATGGCGAGCTGGTAGGCCGGTTCGAGACCGGTGATAGCCTCGTTTGGCGACCGGGCAACCGAGGCCCTCTACCACGGAAAGCAGGCGAGACGTCGCTTTCCTCCGGATGTCGTGGCTGTGGCTCTGCGCAAGCTCGACATGCTGAACAGCGCCCGAACACTCGCCGACCTCCGCTCACCACCCGGCAACCGTTTGGAGGCGCTGCAGGGCGATCTGAACGGGTTCCATAGCGTCCGGGTCAACGACCAGTGGAGGCTCGTCTTTCGCTGGCACGGAAAGGAAATTCACGAGGTTCGCCTTACCGACTACCATTGAGGTTGCCATGATCCCAACTCACCGCGTTCCGACGCATCCCGGAGTGATCCTGCGCGAGGAATTCCTTGTCCCGCTGGGCCTCACGCAGGGCGCCCTGGCCGAGCATATCGGCGTGCCCGCCCGGCGATTAGGCGAGGTAGTCAGAGGCAAACGCGGTGTGACGCCGTCACTTGCATGGCTACTCGCCCAGGCGCTCGAGACGACGCCGGAGTTCTGGCTGAATCTGCAGGCAACGTACGACCTTGCCACCAGCCGGCCCGCGGAAGCGGTGCCCAGGCTTCGCCAGGCGGGTTAGGCTCGCCGCTGACTAGCAATGATGACGTCGCGAGAACGATCATCGGCCTGCCCGGCGACCACCATGCGAAGGTGCCATCCTCCATGCGGCAGCACTGCGACACCGGCTCAGGCTCGTGACCCGCAACACGCGAGACTTCCCGCAGGATGATCCGTTCGTAGTCGTGCCCTACCGTCTCTGAAGCGGACATGGCCGCCGGGGGGCCTGACCCGGTCACGGTCATTGGGTGGCGACGGGCGCGGCGCCCGCGTTCGCCGGTAGGACCCGGTGTGCTAGGCTTCATGAAGGCCCGCGGGGCAACTCCCGGCGGGTTGTTCACCCTCTTCCCACGGACTGCACGATGACCAGAGTCGGCATCATGGAGACGGCCATCCGCGACGGCCACCAGTCTTTGCTGGCCACCCGGATGCGTACCGAGGACATGCTCCCCGCCCTCGAGCGGATGGATGAGATTGGCTACCACAGCATCGAATGCTGGGGCGGCGCGACCTTCGACACCGCGATGCGCTTCCTCAAGGAAGACCCCTGGGAGCGGCTGCGCGAGATCAAGAAGCGCCTCAAGAAGACGCCCACCCAGATGCTCCTCCGGGGTCAGAACGCTGTCGGCTACCGCCACTACGCCGACGACGTGGTGCGCGCCTTCTGTGACCGGGCCGTCGCCAACGGCATGGACATCTTCCGCATCTTCGATGCCCTCAACGACACCCGGAACCTGGAGACGGCCTTCGATGCCGTCAAGCGGGCCGGGGGCCACGTACAGGGAACCATCTGCTACACCATCTCGCCGGTCCACACCGTCGACTCCTACGCGAAGATGGCGGACGAGATGGTGCAGATGGGCGCCGATTCGCTCTGCGTCAAGGATATGGCCGGGCTTCTGAGCCCGATGATGGCCCGCGCGCTGGTTTCGAGGCTCAAGAAGGACCACCCGGGGATGCTCGTGCAGATGCACTGCCACGACACCTCGGGCTATTCGGAGATGGCCTACCTGATGGGCGTGCAGTCCGGGGCCGATGTCATCGACTGCGCCCTCAGCAGCATGGCCGGCGGCACATCGCAGCCCGCGACAGAGACGCTGGTCGCCGCCCTGGCCGAGGACCCAGACCACGCTACCGGCCTGGACCTGGAGAAGCTGGGCGACCTGGCCGCCTACTTCCGCGACGTCCGCAAGCGCTACTGGAAATTCGAGAGCAACCTCCTCGGGATCGATGCCGGGGTGCTTTCGCACCAGGTCCCGGGGGGCATGATTTCGAACCTCGTTGGCCAGCTGCGCGACCAGGGCCAGGAGGCGAAGCTGCCGGCGGTGCTGAAGGAGAACGCGGCCGTCCGCGCCGACCTCGGTTACCCGCCCCTCGTCACGCCAAGCTCCCAGATCGTCGGCACGCAGGCCGTGCTCAACGTCCTTACCGGCAAGCGATACGGCACCGTCACCCGGGAAACGAAGAACCTGGCCCGGGGCATGTACGGGCGAACTGCGGCGCCGATTGCGCCCGAAATCCTCAAGACCATTCTCGGCAACGACCAGCCCATCGGCCACCGGCCCGCCGATGACATCGAGCCCGAGATGGAGAAGTCGACAGCCGAGGTCGGGGACCTCGCCCGGAACATTGATGATGTCCTCAGCTACGTGATGTTCCCTCAGCCCGCGAAGGAATTCCTGCAGTGGCGCAAGGAGGGTGGCGGCCCCGAGCGCGAGCTTGTTGCCGCTGTTGTAGCCGCCATGGTCGTCCGCGAGAAGCGAGCGGCCGCCCCGGTGGCCGTGGCTGCCGAGCCGGCGGCGGATGGCGCCGCGAACTCCTGGCGCAGCTTCGGCCGCATGCGCCAGATGCGCTAGAAACTGGAGAGCAGATATGGCGAAGGTGACAATCGGTGGCCGCACATACGAAGTTGAGGTGCGGGGCGAGACAGTGGTGGTTGACGGCCACGAGTTCCCGGTGAAGGTGCGCGAGGAAGCGGAACACACCGCGGTGTCCACCGGTGGAGTGGGCTATCGCGTGCAGCTCCCACCGG
>WBZY01000543.1_pt1 | contig 27417 bp, 27 predicted proteins | sample 5204191 | NCBI WGS metagenome assembly WBZY01 (sample SAMN12344363, study PRJNA552823) | activated sludge metagenome | biome: Activated sludge suspended growth; feature: Anammox Sidestream; material: Wastewater; isolation source: activated sludge from anammox sidestream of wastewater treatment...
TCCGCTACTTTTCTGGAGCTCACGACCGGGATTGAACCGGTGACCTCGTCCTTACCAAGGACGTGCTCTACCAACTGAGCTACGTGAGCTTTACGACTGGCGTGGAGCGGGTAGTGGGAATCGAACCCACGTCATCAGCTTGGAAGGCTGAGGTTCTACCATTGAACTACACCCGCGCTGATGTCCCACACTGCCCGCTTCCCGCCAATCCCGCTCGACTGGTGGAGGGGGTAGGATTCGAACCTACGAAGGCGTAAGCCGGCAGATTTACAGTCTGCTCCCGTTGGCCGCTTGGGTACCCCTCCGCGAAAAACGAGCCGCGTATTCTCGTTTCAGCATCGCACCGTGTCAATGCAGTTGGCGCGGGTTTTGCTTAGGTATTTTGCCGCAGTGCACACCTTATTTATATGTGCCTCGCTGCAAACCGGGCTGCCTGAGCGCCGTGACCTCGATTTCGATGTGCATGCGAGAGTCGAGCAGCTGGGCGGAAATCATCGTGGCGGCGGGACGCACCTCGCCGAAATACTTGCGCAGCGCCGGCCAGCACCTGGCGAACTCGCTCCCCTCGGGCAGGATGCAGGTCACGCGAACCACGTGCCGGAGACGAAGATCCAGTCACCCTGCACTACGGCACGGGAATAGGCGATCTCTTTCTCGAAAGTCAAACCGGAGCTGATGAGTTTGCGTTCCATGACGTGCGGCGGGTGTTGCGGGCCTTAGAGGAGCGGCGTGACGATGTCGTGCACCAGCCGCGCGGCCAGCCGTGCAGTACGGCCGTCCGGATCGAGGCCGGGGGCCAGCTCGGCCACCTCGGCAAGCACCAGCTTCGAGGCCGCCGTGGCGTGCCCGGCACGCCCGAGCAGGTGCCGCAGCAGCGACAGCGCCAGATCGGGCGCGACGCCGCGCGCGGCGGGCGCGCTGACGCCGGGGGCGCTCGCTGCGGGGAAGGCATCGAGACAGAACGTCAGTTGCACGGCCTCGAGCGAATCCACGAACTCGTCGATGACCCGGCAGGCCGCGTCCCACTGGGGCCAGACCAGTTCTTCGTCAAGAAGCCAGCGCGCACCACACGCCTGCGCCGTGCGAAACAGCGCGGCAGTGTTCGACGCGCGCGAGATGCCGAGACACAGGTAGCGAAACGGCAGGCTACGCGCCGCGAGCGACTCCCGGATCTGCAGAAAAGGCGTACCTGACGTCGCGGGCCCTCGCCGCAGGTCGAAGTGGGCGTCGAAGTTCACGATGCCGAAGCGCGGCAGGCGCCCGTCTCGCGCGAGCGCGGCGCTGACACCCTGGAACGAACCCCAGGCGATCTCATGCCCGCCCCCGAGCAGCATCGGGAAGTGCCTCTGGCCAAGGAGCGCCTCGACGCGCGCGCCGAGCGCCCGCTGCGCACCCTCGAGATCGTGATCGTGACACCCGATGTCGCCGGCGTCGTAGAGCGGCGTGCCGCGGCCCGAATGGAACGCGAGTGGCGAAAGCGCACGGCGCAGCGCGCGCGGGCCCTCGCTTGCGCCCGCGCGACCCTGATTGCGGATCACCCCCTCGTCCGAGCTGAACCCGAGCAGCGCCACGCCAGCGCGCGCGGAATCGGTGAGCGGCTGAACGACTTGATGCCAGCGGCGTCCTTCCTCGCCGTCGAGCACATCGACACGGCCCTGCCAGTCCTCGCGATTCATTGCATAGCCCCCCCGCGCACGACGGCGTGGCAGCGGTTGATCCCTGTCCAGTAGCTGAGCTCGTGGGGCGCGGCGAAATCCCATATGACGAAGTCTGCGACCGCTCCCGGCGCCAGCGATCCGCGGCCCGGCGCCAGCCCGAGCGCCTGCGCGGCATGGTGCGTCACACCCGCCAGCGCCTCTTCGGGCGTGAGCGCAAAGAGCCGGCAGGCCATGTTCATTGCCAGGAGCAGCGACGCGCACGGTGAGGTGCCCGGATTGCAGTCGGTGGCCACAGCCATCGGCACCCCGGCACTGCGCAACAGCGCGACCGATGGCGGCTTCGTCTGCCCGAGTGTGTAGTACGCCACAGGCAGGAGCACGGCGACCGTGCCAGCTGCGGTCATGCGTGCGACATCACCTGCGCTCAGCTCCTCAAGGTGGTCGCAGGAGAGCGCGGTGAAACGTGTGGCGACCTCGATACCCCCCACATCCGCGAACTGGCCGGCGTGCATCTTGACCGGCAGATCCTGATCGCGGGCCGCCTCGAACAGCACTTCGGCGTCGGCCGCACTGAAGGCACCACGATCACAGTAGATGTCGACGGCATCAACGAGCCCGCGGCGGGCGAGCTCGGGCAGCCACTCGCGCGCGAGCACACGCACATAGTCGGCGCTGCGACCGGAGAACTCGGGCGGCACGGCGTGCGCGGCGAGGTAGGTCGTGCGCACGAGAGCAGCGTGGCGGCGCCCGAGTTCGCGGGCCGCTTCGAGCATGCGGGCCTCGGCCTCGAGCGTGAGCCCGTAACCCGACTTGATTTCGATTGCCGTGACACCTTCACGCAACAGCGCTTCGAGGCGGGGTCTTGCCGCTTCGAGCAGCGCGTCTGCGCTCGCCGCCCGCGTCGCACGTACCGTCGAGAGAATGCCGCCTCCGCGTCGCGCGATCTCCTCGTACGAGACGCCGCGCTGGCGCTCCGCGAACTCCGCAGCGCGATCGCCGGCGAACACGAGGTGCGTGTGGCAATCGATCAGGCCCGGCGTGACGAGTCGATCACCGAGGTCGTGCACCGCCCCGCACCGCGCGCGCAGCGCCGCCGGCAGCGTCGACTCGCGTCCGACCCACTCGATGCGCGCTCCATCGGTGACGATCGCGTCAGCCTGCACCGTCGCAGCGGTCGCAACCGATGTGCACGGGACGACCCGTGCATTGCGCCACAGGATCGCCGGCGACGCGCTCACCCGAGGAACGGCAGATCGAGCTTGTGCTCGCGCGCGCAGTCGATCGCGATGTCGTAGCCCGCGTCGGCGTGGCGCATCACGCCCGTAGCAGGGTCGTTCCACAGCACGCGCTCGACACGGCGCGCCGCCGCATCGCTGCCGTCGCAGACGATCACGACACCAGCGTGCTGCGAATACCCCATGCCGACACCACCACCGTGATGGATCGACACCCAGGTGGCACCACTCGCAGTATTGAGAAGCGCGTTGAGGAGCGGCCAGTCGGCGACCGCATCGGACCCGTCGCGCATCGCTTCGGTCTCGCGGTTGGGACTTGCGACCGAGCCCGAGTCGAGATGATCGCGGCCGATCACGATCGGCGCTGACACCTCCCCGCGCCGGACCATTTCGTTGAAGGCCAGTCCGAGCCGGTGCCGGTCGCCGAGCCCCACCCAGCAGATGCGCGCCGGCAGGCCCTGGAACTGGATGCGCTCGCGCGCCATGTCGAGCCAGCGGTGCAGCCCCGCATCGTGCGGCAGCAGCTCCTTCACTTTCTGATCGGTGCGGTAGATATCCTGCGGATCGCCAGAGAGCGCCACCCAGCGAAATGGCCCGACACCACGACAGAAGAGCGGCCGCACATAGGCCGGTACGAATCCGGGGAACGCGAACGCGTCCTTGACGCCCTCATCGAGTGCGACCTGGCGGATGTTGTTGCCGTAGTCGAAGACCGGCATGCCGAGCTTCGCGAAACCGAGCATTGCCTCCACATGTCGCGCCATCGACTCGCGCGCCGCCGTGGCGACGCCCTTCGGATCGGAGACCCGGCGTTCATCCCATTCCGCCAGCGTCCATCCGCGTGGCAGATAGCCGTTTACCGGATCGTGTGCCGAGGTCTGGTCGGTGACGGCATCGGGGCGCACGCCGCGGGCCAGCAGCTGCGGCAGGATCTCCGCCGCGTTACCCAGCAGTCCCACAGATACCGGCTTGCCGGCCTTGCGCGCTGCGTCGAGTCGCGCAAGCGCCGCATCGAGTGTCGGAGCCTCCTCGTCGAGATAGCGTGTCTCGAGCCGCTTCGCAATGCGCTCGGGGCGGCACTCGATCGCGAGCATCGAAGCCCCCGCCATCGTCGCGGCGAGCGGCTGTGCGCCACCCATGCCGCCGAGGCCTGCCGTGAGGATCCAGCGTCCGGCGAGATCGCCACCAAAATGCTGGCGGCCCATTTCCATGAAGGTCTCGTAGGTGCCCTGCACGATGCCCTGACTGCCGATGTAGATCCACGAGCCGGCCGTCATCTGGCCGTACATCATGAGCCCCTTGCGATCGAGCTCGTTGAAGTGATCCCAGTCGGCCCAGCGCGCGACGAGATTCGAATTGGCCAGCAGCACCCGCGGCGCATCCACGTGCGTGCGAAAGACGCCGACCGGCTTGCCGGACTGGACCAGCAGCGTCTCGTCCTCACCGAGCCGCCTTAACGTGGCGACAATCTGGTCGTAACACGCCCAGTTGCGCGCCGCGCGCCCGATCCCGCCGTACACGACAAGGTCACCCGGCCGCTCGGCGACTTCCGGATCGAGATTGTTCATCAGCATGCGCAGTGGCGCCTCGGTGAGCCAGCTGCGGGCCGTGAGCTGCTTGCCGCGGGCGGCGCGGAGGGTGCGGTGTCCGGTCATTGAAAATTCCAGCCTTTCAGCGTTCGATATCTGCGAGTGCCTTGCGGATGCGGCCGGCCACCGCCGGCGTCGTCACGAAATCGAGATCGACCATCGACAGCTCGTCGACGAGCGCGTGCACGGTGAGGTTCGCAGCAGTGCCCTCGTGGGTCACCTGGTACGACCATTGCCCCGCCTTGTCGGTGGGCAGCGCGTCGATTTCGCGCGCGAGCCGGTCGGCTTCGGCGCGGGTGAAGCCCGCGGAGAAGAGCCGCGCGACGCGGCGCAGGGTCTTGGTGCAGGCTTCGAGCTCGATGTCGACCGTGACCCGCTCGACCCCGGCAGGCGCCTGGGCAGACAGCCGCGAGGGCGCCATGGTGAGCGCGCCGGCACCCGCGGTGGTAACGGCCCCCTGTGCGGCGCCCGTCAGCGACAGCGTGAGGGTCATGAAAGCCGCGGCTGCCAGACGATTCCTGCTCATCGTTGCCTCTCCGTTGCGGTAGCGGCGACCAGTGCGTCCACGGCATCGGGGGACAGCCGACGCGTCGCTCCAGGCCGCAGATCCTCGGGCAAGCTTACAGGACCGTAGCGCAGGCGCATCAGCCGGCTGACATCGCAGCCGACCGCCATCCACAGGCGGCGCACCTCGCGGTTGCGGCCTTCACGCAACACCACGCGAAACCAGTCGTGGCTGCCGCCTTCAGCATGTCGCTCGATGGCATCGAAGCGCCCGAAACCGTCCTCGAGGCGCACGCCTTCGGTGAGCCGACGCAAAGTCGCCGCATCGGGCTCGCCCCGGACACGCACGAGATACTCGCGCGCGACTTCACTCGAGGGGTGCATCAGGCGATGCGCCAGCTCGCCGTCAGTGGTGAAGAGGAGCAATCCGGTCGTATTGACGTCGAGCCGACCGACCACGATCCAGCGCCCCGCACGGGGCTCAGGCAGCCGTTCGAACACCGTAGGCCGACCCTGGGGATCATGCCGCGTCGTGACCTCACCGAGCGGCTTGTGATAGATGAGCACCTCGCGCGCAGCGGGGCGCGGCGCGAGCGGCACCGGACGACCGTCGATCGCGATTGCATCCGAGGAACTTGCGCGGCTTCCGAGGGTCGCAACGACACCGTTGACGGTGATCCGCCCCGCGCGTATCCAGTCCTCGACGGTCCGGCGCGAGCCGAGGCCGGCGGCGGCGAGCAGTTTTTGCAGGCGTTCGGGAGCGGTCACGGCTCCATCATAATCGTTGGCTATCGCGAGCAGCCCATTCGGCATGGGTCTCGTCCATACGCAGGAGCTAAAGTGTCGCCATGATCTACGACAGCATCCTCGGAACCATCGGCCGCACGCCCATCGTGCGCATCAACCGTCTCGCGCCCAAGCACGCCACGATCTATGTGAAGTGCGAATTCTTCAACCCCGCCTCCTCGGTCAAGGATCGCCTCGCGATCGCGATCATCGAAGACGCGGAGCGCAGCGGGGCGCTGAAACCCGGCCAGACCGTAGTCGAAGCGACCTCCGGCAACACCGGCATCGCACTCGCGATGGTGTGCGCCGCGAAGGGTTACCCCTTCGTCGCCACCATGGCGGAATCCTTCTCGATCGAAAGACGCAAGATCATGCGCATGCTGGGCGCGCGCGTGATCCTCACGCCGGCTGCAGAGCGCGGCACGGGCATGGTGAAGAAAGCCGCCGAACTCGCAAAGAAGCACGGCTGGTTTCTCGCTAGCCAGTTCGAGAATCCCGCAAACCCCGCTTATCACCGACAGACTACGGGCGCCGAGATCGTCAGCGATTTCGCGGGCCGCCGGCTCGATTTCTTCGTCACGGGCTGGGGCACGGGCGGCACGCTGACCGGCGCCGGCGAAGTCGTGAAACTCGCGCGCCCCGAGACCAAAGTGATCGCGGCTGAGCCCGCCGTGGCCGCGCTGCTGTCCGGGTCGCCGTTCGCGTCGCACAAGATCCAGGGCTGGACACCGGACTTCGTGCCGGGTGTGCTCAACCGGAAAGTACCGGACCGGATCGTCACAGTCGCCGATCAGGAAGCCATCGACGCATCGCGCGCGCTTGCGAAGAGCGAAGGCATCTTCTGCGGCATTTCGAGCGGCGCCACCTTCGCCGCCGCCGTCAAGGTCGCGAACGAGGCGCCGCCCGGCAGCGCCATTCTCGCCATGCTGCCCGACACGGGCGAACGCTATCTGTCGACGCCGCTCTTCGAAGGAGTACTCGAGGGCAGCGATCCGGAGCCATGAGCGCGCGCCAGTACGCGGCGCTGCCGGATCCTTTCGTGATGCACCGGGGCGGCGTGCTGCGCGGGGCACGCATCGCCTACGAAACCTGGGGTGAGCTCGCGCCCGCGAAAGACAACGCGATCCTCATCTTCACCGGACTCTCGCCGCCGGCTCACGCGGCGAGTTCACCGGCTGACCCGTCCGCCGGCTGGTGGGAAACGATGATCGGACCCGGCCTCGCGATCGATACCGATCGCTGGTTCGTGATCGTCGTGAATTCGCTCGGCAGCTGCTTTGGCTCCACCGGTCCTGCATCCATCGACCCGGCGACCGGCGAGCGCTACCGCCTCACTTTTCCCGAGCTGTCGATCGAAGACATCGCGCGCAGCGGCTTCGAGGTGCTCCAGTCACTGGGCATCAGGCAGGCGGACACGATCCTCGGCCCCTCGCTCGGCGGCATGGTCGTGCTGGCCTTCGCGGCCGCCCACCCCGGCGCTACGCGACGGCTCGTGAGCATCAGCGGCACTGCGGGAGCGACGCCCTTTGCGATTGCGCTGCGCAGCCTGCAGCGCGAGGCGGTCCTGCGCGACCCCGCCTGGCTGGACGGCAACTACGCACCCGATGCACCGCCCCGCACGGGACTGCGTCTCGCTCGCAAGCTCGGCACCATCACCTATCGATCAGCGGACGAATGGGCACAGCGTTTCGGTCGGGACCGGATCGCCGGAGCGCGCCCGCCGAACAGCTTCACCCCGGAGTTCGAAATCGAGAGCTATCTCGAGGCACAGGCCACGAAATTCGTCGAAATCTTCGACGCCAACTGTTACCTGTATCTCTCGCGCGCGATGGATCGCTTCGATCTCGCCCCGCTCGCGCAGCACTGCGTCGAGCGCGCGCTCGTGATCGGCGTCGAGTCCGACATCCTCTTTCCGATCGGGGGACAGCGTGCGATCCAGGCGACGCTCGAGCAGGCCGGGGTTGCCACCGGGCTCGTCACGATGCCCTCGATCGAAGGCCACGACGCGTTTCTCGTCGACATCCCGCGCTTCTCCGCCGCGATCGGCGACTTCCTGCGCGCGAGCTGAGAGCCCTCCGCGCGGATTATGTCGCGCCGACGCGTGACGCAGTTCACGCCCGCGCACCACTCATCCTGAATCCCGCGCCTTTGATCGGGCCGGCACGCGCGGCCCTTGCAGTCACGCCAGACTGCGGACCCATGAAAACGCGCAGTGCGGGCTTCACCCTGATGGAACTGATGATCACGCTGGCACTTGCCGCGGTCATCCTTTCGATCGGCGCGCCGAGCTTCACCGAGTTCCGGCGCAACAACCGGCTCACGAGCGTCGGCAACGACTTTCTCGGCGCGGTGCAGACCGCGCGCAGCGAGGCGATCAAGCGGCAGGTGCCGGTCGCGGTCTGTGCGTCCGCAAACCCCGACGACGCGGCGGCCACCTGCTCGGGCGGCGCCTTCACGGGATGGATCGTCTTCGCGGACCCCGACAACAACTGTGATCGCGATGCCGGCAATCCGGCCCTCGAGCCGGTCCTGCGGGTCGGCGACACGATCGACCCATCGTTGACCCCCGCTTCCACTGGCAGCTGCGTCTCGTTCGCCGCGACAGGTTTCAGCCAGGTCATCGGCGGCGGGCCCATGGCCACGAATACGCTCTTCTGCGACGACCGTGGCAAGGCGCTGCAGGCCGGCACCAATCTGTCGGCGGCCCGCGGCATCGAAGTTGGTCTCACCGGCCGTTCACGCGTGACGCGCGAGAACGAAATCAACGGCGCACCCTGGACGGATTGCCCGTGAGGATGCCCATGAAAAAATCCTGCACGAAAAAGCAGCGCGGCATCACGATGGTCGAATCGCTCGTCGCACTGGTCGTGCTCTCGATCGGCCTCCTCGGCATCGCGAGCCTGTACGTGACGAGCCTGCGGACCGGGCGCACGGCGCTCATCCGCACGCAGGCGGTCAGCCTCGTCAGCGACCTGGGCGATCGGATCCGCGCCAACAGCCGCGCCAACACCACTGCACCGGCCGCGTATGACCTCGCGACTTATGGCGGTGCGCCGGTCACGCACGGGTGTGTCGGTGCAGCGAACTGCTCGGCGGCCCAACTCGCAGAGGACGACCTCTCGCACTGGCTCGACAACGTCAACGCGACCTTGCCCGGTCCGGTTGCGCAGGTGGTGGTCACTCCCGGCGGCCCCGGCCTCCCCGACCAGTACGACATCCAGCTGACCTGGCAGGAGGCCAGCGAAACCTTCAACTACAGGGCGAGCACCTTCGTGATCGCAGCCACACCATGAAGCGCGAGAGAGGCCTCGGCCTGATCGAACTGCTGGTCGCGCTCGCGATCGGCTCGGTGCTGATCGTGGGCGCCGTGTACGTCTATTCGCAGAGTCGCAGTACCTATCGGGTGAGCGACACGGTGGCGCGCCTGCAGGAAGACGCCCGCTACGCGATGTCGGTCATCGAACCCGAATTGCAGCTGGCGGGCTATTACGGGTTCTCGAACTCGCCGGACGATTTCAAGTTCATCACGGGCGGATCCACTTCCAGCTTCGTGACCGCCAATCGCATGATGGCCTCGCGAGCGGCCGTCGCCGGGCTGCCGTCCTCCTATCAGGTCTGCGGCAACAACTTTGCCGTGGACCTGGTCGCAACCGTCGAGGGCAGCAACGACGCGTATACGCTCGCCTGCGCCCCGTTGGCCGGCGTGGGCGGTGCGCAGCCCAACACCGACACCCTGACGATCCGCCGCGCGGCGCTTGCCCCCCAGGCAGCGGCCACGGGCGGCCGCCTGCAACTGCTCGTGAGCCGCTTGTCGCCGACGAACCAGTTCGTGCTCGCTGACGGCAATCTGCCCACCTCCCCGGCGCTCGAACCCGACACCGTGCAGGTGCGCGACCTCATCGTGCGCAGCTTCTACATTTCGCGGAACTCGACCGGTCCGCTGCGCGTGCGTCTGCCCGCGCTGCGCATGAAGCAGCTCACGGGCAACACCTTCGTCGATACGCAGGTCATGCCTGGCGTGGAAGACCTGCAGGTGCAGTTCGGGATCGACACGGGCGACTACAACAACGACGGGCTGATCGATCCGGGCCTCGACACCGACGGCAACGGCATCCCCGATGCGCCGCGTGGCATCGCGACCCGTTATGTCGACGCGGATGCGCTGCCGGCCGGTTTCCAGGTCGTCTCGGTACGCGTGTGGCTGATGATGCGCAGCTCGCAATTCGAGGCGGGCTTCACCGACGGTCGCACCTACAACTACGCCGGCAAGAGCGTCACGCCGAACGACGGCAACCGCCGCATGCTCGTCAGCCGCACGATCCAGCTGCGCAATTCGCGCCAGCTCTGACCCGGGTTTCCAACTCATGATGCGCACCACATACAAGGTCATCGGGAAACAGCAGGGCGCCGCGCTCGTCATCGGTCTCGTGCTGCTCGTGGTCCTCACGCTGCTCGCCGTGACCGGCATGAACACCGCGTCGTCCGAGCTCCTGATGGCGGGCAACGAGCAGTTCCGGCAGAACGCCTTCCAGGCGGCGGAGGCCGGCATCGAGCAGGCACTCAGCGACTTGCCGACCGTGCCGCAGTCGGGCACCCCGGTCGTCGTGGCCAACCAGGCCGTACCGGGCTCGACATCAGACGAGTTCACGACTTCCAGCCGCTATGTCGGCGACGACCTCAACCTGCCGGGCTTCAGCGCCGGCAAGTTCGTCGGCTTTCACTACGAGATCACGAGCACCGGTACTTCGGCCCGCAATGCGAACTCGCGCCAGGCGCAGGGCGCCTTCGTGATCCAGAACTCCGGTGGCGGCGGCTCATTCGGCTCGATCAATCCCTGAAGGTTTCAAGGAACGCAGCATGAACACGACATCCAGCCTCCGGTCCGCGCTCGCGGTGCTCGCCTTCCTCGCCGCATCGTCGGGTCTCGCGCAGACCGCCACCTATCCGGTGCCGAAAATACAGATGGTCACGATCGCGGCCGAAGTCGTCGCCGGATCCATCGTACTGCCGACGGCAGCGGGTGGCCGCCTGACCATGCCGGCCTGCGCGGGCTGCGCGCCGAAGTCTTTCCAGACGACTGCCGCAACGCGGTATTTCGTCGGCGATCGACCCGTCACCGTGGCCGAATTGCGCGCCGCCGCTCTCAAGAGCCCCGAGGGCATCGTGACGGTGAACTACGACCTGAAATCCGGTGTCGTGGCCGAAGTGTCGGCTGCGCAGTAATCGCAACGAATGACCGAGGAATCGCTTATGTCGACTCTCCACCGCTCGCTCCTGAAGACGCTGGGCTTCGCCGTATGCACGATCTTCGTCGCCCTGCCGGCCCTGGCGGACGACACCGAGATCTACAAGAGCAACGCCTCTGCGGGCGCGCGGCCCAATGTGCTCTTCATCATGGATACCTCGGGCAGCATGGACGGCACGGTGATCACCACCGTGCCGCCGTACGATCCGGGCACGACCTATGCAGGTAGCTGCGATGCGACTCGCATCTACTACACGACGTCCGATACGACGCCTTCCGGCTGCGGTTCCCTCGACTATTTCCCTGCCGTATCGAATACCTGTGATGCGTCGAATGCCGCGCTCGCACCCGGCGGGGCGGGCATGTGGCCGGCCCTCGGCAACCCGCGCGAACGCGCTGCGCAGTACCGCAGCGGCAGCGGCGGCACGAAGTGGCGCGGTATCAGTTCAGGCAATACGGGATTCGTGGAGTGCGCACCGGATGCCGGCGTGCACGGCCAGACGACCGCAAGCACCAGGAAGTACATCCGGAACAGCAGCCCCGGCTGGACGACCAGCGCATCCCTCAACTGGTCTTCGACCGGAAGCAGCTACCGCTTCTACACGGCGAACTTCCTGAATTATCGCAGCGGTGCGGGCAGTACCTCGATGACCCGACTGCAAATCGTGCGCGACGTGGCGATCAACCTCGCCAATTCGCTGCAGAACGTCAATCTCGGCCTGATGCGCTACAACACGAACGCCGAAGGCGGCTACGTGCTCAACGCGATCGACGACATCGCGACCAACCGCCCGAACATCCTCAGCACGCTGAATGCCATGACACCGACGTCCGGCTCCGGCGGCACACCGCTCTCCGAGACCTACTATGAGGCGGCGCAGTACCTGACCGGCGGCAGTGTCGTGTACGGCAACCAGGGCATGCCCGGCGTCAGCGATGACAATGCCCGCACGTCGCCGGGCAGCGGCACCTACCAGACGCCGCTCCAGTACCAGTGCCAGAAGAGCTATGTCGTCTACCTCACCGACGGTGCGCCCACCGTCGATGACGGCGCGATCGCGGACATCGGCGCGAAGATCGGCGGCGCGTGCAAGCCGGACCCGATCGAGCCCTACCACGACGGCGGCTGGGTGGCCGGCAGCGGCATGTGCATGGACGATCTTGCCGCGTGGCTCAACACGACGGACCTGGCGCCCTCCCTGCCCGGTACGCAGACGGCGTCGACCTTCATGGTCGGATTCGGCAATGACCTGAACCAGACGCCCGGCAACACGCCGGGTTACATGAACGAGATTGCCAAAGCCGGCGGCACCGAAAAGGCGTACATGGCCACCGACGTGCCGACCCTGACCGAAGCACTGCAGAGGATCTTCAACAAGATCCAGATCACGAGCGCGACCTTCATCACGCCGTCGATCTCGGTCAATACCTTCAACCGCGCGCAGACGAACACCGATCTCTATTTCTCGCTGTTCAGGGTCTCGCAGGGCGAGCACTGGCCAGGCAACCTCAAGAAGTACAGCCTCGACGGGAACACCATCGTGGACGCGAGCACGCCCGCCCTCCCCGCGGTCGACGCGTCGGGCTTCTTCGCAGCCGGCACGACCAGCTTCTGGTCGCCTTCGCCGGACGGCAATGACGTTACCCTCGGAGGCGCAGTGAGCAAGCTGCCTGCGCCCGCCAGCCGCAAGATCTATACCTCCCTCGCGGCGACCAGCGGTGACCTGAACGATGCCGCCAACGCGGTCAGTACCGCCAACAGCAGCATGAACGACGCGCTCGTTGGCGCAGGCGCTGCGACGAGCGGCTGCTCCGCCGAGTGCCAGAACACGATCAACTGGCTGCGCGGTTACGATGTGGACGACACGGACGGCGACGGCGACATCACGGAAACGGCACAGTCCCGCTTCATGGGCGACCCGCTGCACGGCAAACCCGCCGTCGTGTCATACGGTGGCACGATTGTCTCACCCGATGCACAGGATACGGTCGTCTATTTCCCGACGAACGACGGCCTGCTGCACGCCATCGACGCGAAGTCAGGCCAGGAGCTGTGGGCCTACATCCCGGAGGAACTGCTCGGGCGGCTGCACACGCTGTATGTCGACAATGCCGTCGCGCAACGCAGCTACGGACTGGACGGCGACGTGCAGATGCTCAAGTTCGACAAGAACCAGGACGGCATCGTCGATTCGGCAGCCGGCGATCGGGTCTACCTCTTCTTCGGCATGCGCAGCGGCGGCACGAACTACTTCGGGCTCGACGTCACCGACCGCAACGATCCGCAGCTGCTGTGGAGCAAGAACGACACCGACTATCCGGGTCTCGGCCTCAGCTGGTCGCCGCCAGTCGTCACACGCGTGAGCGTCGGCTCGGGCGGCGTGGACAATGACAGCGCGGAGAAGTTCGTGCTGATCTTCGGCGGCGGCTACGACGTGGGGCAGGACAACCAGCCCTACAGCATCGATTCCGTGGGCAACAGCCTGTACATCGTCGACGCGGAAACGGGTGCGCTCCTGTGGAATGGCGGTGGCCCGGGAACCGCCTCGCCGGGCATTGCGTTCACGAAGATGACGAACTCGATCCCCGGGAAGATCACCGTGATCGATACCGACGGCGACAAGTTTGCCGACCGCATGTACGCGGCCGACATGGGCGGGCGCGTGTGGCGCTTCGACATCTCGAACGGCCAGCCCCGCAGTTCGCTGGTCGCCGGCGGCGTGATCGCCCAGCTGGGCGCGGGCAGCAACGGGGCCCAGCCGAATTCGGCCGCCCGACGCTTCTACAACGCACCCGACGTCTCGCTGGTGCAGCGGCGCGCGGAAGACCCGTACTACAACATCGCGATCGGCTCTGGCTACCGCGGGCATCCGCTCGATACGGTCACGCAGGACCGCTTCTATGCGATCCGTGACAAGGCACCATATGCGCGCCTCTCGCAGGCGGTCTACGACACGATCACGCCGATCCAGGACAGCAACTTGATCGACATCACGGCCGATCCCGCGGGTTCGACCGTCGCGCCGATCCACGCGGGCTGGAAGTTCATCCTGCCGAACCAGCCCGGACGCCTCGGCGAGAAGGTGCTGGCGGAAGCGACGACCGTGAACAATGTCCTGCTGTTCACGACCTTCCAGCCGATGCCACCGGCCTCGGGTGCCGATCCCTGCTATCCGGCGAACATCAACCGGGCGTATGCGATGTTCGCGGACTCGGGCAAGCCGGCGCTCGATTTCAACGACGACGGAGTGCTCGACAACAACGATCTGTCGGTTGACCTCAACCAGGACGGTATTGTCGGCGAAATCACCGTCGCGATGATCCGCAACACGAACCAGCAGAACGCGACCGATCCGCCGGGCTCGCCGCCCACAGTCTGCGTCGCCGGCGTGGAAGTCCTGAAGAAGTGCGTCAGCGCCGGCGGTACAATCCGTACCTTCTGGCAGCGTGACGACGTGAACTGATCAAGGGAGCACCTGCACCATGCGACCGACCCAGAATGGCGTGACACTGATCGAGCTGCTGACGGTCATCGTCGTACTCGGGATCCTGGCGTCGATCGCGGTACCGAGCTACCGCAACTATCTGCTGCGCGCACAGCGCACCGAGGCGACTACGGCGCTCCTCAACCTGCAGGCGGCGCAGGAGAAGTTCTACCTGCAGAACAACGCGTACACCGATCAGGTTGCCGCCGCCCCGCCCGCCGGGCTGGGTCTCATGGCAACCACCGAGCGCGGTTTCTACGACATTGCGGTGGTTCTCGGGGCGGGAGGCCAGACTTATACCGCCAACGCGACTCCGGTCGCGGGCGCCGGCCAGGCCGACGATACGCGCTGCACGGGATTTTCCGTGACCGACACTGGCGCACGCGGCGCGACGGGTCCCGGCGGACGCGACTACTGCTGGCGTTGAGGCAGCGCGCGCGGAGCGGGCTGCGGGCGACGGGCTGCGGGCTGCGGGCCGGACGCTAGAATGGGGCGATGCGATTCGCCCTGCTGATGCTCCTGCTGCCCGCCGCGACCTTCGCGGCCGACGAACTGAAGCTGGCCACCTGGAACCTCGAGTGGCTGATCGCACCTGAAAACCTGCAGGCCCTGCGCGGCAGCTGCACACCGGAGGGCGTACGCCCGCCGCCGCGCGTGCGGTCGATTCCCTGTGACGTCGCCGCGAAATTGAACCGCAGCCGCGCTGATTTCAACGCGCTGGCACGCTACGCACGCCTGCTCGACGCGGATGTCGTTGCACTGCAGGAAGTCGATGGCGCGAGCGCCGCGAAGCTCGTGTTTCCGGGCTATCGATTCTGTTTCACCGGGCGGCGCCACGTCCAGAACACGGGTTTTGCGATCCGTCCCGGCATTCCCTTTCGCTGCGGCAGGGATCTGAAGTCGCTTTCGCTCGGCGATACGGTGCGCCGTGGCGCCGAGCTCGTGCTCTATCCCGGTGAATCGCGCGAATTTCGCCTGCTCTCCGTGCACCTGAAATCCGGCTGCAGCAATCGCCTGCTGAATGACTCCCGCAAGGAGTGCCAGGCCGCAGGCCGCCAGGTGCCGGTTCTCGAACAATGGATCGACGCACAGGCTGCGTCCAGGCGGCCGTTCGCCGTGCTCGGGGATTTCAACCGGGACCTGCTGCGCGACCAGGGTCCCGCGCGCACGGACTCCGGCACACCGCTGCGGCTGTGGCCCGAAATCGACGACGGCGACCCGCCCGACGCCGATCTCACGAACACGGCGGCAGGCGGGCGTTTCGTCAACTGCTCGATGCGACAGGCTTTTCGGGGTTATATCGACTACATCGTCCTGTCGCGCTCGCTTGCGGCGCGCCTCGTGCCAGGCTCCTTCGACCGCGTCGTGTACAGCACCCAGGACGCCGTCGCCCGCAAGCTCTCCGACCACTGCCCGGTGTCGGTGCGGCTGCGAACGGCGATTTCCGCAAAGTGACTCGATTAAGTTCACTTCGATTTGGCAAACTGGGCCCGGAAGGCATAATCGGCGCAGGGGCCATGAAGAACATCAGCGAAGAAGAGCGCATCGAGTTGGAACGCCGCCTGCATACGCGTCACCGGGCACGCACCACGGTGTACATCTCGGTTCCGGGCGGCCGCAAGCGGCTGTGCCGGGCCATCAACCTTTCGGCGACCGGCGTGTTCATCGAGACGACGAACCTCGGCTTGCGCAAAGGCCAGCAGGTACAACTTGCGTTCGCGATCAATCTCGGCCCGATCACCAAGCTGCACCGGCGGACAGCGACCGTGGCGCATGTCTCGCGCGGTGGCACCGGCCTGATGATGGACGCCTTCGCCGCGCGCTGAGCGCGGCCACCCGGTCTGCAGCGATGGAAATCAGCGCACTGGCCGCGCTCGTGCTCGGCATCGTCGAGGGCTTGACCGAGTTCCTGCCCGTCTCGAGCACCGGCCACCTGATCCTCGCCTCGAGCGCCCTCGGCCTCAAGGGGCCGAAGGTGCTCGCGTTCGAGATCATCATCCAGGGCGCCGCGATCCTCGCGGTCTGCTGGGAGTACCGTCGGCTGCTGTGGCGCACCACCGCCTCCCTCGCCACGGACGCGAGCTCGCGGCGCTTCGCGCTGAACGTGTTGCTCGGCTTCCTGCCACTTGCCCTGCTCGGGCTCGCCTTCCAGGAAACCATCGAAGCGAAGCTTTTTCGCCCGGTTCCGGTCGCGCTCGCGCTCGTGATCGGCGGCATCGCGATCCTCATCGTCGACCGGCGCGCCTCGCGGGCGACGCTCGAGACCGTAGACGCCGTCCCGGTGCGCACGGCGCTGCTGTTGGGGCTGTGGCAAGCACTCGCACTGATACCCGGCACTTCACGCTCGGGGGCCACGATCATCGGCGGCGTGGCGCTCGGCATGTCGCGCCGACTTGCCACCGAATTCTCGTTCTTCCTCGCGATCCCGACCCTGATCGGCGCGACACTCTACAAGCTGTACGAGGGACGCCAGCTGTTCGTCGCTGCGGACACAATGCCCTTTGCGATTGGCGCGGTCGTCGCCTTCATCACGGCGCTGCTCGCGGTGCGGGGCTTCATCCGCTTCATCAGCACCCACAGCTTCGCCGCCTTCGCCTGGTATCGCATCGTGTTTGGCCTTCTGGTTCTCCTCATCGCCTGGCAGGCGTAGCATGTCGCACCCGCCCGGAGTGGTGCGTCCTCAGGAGGACTGCCATGCGAAGAAGGACTTTCCTCGGTAGCGGTATCGCTACCCTGTCGCTCGCCGCGCTGTCGCCACGCCGCCTGTACGCCGCGCAGGACCTGCCAGCGGTGTCGCGGACGGGCAAGGCAATCACCCTCCCGGCCTCCGATATCGCAGACCTGCGCGCGCGCCTGCGCGGCATGCTTCTTTCCGCAGGCGATGCCGGTTACGACGCAGCGCGTCGCATCTGGAACGGCGCGTTCGACCGCAAGCCGGCGTTGATCGCGCACTGTGCTGGTGCGGCCGACGTGATGCGCACTGTCGAGTTCGTGCGCGCCCACGACCTCCTCGTGTCGGTGCGCGGCGGCGGGCACAGCATCTCGGGGCAATCGGTCTGCGAAGGCGGCCTGATGGTGAGCCTCGAGGGGATGCGCAGCATCCGCATCGACCCGCAGGCGCGCACTGCACGGGTCGAGCCTGGCGTCCTGCTGGGGGATTTCGACCGCGAGGCACAGGCTTTCGGCCTCGTCACGCCGGCGGGCACCGTGTCGCACACGGGTGTCGCCGGCCTCACACTCGGCGGCGGATTCGGGCGCCTCGCCCGCAAGTTCGGCCTCGCCTGTGACAACCTGCTGTCTGCCGACCTCGTCGCCGCAGATGGCCGACTCGTGCACGCAAGTGCCATCGATAAGCCGGATCTCTTCTGGGCACTGCGGGGTGGCGGCGGCAATTTCGGGGTCGTCACTTCCTTCGAGTTCCGGCTCCATCCCTCGCCACCGATCCTGCTCGGCGGACCGGTGATTTTCCCGCTCGCGCAGGCGCGCAGCGCGCTGCGCGCCTATGCCGACTTCGCCGGCGACGCCGCCGACGACATCTATGCCGATGCGGCGCTCACCACCCTGCCGGACGGCAATCGCGTGCTGATCATCGACACCTGCTATGCAGGCGCCATCGACGCGGGCGAGCGGGCCTTCGCCCCGATCCGCAAGTTCGGCACGCCGATCGTGGACGCGATTGCGCCGACCCCTTACGTCAAGCTGCAGCAGACTGCCGATCAGGTCCTGGCGCGGGGCCGTCGCTACTACGTCAAGGGGAGTTTTCTGCGGGAGATCGACGCCGCATTGAGCGACAGCCTGGTCGAGGGATTCGCGGGCCTGCCAAGGGGCGTCACGGCAAATTTTGCGGATGCGGGTGGCGCGATCAGCCGCGTGGCGCAGACCGCCACGGCCTTCTGGAACCGGGGGGCGCGCTGGAACCTCGTGTGCTCGTCAGTGTGGGACGACCCCGCCGACAGCGAAGCAGGCATGGCGGCCGGGAGGCGCGTCTACGCCATGGCCGAGCCCTACGCGAAGGGCTTCTACGTCAACGACGCGAACCTCGCCGAGCGGACCCAGGCACAGGTCGACAGCAACTATGGCGGCAATCTCGCGCGGCTCGAAAAAGTGAAGGCACAGTATGATCCGGCGAATCTCTTTCACCTCAACGCCAATGTGATGCCAGCGCGGGCCTGATCCGCGACGGCACCCAGGCCAGTCCCAGCTGAAAGCCGACATCCGGCGTGTTGTTGAAGTTCTGCAGGTTCTCGGTCACGCCGAAGCTCAGCAGCAGGTTGCCGGTGCGGTGCCGGACACCGGCACTGAGCTGGTATTTCCCGCCGCGCAGCTCATCGAGATCCGTCTGCCGGCGCGAGTACACGCTCTGGCTGACATAGCCCTGCAGGTTGAGGTTCGTGCGTGCGCCGAGCCGGCGCTCGTACCCGAGGATCAGCGTCGGAATCACCCGTGAGCCCTCCGGCACGGGGAAATCTGCGCCGGCGTAATAGACCCCGGCCAGATCCAGATACCACGCATGCCGCTGCCTGCGGCGCTGCAGTGACAGCTGCAAACCGAAGTTGGCGTGCCCGGTCGACAGCAGTTCGCGTCGCCCCGCCACGGGAATCTGCAGGGCGCCCTCGGCCACGAGATGCCATTCCCCGGACAACCTGAATCCCGTGTAGCGCAGTCCCAGGGTCGGGTCCATCAAACCGCCGTCGATCGGGGCGCCAAAGCTCGCGTACTGCACCGACTTGAGGTCGTAGATGATGTTCACGTCGTTGCGGCGTACCGCTGGGCGCCCGAAGTTGCTGAAGCCGAAGGCAGCGTGAAAATCCTCGATTCCGCCATCGAGGAACCCGCCGCGATAGGACACGACACTCGCGATGAGAAAGCCGGACCAGCGGTTCGAGAACTTGTAGTGGAGGTTCAAGTCGAGGAGCGCCGATTCCATGTCCACGAGATAGTTCTCGCCGGGCAGGTCGCGGATCGCCTGCAGCTCCGCGGGACCCAGTCGCCTGCGCCCCTGCGGCTCGAGCGAACCCAGGTATTGCTCCACTTCCGGGCTCATGGCCCAGGTGTTCTGGTAGCCCAGCTCCGCTTCAAACGCCCAGGCTCGAGGCTCCATCGCGACGGCGTGAGCCGGTCGCATGTCGAGGCGCAGGAAACCGAACGGGGAGAGATCGCGCATGCGAAGGGGCCCGTAGAACTCGCTCCCGGCCGCGTGCGCACCCGCCGCGCATGCGGCAATCACAAGAGTGAACAACAAGATCGGGCTGCCGACGACCTTCATGCGGCGTCTCTCCTCAATCCTCATCGGGACACCGCAGCCGAAAATAGCAGACTGCCTCGGCGCACGGCGCAGGGAGGCAGCGAAACTTGACAGTTTCATTTGAGACTCAATACGCTGGCCCGCAACCGCGGCGCTACGCGAAGTACCCATGGAGAGCCCCCGCGATGCAAGGCAATCCACCCGCTGCGGATACCTTTCAGTATCAGCCCGGTTTCGCAAACCATTTCTCGAGTGAGGCACTGCCCGGCGCGCTGCCCGCGCAGAACTCGCCGCAGCGTTGCCCCTACGGTCTCTACGCGGAGCAGTTGTCGGGTACCGCCTTCACCGCACCGCGTGCGAGTAACCGTCGGTCCTGGCTCTACCGGATCCGGCCGGCTGCGATGCATCAGCCCTTTCGCCGGATCACAAACGGGCGGATCACCGGCAGCTTCGCTGACATCGCGACCCCGCCGGACCCGCTACGCTGGAATCCGCTGCCGGTTCCGGACGGTGCCGTCGATTTCATCGACGGACTCGTGACCTTCGCGGGTAATGGCGATCCGCATGCCCAGCGCGGCTGCGGCATTCATCTGTACGCGGCGACCCGCCCGATGACCCGGCGCGCCTTCTACGATGCAGACGGTGAGCTGTTGATCGTGCCCCAGGCCGGCAGACTGCTGCTCGTGACCGAACTCGGCCGCCTGCTCGTCGAGCCGCAGGAGATCGCGGTCATTCCGCGCGGCGTGCGCTTTCGCGTGGAACTGCCGGACGGCGTGGCACGAGGGTATGTGTGCGAGAACTACGGCGCCGCGTTTCGCCTGCCGGATCTCGGGCCGATAGGCTCGAACGGGCTCGCCTGCGAGCGCGACTTTCTCACCCCCGTTGCATGGTACGAAGATCGCGACGAATCTTGCGAGCTGGTCGCGAAGTTCATGGGGAATATGTGGTCGACGTCGATGGACCACTCGCCCTTCGACATCGTCGCTTGGCGAGGCAATCTCGCCCCGTACAAGTACGACCTGCGCCGCTTCAACACGATCGGCTCGATCAGCTACGACCATCCCGATCCGTCCATTTTCCTCGTGCTGCAAGCCATCTCCGATACGCCGGGGGTCGACGACATCGACTTCGTGATCTTTCCGCCGCGCTGGCTCGCCATGCAGCACACGTTCCGGCCGCCCTGGTTCCATCGCAACATCGCGAGCGAATTCATGGGCCTGATTCACGGCGTTTACGACGCGAAGGCGGAAGGCTTCCTGCCGGGCGGTGCGTCACTACACAACTGCATGTCGGCCCATGGGCCCGACGCCACGACTTTCGAGAAGGCCTCGCGCGCGGATACGGCGCATCCCGAGCACATCGTCGACACGATGGCCTTCATGTTCGAGACGCGCTGTGTCCTGCGGCCGACGCGCTACGCGCTCGAATCGCCGCTGTTGCAGACCGATTACTCCGAATGCTGGCAGAGGCTCAGGAAGCACTTCAACCCGACGCGGGCGTGACAGACGCAGCGCAACCGGCAGCGATCGCGCGGAATCCTTCGCTGACTCGAGCGTCGCGGCTGACGAGCTGCCAGTACTCATGGGCCATGCGCCATGCACTGGAATGCGCGCGCAACGTGTCGGAAGTGGTGTGCGGCGGAACGAACGGCCTTGCGGGCAGATGATCATGCTCGGGCGCAAAGAGCATCGGCAGCATGTCGTAGACCGGCGCCAGGCTGAATGGCCCGTCGTACCCACCGTAGAACGCCAGATTGCCAAAGTGTCGATCGGTGTTCGCAATGAGCCCACCGAACGTTGCGATCAGGCGCACCTGCTCGAGCGTACCCTGATCGAGTCGCCCATCACGATGCAATCTTGTCGCCGCCGCTATCCAGTTGTCGAGCAAGCCGTATTGCTGTGAGTCTATCGCCAGCAGCGACGTCACGCCGACACGCCCTTCGATCTGGTTGCGGTCGAAACGATCCATTTCGAGATACGTGCGATTCGCAAACCGGAAGATTCGCGAGCTGACCGCAGGCAACCCCTTATTCGCAAGGTGCACGTGCGCGAGGTGCTCTGCCACCAGCAGGTCAGACCACCTCACGCCAATCAACGTATCCGCGGGCGGCGAGAATTTCACGAGCACATGCCAGGCTCGAGGACCTTCCTGCAGAATCGCTGCAAACTTCGGTTGCTCGCCATGGGCAGATGAGCCCGGCAAGCCACCCGCCATGACCAGGTTCGCCAGTTCCGGATAGTGCACCTGACGTTGTGACGTCTGGACGAGCGTGCGCGCGCTGCGTATTCGCAGATAATCATCCAGAGCCGCGGTGCCGAGGATGAGATCCCCAACGGCATCCGAGCCGCGTTGCGTGAGGTAACGCAGGTAGTGATCATCGTTCCAGTCGATCACGCGCTCAGGTAGCTGCAATTCGGGATAGCGGCGCGGCACAGCACGACCGAGAAATCCGCCGGGCCGCTGATCTTGCAGAAAGCAGGGAATGCCCTGGTACAGCCCTCCCCGTGCAAATTGCCGACGCGAGGAAGCGAGGAAGTATTCGTTCGAGGCCAGCGCATACAAGGTTCCCAGCTCCTCGATGTCGCCGGACCCGCTTACCCTGTGCAAAGGCCACGCACTGCCGATGCCATCAATGACCCGACGCAGGCCATACCTGGCGCCACGCGTTGTCCCCATGCGAAGGACGCGGCCACTTTCGATCAAGCCGCGCAGCTGACGCGAAACAGTCGACTGGGAAAGCGCCAGCAGTTGCTCCAGTTCTCGCGAACCCGCAGCACCGATGCTCAGTCGCCTTAGCAGCAATTCTGGCTGGGACGTGGCCGTCACGGGTCGACTGTATCAGTCCTTGACTTAATATGCGACTAGTTTAATGACTATATAGATATAATCTATTAGTCAATTAAATCAGTTAGTTGTATTGGTTTTATACTGATGTATGGCTTGATATATGTAACAGACCTGCCGGCTGCAGGGATCGAACCCGCGACCCCCTGATTACAAATCAGGTGCTCTACCAACTGAGCTAAGCCGGCGATGTCAGGAGGATTCTACCCCGGCACCACTCGCCTCCGCGCCCTGGGCCGGTGAAACTGCAGCCGCCGGCGCAGGACAAGGTTTCAGCTCGAGCTGGCCCGCCCCGTCACGATTGAAGGCCTCGGCTTCAGCAAGCTCCTGCGGAGTACGCAGCAGCAGGTCGATCCACCAGCTGGTTCCGATCCGCAGGCGCTCCGTCACGTCCGGCACATACCCGAGCCGGCGCAGTTCCGCGGCACGACGGTCCGCGCGCTCCCGCTCCTGGAAGAGGCCCACCGAGATACGGCGCGCGTCCGTTTCGGCCATGACACTCGCGTCCGTGATACCGGCGCGCGACAGGCGCGCGAGCACGCGTGTCTCCGCCGCAGTATTGCGCTGCGCCGGCAACGACACCCAGAAACCTTCCGTGACCCGCGATTCCTCGGTGCGCTGAAGTGCCTCGTAGCCGCCCTCCTTGAACGCACCGGCCGCTCGGGAAGACTCCTCCGCCGTGGCGAAAGGACCGATGGAGCGACACGCCGTCCCGGCCGTCAGCGTCGCGGCCGCTGCACCCGGGGCACCGTTCGATGCCGTGAGGGCGGGTGTCACTTCGCTCGCGAGCCTGAGTCGCGGTACGTCGGGCGGCGGCGAATTCGCCATCGGAGGTGCGACCGGTGCGAGCATCGCCCAGGCGAAAAGGCCGAGGTTGGCGGCGAGCAGGACAAAGAACAGGGTGCGCACGGCAGCGAGTTTAATCGAGCACCGCGAGACCGCGCAGCACGAGATCTGGCACGTGCGCATACGGCAGAGTGAGCAAGGGCAGGACTGCCTTCGCACCTCCGCCCGTGATCACGACACGGGGCCGGCCGCCGTAGCGCGCACGCGCCGCACTGCTCGCCCGCTCGACGAGTGCCGCAGCCGCATGGCAGGAGCCCAGCACGATCGCCTCCCGCGTGCTGCGCGCAAACAGCGTGCGGCGCCGGGTTTCGCCCGGCGCAGCGCGGCGCAGGATGCCCTGAGTGTCGCGCAGCAGCACCTCCACCATCAGCGCAGGAGCCGGCACGATGACGCCGCCGCCATGCTGTCCACTCCGCGACACAAAGTCGATGGTCATGGCCGTGCCGATGTCGACGACACACAGGGCCGGCGCCGGCGAGTACAGGTGATGCGCTCCAATGACCGCGGCCCAGCGGTCGGCGCCGAGACGCCAGGGTTCGAAATAGCCGCAACGCACGCCACTCGCCTGCGTCGTCGTGCGAAGCTCGAACACTTCGACACCCGAGGCGCGTCGCAATGCCTGCACGAGCTCGCGCGTGCGCGCGGGGCGCGCCACCGACACCATGCGGATCGCGTCGATGCGCTTCGGCAGCGCGGCGAGCAGCGCAGCCACAGGCACGGCGCCCTTGCCGTCGACCGGCAGTGCCCGCTGGCGCCCGATGCGATCGCCTCTCGCCATCGCCCACTTGATGCGGCTGTTGCCGACATCGAGCAGCAGTCTGCGCTGCGCTCGATCCGCACTCATGCCTGCACCCGCACGCTGACCTCACCTGCGACGAAACGCTGCAGACCTGCCGGTGTCTCGACTAGCAGCGACCCGCCGGCGTCGATGCCACGTGCGATGCCGACTTGCGGCTCCGCGCCCAACTGCACCGATATCGCGCGCCCGCGCAGCGCGTCTGCCTGGCGCCATTCGGCCGCAAACGGTGCAAATCCTTCCACCGCAAACTTCGGCAAAGCCATGACGATTTCACCCACGAGGCGCGCGACGATGGCGTTGCGGTCCGCGTCACCGCCGAGTTCGAGGAGGTCGACCGCCTCGTTGCCGGCTGCGGCCACCCGGGCCCTCACATCGGCACCGAGCGCGACATTCACACCGATCCCGATCACGACGACCGCTGGCCCCGACGACTCCGCACGCATCTCGATGAGGATACCGCCGAGCTTGCGGCCATCCGCCACGAGATCGTTGGGCCACTTGAGCGCGAGTCCTCGTACATCCCGCGCGGCGAATGCGCGCAGCGCGCACACACCAACCACGAGCGACAGCGCGGCGAGGTCGCGCGGCAATTCAGGGAAAGTCCAGGCGATCGACAGGCACACGGCGCCACCCGGCGGCGCGACCCATGCACGACCGCGCCGGCCACGACCCGCCGTCTGGTGCTCGGCCAGCAGGACGGCCGCCTGGCCGAAGGGGGGCTCCCCGGCCGCGAGCAGTGCCGCATTGGTCGACGGCAGGGCCCACTCGACTTCGCAGCGCGCGACACGCGCCTGCACATGCCCCGGCAACTGCGCGAGAATGCGCACCGCATCCAGCGCGACGATACCGTCGCGCAGGCGATGGCCGCGATGCGGCACGAATTCAACGGGCGCTCCTGCCTCTTCAATGGCGTGCATGGCCTTCTGCACAGCGCTACGGGTGACGCCGAGCTCATCGGCGAGGGCCTGCCCGGATGCGACGTGCCCATCGCTCAGGCGGCGAAAGACCTGCTCCGCGAGGCTCGCTTTCCGCACTGTCTTCACCGGCCGCGCCCGAGGAGCCACAGCCGGCGCGCGCGCGGCTCCGTACCGGCACGCATCCGGGCGATGTTGGTGCGATGCGTGTAGATCACCAGCACCGCAGCGGCGATGCCGAACACGCCCAGCGGACGCAACGGTTCGACCTGTGCGAGGCCGACATACACGGGCAGCACTGCGGCGGCCACCATCGACGCGAGGCCCACGAAGCCGCTGGTAGCGACCATCAGCAACCACGCGCCGAGCACGACCATGAGCGCGCCGGGCGCGAGAGCAAGCAGCGCACCGACGAGCGTGGCCGCCCCCTTGCCGCCACGAAAGCCGTACCACACGGGCCAGACATGTCCCGCCATCGCCGCGAACGCGCAGGCAGCGGGCAACCAGTCCTGCAACGCACCGAAGTGCAGCGCGACGGCAGGCAACGCCGCCGCCGCGCACCAGCCCTTGCCCAGATCGATCACGACGACACCGAGCGCAAACCACGGCCCCTGCGTGCGCAGGGCGTTGGTGCCTCCCGCATTGCCGCTACCGAGTCCGCGAATATCGACTCCACCATGGAGGCGCCCGATCAGGAGCGCACCGCTCACCGAACCCAGAAGGTAGGCTGCGAGTACCGTGAATGCCGCGACGGCGGCGCCCGTCATCACCGGAATACCTCGCAGAGCATGCAGCGCACGCTGCCACCGCCCAGTCGCTCGATCGTCGGCACCGGCACCACCAGCACGCTGTCCGTGCAGGCCGCGAGACGTGCATGGCGCTCCGGCGCGAGGCGCGCGCGCGCCGTCGCCGACAGCACGAGCACGCTGCTGTCGCCGAGAGCCTCGTCCCACGTGCCGAGTTCGAGCAGGTTTCCGGCAAAGGCTTCGATCTCCTCGCGCGAGAGCCTGATGAGTTCGCGACCACTCTTCGCGAGTCGCGCCAGCACGCGCTCGCGGTCGTGCTCCACCAGGCAGTCCGCGCCGATCGCGGCAAAATGGCGCCCGATGCCCATCAGCACATTCGTGTGATAGAGCGGCACGCCATCGCGATCGACCGCATCGAAGACCTCCGCAACATAGCCCATCGCTGCGCACCATTCGGCGAGCACCCGTTCATCGGTGCGCGGTGATCGGCAGGCGTAGGCGACGCGCCCGATGTGATCGAGCACGAGGCTGCCTGTCCCCTCAAGATACCGGCCCTCGCGCTCGTGCGCAGTCAGGTCGAGTGTGCGTGCGATCCGCAGACCCGACGCAGCAGCCACTTCGTCGAGGATCGCGCGTCGCCGCTCGGGGCGCCGGTTGGCGGCCTGCATCGGATACAGCACCACCGTGCCATCGGCATGCCAGCTCACCCAGTTGTTCGGGAAGAGGGCGTCGGGCTTGACCGGCTCGGCCGTATCGTCGACCACGCAGACGGTCACGCCTTCGCCGCGCAGTGCCGCCACCATGCCATCGAACTCGGCGAGGGCGCGCCGACGACTCTCGACCGGCGACAGCGTGTCGGGGCGCTGCAGGCGATTGCTCGCCGCCGTCTCGGCGTTGAATCCGAAGGCGGCGGGACGCACGAGAAATACCGCATCGGCGCACTGCTGGTTCATCGGGTGTGTCGGCAGGATTTACAGTTGAGAGTGGCGGCAGCGGGAAACGCCAGCAAAGATATAGCAGTTTCAGGGACTTATCACGTGTGGCACAGGCATTGCTGCGATTTCACGGGGGCTCTGCAGCGAGAGCGTCCGCACGGGGGGTCGAGCGCGTCGTCAAGATCGCGCCGGAACGGGGCCTGCGACGGAATGTCGCAGGCCCTTTTCATTGGCGGCGTCAGATTGGCAGCGTCAGCGATAGATTCCGAGGTAACGAGCCTCGAACCGGCGCTTCAGCCAGTGAAAGGCACGCAGTCGCGGCAGCGCGAGATTCCGCGCTTCGCTGCGATACACCAGCATGCCACTGTCGAGGCCATCGACGATGCAGGCGAGTTCCGTCCTGAAATGGTGGGTCCCCGGTTCACCGCGCAATTGCGCCGCGATGTTCCTCGCCACCGCAACCGCCTGCAGATCGGCCTGATGCGCCTGCTTCGCCATCCACTCGGGCCCCGGATAGCTGCCGGCATCGCCCGCCACATACACGCGCTCGAGATCGCGCACGCGGCAGGTCTCGTCCGCCGCGATG
>WBZY01000544.1_pt1 | contig 27413 bp, 27 predicted proteins | sample 5204191 | NCBI WGS metagenome assembly WBZY01 (sample SAMN12344363, study PRJNA552823) | activated sludge metagenome | biome: Activated sludge suspended growth; feature: Anammox Sidestream; material: Wastewater; isolation source: activated sludge from anammox sidestream of wastewater treatment...
GCCAGGCGACTCAAAACCTTACGAGGACTCACACCTTACGAATACATCATCAAATGCTGGCAAAACGAACCTGAACGTTTTATCATCAATCCATACCATCACAAAGTGGGACTAAACACCTAGGGAACCTCTGAAAAACTACCTGTGTTGCCTTTCTGTGTTAAGAGTCGGCTCGAAATGCTCTTTATCATGTATAAACTCCGCTTTCTCGCCGATTTTTGTCTTGAACTAACTGCCTCGCTGACGTTTTTCAGAGGTTCCCAAGGGGATTGGCAATCGTCAGGTTTCTGAATTATTCAATATTCTGGATCTGCTCGCGCAATTGCTCGATCAGCACTTTCATTTCCACTGCTATTCGCGTGACTTCTCTCGCCACTGACTTGGAGGCCAGCGTATTGGCTTCCCGATTGAGTTCCTGTGTCAGAAAATCGAGCCGTTTGCCGACGACACCCCCGGCAAGCAGAATGTGTTCGAATTCGTTCAGGTGTCCCTGCAGGCGTGACAGCTCCTCGTCTACATCGACTCTGTTGGCAAACAGGGTGAATTCCTGCCGGATACGTTCATCCTTTTCATCGAGCCCGGCTGCTTTCAAACTGTTCAGTAATCTTTCCTGAAAACTGGCCAGAATAGCAGGCAACCCCGGCAACAGATCCAATACCAGTTGACGCATTCGTTGTACACGTTCCAACAACAGGTTCTGCAGCTTTTCTCCTTCGCGCTTCCGGGCGGAGACGAGTTCCTGTAGAGCGGTTTGTAACAGTGCCATACACGGGGTACGCAAGTCATCGATCGAAATATGGTCACTATCGAGTACGCCAGGCCAGCGCAGAACTTCAGCAACGGAAAGATCGCCTGCAGCAGGAAAAATAGACTTGATCTCATCGCTCATGATCTGCAAGTCTTGCAACAGATCACGATTCAGTCGCTGTTGACGGTAACTGTTTGAATAAGATGAAAAAATCAGGCGACAATCAACTTTCCCCCGCGTCAGTCCACTACCGAGAAAATCGCGCATTTCGGATTCAAGTGCACGGAGTTCATCGGGGAGTCTGAATTGCAGATCAAGATAGCGGTTATTGACTGAACGCAGTTCCAAAGCCAGTGATCCTTGCGGGATTTCCCGAGAAATTGCTGCATAACCTGTCATGCTTGCAATCATGAACTTTTCCATCCGGTGGATTGTCCAGTGCCATTCGGGTTGATGCTATACTCGACCCTTAAATTGTGTTTTTGATTCTTGGAGGTAGTCATAATGCGGATATTAACATTTCTGGCCATAGCCCTGTTTGCCTTTGGTCTGACAACACTCGATGTCGAAGCCCGACGTATGGGAGGTGGCGGCAGTGTTGGAAAACAGCGCCAGTCAATCAATCTCAACCGGCAGCAGCAGGCTGCTCCCCAAGCTCCGCAATCTGGAAAAGCAGCATCACCCGCTTCACAGGCTGCTCCTGCTGCGGGCGGCAGCAAATGGCTCGGCCCTCTGGCCGGACTGGCTGCAGGAGGATTGCTGGCATCTCTGCTCATGGGCGGCGCTTTTGACGGGATCAACATGATGGATATTCTGGTACTGGTTGGCATAGCTGCCGCCATATTCTTCATCATACGCATGATGCGTGGATCTGCCGGCGGCAGACAAACCCAGCGGCCAATGCAGTATTCCGGTGCAGGAGCAGGAGGGATGGGAGGTGTTCCATTCCCGAATCGGGATACATCGGCACCGGCAGGTGGTACGGGTTCCAGTTATGACAGGCAGTCCACTAGCACTGATGCACCTGATATTCCCGCTGATTTCGATGTCGAATCGTTCCTCAAACAGGCTAAACGTTCATTCATCGCTTTGCAGTTAGCTCATGATGCTGGAGATCTGGAAGAAATCCGTGCCTATACCACACCTGATCTGTTTGCCGAAATCAGTAAACAGGTTGCTGAGCGTGGAAACATGGCGCAGCAGACCGATGTGATTTTTGTTGATGCGGCCTTGCTGGATGTGACGAATCAGGGTAATCACGCGATTGCCAGCGTCCGTTTTACCGGTGAGCTGAGAGATACTCCCAATGCACAGCCGGAGCCCTTCGATGAAATCTGGCACGTTGAAAAAGATCTCGCAGCATCTGATTCCGGCTGGTTGCTGGCTGGTATTCAGCAGGCAGAAGACCTGAAGCACTGAGGATAACGGGCGTGTCATGGTGATCAGTCATCCCAGGTGGTGTGACAGATTTGCAGTTTTCATCCATTTGTTCACCACGACTGGCAACTTGATCGATCAGCACGCCCGGATTAATTCCGTTCGAATCGTATTTTATCTGTCCGCAATCGGGAATGGCACCTGGTTGCAGGCAGTACACCACCCGGACTCTGTAAATGGATTTCGACGTACTGGAAAAGACTGTTTGTTTTCAGGGTTTTTTCCGCCTGGAACGGTACCGTTTACGCCATCGTAAATTCAATGGTGAATGGGGACGACCGATCACACGCGAGTTGTTTGAACGGGGACATGCGGCAGCAGTATTGCCTTATGATCCGCAAACGGATGAAGTATTGCTGATAGAACAGTTTCGTGCCGGCGCAATATCTGCACCCGGCGGTCCCTGGCTGCTGGAAATCGTGGCGGGGGTGATCGAGGCCAATGAAACACCCGAACAGGTGGTTGCAAGAGAATCGATAGAGGAAGCAAATTGCCAAATCGGTAGTCTGATTCCGCTGTACGATTATCTGGTCAGCCCCGGTGGTACTACTGAGCGAATCGTTCTGTTCTGCGGCCGGGTCGATATGCAAATGATTGAAGCCGGTGCCGTTTATGGCAATCATGGAGAAGATGAAGATATCAAGGTGCATGTCATGCCTCTGAATGAAGCCATCAGACTGTTGAGTACTGGCCGGATCAACTCTGCCAGTGCCATCATTGCGCTGCAATGGCTTGCCCTGAATCGCGATTCCGTTCGGCGGCGCTGGCTGCCGGAATAAGAATATGCGTATGTGTGTCCGTAAATCCGCCAGGTTTTACCAGACACAATACGGTTTGCTGCTGGTATGTCTGCTATGGATAGGCATACTGTTCGCACAATCTCCTGATACTGTCAGTACTGCAAAGAGTGATACCGGCAATATTGCTGTCTGGCTGGATGTCAATGGGGCAATCGGCCCAGCCATGCAGGATTACATTCAGCGCGGGCTGTCCAGAGCAGCCGAACGGCGAGCGCAAGTAATTATTCTTCAGATCGATACACCGGGTGGTCTGGATGTATCGATGCGCAAAATCATTCAGGAAATCATCGCTTCTCCGGTACCGGTGGTAAGCTTCGTTGCGCCTGGTGGTGCACGTGCTGCCAGTGCCGGAACCTATATTCTGTATGCCAGCCATATTGCAGCAATGGCGCCTGCTACCAATCTGGGCGCCGCCACACCGGTAAAGATGAATACGTTGGCCTCACAGCCGGAAGTACCTGACAGCCAGCCTAAGGGTGAGCAGCCCGATAAATCCGACAGGCAGGATGCCATGACAGTAAAAGTTATCAATGATGCTGTCGCTTATATCCGCGGGCTTGCCCAGATGCGCGGACGTAATGCGGATTGGGCAGAGCAGGCCGTGCGTGAGGGGGTGAGTCTGACAGCTGCCGAAGCACTCGATAAAAATGTCATTGATCTGGTGGCAGATGATGTGAGTGATCTGCTGGCCAGGATAGACGGACGTACAGTCGATTTGTCCGGAGAAAAAGTCAAATTATCTACCCGGTCTCTGGCACTGGAGCGCATCGAGCAGGATTGGCGCACTCGCCTGCTGGCAGTGGTCGCCGATCCTAATATTGCCTACATCCTGATGCTGATTGGTTTCTATGGTCTGGTTCTGGAATTTACTACACCCGGAACGATTGTAGCTGGTGTAGTTGGAGCCATCAGTCTGTTACTGGCTTTGTTTGCCTTTCAGGTTTTGCCGATCAACTATGCCGGTCTGGCACTGATTCTGCTCGGGATTACCTTTATGCTGGCAGAGGCTTTGCTACCGGGTGTAGGTGCGCTGGGTATCGGCGGCATTGCAGCTTTTGTCATCGGATCGATCATGCTGATCGACACAGAAGTGCCTGATTACGGTATTTCGATCCCGTTGATCGCCACGTTTACACTGATGTCGGCCGGATTTTTCATGCTGGTGTTCGGTATGGTGCTCAAATCCAGAAAAAAACCGGTAGTCTCAGGCAGTGAAGAACTCGTTCATAGTACGGGTGAAGTACTGGAAAGTTTTGATCAGGAAGGTTGGGTGCGGGTTCATGGGGAACGATGGCGTGCCCGTACCAATACGCCATTGTCACCCGGGCAGCGGATCAAAGTTACAGCTATGCGGGGCCTGCTGCTGGAAGTGGAGCCATGCCAACCCGATCATACGATGAATGCAACGGAGAATTGATATGTACACTGATACCGTATCTGTCATTACGCTTATTCTGACCTTTTCCATCTTTTTCCTCGCCAGTTCACTCAAGGTGCTGAAAGAATATGAACGGGGTGTCGTATTTATGCTGGGACGTTTCTGGCGGGTCAAAGGGCCAGGTCTGGTCATTGTGATCCCTGCCGTTCAAACCATGGTGCGAGTTGATCTGCGCATTATCGTGATGGATGTGCCTGCTCAGGATGTCATCTCGCGCGATAATGTTTCAGTCAAGGTCAATGCCGTGCTGTATTTTCGTGTGGTTGATCCACAAAAAGCTATTATCCAGGTTGAAGACTACAACATGGCGACCAGCCAGTTGGCACAAACGACCTTGCGTTCCGTACTGGGGCAGCACGAGCTGGATGAAATGCTGGCCAGCCGGGATAAGCTCAATTCCGATATTCAGTTGATTCTGGATGAGCAGACTGAGGCGTGGGGAATCAAGGTATCGAATGTTGAGCTCAAGCACGTCGATCTCAACGAAACGATGGTACGGGCAATTGCCAGACAGGCTGAAGCTGAGCGTGAACGCCGTGCCAAAGTCATTCATGCGGAAGGCGAATTACAGGCATCACATCATTTACTCGAAGCCTCACAAGTCCTTGCAAATCAGCCTCAAGCACTGCAACTGCGCTATCTGCAAACACTCACCGAAATTGCAGGTGAGAAAAGCTCCACGATTGTTTTTCCGCTGCCGATCGAGCTTCTGACGATCCTGCAGAAAATGACTGAAGAACAATCTGACAACCCGACCAGCAAGTGAAGCTGGAGATGATGATTAACGAATCACCATCGGGTGCACACCAGCTTTGAGCGCGCGAACAGCCTCTGCGGGAGAGCCTACGACCAGTCCGCGCGGGCAGAAGTAGTATTTTGCCAGCTCTCGCTGAGCTCGTAACTGAGCGACTGCTTCCAGTGGCTGCCATTCAGAGGTATTGGCACGCACCCAACTGCGGATATCGTTGTTACCGGTCGCATAGCGTTTTCTCTCACGTGTTTCGCAACGCAGCCCCTCGTACGAAACATTGTTTGCGCCCTGCTGCGACTGGATCACTATGCTGTACCGGATCACACGTTTTTCATCGACACTGATGGATTTGGCATCGATGAAATAGCGCAGACTGGTAGCAGGACCAGAATCGAACTCCAGCAGGTTTTCCGGTTGGGGATAAGCAGGAAGGTTGGATTGAATCGCTTCCCAATCTTTATTGTAATCGAGCGTATCAAAAAATTTGTTCTGGCTGGCGCAGGCAGTAATGCTCAAGACCAGAATCAGATGCAGGGCAGCGTTTACTGGCTTGTTGAATTTTTGATACATGGCTTCACAAAATGGGGAGAAGAAAAAGCAAACCAGTGGTTACCGGTCATGGTGAAGGTAGCCGATAAAATAAAACCGGCCGGGATATTTCCCGCAAAGAAGAAATATCACCGGCCAATATCGACAGACAGAATGGGGCAGGAATCTTAAATCTTGCCGACCAGGTCGATTGACGGTTTCAGTGTGGCAGCACCTTCTGTCCATTTGGCCGGACAAACTTCACCCTCATGCATTGAGACGTATTGCGCAGCCTTGACTTTACGCAACAGTTCAGCAGCATTACGGCCAATATTGTTGTCCTGAACCTCAAATGCCTTGATCTCGCCTTCCGGGTTGATAATGAAACTGCCGCGCAGCGCCAGACCCGCATCTTCAATGAGCACATCAAAGTTGCGGGACAGTTCTCTGGTTGGATCGCCTACCAGTGGATAACGAACCTTACGAACCACGCTGGAAGTATCATGCCAGGCTTTGTGCGTGAAATGTGTATCTGTTGAAACACCGTAGACTTCAACCCCGATCTTCTGGAATTCATCATAGTTGTCCGCCAGATCTTCAAGTTCAGTCGGGCAGACAAAAGTGAAATCAGCCGGGTAGAAAACGATGACTGACCACTTGCCCTTCAAGGTTTTATCCGTGATTTCGACAAAATCGCCATTGTGATATGCAGTTGCTTTGAACGGTTTAACAGTAGTGTTAATCAGTGACATTGCCGTTTCCTTTTATGTAATTGACTCAGAATGATAGCTTCGACAGAAGTTTAAGGCGCTGCGCTCGATTAGTCCAGCCCAATGAATACGGTCGAATATACACGGAATCTTTCTTAGACTGGCAACCTGTCAAACTTAAACGCAGGATGCAAGAAACGACTTGCACACATAATGCAGCTTGAGTGTATATTTTGTTCTCTCCTGAAGAAGAACTAAGTTATCAGTCCGTTTTTAATAGATTTTTGTGAAGAATCCTTTGGGCAGCTAATTAAATTTTCTGCCTTTTATTTTTTTATTCTTTCCAGTGCTTTTCACATCTGCCTTATTTTCCTTCCTATATTTGCCGATTGTTGCAATGGGCTTCTTTTTGCTCGGCCGTGCTCCTCGCGTGGCGGCGGCTTGGCTCGGGCTCGCTTCGGTATACTTCTACGGCTACTGGATGCCAGAATATGTTGTACTGCTGCTCGTTTCGATTATTGCTAACTACGGATTCGGGGTTATTATAGGCAGATTGCGTGACCGGGCCGGCGGCCCCGGTGAAAAATCAGCGCGCATCGCACTGATTTTTGGCCTGATCTTTAATCTTGGCCTACTATCCTGGTTCAAGTACGCAAATTTTCTGCTCGATACGCTGCGAACGGTTACTGTCCAGAACTTGCCGGTAGTCGAGGTAATCCTGCCCATCGGAATCTCGTTCTTCACCTTCACGCAGATCGCGTTTCTGGTTGATACCTTTACCAAAGGGACGCGCGAGTACCGGTTTATCCACTATCTGTTGTTCGTTACCTACTTTCCGCACTTGATCGCCGGGCCAGTTCTGCATCATGCACAGATGATGCCTCAGTTTGCTGATCCGGAGATCTATCGGCCTCAAATAGCAAAGATAGCTGCAGGACTCGGATTATTCGCATTGGGTCTGATCAAGAAAATCGTGCTGGCAGATGGTATTGCTCCTTATGCTAATGCGGTATTTGACGCTACGGCAGCCGGTTACTCGCCAACCGCGTTCGAAGCCTGGATAGGGGCAGTTGCCTATACGCTGCAACTCTATTTTGACTTCTCAGGTTACTCTGATATGGCCGTAGGTTTGTCTATGATCTTCGGAGTCCGGTTGCCCTTCAATTTTGCCTCGCCCTATCGCGCCACTAACATCTCCGAATTCTGGCGTCGCTGGCACATGACCCTGTCAGCTTTTTTGCGCGACTATCTGTATATTCCACTCGGCGGTAATCGCCACGGAAACTTGCGGCGCGTCATCAATCTTATGGTGACCATGCTGCTCGGTGGTCTTTGGCATGGTGCCAGTTGGACGTTCGTGGTCTGGGGGGGTCTGCACGGACTTTATCTGGTGGCACACCATAGTGTTGGTAACGTGTTCACACGATATCTTGCCCGCCTTCTGCCCCGTACCGCAACTGTACTGGTAGCCTGGCTGATTACGATGCTTGCCGTCATCGTGGCTTGGGTATTCTTTCGCGCTGTTGACTTTACGTCGGCCAGCACCATACTGTCAGCCATGTTCTCGATTGTGGACACCGACTCTTTCCCGAAGATTTTGTTCAATGCCGGGCTCGACACGTCTCGTGGTCTCTGGTTGATTCTGACATGGAGTCTGGTTGCAGTATTACCAATGAATTCAAACAATCTGTTTGATCGACACCTTAGGATCTGTATGCAATCTCATTCAGTCGCCTGGTTCAGTACCGGTGCAGCCGTTACCATGATAACGGCACTTATAACTATAAACGAGCTGCGTACCAGTACGAGTCCATTCATCTACTTCAACTTCTAATGTTGCGCAAAATTCTGCTCTTGATACTCGGTTCCCTGGCTTCGCTAATCGCCATAGAACTGGTCCTACGTATCCTGCCCACTCCAACCGCCACTCGAATGGGCCAATACATCGATCCGCTTATAAGTACCTATCCGCCAAATTTCGAATTCCAGAGCGCTACCGGATGGGCCTTTCTTAATCCACAACAGCAACGTTCGAACGAGTTTGGGTTCATTCCTGATCGTCCTTTTTCACTATCCTCCAACGCGGTTGCACTGATCGGAGACAGTCTGGTCGAGCAATCTATGCTCACTCCATCGGATCGTTTGGCAATGCAGCTCGAAAATAAACGTAATGGCGCTCCTGTTTTCTCACTGGGGATTCCCGGCAGCAGCCTTTTCGACTATCTCGAACGGGTCAGGTTTGCATACGATAAGCTGGACATCAGGAAGTTCTGGATCGTTGTCGAGCGCGCAGATGTCCGCCAAAGCCTCTGCGAGCACGCTGCCTATACGGATGTCTGTCTGGATATCGACGGCGAACTTCTTCGTAAAAAGAAACCCCCTCGTGATCCGTTACGAGATATTCTCGCACGCTCCGCGTTACTGCAATACTTTGTTGGTGTACTCCGTCTGTCACCCAAGGCATTGATCGAAAGCATCAGTCGGCCTGCCTTGCCAAACGTAGAAACAAGTATAGTTACAATAGCTGGTAAATCTTCCAGCACATCTCTCTCGTCGGTAGAGGACGAAGTCATCGAACGGTTTTTCCGGGAACTCTCGAGTTTCAGTTCGATAAAAGTGGGTGTTGTAATCGATCCACGGCTTGATCACCTGGATCGCGACGATGAATTCATCGATCCCGCACTTGAGTCAGTGTACAGACAGGCGATCGCAGCGGGCATTACGGTGGTTCATCCATTTCGGGATCTGAAACAATATTCAGATTTGACCGGCCTGGAAATGCGTGTTGGTCCCTACGATGGACACTGGAATGCACGGGCAAATGCGGTCATTGCTAAAGTAATCCTCAGAGATGCACCAATGTGAAATAAACAAATGTCTTGGGCAGCAATTGCTGCTCAATCCCGGTTGACTCGCGCAGAAAACAGGCTGGCGGAGGCAATCATGAGTCCGCCAGCCCAGTCTCTTCCTGTCAGGTATTCATTCGTCAGAAAATGGGCGGCAATGGCCGCGACCACCAGTTCGAACAGCATGATCACAATAGCCTGGTTGGCTGGTATATGAGTCATTCCATATTGCAGCAATATGCAAAGAAAAAACACCAGTCCGCCTATACCTGCCAGTATCAGCCATGCGTGGGTATGCAAATGAGTTATATCGGAAATACTTTCCATCAGCAATGTTGCGGCAAATCCGGTCAAGGCAGTGCCGGAGAGAACGGCCAGCAACTTTAGCTGAATGCCGTGCTGCTGGTCCTTGCGAATCAGGACATTGGTCAGTGCAAAGGCAAGTCCGCCGGATAACCCCATCCAGTCACCATAAGAGGCGAGTAGTGGTAATTTACTTCCCGGTTGCCAGAGCAGAAGCAGAGCACCTGCAAGGGATAACAGAATGATCGCGTAACCCTGCCTGCTCAGCCGCTCCTGGAGCAGGATACGTGAAAACAGGATGGTCCACAGCGGTGCCAGATAGAACAGAAGCAGTACCCGCATGACTTCTCCGTGGATGATTCCGAGTACATAGGCGATGCCGGTCCAACCCGCACTGAGACTGATCCAGAACAAAATACCGGCGGCAGGGTTAAGTATTTCGGAAATCCGGAGTTGTCTTCGAAACAGAATCAGGCCGATCAGCAGCGCAATGGAATAAGCCAGTGTGGTAGACAATTCACCACGCATACCTGCCTGTTCCAGTAAGCGGTAGGGATACCAGGCTACTCCCCAGATGGCAGCACCCAGCAGCAGGCTGGCTACCGGCAGTAATTTTTTTTGTTTGGTCAAGGTTCCCTGTGCCCTTTATAATTAACGCTTACCATTTTTACTGCCTTCCTGGAAGCGTACCTTCCGCAAGCATAGTTCTTGTGGGCAATCTTGAGAAAGTATGAATCCTTCACTGGAAAATCTTCAGTTATATCCGTTTCAGAAACTCACCAAGTTGTTTGAGGATCTCGTGCCAAGGGATTCCCTGCCGACTCCTATCGGTTTGCATATTGGTGAGCCGAGGCACAGCACCCCTGAATTTATCAGGCAGGAGCTGATCAACAGCCTCGAAGGGCTGGCACATTATCCCACAGTACTTGGAGCTGGCGAGTTGAGAGCCAGCATCGCAACCTGGCTCGCGCAGCGCTATCACTTGTCTGCCATCGATCCTGATACCGAGGTCATTCCGGTCAATGGCAGCCGGGAAGCGTTATTTTCATTTGCCCAGGCGGTTATCGATACCGATCACAAAGCTATTCAGCCAGCGGTAGTTTGCCAGAATCCCTTTTATCAAATCTATGAAGGGGCTGCATTGCTAGCGGGGGCAACGCCCTATTTTCTCAACCAGCTGCCGGAAAACAATTTTTCGGCAGATACTGCACAGTTACCCGATACGGTGTGGGAACGCACACAACTGGTGTACATTTGTTCCCCTAATAATCCTACCGGCAAAGTGTTGACTCTGGATGAATGGAAGCATCTGTTCGATTTGTCCGATCGTTATGGATTTGTGATTGCTGCAGACGAATGTTATTCAGAAATCTATTTCGATGAGGGCCATCCCCCACTGGGTGCGCTGGAAGCGGCCGAAAAATTCGGGCGTAGCGGATTTCCCCGTCTGGTCGTGTTCAGCAGTTTATCCAAGCGTTCGAATGTACCGGGAATGCGCTCCGGTTTTGTAGCGGGAGATGCGACCATTCTCAGGAAATTTCTGCTTTATCGCACCTATCATGGTAGTGCCATGAATCCGGCTGTGCAGGCAGCAAGTACCGTTGCCTGGAGTGATGAGCAGCATGTGGCTGAAAACCGCAAGCTGTACTATGAGAAATTTACTGGCGCCATGCATATACTGGGGGATACCCTGCCTGTCAGTATGCCGGATGCGGGGTTTTACTTATGGCTGAGAACACCTGTCAGTGGTATCGAGTTTTCCAGGCGTTTGTATCGTGAAGGAAATGTGACCGTGTTGCCCGGCAGCTATCTGGCACGAGAGGCGCACGGTATGGATCCTGGTGAAGATTTCGTGCGGATCGCACTGGTTGCACCCGTGGTGGAATGCATGGAAGCAATGGAGCGAATCAGGGACATTGCCAGAAAATTCTGATCTGATTATTTTTTTAGGAGTCACATGGAGCAATTACAGGCTGTCATCGAAAATGCCTTTGAAAGGCGCGCTGAAATCACCCCCCGGAATGTCGAAGCTAACCTGAAGGAATCGGTTGCCCAGGTTATCAATATGCTTGATACCGGCAAGCTGCGGGTGGCTGAAAAAATCAATGGTGAATGGGTCGTTCATCAGTGGATCAAAAAAGCCGTCCTGCTGTCTTTTCGCATGGAAGACAACAGTTTCATCAAGGGTGGATTTTCCAACTATTTCGACAAGATTCCATCCAAGTTCGCAGATTACAGCTCACGCGACTTTCGTGATGGCGGGTTCCGCGTGGTTCCACCAGCTGCTGTTCGCAAGGGTTCGTTCATCGCGAGTAATGTGGTACTGATGCCATCCTATGTGAACATCGGGGCTTATGTGGATGAAGGTACCATGGTGGATACCTGGGCAACTGTGGGCTCCTGTGCACAAATCGGCAAAAATGTTCATCTTTCCGGTGGCGTCGGTATCGGCGGGGTGCTGGAACCGGTGCAGGCAAGTCCTACGATTATTGAAGACAACTGTTTTATCGGTGCCCGTTCCGAAATTGTCGAAGGTGTCGTCGTTGGCGAGAATTCGGTGATTTCAATGGGTGTTTATATTGGTCAGAGTACCAAAATTTATAACCGCGACACCGGTGAAATTACCTATGGTCGAATTCCCCCGGGATCAGTCGTGGTTTCCGGAAATCTGCCGGCTGAAAATGGCCGCTACAGCCTGTATTGTGCGGTGATTGTGAAACAGGTCGATGCCAAAACCCGCTCTAAAACGGGTATCAATGAGTTATTGCGTGGTATCTGATCATTGACATCAGAGCAATACTATCTGTTGGCAATGATCTGTGATATAAGAACGATTGTATGAATTTTACGGAAAGTCTGGCAGGGTGTGATATCAGTTGGCTTTTTCCCTGCGTATTCGCCGTGTTGTTACAGGAAATTCATACATCTTGAGCAACTAATATAAGAGGAGAAGCTATTATGAAAACAACCCTGATAAAAGTGATTGCAGCCTCTGTTACCGCACTGTTTTTGAGCATGCAGGTGTATGCGAGCGGACATACTGCTCACGTGGATGAGGCAGTGAAGCATGCCGAGGAAGCCGTGGCACATGGTAAAGAAGGCCATACTGACCAGTTACTGGAACATGCAAAAGAAAGTCTGACACATGCCAAGGCTGCCAGTGAAGCAGGTGGTAATACGCATGTCGGTCATGGAATCAAACATCTGGAAGATGCTATCAAGCATGGTGAGGAAGGCCATGTCGGTGTTGCTACCAAACATGCGCAAGAAGCTATCGAGCACTTGCGTGCATCCGAACATAAATCGCACTAAATTATCAAACGGATGTGCCTTTGGTAAGCTTTATCAAAGGCACATTAGCCAACCAAAAGCGGAGTTATCCGCTTTTTTTGTTATGGCATACCAGGCCGGAAATAGGCAGGATTGCTGGAGTCGGATGAATCAGAAGTACTCATGAATCCAACCGGAAATTCGATATGAGGCAACTTACGTTTGCTATCCTGAGAATGATGAGTGATGGCAATTACCACTCCGGTACAACCTTGGGCCAGGCGCTGAAAGTTTCTCGTTCCAGTATATCCAACACGCTGCGGGATCTGGAAAGTTACGGTCTGACCATACATAAAATTCCTGGCCGGGGATATCGCTGGTTGAATCCGGTTCAATGGCTGGATAGCGAACAGATACACCAGCATCTTGCTGAATACGCGGATTCCATACAAATAGAGATTGTGGAAGCGGTCGAATCGACCAATTCATTACTGCTGCAGCGTGCGGTTGAGCAGGGCATTTCCGCCAACAGAATCAAGCAGGTGCTGGTCACGGAATTACAGACACAAGGACGCGGACGCCGTGGACGTTCATGGTCATCAGGCCTGGGAGACAGCCTGACTTTCTCTGTGTTGTGGCCGTCACAATGTCCGGTAAATACTCTTTCCGGGCTAAGTCTGGTAGTAGGTGTGGCCATTGTCCGCGCACTGACATCGCTCGGTATTCGTGACATTGCGCTGAAGTGGCCGAATGATGTGTTATCTGGTTCCCACGCCAAGCTGGCAGGTGTGCTGATCGAATTGCACGGAGATATGTTGAGTCTGGGAACCGTGGTTATTGGTGTTGGATTGAATCTCAGGCTTTCCGGCGTTACAAAAGCCCGGATCGATCAGAAGGTAACCGATATCACCAGTATCACCGGGCAAATGCCGGACAGGAATCAGTTACTGGCGGTTTTACTGAAAGAGCTGGCCAGGGTGCTCGATACATTTGAACGACATGGCTTTGAGCCTTTCGTAGAGGAATGGACACGTTACCATGCCTATCAGGACAAAATGGTGCAGGTCAGCTTTGCAGAGGGTTCTGTCAGGAATGGGGTGGCAATCGGTGTTGCAGCGGATGGCGCTTTGCTGATCGATACTTCGACGGGTGTGGTGCAATTGAGAAGCGGAGAAATCTCTCTGCGCGGTCTGGCAGAACACCCCAGCCCGTTCAATTGAGGTTTCCAGGTTGAATGCATCCTCTTTGCTGCTGGCGATTGATTCGGGTAATACCGCCATCAAATGGGGATTACATGACGGCCGACAGTGGCTGGCGCGTGGCAGCACATTGCAAAACGAACGCATGACACTGAAACAAAACTGGACTGCGTTGCCGGTACCTGCGTCCATTTGGGTTGCCAATGTGGCAGGATTACAGGCGGCAAATGGTTTGACGACATTGCTGGAGCCATGGCATGTACAACCGGAATGGGTCACAGCCAGTGCCCGTCAGTGTGGTGTCATCAGCCGTTACAGCAACCCGGCGCAATTGGGCTGCGACCGCTGGGTAGCGCTGATTGCTGCATGGCACCAGCTGCAACGGGCGTGTCTGGTCGTGGATGTGGGCACTGCCATGACGGTCGATGCTTTGTCTGCCTCGGGTGAATTTTTGGGCGGCATCATCGTGCCTGGCCCCGATGCGATGAGACAGGCATTGGCAGATCGTGCCGGAATATTTTCCACTCCGCTGCCCGGCGGTTTCCAGAATTTCCCGGTCAATACCGGAAACGCCCTGTATAGCGGGATGATTCAGGCACTGACCGGCGCAGTGGAGCGAATGTGTGACCAGCTTTCCGAATACACGGGAAAACAAATGGTTGTAGAAACCATCCTGACGGGTGGTGGCGCGGCGTTGCTGGCTCCTCATATACATATCCCTCACCAGATTGTCGATGATCTGGTACTGGAGGGACTGGTCATTATCGCCGGGGCGCAAGCAGAGATACCGGCAACCCGTTAAATATCAGGACAATGCATCATGACACACCCGCTTTTCAGACATGCTGAATTTTATACGACAGTCAACCGTTTGCAGGATTTGCCGCAGACGGCCGGAGTTGAAGTTGCTTTTGCCGGACGTTCCAATGCCGGAAAATCGAGCGCAATCAATACACTGGTAGGAAGAGAACGGTTTGCCTTCGTCAGTAAAACGCCTGGCCGGACACAACATATCAATTTTTTTCAGCTGGGAGAGGAACGCTTCATGGTCGATCTGCCAGGATACGGTTACGCACAGGTACCGCTGGCTATTCGACAGCATTGGGGACATCTGCTGAGTTCCTATCTGCAAACCCGGCAATCGTTGTACGGTATGATACTCATCATGGATATACGCCATCCGTTAACAAAGCTCGATCTGCAAATGCTGGACTGGTTCAGGCAGACAAAAAAACCGGTTCATATGCTGCTGACCAAGGCAGATAAACTGAGCAAGAGCAGAGCACTGGTAGCATTGAACGAAGTCAGGCAGTTTCTGACTGTCAATTACCCTCACTGTACCGTCCAGACTTTTTCCAGTTTGAAAACTATGGGTGTGGAAGAAGCTTCACAGTTATTGCAAAACTGGTTCGATGCTGGCCATGCCAGCGTACAGCAGGAGAATGGCGAAATCAGCGAGCAAAAAAAAACCCCGGCTAAAGGGGATTGAGCCGGGGAGAATCGCCTTGCTTGTAAGGCCTCGCCTCAGGGAGGGAAGGCGAGAGGTGGTAATTACCAACCACCTGTCTATAAGAATGGACTAAATGAATTTAGTTCCACGATGTATCAATTTTTTTATTTTGATAAATAAAACATGACCTTTTTCAGCCAGTTTCCACAAAAAAGAATGCGCCGTAACCGCCGGGATGATTTCTCCCGCCGTCTGGTCCGGGAAAATCATCTGCGGCCAGATGATCTGATTTATCCGGTATTCGTACTGGATGGCAGTAATCGCGAAGAGAAAGTGGCGTCGATGCCCGGGGTTGTCCGGCAAAGTATTGATCTGCTCCTGTTCCAGGCCGAAAAATGTTTGCGTCTGGGAATCCCCGCCCTGGCAATTTTCCCGGTGATCGATGCTTCCCTGAAAAATCTGACTGCCGATGAAGCCTATAACCCCGATGGCCTGGTACCGCGCACGGTGAAGGAATTGAAGAAACGTTTTCCCGAACTGGGGGTGATCACCGATGTGGCACTCGATCCCTATACCAGCCACGGTCAGGATGGATTGATCGATGAGAATGGTTATGTGCTGAATGATGAAACCGTCAGTGTACTGGAACGGCAGGCATTGTCACATGCCCTGGCGGGTGCGGATGTCGTGGCGCCTTCCGATATGATGGACGGCCGGATAGCTGCCATTCGTGCCGTACTGGATCGTGACCAATTTATCCATACCCGGATACTGGCCTACTCAGCCAAATATGCTTCCAGTTTTTATGGCCCGTTCCGGGATGCAGTCGGCTCGTCTGCTACGCTGGGGACTGGTAATAAATACACCTACCAGATGGACCCGGCCAATTCGGATGAAGCCCTCTGGGAAGCGGGGCTGGATATTCAGGAAGGTGCGGATATGATCATGGTCAAACCCGGCATGCCTTACCTCGATATCGTGCGCAGGGTTAAGGATGAGCTGGGCGTTCCTACCTTCGTCTACCAGGTGAGTGGCGAATATGCCATGCTGAAAGCGGCTGCCATGAACGGGTGGCTGGATGAAAAAGCCTGTGTTACCGAGGCATTGCTGGCGTGTAAACGTGCCGGTGCAGATGCCATTCTGACGTATTTCGCAGTGGAAGTGGCCGGCTGGCTGCAGGAACGCGCCTGAAACCGGACTGCTTGCATCACATGATGAATCATACTATCAGGATCGCCCGGTAATCATTTACATTGGTATAGGTCGGGCCGGTGACAACCAGATCGCCCTGCTTCTCAAAAAAAGTATAGGCATCGTTGTCATCGAGTAAAGCCGTTGGATCGATGCCGGCTTGCCGTGCCCGGCTCAGCGTATCCGGTGTCATCACTGCACCCGCATTGGTTTCACTGCCGTCTATACCATCCGTATCGCAGGCCAGTGCGTATACCTCTTCCAGCCCGCCGAGTGCAATGGCGAGTGATAACAGAAATTCGGCATTGCGTCCGCCCTTACCGGCACCTTTTACCGTAACGGTTGTTTCTCCGCCGGAAATCAGTGCGACAGGCGGCCGGTACGGATTGTTGTAATGACGTATTTCGCGTGCAATGACGGCATGCATTTTGGCGACTTCCCGTGCTTCACCAGTGACGGTATCACCCAGAATGAGCGGGGTGATCCCCTGCGCCTGGAAAAATTGTGCCGCAGCGGCGAGTGATTGCCGGGCGGTTGCAATGATCCGGTTTTTCACATTTCTGAACACCGGGTCGCCCGGCTTGGGTGTTTCCCCTTCTCCTCCATTGCTGCTTTTGCGGCCGTTTTCCCGTAACACTTCGATAACCTGCGGAGAAACGGTGATCGCATAGCGCTCGATCAGCGTCAGTACATCCTGCCAGGTAGAAGGATCCGGCGCGCAGGGTCCGGAGGCGATAGAGCTCGGGTCATTGTCCGTGACATCCGAAATGATCAGGCAGCGCACCGGTGCCCGGCTGGCTGCCGCCAATTTTCCTCCCAGCACTGTGGACAAATGCTTGCGCACGATGTTGATTTCCTGGATCGAAGCGCCACACAGCAAGAGTTGATGAGTGATGGATTTCAGTTCCTCCAGTATTACCCCGGGAACGGGCGCGGACAACAGGCTCGATCCGCCGCCACTGAACAGCCCCAGCAACAGATCATCCGGTTTGAGCATGCGTACCGATTCCAGAATGGCGCGGGAAGCCATTTCACTCCGGGTATCAGGGATGGGATGGCTGGCTTCGATCACCATGATGCTGTTGGTCGCCAGTCCATGGCGATAAGGTGTGACCACGATACCCTCCAGATGATTGCCCGGCGGCCAGTGTGTTTCTACGGCACGAGCCATGGCTGCCGCTGCTTTGCCTGCACCGATGACCAGCGTGTTCCCCGAAGGTGGTTCAGGCAGATGAGCGGGGACGATCTTTTGCGGATCAGCTGCATCGATGGCAGCACGAAAACTGTCGAGCAGCAGTTCACGCGGATTCATACAATTTACCCCGTCAGTGTGGTGGAAAGTAATGGCTGGAGAAAGTATCCGGTGAAACTGCCGGGGATCGACGCTACCGTTTCCGGCGTCCCTTCGGCAATGATTCTGCCCCCCCCTGCTCCTCCTTCCGGACCCAGATCGATGATCCAGTCGGCGGTTTTGATCACATCCAGATTATGTTCGATGATGACCACGGTATTACCGTTATCGCGCAGGCGATGCAGGACTTTGAGCAACAGGTCGATATCCTGGAAATGCAGGCCGGTAGTGGGTTCATCGAGAATATAGAGCGTGCGGCCGGTATCGCGCTTGGATAACTCCAGAGACAGTTTGACGCGCTGAGCCTCGCCACCGGATAGTGTCGTGGCAGACTGCCCCAGCGTGATATATCCCAGCCCCACATCCAGCAAGGTTTGCAGTTTGCGTGCGATGGTCGGCACAGCTTCAAAAAATGCATGGGCATTTTCGACGGTCATCTGCAGAATTTCGTGAATGTTTTTGCCCTTGTACTGGATTTCCAGCGTCTCCCGGTTGTAACGCTGCCCGTGGCAAACATCGCAGGCAACATAAATATCCGGCAGAAAATGCATTTCCACCTTGATGACACCATCTCCCTGACAGGCTTCGCAGCGCCCTCCCTTGACGTTGAACGAAAATCTGCCGGGTGAATAGCCGCGCTCCCTGGCTTGTGGCACGCCGGCAAACAATTCACGTACGGGTGTGAACAGGCCGGTGTAAGTCGCGGGATTGGAACGCGGGGTGCGCCCGATCGGGCTTTGGTTGATGTCGATGACCTTGTCGAAAAACCCCAGCCCGTCGATTTCCTGGTAAGCAGCCGGATCAGTATGGCTGCCATACAAATGGCGTGCCACGACACGATACAGCGTATCGTTGATCAAGGTGGATTTTCCTGAACCTGAAACACCAGTTACGCAAATCAGTAAGCCGACCGGTAAATTGAGCTGTACCTGCTTGAGATTGTTGCCGGTTGCCCCACGGATCGTCAGCATCCTTTCCGGATTGGGCGGGGTGCGAGTGGATGGAATGGCAATGGAGCGTTTGCCGGAAAGGTATTGTCCGGTCAGCGATGCAGAATTTGCCTGAATGGCCGTTGGTGTACCTTCTGCCACCACACAGCCGCCATGCTCACCCGCTCCAATACCCATGTCGACTACATGATCCGCCAGCAGGATGGCATCCTGGTCGTGCTCCACTACGATGACGCTGTTACCAAGATCACGCAGATGCCTGAGGGTATCCAGCAAGCGTTCATTATCGCGCTGATGTAATCCGATCGAAGGTTCATCCAGCACATACATGACACCGGTCAGCCCGGAGCCAATTTGGCTGGCGAGGCGGATACGCTGCGCTTCACCACCGGAAAGCGTATCGGCGGAACGGTCGAGCGAAAGGTAGTCGAGCCCGACATTATTGAGAAACTGCAAGCGGCTGGAAATCTCCCGGATGATACGTTCTGCAATGGATTGTTTGTGGCCTGTCAGTTCCATGCCATCGAAAAACTGTTTTGCCTGCCGCAGCGGCCAGGCACTGATGGCAAAAATCGTTTCGCCATTGACCGTAACGTGCCGGGCTTCACGGCACAAGCGTGTCCCTCCGCATTCGGGACATTCACGCGCATTGATGAATTTGGCCAGTTCCTCACGTACGGTTTGTGATTCGGTTTCCCGATAACGGCGTTCCAGGCCGGGAATGATACCCTCGAAAGGGTGAACCTGCTGATGAGCACGGCCTTGTTCGTTGAGATAGGTAAATGTGATTTTTTCCTTGCCGGAGCCGTACAGAATGATCTGCTGTACATCCTTGCTCAACTGCTCGAACGGAATTTCCAGATCGAAGTGATAGTGATTTGCCACCGCCTGCAACATCTGGAAGTAGAACTGATTGCGCTTATCCCAGCTCCGAATGGCGCCTGCAGCGAGCGACAGGTACGGAAAGGCCACCACCCGCGCCGGATCGAAAAAGGTGATCTGACCTAAACCATCACACTTGGGGCAGGCGCCCGCGGGATTATTGAAGGAAAACAGACGTGGTTCGAGTTCGGACAAGGCATAACTGCACACTGGACAACTGAATCTGGCTGAAAACAGATATTCCTTGCCACTGTCCATTTCCACCGCCAGTGCCCTGCCCTCGGCATGGCGCAATGCGGTTTCAAATGATTCCGCCAGTCGCTGTTTGATTTCCGGGGAAATTTTGAGGCGATCGACGACTACTTCGATCGTATGTTTTTTGGTTTTCTGTAATTTTGGCAGTGCATCGATATCGTACACTTCCCCGTCCAGCCGGACGCGCACGAATCCCTGTGCACGCAACTCATCGAACAATTCCGCCTGTTCACCCTTGCGTCCGGTTACTACCGGCGCAAGTATCATCAGGCGGGTGTCTGCCGGTAATTGCAAAACCTGATCAACCATTTGTGAAACACTCTGCGCTGCCAGCCCGATACCATGCTCCGGGCAATGCGGTTCCCCCACGCGGGCGAACAGCAGACGCAGATAATCGTGTATTTCAGTGACAGTGCCCACGGTGGAACGCGGATTGTGCGAAGTGGCTTTCTGTTCGATGGCGATGGCTGGCGACAGCCCTTCGATCAGATCGACATCCGGTTTTTCCATCAACTGCAGAAACTGTCTGGCATAGGCGGAAAGTGATTCGACGTAGCGCCGCTGGCCCTCTGCATAGAGCGTATCGAAAGCCAGCGAAGATTTTCCGGAGCCGGACAACCCGGTAATCACGATCAGCTGGTTGCGCGGCAGATCGAGGTCGATATTTTTGAGATTATGTGTCCGTGCACCACGGATTCTGATGAGTTCCATTAGCTATCTAAGAATGAGTCAACCTGATAATATACCCAACTTCCCGGTTTTATCACAATTACGCTTCATGTCTGTTTCACCAGCGCCTAATACAGCAACCAAACTCCCCGAAAAAATGTCCCGAGTGGAAATACGAGCTTCCGCCAGTCTGGCGGGCGTATATGCACTTCGCATGTTCGGTCTGTTCATCATTCTGCCGGTCTTTACTTTTTTTGCTAAAGAACTGCCGGGGGGAGACAATTACACACTGATCGGCATCGCGCTGGGCGCTTACGGGCTGACGCAGGCGATCCTGCAGATTCCGTTCGGCTGGCTGTCTGACCGCATCGGGCGTAAACCGGTCATTTATCTCGGATTGGTACTGTTTGCACTGGGCAGTTTTGTCGCAGCGGGCGCAACCGACATTTACTGGGTGATTCTGGGGCGCATCATCCAGGGTGCAGGTGCCATTTCGGCTGCTGTCATGGCACTGGCAGCCGATCTGACGCGAGAAGAACATCGTACCAAGGCGATGGCAATGATCGGTATGAGCATCGGTATGGTTTTCGCGTTGTCGCTGGTCATCGCTCCTCTGCTGGATCAATGGGTCGGTGTGCCCGGTATCTTTGTGATCACCGGATGTCTGGCCATACTCGCGATAGGGGTGGTGCACAAAGTTGTGCCGGATCCGGTCGTCAGCCGTTTTCACTCGGATACCGAGGTGACTGCCGCCCGCTTCAGCAGCGTCATTCGCGATGTACAACTACTGCGATTGAACTATGGTATTTTTGCCCTACATGCGGTGCTGATGGCACTTTGGCTCAGCATACCGCTGTCACTGCGGGAAACAGGTCTGGCTGCTGCTGATCACTGGAAGGTCTATTTTCCGGTAATGGTCGGTTCCATACTGCTGATTGTGCCTGCCATTATCTATGCCGAGAAAAAAGCCCAGCTGAAACGGGTTTTCATTGCAGCCATTGCATTGCTGCTGCTGGCACAAATTTTACTGGCAATCTTTAACGCATCATTCTGGGGGCTGGTGTTTGCGTTACTGCTGTTCTTCGCAGCGTTCAATCTGCTCGAAGCCAGTCTGCCTTCACTGATTTCGAAGATTGCACCGGTCGGCGCCAAAGGAACGGCTATCGGCATTTACAGCAGCACACAATTTCTGGGTGCTTTCGTCGGCGCCGGCCTGGGTGGATATCTGTTTCAGCATTTCGGCTTTTATGCCCTGGCGGCAATGTGCAGCGGATTGCTGATTCTCTGGCTGGTGCTGGCTGTCACCATGCAGGCACCGGCCGCGGTTCGTTCCAGAATGTATCAGGTCAGAAAAATGGATTCCGATGAAGCCAATGGCCTGTCACGCGAACTGGCAGCATTACCCGGCGTTTATGAGGCCCTCGTGCTGGCCAACGAGCAGGTGGCTTACCTGAAGGTTGACCTCAAGGGGTTTGATGAAGAAAAAGTGGTTCAGTTACTAGAAGGAAATATATAGATGGCATCACTGAACAAAGTCATGTTGATTGGCAATCTTGGCCGTGATCCTGAAATTCGTTACATGCCCAGCGGCGACGCCATGGCGAACCTGAATATCGCTACCACCGATACCTGGAAAGACAAAGGTGGCGAAAAGCAGGAACGTACCGAGTGGCATCGGGTCGTCATGTTTGGCAAACAGGCCGAAATTGCCGGGGAATACCTGAAAAAAGGCTCGCAGATTTATATCGAAGGCCGCCTGCAAACACGCAAATGGACCGATAAATCCAACGTGGAGCGCTATACCACCGAAATCGTTGCCGATCGCATGCAAATGCTGGGAGGCCGTTCAGGGGGCGGCAACTATGATCCCCCGGCTGACCGGGATCATGATTACCAAAGTCAAAGTACCTCACCTGCCAAGTCGAATACAGGTTTTGACGATATGGAAGACGATATTCCGTTCTGAAACCAGACGGGATACGCAGCAGTTTTCTGACATCGATGTGGTCTGGACTTTCATACCAGATCCGAATACGTAATGGCTAATCCGGCCACGATAATTGCGGCTGGTATTGGATTTATCCGGCTGCAAAGCCGGTAGCCGTAAGATACAAACATTCGGCACAAATATTCTTTTCCCGTCATTTCTGATGGACGAATCTCATCATCCCGCGCACGCGCCGGCATTGCCGAGCGAGCCTTTTGCCTTTCTGCTGCATTTCTTCCGGCATTATTACGGCTGGTGTGTGCTGGTCGTGGTGTTGGAAATCGGTTCATCTGCCAGCAGCATTCTGACGCCGTATGCCATTGGCCAGATCGTGGGTGGTGTTACTGATTCCCTGACGGTACGAGAACAGATTTTTTCGGCAGTCGCTTTCCCGCTCGGGCTTTATCTGCTGCTCAACCTCGGTGAAGTGATATTCAGCCGCGCCGGTGCCTCCTGCCGCATTGTCATTGCACCGCGATTACGGGCGCAGGTGACGAGCGAGCTGTACGCTTACCTGCAGCACCATTCGCATCGTTTCCTCAGCAACAACTTCGCCGGTGCGCTAGCCAGCCGTATCTCGGAAACCTCGACCAGCGTCAACATGACATTATGGACGCTGGTATTTGATTTTCTACCCATTGTCGTCACACTGACCGTCTCGATCATCCTGCTGTGGTACGCCAGCATTCCCCTGTCGCTGTTTACGCTGGTATGGGCATTACTCTACCTGAGTATTTCCTACTGGCTGGCACGGCGCTGCCGGCCGCTGGCGCATAAATCGGCCGAGGCGCGCAGCATTACAGTCGGCAAGGTAGTGGATGCCGTTACCAACCTTGCCAGCGTGCGGTTGTTCGCCATGCTGGGTTTCGAACGCGGCTACCTGGAAAGTTTCCTGAACAACGAGATTGCCGCTTCACGGCGCTGGCTCTGGTCGAATGAGAAAATACTCTGGTTCCAGTTCCTGCTGGCGTTGACACTCAAGGTAGGCACACTGCTGTTTGCCTTGTGGTTGTGGCAGCAGAACCAGATCTCCGTGGCCGATTTCGTGATGAGCGTCAGCCTCTCGCTGCTGATCATCGGAGAAGTGCGCAATATCAGCCGCCGTTTCATCGATCTGTTCGAATACATTGGCAATATTGCCAACGGGGTGGGCATCATCGTGCGTGAACATGAAATCGTCGATCGCCCCGGCGCGCAACCATTGCACATTACCCGTGGTTGTATCGAATTGCGCGGTGTCACCTTCGGTTATTCTCCCGACAATCCGGTATTCGAAAATCTCAATTTGCGTATCGAGGGCGGGCAGCGCGTAGGGCTGGTGGGCTATTCTGGTTCAGGCAAATCGACACTGCTCAACCTGATTCTACGGCTGTACGACCCTCAGCAGGGCAGTATTCTGATCGATGGTCAGGATATCCGGGACGTCACCCAGCAGTCTCTACATGAACAGATCAGCCTGATCCCGCAGGACCCTGGACTGTTTCATCGCACCCTGCTGGAAAATATTCGCTATGGCCGTCCCGGTGCTACCCGGGAGGAGATCGAACTGGCTGCACGCGGTGCCGATGCACATGAATTTATCGAACGCATGCCCAATCAGTACGAATCACTGGTGGGCGAACGTGGCGTGAAACTCTCCGGCGGCCAGCGGCAGCGTATTTCCATTGCCCGCGTCATCGCTAAAAATGCGCCCATCCTGATCATGGACGAAGCCACTTCCAGCCTGGATTCGATTACCGAGCAGGCCATCCAGAACAGCCTGGCTGCGCTGATGAAGAACAAAACCGTGATCGTGGTTGCCCACCGTCTTTCTACCATCGCACATCTGGATCGCATTCTGGTATTCAACCGCGGGCGCATCATCGAGGATGGCAGCCATGCCCAGCTGCTGGCTGCCAATGGTGCCTATACCCAACTCTGGAGTAGGCAGGCAGACGGATTCCTAGTTGAAGAAACGGAACAGGACGACTGACGAAAGTGATTACAGCATCACTGAAAGGTTATTTTTTGAGCAGCTTTTAGCTGTCCTGTCAGACAGGTATCGAATTATCCGCAAGAAATAATTTGAACCCGGCCTCATCAAGAGAATCTGCAGCGAGCGCAATTACTGCCTGCGCAGAGTCTTCCTCAGTGGCAGTAAATCTGTAACCATTAAGCTCAAGAAACAATACTCCGACGACAAAACCCGTTCGCTTGTTTCCATCCACAAAAGGATGATTTTGCAAAATCCCGGCGGTATATGCAGCAGCCAGAGGGAGAACGTCTGCTTGCTGATCATAGGCCAGAAGATTGAGAGGTCTGGCAAGAGCTGATTTCAGAAGTTCTTTGTCGCGAACCCCTGATGCACCGCCATGTAGAGAAATCAGGCGTTCATGAATAGCAAGCGCGACCTGCTCATCTACCCAGATCGGCTCGATCATTTAGCCAGTATACGAAGCGTATTGCGGTAACGGTCACAAATGTCCTCAACCTTGACCATTTTTTCTTTGAAAGCAGGATCGTATGGGGTAATTAAATATCCGCCATTGGATGCTTCGGTCAAAAACAGCCGCTGCCCATCTCCGGTACGCAAATGGTTAATGACCTCTTTTGGCAGTACGACTCCCAGGGAATTACCTAATTTTCTGACTTTCAGCTCAACCATGTTATTTCCTTTGAGTTATAACTAATGTAATAACGCATCATAGCAAAAAATCCTCTCTCAATATGTCCGACGAGGTAGCAGGATCGTTCTCTGCAACGAAGAGCCATGCAGCCAGACAGCATGCAAGGTGTGCAATCAGGTACGTAGATCTCACTATCCATCGGGGTTTCCAAAGATTGATTACCGTTGCCATTCAGATTGTTACTTTTTACTTTCGGGAAGGTTTTGATATATCTTGATGATATATAGCAAAACGTGAGGGAATGATGGAAACAGCTAAAATTTTCTGGACAGGATGACAATAAATTTATCTCCACTCATGTCATAACCACTACCGTTCTCGCAAGATCATAGCTCGTGAGGCTACTAAACAAATAACCCATGAAATGCGGGCTTTTTTTAGAGTTTGAATGGTAGTGCTTACGCCTTATTCTCTCTCGTACCCAGTCAGGCAGTTTTTAAGCTGATCGAATTTCTTATCTCTATGACAGAACGTCTCGACCCGCAAATTACCGGAAACGCCGGCCTGTATTACTGTTGCTACCACCTGACGCTTCTCGGATGAAACGTCATGCCAACTGCACGTAATGCTCGTGGCGTGGACATCATCGCCTACAGCCGAGATGCCTCTCGGTTCCTGGGGGTTCAAGTAAAGGCATTGAGCAAGCGTAATCCTGTACCGCTGGGTGGCAACCTCGATAAGTGCATGGGGGACTTCTGGGTGATCGTCAATAAGGTCACCTCGCAAGCTCCATCGGCGTTCGTCATGTTTCCCTCAGAGGTAAGGGATTTGGCGCATCGCGGAGAGAAGGATGGCCGCATCTCCTACTGGCTTCAGCCAACAAGCTATGATCGACCGGAGTACCGCGAAGCATGGGCCCGTATAGGTCGCGGTTAGGGTCCTAAAATTCATTCAAGCCGATATCGCTTCGTGGCTCGGCTTGATTCAGGCGTTAAAGCAATGCTGAGGAATAAGAATGACATATGAAAAAATAGCAAAAGAGGTGGAATCTCTAAGTTATAGAGACAAATTCCGATTGGCGCAGCTTCTTATTCAGTTAGCGAGAAAGGAAGAGGAGGAGCAATATCCTGCTGAGCGCAAAGCTGTAGCAGCGAAGGATTCGAAAACCATTCAATATGTTATTGAGCGGCTGCTAAAATCAAAGCCATCCAAACAAGCATCACTTTCCAACTTTATCAGTGCAATGTTCCAATTTCAGGGTGGTATTTCTGAAGAAGATAAGAATCATATTATCGCTGTTTTCCAAAAACAGAAGGTGGTGGTGATTTCAGACAATGGGAAAGTCAGTTATTCATAAATAAAATAGTCAACACTATGCATTCGTCCTCGATATTCAACGAATCTGATGACTTGGCTGAAGAATTGATGGCACTGATTGACATGCCACTCTTTGACGACTCACCGCGTATCCGAACCAGCGATGTCGCGTGCTCACTCTCTCTGGAGCATTGGGCATCGACAAGGGGGCTGCTTCATTCTGGTTTACTGCCATCAGCCATCGTTGTTCACCGCGCGCAGTTTGAAGCGCTCGCTCGTTCAATCTGGCTGCTATACGCTGCATCTGACGATCATCTTTCGAAACTAACCACTACACTTTCGCTAGAGTCCGAGCAGGCGGCAAAGAACATGCCTCAAACTGCAGAAATGATGCAAGTTCTGTCTATAAAGGCACCGTCACAAGCTTACGACGCACTATCTCGCTTCAAAGAGAATTCATGGAAAGCATTGAATTCCTACGCCCATGCAGGCATTCACCCCATTCGTCGGCACGGTGATGGATACCCTGTCCAATTGATCCATGATGTTCTTCGCAATGCAAACGGCCTGGCAGTCGTCAGCTGCATGCAAGCCGCAGTGAATCGCCCCGGGTTTTGAGGAGGCTCCAACTTTTGAGAGAATGGAGTCATGAATAAACAAAACAAGCAAAACAAGTTTTCCCCTGAAGTTCGTGAACGATCTGTTCGTCTGGTACAGGAACATCG
>WBZY01000546.1_pt1 | contig 27309 bp, 26 predicted proteins | sample 5204191 | NCBI WGS metagenome assembly WBZY01 (sample SAMN12344363, study PRJNA552823) | activated sludge metagenome | biome: Activated sludge suspended growth; feature: Anammox Sidestream; material: Wastewater; isolation source: activated sludge from anammox sidestream of wastewater treatment...
TTACGCCGTACACGCGAATTGTCGATCACATCGATCACATGAAAAAAGTTATGGGTTCGGTGGACAACATCGGCATCGGCTCCGATTTTGACGGCGTTCCGTTCCTGCCCGCCGGGATGAACGGGATGGAAGACCTCGCACTGATCACATACGAGATGCTCCGCCGCGGTTACACCGAACAGGAGATACGCAAGGTTCTGGGTGAAAATTTCCTAAGGGCGTTCGCTCAGGCCGAACGCGTTGCCGGCAATCGCCAGATCAGCGGACAGGGAAGCCAGATGAAGCTTGCACCGCCCAATATCGGCAAGCAGTAGTGCGAGAAGAACTGTCTTGTTGCGGCAGGACGGGTATTAGAAAGATATGATCGAATCATCAAACGAAAGCGACAGCGAGAGGCTGAAGCGGCTAATGGACCAAATGTCACCGAGGGAACGTCAGAGATTTCTCGTGGGGTGGATGGCAACGAAGGCGTTCGGGGAGGCGGGGGCAGACCTAGCGGAGGACCTGATGGACCAGTTGAGTCCGGAGCAGGAGATAGACGTGGAAGACCTTCTGGAGCAGATAGCGAACCAACTGGAACCGACACTGCAGCAGTAGCAGATGGAAAACCCACACACCACCAGACAGGCCTGAATATCTAAAAAGAACGTCAGAGAACAAACGCGAACAAGAGAGATTCTCTTGTTCGCGTTTGTTCGGCCGCAGATAGAAGAAGCGATCATCGCTGGTACCTTGCGACGTGATCTGGGATCTCAGTATCTTGTTCAAGGCGGTCATCTGGGATCGGAGCGCCGGGAGTCACGGAGAGTGGAAGCGTTCCCGCCCATACACCTATAGCGTAATCCTCTTCATCGTCAACGGGCCCGCCGGTGCGGACCTTCGCCGACGCTTCGCTGATCGGCAACTTCAAAACTGACGTGGCTTTGAGCTCGAGTTCATTCGGCCACCGGACATCCGCCCATCGGCCGGGAATGATGTGCTCGGTAAACGCTTCAAGTGCCAGGTTCTTCTCGGCCGGGTCCTCGACCAAGGCCGCTCGGCCGAGGATCACGACGGACCGATAATTGATCGAATGGTGAAACGCCGAGCGGGCAAGAACGAGGCCATCAACCAGCGTGATCGTGACGCAGACATCTACACCATCAGCAAGCGTCCTCAGCATACGGCTGGCGGCAGAACCATGAATGTACAGATTGTCGTCGATCCGACCGTAAGCGGTTGGAATAACGTAAGGCTGGCCATCCGCAACAAACCCGACGTGACAGATAAATGCCTCGTCCATGATAGCGTTGATCACCTCGCGGTCGTAGCTTCCGCGTTTGGGCAGCCGTTTTACGCGTGTGCGTTCGGTTTGTTCTACTTTTGCCATATGCATCGTCGCGGCCGACAGCAGGAACGATCATCGTCCCGGATTCGGGCACGAAAAAGGCCTCAGCAATTGAATTATCAACCGCTGAAGCCGATCTCACGTGCGAAATGGATCACGCGGCCTTTGGTGCCAACTCGGCCGCTCCTTCCGCGTAAACGCTGATGAATTTTCCCTTGCGGCCCTTATCCTCGAATTTGACGAACCCTTCGATCAAAGCAAAGAGCGTATCGTCTTTGCCTCGGCCGACATTGTTGCCCGGCTTCCACTTGGTTCCGCGCTGGCGTGCAAGGATGTTGCCGCCGAGCACGTGCTGGCCGCCGAATTTCTTAAGCCCAAGCCGCTGTGCATTCGAATCGCGGCCGTTCCTGGATGAACCTACACCTTTCTTATGTGCCATATCTGCATTTTCGATCTTCGTTCGATCGGCCCAAAAGGACGATCAAGTAGAACGAGATCACAAGTCTCCTAGATCTTATCTACCTTGATCTCGGTATATCCCTGACGGTGGCCCTGTTTCCGCTTATACTGTTTGCGCCGCTTCTTTTTGAAGACGATAACCTTATCGCCCTTGCCGTGGCCGACGATCGTGGCCGACAGCGTCTTTCCGCCGCCGATCGCAGCATCCTTGCCGCCGCCAACGACCAGAGCCTCAACATCGACCGTTGAGCCAGCGGCACCTTCGATCGAAGGCACGCGTACCGTTTGTCCCGCTTCTACCGGAAACTGTTTCCCGCCGGTTCTAATTATTGCGTAACTCATCGTTATCCTCGCTTTCCGCACGACGGACCCAAGCCCGAAAGCCGAAAAACCTAAATTCTACATAAGAAATCCACGAACGTCAATGGCGGAACGATCTTGGCGATGATGCTTCAGATCCGAGAGAAACCGTGATAAAACTTGACGGGCTGGAGGCTCCCCGCACCGGATATCGCCGCCAAGCACGTCAGGCCGATAAAGTGTGCTAGAATATAGTTATACAACAACATAGGAGGTACGCAATGGAACTCGAACCGACTCAACCGAGAATTCTCGATCGGAGGACGCAATACGAGGGCGCGAACTGGTTTTTCTGGCTAGCTATCCTGTCGGCCCTCAATTCGCTTATTGTTTTTTTTGCTGAGATCCGAAATACACCGTTTGCGTTCGGTGTTACACAGTGGATCGATGGGACACGCGGCCCGCTTACGGCTGAGGGGTTTTCTCCTCCACTTCACGTGACCGGCCTGATCATCGACCTGCTCATCGCCGCCGCATTCGCAGCGTTCGGCTATTTTGGCCGGCACAGCCGCGATGTGGTTTTCCTGATCGGGATATTCCTTTATGTGGTGGATGCGCTCTTATGCCTTGGCCTTCGAGACTTTTGGGGATTTTGCTTCCACCTGGTAGGCCTGTTCTTTTTGTTCCGTGGCCTGCTTGCCAGTAGGCACGTACGGGAGAACGCAACCAGCTTTTAGACCCGTGCGGGGTCGCGCACGACCGCAATGAATGGAAGGTTCCGGTAGCGGCCGGCGGCGTCCAGTCCATACCCAACGACGAACTTGTTCGGCACGGTGAAGCCGATGTAGTCGATCTTCAAGTCCTTCATGATGCGAGGTTCGGGTTTGTCGAGGAAACTTGCGAGCCTGATAGAAGCTGCGCCGCGTGATTCGAGGATCTCGAGCAGCCGCGTTAAGGTGAGCCCCGTATCGACGATGTCTTCCACCACAATAACGTGCTTGTCACGAATGGAGTTGCTGAGATCTTTGAGTATCTCTACGTCGCCGGTCGACCGCGTCCCGTCCTTGTAGCTCGAAACCGACATAAAATCGATCGTCAGGGTCAGATCGATCTGGCGCATCAGGTCGGCCATGAACAGGCATGAACCTTTCAAGACGCCGACCAGGGTCAGGTCTTTGCCGGCATAGTCTTCTGTTATCTGACGGCCGAGCATTGCTATTCGGTCGCGTATCTGCTCTTCCGAGAAAAGCACTTCGAGATTCGGGTTGGTAAACTCGGTTGCGGATGACATTTGAGGTTCAGCGGCCATAATTTCACGGGCTTGATTGTTCGGAATTTTACAAATACTATTCAATCAATAGCCGGAATTCAAGTTTGAGAGAGATCAACCGCTAAAGGCTTTCAGATGTCGCTTCAGGACCCGGAAACGCGTGAAAAGGTAAGGGAGTTGGTTCGCCAGGTCCTTAGATCAGTGCCGGTCGAAACGGAACCGCCGCCGCCGCCCGAATTTCCGGTCCGCGTTCAGGTAAACTCGATCCGTGAGCGGGCGGTGAGGGAATTTGACCGCGATGAATCTGCCAAAATGCTGATCACCGAAGACGATCTTCGCGGCCTCGACGAAGGTGCGCGCGTACGGATCGCTCAGAACGCGAGATTTACGCCTCTGGCTCAGGACATCGTCGCCGAGCGTCGGATCGAGCTGGTACGAAAACCGCCTCGTGACAACGAAATAAGGGCGAGGTCGGTCGCTATCGGAGCAGATCACGGCGGCTTTCAGATAAAGGAATCGCTGAAAGGATTTCTTTCAGGGCTTGGCCTGGCAGTCAGCGACCTCGGCACGAACTCTCCTGATCCGGTCGATTACCCGGATTATGCACACGCGGTCGCACGGGCCGTTGGCGACAATCGGGCCGATATCGGGATCATAATTGACGGAGCGGGGATCGGGAGCGCAATGACCGCGAACAAAGTGCCCAATGTCCGCGCCGCGGCGTGTTACTCGGTAGCCCTGGCGAAGAATTCACGTGAGCACAACGGGGCCAATGTACTAACGTTAGGCGCCGGGCAAAACTCGCAGGCCGAGATCGAACAGATCGTGAGCGCGTTCCTTAGCGCGGAGATCAGCGAAGAACGGCACAAAAAACGCGTTGGCAAGATAGGCGAAGTAGAGCGAAAATACACCAAATAACGCGGACGATAACCTGACAAATGGATCGGAACGGAAATCGCGAACAACTGATCGAGCAGATCACCGACCTGGTGCTGGCCAAGCTCTCCGGCGACGAGGCCGTAGGGAGTTTTTGCTCGGCCGATGTCCAGCGGATCGTGGATGCAGGTGCTGAGCGGATCGGGATCGTGCTTGGCCAATCTGCTACTGCACACGATTGGGCGAGTTTGATCGACCACACGCTGCTAAAACCTGAGGCGAGCGAGGCCGATATCCGAAAGCTGTGTGATGAGGCGGTTCGATTTGGCTTTGCGTCCGTCTGCGTCAATCCGGCATGGGTAAAACAGGCCGCTCAATTTCTGCAGGGAAGCGGAGTTCCGGTCTGTACGGTGATCGGTTTTCCGCTAGGTGCGACGCTTCCCGACGTAAAGGCCTTTGAGGCCCGGCGGGCGATCTTTAACGGGGCCCGCGAGGTCGATATGGTCATCAATATCGGCGCACTAAAGTCGGGCGATGTCTGCGCCGTGGAGGACGATATTCGAGCCGTGGCGTCGGCTGCCCATGAGAACGGAGTTCTTTGCAAGGTAATAATTGAAACAGCCCTTTTGACCGATCAGGAAAAGGTGACGGCGTGCCTCGCCGCAAAGAATGCCGGTGCTGATTTTGTAAAGACCTCGACAGGTTTTTCAAAAGGCGGCGCAACGGTCGAAGATGTCGCTTTGATGCGGCGGACGGTCGGGCACGCACTCGGCGTAAAAGCCTCGGGCGGCGTTAAGGGCATCGATGACGCGCGTGCCATGTTTGAAGCGGGCGCGACCCGAATCGGTGCGAGCGTCGGCGTAAAGATCGCTCAAGAGGCAAGCGGTATCAAGACCGAGTCTGCTGTCGGCAATTATTGAATGAACCTCAAAGCACGAAACGGGCGTGATGCGGCACAATGCGCGTCACGCCCTTTCGAGTTTGGCTGGCCCGAGACGGACCATTACCTGTCCCTATTCTTCATCGGCTTTTAGGTTGAAGTTATAGGTGATCGTTCCGGTCCCTTTTATCGGAGTGCCCTGGAAGGTCGCAGGCCGGAACTTCGATCGTCTTACAGCATCTTCCGCTGCTCGCCTTAGAAGTTGATTTCCCGAGATCACTTCCACATCAACCGGATTTCCTTCGGGATCGAGTTTCACCTGGACCACGACCTTGCCTTCAATGCGGGATTTTCGTGCGATCACAGGATACACCGGTGTGACAAGCTTCACGATGTTTTCGGCCGCGAGATTTCCAAGGTCAACCGATTCGGGCCTGGGCACCGGCGGCGGACTCATCTTTGGTGGAGGCTCGACGACAGGTGGTTTCGCCGCGGCGGTCTTTGCCTCGATCAGGTCGGCGACCTTTTGCACCATCGCCTTGGCTGGTTCGCTCGACGGGTCGAGGTCGGCAGCCTTCTTATAGTCGGCAAGGGCCTTTTCAAGCTCACCACGGCTTTCGTTGAGCAATCCTCGATTGTAATACGCCTTTGAGTCCTTTGCGTCCAATTCGATCGACCGGTCGAAATCGGAGCCTGCCTTTGGATAGTCCTTCAAGTTGTAATATGCTCGCCCGCGATTCAGGAATGCGATAGCATTGTCTGGCTTCAGCGAAAGGGCCTGGTCGTAATCCGGCAGAGCAAGAGCGAATTCACCCTTGTTCAGGTTCGCGTCAGCTCGGGTCTTATAGAACGCGAAGTCAGGGACTGGCGTCGGAGCAGGCGTTGGTGCCGGTGTTGCTACAGGAGTTGCCGCAATCGTTTTCTCCTTCACCGCTTCTAAGAGCGAGCTGGAAGCACCAGTTGCGGCCAGTTCCTTCTCGATCTCGGGCGTCAGGGCAAAGGTTATTCCCCGCTCGCGTACGGCCCCGGCAAGGATCGTATTTCGTTCCTCGAGCGTAACTTTCTTCGAACGCAGTCCAATAAGAATGTCCGCGAGCGTTAACTGCGGCTGTCGAGCAACCGCGCCAGTAGTGAGGAAGATGAAAAGGGCCGCAAATAGGGTTGGAAGCAGGCCGCGCCAACGACGGCTTCGGTCGGGTGTTGTGTCGAAAGAGTTCATAGCGGTAAGTTGATGGTGGGATCAGTTGTCGTTGATAAGATCGTCAACAGTGACGACCTTCTTTTTCTCAGGAGCTTTGCCTTTTTCGGGTTCGGGCTTTTTGGGTTTCGGCTGGGCGGAGGAAGCTGTCTTGGGCGAATGTTCCGCTTCGTTCTCGGTCCTGACGGATCGCTGCTCGCCGGCGGGAGATTCCGAAGCCGGTTGGGTCGTTATTTCGGCCGACGACGAGTCGGTTGACGGAACAGTAGGCGGTATCTGTTGTTCGGATCGTACGGCGGGTTGTTCGGCTGCCGAAGGTTCAGCGACCGCTGGGGGTGCGGCGTTAGAGCCAAAATAGAACCAACCTCCGACTGCCGCAATTAGAAGCACGAAAGCCGTGGCAGCGATCGCCGGCAGGCCTATGCCGCCAGAGCCCTTTTGTGGTCCGGAAAGCTCACCGCCAGTGTTCGAAAACCCGGCAGCCACGGCGGCAGCCATTGCCGGAACGGGTGCTTCGAACTTTTCAATCCTTTCTTTCGCGGGTTTTGGCTCATCGGCCAATTCCTGCTCCAAGGTTGCCGATCTCGGTTCTTCGGCCACAGGCTCAACATCGGCTTCGTCGGCTTCGGCGAAATTCGCATCACTAACGATCACATCTCCCGGCTCGGCTGCCGACACTTGCGATACTGCTTCCCCGCGGACTTCTTCCCCGGCGGCCCGATCGGTCTCATCCGGTACTTCGAAGGCGAAGAACGATTCCTCTTCTTCCTCGGGATCGCCGGCATCGAGAGCCGCATCCTTCTGCTCAGCCACGGCCACCTTGGCCTCTGGCTTTGTAACGGGGTGGCGAGGAGCTTCGGCGACTGGTTCCTGAGGCGCGGCCGGGGCGTGTACCGGAGGGGACATCAGGCCGAGCAGATCATCCTCAAGGTCGGCCAGTGTAAATGTTTCGGTCTTTCGTCCTGCAGGCGTATGGTTTTGCTGGGCTGCCGGAGCGGCTGATATTGGAAGCTCAGATCTCTGCGGCTCGTTCTGAACTCTGACGGGGGAAGGCTCTTTCGCTTCAGCCTCTTTCGCGCCCGAACCGGCCCGTTTCCCATCGCCTTCTGATGCGGCCTCGACCGTTTGCACAAGTGCCTCTTCAGCTTCGCGTTCTTTGACACGGACCAGCGCCGTTTTCAGGACCTGTCGCATGATGGCGGCCGAGTCAAAGCGATATTCACGCCTTATTTCCATCGCCTTCATTATCACGTCCGACACTTCGACCGGTATCCCCGGATCAACCTTGTTAGGCGAAACGAGTGGATCAGGATTTCCCTCGATCATTTCGATCGACCGCTCCAAAGCATCGGCTGGTGTACGGCCGGTTGCGAGCTTGTAGAGCGTGGCGCCGAGCGAGAAAATATCACTTCTTGCATCAAGATTCTGCTTCAAATTCCGCTCTGACGCATCATCATATTTGCTCAGGATCACCTTTTGTGACGCGGCATCAAGACCGTTCCAGATCTGTTCAAGGGGCGAGAATGCTAACGCGGAATTCCCTGGTCCCGCTCCGTTGCCCACAACCGGATCGCCGCAGCAGATCATACCCGCCGCATTGAGCCGGACCGAACCACCGGAACACAGGATGATACTCCCCGGCCGGAGGTTCCGAAAGACCAGGGGCGGACGCGAGTTGTGCATCAAATTCAGTGCGTCGAGAACAGTATCTGCCCAGTCGGCGATCTCAGCCACCGAGAACGGCCGATCCTGGTCGCCGAGCAGCGTGGCGAGATCGACTCCCTCGACCGGATCGGTTGCGAGGTAGTTTCGACCTCCTTCGCTGAAATAGCCGCGAACCGCAAGCACCGATTTGTGATCAAAGTCGGACAGACGTTTTGCCTGCTCAGCGAATGAAGCGGCGGCGGCCTCGCGCTCTGCGGCGGTTGCCGATCTTGATAGCATGATCGGGACCTCGACAATAGTTACCGGCGACTCGTTGTCGGTATCGTATGCCTGGAAGATCGTCCGATCATCCTTGCTGCGGAGTTCTTGTTCGATGGTGTAGCGGCCTTCCTGGAGAGCCTGAATTGTAGCGGGCATATGAGCAAATCGGGGTGATTGGATGAAGAGGCGGGAAACCTGCCAGAAAAATATTAGCGCATAAAAGTGAAAAGTGGAAGCATTTTGTTGTGTAATGCGCAACAAAATACAACCACTTCTGTATCCTAAGCAAAAGTTCTGGAAATTTCGGGAGAAGTATCAGTGTGTAGATCTCAAGAAACTTGGGCCTGCAACTCGATCACTGAGTCGGAAAGTTACGGAACGACCGCCCTTCGACAATAGCTCCAGCATCGCCTACCGCCGAGGCCTGTTTCCATCAAAGTTTCGGCGAAAGTCGTCACCATCAAGGCGGATCGTCCTACACATTTCGAACAAACGCGATCTGGTACGCACGCCGATGCGGTCTTCGAGCGTTTCTCGACCATCACCAGGGCGTTCGTCCGGATAATTAGTAGTGAAGATAGTGAACTTGCGGTCGTTATAACGCGTGTTGATGATGTGGTACATCGTATCGTGCACCCAGTCCGTGGGCTTTGACGAGCCAAGTTCGTCCAGGACGAGGACATCGGTGCTCAGGACCGGAGCAAGGATGCCGAGTTCAGAATTTCGCGTATTCGGATTGTACGAATCCTGGATCTCTTTTAACAGTGATCCAAACTCGTAAAAAAGGCACGGAAACCCGCGTTCGGTAAGGCCCTTGATAATTGAGACGGCAAGGTGCGTTTTCCCCACGCCCACCGGCCCTGTGAGCAAAATACCGTGGTCCACCGCCGGATACTTGTTCGCGAACTCAAAGCAGGCATCGCGCGCCCGACGCTGAGAATCGTTCGCGGCCAGCTGGTATGAATTGAAATGGCATTTTTCGTATCGCCTTGGTATCCGGGCCTTTGCCAACCGAAGCGAATGGGCGTCGCGCTGTCGGCACTCGCAGATGCGGGCGCCGAGGCCCGGCACCACTTCCATTCCGGAACCGTAGCACTTGGGACAGGCCTTCTCGACCGGCCGGTCATCCACCGATGCTTGTTCCGCCGAGGAACCTATCTTGGGAACGGCTCTCAAATTAGATGTTTTTGTATTCTCTCCTGGCATCGAGGGTGCAGTTCGGACACCGTGAACGGCCTGCAGGTTCAGAATTATAGCACTGCGGGCACAGGCGACAAACGGCCGAAAAGCAATTTGCCTGACCCCGCTGCGCCTTGCCAGATTTTACGCCAACTTGCCGTGTGTTATATTCGAGCTTCGGGCGAATCGAAGGTTTTATGGGAGTATTTCGCAGTTTTTTGATCAGGTTCGGGCTTGCTGATGTTTCAGCTGAAAGAACACCGATCTCGGTATTTTTGCTCGATGACGATCGCCGCCGCCACGCATGGTTCGAGAAGCGCTTCAAGGGTGACGAACTGGTGATCGCCGAATCGGTTGAAGAAGCGAAAGGATTTCTCACCGAAGGCAAATTTGACGCGATATTTCTTGATCATGACCTGCTTCCGCATCACTACGAATCGAACGATCACGACGATTTTTCCAACACCGGTTACGCCGTTGCCGAATGGCTTAACGAAAAGACCGAACTTCAGCGGGCTGCTACAATAATTGTTCACACGCGAAACGCCGATGCCGCGATCCCAATGGTCCAGAAGCTTCGCGAATCCGGTAGGAACGTCGAATACTGCGCCTTCCCAATGCTTGACCTGAAGATAAAGAATTACTGGAAGCGCTAATCGACCTCATTTGCGGCTGCACAGGCCTCTAAGGAGGAGGTCGGCGACCAGCTTCGTTTTCTTTTCAATATCGGCGCGCTCACCCAGTTCATAGGCGCTCAGACTGTATGGAAGGAGTGCGTTGGTGGCATCAAGCAGGGACTGGGCGGCGAGAGCCGGGTTCTTGGTATCGAACACACCACTTTTCCGGCCTTCCGAAATAACCCCGGTAAAGAGATTCGCCTCTCGTGCAAAGTACCCGCGGCGGCGCTCAAGCAGTGTCGGCCTGATGTGTGCAAGCAGCTCATTCAAGCTTTGCGAATAATGCTGAACACTGTCGAATCGATACATTACCCGTTCGAGAAGCATCATTCGCAGGCGACGCTCGGGCAGCCCGCCGCCTTGAGCGATGAGCTCCAGTTTTACAAGCAGCCTTGAAATGATCCGATCGATATGCGACAGGGCGATCTCTTCTTTGCTCTCGAAATGAAGATAAACGCTGCCTTTGCCGATACCGACCTCGCGGGCGAGATCGTCTATCGTCATCTTCTTGTAACCATTACGCGCCAGCAGCCTATCCGTTGCATCCAGGATCGCGTCACGGTTCGTCTTCTGCCGTGCAGGGTCTTTCATATAGTCGCTGCTGACCAGATCACGAATACGGTCAGGATCAGAACAAATATACCACCGAGCCGATGCATTGCAAATAGTGGGATCGCAAGCGGTTAGCCGGCGTGCCCAATTTCGACATAGGCAGTACGTTATTTCGGAGGAGATCGGTTTCGAAACAGGGTCGGCAAAACCCTAACAACGGCTTGCCGATTTTCGGCAGCTTTCATCGCGTAGAGTTTGTCGGGGTCACAGATCGGGTATTTCTTTACTTGCCGCTGTTCGGATAAGCTAGTCATTAGGAAAGATAGGACGCCGTGAAAAGCCATTCATGAAGATCGCCACCATCTCACAACTTTTCAGCCTCCGAGATATCCGCAACGCGGCGCTTGGGTTGCTTGTCGTGGTTGGCGGGATCGGGTTGTCGGCGCTGACCTATTGGGCGCACGCGACCGGGAACACGCGGCTCGCTGGCATTTCGGCAGGCGTTTCGCTGATCTTTGTCCTTTTGATCCTGATCTTTGTGGTACCACCGCTGGCGCGGAACGCGAGTAAGGAAGCTTCGCAGCTTAATTTGCCGTTCGAGTTTACCGTGGGCGGGGCGATCATGCTTGGGTTGGCGATGATCGTCGGGTTTTCGGCATGGAACAGCGGGAACAACCTGCTTTTTCTGGTGCTTTCGTTCCTCGTAGCCTCGATGGTAGTTGGCTTTTTTGCTGGCAGCCTTTGCCTGAAAAAATTGGATGTCAAGATGCGTTTTCCCGAAACGATCTTTGCGGGCGAAGAGACGCCGATACTGGTCAGCATCCACAATCGCAAACGCGTGTTCCCGACATATTCGGTCGTTGCCGAAGTGCGAGGACGCGAGCGGGAACGGTCAGTTGTACTCGAAGATCTGAAAAAGATACTTCCCAGCCGCCTGGCCGAGCGGCTTGCACGGGCGCCGATGGTTCGGCGAACGCTCAGCTATTTCGTGCACATTCCGCGCAACCGATCGACCGAGAACAAGGATGTGCATGTTTTCCCGCACCGCGGCCGATTCCTAATAAAAGACTTTGAACTTTCGACCCGTTTTCCGTTCGGTTTTTTTCGCCATCGAAGGCGGCTGGCCGCCAGAGAGACGGAGCTGATCGTTTTTCCACCGATCGGCGAACTTCTGCCCGAGGTCGCGACGCTTCCGCTCGATTCGGGAAGGGTTGTTGCAAGCAAGCGCGGCTCCGGACAGGATCTGCTTTCGATGCGCGAGTATCAGCCGAACGATGACCTCCGGCGGATCGACTGGAAGGCGACGGCGCGGTCAAGGTCGCTCATGGTTCGTGAATTCGCCGCCGAGGATGAAAGAAAGGTTTCGATCTTCCTCGACACGAGAGTTGCCGCCGGAACCAGACCGGCGATGAGCCTGCGCGAAAAGATCGAGGCGGAAAATGCAGGCCGCTACATTGGCCGATCGCCTGAATTTGAACAGGCCGTAAGCCAAACTGCGGGGCTTGTGACACATCTTATCAAGGCCGATGCCGAGGTTCGCCTGATCACCGCGTCCGAAGCGGGCGAATTCGGCTCGGGCATCCGTCACCTGCACGACATCCTGCGTCGCCTGGCGGTGGTCGAAGCAGATATTGTGACACCGGCAGACGAGGTGCCACCACCCGATCTCGAAATGATCTTTACCGATGCGCCCGAGAGCCATAACATTCTTATCACCATGTCAAAAGCCGAACGCCGTCAACTCCCGCCCGGCATACAGGTGATCACATATTAGGGGTGTCCGCACTAATACTTGAGGCTGATGCTGTTCATCCCACGCAGGATCGCTCGCTGGCGCCTGACAACGCGTTTTCGGTTCTTTTCCGGATTGAAAACATTTAGCGGACTTGGGATCATCGCCGCGAGAAAGGCGGCTTCATCACGAGTAAGGTTTGAGGCGGACTTCTTAAAGTAATACCGCGACGCGGCCTCGGCACCATAGATACCGTCGCCCCATTCGATCACGTTGAGATAGATCTCGAGAATGCGTTTTTTCGAAAGATCGCGCTCAAGAAAGTAGGTGTAGGCGGCTTCGCGGCCTTTTCGAAGAAAGTTGCGGTCTTCAGAGAGGTATAAATTCTTTGCAAGCTGCTGGGTGACGGTCGAGGCACCGCGTTTGAAGCTGGGCATTGGCGGGATCCAGTCATTCGGGTCGTAATCACCCTCGGCCTTTGCCTCCTTTTCCCCTTCCTTTACGGCTTCGTCCCAAGCCTTATTGATCGCATCCCAATCAAAACCGTGATGCTCGAAGAATCGGGCGTCTTCGCCGGCAAGGACGGCCTTCTGTAAATTTGGCGAGATCTGCCCGATCGGCATCCAGATCATGAATTTGCGCGGCTCACGGTTCTCGCTCCGAGCTTCTGAGAGGCGGTGTTCGATCATTGAGGTGGTCGTCGGGTCCTCGGTCCGAAGGCTGGAAATGCGAGGGAATGTTACAACCTCGTAAAGCAGCCAGACGGCGACCGCGCCAACCAAAACGAGAAAGAGGACTTTTGTCCAATACCACATAGGAAGTTAGATGCACGTTCGAACGTTCCGAACTACGCTAACATAATAGTACGTGTTTTTAGAATGTTTTAGTCCGCGTTCTAGCAGATCGACCGCCAACGCCTGTAAACTCGTTGCTTATAAACAATTTGCTTGAATCAATCAGGGATTCGGTCTATTCTGAGGATGTTCCTACATCCCAGGCCAGTTAATTCAAATCGTGATGCATCAGAACGAGAATGTCGTGGCGGTGATCCTTGGCGGTGGTGCCGGATCGCGGCTTTTTCCCCTGACCCGCGAACGGTCGAAACCCGCAGTTCCGCTCGGCGGCAAATATCGCTTGATCGATGTTCCTGTTTCCAACTGCATAAACTCGAACATTCATCAGATCTTTGTCCTCACGCAGTACAATTCCGCGTCGCTCAATCGGCATATTGCCCGAACGTATCGCTTTTCAACATTCTCGACGGGTTTTGTCGAGATACTGGCCGCGGAACAGCGGAAGGACAGCCCCGATTGGTTCCAGGGAACGGCGGATGCGGTGAGACAGATACTTCCTCACCTTCGAAGTTGGAAGGTCAAGACCCTGCTGATACTTTCGGGCGACCATCTTTATCGGATGGATTATCGCCGTTTCCTCGCACGCCATTTTGAGACAAAGGCCGATGTGACGATCGCAGTTATTCCGGCATATCCCGATGAAGCAGAAGGTTTTGGCCTTCTCAAAACGGATGAGAAAGGTGCGGTCCTGGAGTTCAAGGAAAAGCCGAAGGGTGAGGCACTCGAGACAATGCGCGTCGACACGACGAACTTTGGCCTGTCGGCAGACGAGGCTGCTCGGCGACCGTTCCTTGCGTCAATGGGTATTTATGTTTTCAACTATGAAAAGCTGCAGGAGCTGCTGCGGGCCGATCTAGCAACGGTCGATTTTGGCGGCGAGATAATCCCTGCAGCGATCGATACCTACAACGTTCAGGCATACCCGTTCAATGGTTATTGGGAGGATATCGGAACGATCCGGGCTTTCTACAAAGCAAACCTCGACCTGGCGGCTCCACTGCCAAAGTTCAACTTCTTCAACGCTGAAGCCCCGATCTATACGCGCAGCCGCTATCTCCCGCCGTCAAAGCTCCACGGCTGCGATATCGATAATTCGCTTGTCAGCGAGGGCTGCATAATGAACGGTGTTTTTGCGCGAAACTCGATCGTCGGCCTTCGGAGCCGCCTTGAAAAAGGTGTTCGGGTGGAAGATTCGATAATCATGGGGTCGGATTTTTTCGAAACGATAGAAGAGATCGCAGATGATTATACCAGCGGAGCACCGCATCTTGGCATCGGCGAGAACACATTGATCAGGAAAGCGATAATCGACAAGGACGTTCGAATAGGAAAGAATGTGCGGCTTCTTAACTTGAACGGGATCGAACACGCAGACGGCGAGAACGGCCGCTATTACATACGCGAGGGCATTATTATCGTGCCAAAGGGCGCGGTCATTCCGGACGGGACCGAGATCTGAACTATTTCTTGGATACTACATAACTGTCGCGTGCCCTAACGACAACATCCGGCCGGTCCACCTTGACCTTGATCCGGCGCGTCTTGCCAGGAGATCCATCTTCCTTTGGATAGTAGCCAATGCTGTAAAACTCGCGAAGTTCGCTGGCAATTCTGGCGAAGGCGTCAGTCAGGTGCCCAAAGGTCGGAGCTGGATATGCCCGGCCGCCAGTGAAGTCGGCCAGCTTACCCAGATATTCCTCCGCGTAGCGATACTCTTCCGCTGTCGTTCCACGCTGGCTTGGAGGCAACGCCGTCGGACGCGTCGGCGGAAGCGTTGGATCGCTAGGATCTCGCGGAACGGGATCGCGTCTTTGGCCGCCTCCGCGGGTTCCGGGTATCGGAATTGGCAGGTTTGTCGGTAGCGTGGTCGGCGAGCCGCCGGGCAGTTGAGTGCCCCGGTCCGGTATTGGTAGTCCGGGCGGCAATTGCGTGGGGAGTCGGTTCTTCATCGCCTGCACGTCCGCGAAAGTATCGTATCGGATCGGATAGATCAGCGCGTCCATTTCCATTGCATCCCGAAGGTTATCGCGGTCGTTCGATCGGCGGCTTGTCGTATCAACGCCGTCTGTGAAGAGAACGATCGCCTTGCGGCCTTTGATCGAACGCATACGTGAATTCATTATCAAATCGACGGCTTCGTACAGGCTCGTACCCGTGGCGATCCGCGTGCTTCGGATCGCGGCATAGATGCGCGAGCGGTCGGATGTGGCCTCGCAGAGGAGATGTACATCCTCGTCGAACGAGGCGACAATCACCTTGTCTTCCGGCCGAAGCTGATCGATGAAAGCAATGGCTGCGTCCTGGATATCCTCGATCTTGAACGTCGACGAGTAACTCATGTCCAGCACCAGCGCGACGGTGAACGGCTGCGCTTCGTTCGTGAAGTAACCCAATTCCTGCTCAACTCCATCCTCAAAGATCGTGAAGTTCTCCTTTTGCAGGCCTCCAATAAATCGATTCTTGCGATCAAGGATGCGAACGGGAACCGTCACGAGGCGGGTGTCGATCGAGATGACATCACCTCCGTCATCAACCGCTGGTTCCGGGTCCGGTGTCGGCGTTGGAACCGGTTCTGCCGGACGCTGGTCGCGATTTCGCTTTTCGTTCGAGTTGGATGGCGGAACACGCCGGGATTGGGCTGAGACACACACACCGAGCACCAGGATGGCGGCGGCTATCGAGAATAAAAAAAATACCCTCATTGCAGGCGTAGGCAAGATCGACAGTTCATATACGATGCACGGTGCCCCGGAAAAGATGCATGATCGATCCCGGAAGAGAAGGCCGTAAACGGCCGTGCCCTCTTTTTCGGGCAGCCGGCCGCCTTCCTAAACGGTTGTAGTTGGTCTTGGTCCAGCGGATCAAGTCCCCGCAAGTCTATTATTGTTATTCTGGCCGACGATGTAGCTGTTCTTAGCCCGGACCACGAGATTAGGCCGGTCCACACGAACACGGATCTGTTTCCGCTCACCGGGTTGACCAACGTTTTCCGGATAGTAGCCCAGGGAGTACTGCCTTCGCAGTTCCTCGGCGATACCAGTGAATGCTAGGTCCAGGTTCGCCGTCGTATCGGCTTCGAAGCTTCGCCCGCCGCTGTTCTGGGCAAGGTCCTGAAGATACTTTCGGCCAACCTCGTATTCGTTCGAATTTCCGTTGCCTCGTCCTCCTCCGCCACCGGTTGGAAACGTACCGCCGCCAAGGATTATCCCGATGATGCCGCCCATTCGCACCCGCCGACCCTGGTTTCCGCGGCCGCCCCATCCGCCGACGTCACGCTGCGTATTGTAGCGGATCGGATAGAACAACGCGTCAGTCTCTTCGACATCCGCGACCGTGCCCTGGTATGTGGCCCGCCGCGACGTCGTGTCAACACCATCCGTGAACAGCACCACCGCCTTTCGGCCCTGAATATGTGAGAGTTCGCGATTGATGACCTGATCGACTGCTTCGTAAAGTCCGGTACCATCTCCAAACTGTGCCTGGTAGATCGCATTCCGCAGAATGCGCTTGTCGCTCGTTGGACGGCACAGGATCTGGACGTTCTCATCAAAAGCCACTACCATGACCTTGTCGTTCGGCCGGAGCTGCCCCACAAAGGACTCGGCGGCGGCGTGCATTTCGTCTATTCGGAACGCGGTCGATGGGCTGACGTCGATCATCAGCACCACGGTGAACGGCTGTTCGACAGACTGGAAGAAATCAACCTTCTCCTCAACGCCATTCTCAAAAATGCGAAAATCCTTCTGCTGGAGACCGCTCACAAAACGCCCATCGCGGTCAAGGACCGAAACCGGCATTGTGATCAGGTTGGTCTCAACACGGATAATGCCGTCATCAGCCTCGACCGGCGGGGTCGCAGCGGGCACCGGACGCCGGCTGTCGCCGCCTAAAATCGGCGGGCCGCTGCGTCCTGTGGTTGAAGGAACTTCGCCCCGAATGACCGGGGCAGCCTCGGTCGGGGTTGGGGTTGGCACGATACGCGGCCGTGTGGACCTGTTACTCTGTGCAAGTGCCGAGATGGCGGCAGCCCCAAAAAGCGCGAGAATGAACACGAGGCGTTTCTTCATTGTCGAGTCTCCGGCTATGACAAATTGCTTTTGGGGAAAGTACGCATTTGATTATATACCCGTTAGACGCGTTGCTAACCATTTTTGTCTGGAAAGTTCGTTGCGGATTTAACGCACGTCCAGGGCCCCGATCGCCAGGTCGTGAAATCGGCGCCGGACCGAATTGATATTGGTGAACGGCAGCCCATGATAGTGCGTACGGTTGGTAAGAAGGATAAAGATACGTTCATTTATCGGATCGATCCAAAGGCTCGTGCCGGTAAACCCTGTGTGGCCAAAGCTTTCCGGCGGCATCTTTGTCCCGGCGGTCGAGCCCTCGGTCGAAGCGAGCTGGAAACCGAACGAACGGTCTTCATTCAAGCCTTCAGTGAAATTCGTTCGAAAAAGCTCGCACGTTGCGGGTTTCATGAGTTGTGTGTGGTTTGGCAGGAACTGAAGCGCAATTTTGAAGGCCTCTTCGGCGGTCGAAAAGAGCCCGGCGTGCCCGGCGACACCTCCCATAAAATAGGCGTTTCCGTCGTGCACCTCGCCCCAGATCTGGTCATTGCGAAACACGCCGGAACCATTCTTGTCAGCAGACGATTGAATGTAGCCCTGCTCAATGCAGGTTTGCCTCTCAAACACGTTTCCTTTTTCGCTGGCAGCGATCTCGGATCTGTTGAATCCTTTTTGTAGCGGATTGAATGAGGTCCTTGTGAGGCCAAGTTCCTTAACTGCACGAGTTTCAAACTCATTCTCCGGGCTGCCATTTGTGTTTACCATCGCCAGAGCAATGAAATTGAGGTCGCTATACTCAACCTCGACCCCGCGTTTTGCGATGTCATTATTAGCGATGATCTTGCCAATGTTCTCGGCGGTCGGCGAATCGGCCAGCAGATAGAACGGCCGCCATGCAGGCAACCCGGATGTGTGGGTTGCCAGTTCTCGGATGTTGAGCGTGGCGACCGCTGATCGAGCGAAAACCGTGTGCTGATCGCCGATGCGCGTTTCCAGATCGATCTCGCCGTTCTCGATCCGCTGGGCGGTGAGAAGCCCTGTGACCAGCGGCTTTGTCAAACTCGCAAGATCGTAGATCGTATCGGGCCGTGCCTCGACCTGTTCCGGCTCTACAACGGCCAAGCCGATCGCGTCCTGAAAAACAATATCTCCTTTTTCTGCAATTAGATACACGGCTGACGGGAAGTCATTTGCGGCGATCCGTTCGGCGAGAAATGATGATATTTGCTCGTTCATCCAGGTTAATCCTAACCCGATACGAGCCAATTGACACCCCGTCGCGAGAGGAATAGACTTACAGCCTGCAATTTTCTTTATGGAGGTAGATTTATGAGTAAAGTCGAATCAGCCGATCTGATCCTGAAGCTGTATGATCTTCGTCGCGAAGAAACGATGAGAAAGGCCCGGAACTGGGTGTTCACGTTCAACCCGACAAGCGCGGCGGACATCGAGCAAACGATGATGGATCCTGAAGTAGGCGGCTATTTGCGGATGGTCCTATCATACTGGGACATGGCCGCAACGCTCGTGGCTCACGGTGCTATCGACGCTGAAATGTTCAATCAAACGAACGGCGAACAAATAGGTGTCTTTGCCAAGATCGAGCCGTTCCTTGAAGAACTCCGCACGAAATGGGAAATGCCCGAAGCGTTCAAGAACCTGGAGCAGGTCATTTATGCCGCTCCGGGTGGTAAAGAACGTGTGGCCAAGACACGCGAATGGATGAAGTCGATCCTGGAGCAGGCGGCGGGAGCGCAAACGAGCGAAGCAGCCGCCTAGGCTTCGCGCAATGTTAACAAAGAGCTGATAACTGCCGATCGGCGGTTACAGCTCTGTTTCGTCCTCAAACATTAAGCCGCTGCCGATGGGTTTCAATCCTGTCCAGTACGCCGACCGCCAATCTTACTGCCCTCCTGCCATCCTCACCGGTAACGGGCGTTTGCGTGCCCGCTTCTATCGCGTCAAGGAACGCCGTGAGTTCTGCTCGCAGCGGCTCGACATCGACGATATCCAATCGGTTGATCGAGATGCCAAGCAGCGGATGTAATGCCTCGGGGTTTAACGAGGTCAGCGAGGCAAATTTGGTCGCGTAATCCAACACAACATAGGCATTTGGCTGAAAAAACCTGGTCTTTCTGATCTTTTCAGTTCCGATCCGCGACGCGGTAATGTTTGCGACGGCGCCATTAGCAAATTCGATGCGCGCGTTTGCCGCGTCGACCTTGTCCGAAATGACCGGAATGCCCACGGCGTGAATGGCCGATACCTCGACATCATTGCCGACCAGCCATTGGACCGCGTCCAGGTCGTGGATCATCACGTCAAGCACAACGTCAACGTCCAGCGACCGATTCGGGAACGGCGAGACCCGATGGATCTCAAAATACAGCGGATTCGTGACATGCGGCTTGAGAGCGACCATCGCGGGATTGAAGCGCTCTAATTGGCCGATCATCAGCTTGGCACCGGATCGCTGCGAGGCGTTTATCATCGCGTCACACTCGGAAACGGTCAGGGCCATCGGCTTTTCGGCCAGCACGTGCGCTCCCGATTCAAGAAACGCACAGGCAATTTCGCAGTGCGTTTCGGTCGGCGTGGCGATGGAAACCACATCTGCCTTCCCAAGCAAAGCTCGCCAGTCTGTGAACTTGGCACAATCGTGTTCCGCCGCGATCAATGAGGCCGTTTCTGCATTGGCATCGCACACTCCAACAAACTCAACTCGCCCTTCACGAGCCAGTTCTGCGTAGTTCCTTGCATGATGTCGCCCGAGGCTGCCAACGCCGATCGCTGCGGCCCTCAAAGAGCTTGTGCCGGAAGTCGGTTCGGTGCTTTCTGACATACGGTTGTCTCAAAAAGTGATTTCAGCAATACTTATCATTCTCAGCTAAGTTTTGGGAAATGACAAAGATACGGCTATCGAGCGAAACGATATTTTGGCTGGCTGCAGCTGCACTTGTACTTTTTTTGTACTTTTTCGGGCTGACGATACCGCTTCTCGGGCCGGACGAACCCCGCTACGCGCAGGTTGCCCGCGAGATGTTCGAGCGCGGCGACTGGATCACACCAACGCTCGGCGGCTTCAATTGGTTCGAGAAGCCGGCCCTTCTTTATTGGCTTCAGATCGTTTCATATCACATATTTGGTGTCTCTGAGTTTGCCGCGAGGTTCGGGTCAGCCGTATTTGGGCTGCTTACGATAGCCTCGCTCTGGATGCTCGGACGGCGGACAGAGAACATCGCTGCCGCGGACTCGAAGGCCACGGGCGAATTTGGAAATTGGCTCGCGCTGATCTCGGCCACCTCGCTCGGCCTAATGGTATTCTCACGCGGCGCAAGTTTCGATATCGTGTTGACCTTTCCGATCACCGCGGCAATGGTCTGTTTTTTCCTTGCCGAGCGCACCGAAGGAATGGAAGGGACCGGAGGTATGCCGACACTCGTCGGGTTCTATTTCTTTGTCGGGCTCGGGCTGCTTGCCAAGGGCCTGGTCGGCATCGTTTTCCCGTATGCGATCGCGGCATTCTATTTCCTTATCTCATGGCGGCTGCCGGGTCGAAGGCTAATTCTCAGCGTCGTTTGGGGCACACTCCTAGCTGCTGCTGTTGCCTCGGTCTGGTATGTGCCGATGTATCTTCAGCACGGGTGGGAATTCATTGACGAGTTCTTTATCCAGCATCATTTTCAACGTTACACTTCAAATAAGTATCTCCATCCTCAGCCATTCCATTTCTTCTTTTGGGTGTTGCCGTTGATGACGATACCGTGGCTGCCATTCTTTCTGATCGCTTTATGGAAGGTCGGAAAACAGGCGATCAGCGGAAACGGTATTGGCAGAACGACCTCTGGCTCGCTCTTGCGCTTTTCGGCGGTCTGGCTGATCGTCCCGCTTGTCTTTTTTTCCTTCTCAGGATCGAAACTGCCGGGCTACATTCTTCCGGCATTGCCGCCGGCGATGATCATTACGGCAGTATATTTGATGAATTTCTTCGAATCGGGTGGGCGGCGGGTGGCGGCACTGAAAGGGTTGGCGATCACCACCATCGTTGTGGTTGTTGGCATTATCATTTTTGTTTTGCCGAAGTTTGCAGACACCGATTCCGTGAAAGGCCTGATCGAAGCCGCAGATCGGCGAGGCTACGGCAAGGCCAACGTGCTGACGATGTACACGATCTCGCACAACGCCGAGTTCTATGCAGCAGGAAGGCTTGTTCGAGACGGCTCCGGTAAACAGGTACGAATGCCGGGCGTTGCCGAGGTCTTGAACGAGATCAAGAGAAGTGGATCGGATGGAGCGCTCGTTATCGTTCCGCTCGAGCACTTCGCCCAACTTTCGGGAAGCCCCTTTGTTTCTTGCGACCTTATCCGCGATAACGGGGAATTTGCGATCGCATACGTAAGGCCTCGGTAAAGATCAGCCTGCCACGGCACGCTTCAGACGATCCATCAGCGCGGCCCCGATGCCCGACCCACTTACGGCTTGGCAATAGATCTTATCGATCCCGGCCTTGTCACATTCGCGAAAAAAAGCGAACACTTCGCGGGCGTATTCTTCAACCGAACTACAGATCAATTTTCTCGCGAACATCTGGTCCGGGACGCCAAGGCCGATGTAAGCGGTGCGAGGCCCGGCAGGTATGTCCGTTGGCGAATCGACAAGCTCGACACGAGCTCGCGGTGCGTAGTGTTTGTGACGAAGGCCCGGGCTTCGTGCCGCGAGGACCGGATCATCCTGGTAAAGCTGGATTTTTGGTGCGACCGATCGAAGATCCTCGATCGCAAGCGAGCCGAGACGGAGAATGACCGGCGGCGTCACGGTGCAATCGACAACGGTCGATTCAAGCCCCAGATCGGTGTGCTCGCCCTGGAGAATGCAGTCGATGCGCCCGTCCAGGTCGTCAAGCACAGCCTGCCAGGTTGTCGGGCTTGGGCGGCCCGAAAGGTTGGCGGACGGAGCAACGACGGGCGTTCCACACGCGGCGAGGAACTCCTGAGCCAATTTGGCTGATGGCATTCTTACCCCGATGGTGCCAAGCCCGGCGGTGGCGACGAGCGGAACTCGTTCAGCCTTATGCAGCACCAAGGTCAACGGGCCGGGGAAGAAGGCGTTTATAAGATCGCGTGCAACCGGAGGCACTTCGTCCGTGAGGCCTGCCAACTGATCAAGATCGCCAATATGTGCTATCAGTGGATTGTCGGCCGGCCTTTCCTTCGCTTTGAATATCCTTGCCACCGCCGAGCCATCAAAGACATCGGCACCGAGTCCGTAAACGGTTTCGGTTGGGAATGCGGCCAGTCCGCCGCTTTTGATATAACTCGCCGCAACTTCAGGCGACCTGGTCAATACGGTCCTCACACGAAGAGTTTCACCGATAGACTGCAGTATGGCAAAGCCGTCCGCTAACCTTCGGCCTCTCGCGTTACCACCGCCTCGCCGCCGATCTTTGCCGAAGCACGAGCGAGAAAAAGGAGCACAACGATCGCGACGATCGTGGCAAGGATGGCATAGGTGAACAACCCTGCCATGCTGTCGTCCTCGCCAAGAATGGCCTTCATTGCGGTCTTGATCGCCTCATTCCACGCGAGCGCGCAGACAAGGCCGAGTGCTGCGGACGCGAGCGTGATCATGGACTGCACAATCGCTTTTGATTGTTCAACGGATTTGGACATTCGGTTCCTCCGGGTTGTTTAGTTCATAGATCCCGACCTCGATTTTGCGGAAACGGTCAGAAAAGTCAAACTAGTGGCGAGCTAGTTATGCAAAATTCATTACACTATTCGTCAACATCATGCAGCGGACAAAGTGGCATCGAGTCCTGTCACAGCCGCTCTAATTCATACGAAGGAGTAGCAATAATTATGATGTTTCCAGCTCAGGGTCTTGTCGTCATAGCAATCATAGCAGTTCTAATCGGCCTCTTGCTGCCGGCGATTCAAAAAGTGAACTGACCACTGACCCAGTTTCGCCCACACAATAGCCTGTTCTCGTGAAAACGAGGCAGGCTTTTTCACGTCACCATCGGTGCGGTAGAATTTGATCAGTGACGCTTAATGAGAAATTGAAGCGGCTTCCGACCTCGGCCGGCATTTATCTGCATAAGAATGCGACCGGAAGGATCATTTATGTCGGCAAGGCGAAGAATCTAAGGAACCGCGTTCGCCAATATTTTCAATCGAGCCGAAATGCTGATTGGAAATCGCGTCAACTGCACAAGCTGATCGCCGATTTTGAGTTCATCGTTGTGGATAACGAGGTTGAAGCCCTCGTTCTCGAAGCGAACCTGATAAAAAAGCACAAGCCGCGCTTCAACGTAATGTTGAAGGACGACAAGCAATACCCGCATTTGAAGATGACCAACGAGCCGTTTCCGAAGGTGGTCATCACGCGGAAGATACTGAAAGACGGCGCCAGCTATTACGGCCCGATGCTTCCCGCATCGCTTGCCCGCCGAACGCTTGATCTCGTGAACAAGGCGTTTCAGCTTCGAACGTGCGACATTGAGATCGACGGCCGGCTTCCGCGGCCTTGTCTTGAATATCACCTAAAGCGGTGCCTTGGCCCGTGCGTGAAAGGGCTTTGCACACAAGAGGAGTACGCCGAGGCGGCGAACGATGTGAAGGCACTGCTCGAAGGGAAGAACAAGGAACTTGCCGCCGACCTCGAGCGGCGGATGTGGCATTTTTCCGAGCAGGGCCAGTATGAGCTGGCGGCCAAATATCGCGACCTTCAGCGTGCGGTCGTCGCGCTCGGCGAGCAGCAAAAGATGGCCTATACGGCCGAGTTGGACATTGACATCTTCGGCTTTCATCGCGAGGGAGCACGGCTCGCCTTACAGCTTTTCACAATGCGGGAAGGCCGGATCGTCGGCCGCCGCGAGTTCTTTTGGGAAGACCTGCCGGAGGACGATGCGATCTCTGGGTCAGAGTTTCTGGGCGAGATCCTTACGCAATACTACTCGACCGATTACGTACCGAAAGAGATCCACGTACCGGTGGATTTCGCCGATCGAAAGACGCTCGAGAAGCTTTTGTCCGATCGACGCGGCCGGAAGGTGCAGATAATCGTCCCAAAGATAGGCGAAAAACGCCACATGATCGGCCTTGTCGAGAACAACGCCAAGATCGCGTTCGACCAGCGGTTCCGGGTGCTGAAACCGGACGCGCAAAAGGTGCTCGAGGAATTGCAGGAAGTTCTCGAACTCTCGTATTTTCCACAGCGGATCGAGTCGTTCGACATCTCGAATATTTCCGGAGCTGAAAATGTTGCGGGGATCGTGGTCTTTGATAACGGCAAGCCGGCACGTTCGGCCTATCGCAGGTTTATCATCAGATCGGTCGAAGGCGCCAACGATTTCGCGTCAATGCACGAGGCTGTTTTCCGGCGATACAAGCGAATGCTCGACGAAGGCGGCCAGCTTCCGGAACTGATCTTTATCGACGGCGGCAAGGGCCAGCTTTCAGCGGCGGCGGCAGCAATGCGCGAGTTGGACCTGGAGCAGATAATGCTCGTCGGCCTGGTGAAGCCGCCGAAGCGGCACAACGAGATATCACACCTGCTTATTCGCGGTCGCGAAGACCACCCGATCCCGTTCGACCGCAACTCACTTGCATCCAGGCTTGTTCTGCAGATCCGCGAGGAGACGCACAAGACGGCGATCGAGTTTCACCGAAAGCGTCGCGAAAAGCGTGATTTTACGTCAGAGTTGTCCGAGATACCTGGCATTGGCGAAAAGCGGAAGATGAAGCTGCTCCGGCACTTTGGCTCGATCGAGCGGGTCGCAAAGGCCTCAATGGACGATCTGAAGCCGTTTGTCGGCGCACGGGCGGCGACCGAACTGACGAACCATTTCGAAAGACAAAGAAGCGGGGTCACGGCAAAACGTGGCTGAAGCGAAGGAAGCGGCCCGTTGTCTGCTCAACTGCTAGGGAGCCGGATGTTGCAGGGTTGGGAACAATGCTGTTGACGACCGATCAAGGCTCCTCGCAAACTTCCTTTACGCGGGTGAAAAGCCTCTTGAATTCGTTCTCCGCCGTCCCGTCGTTTGCCTGTTCCGGACGCTCGATGAACCCGTTTGCACAATTCCACCATCCAAACGCCATGGTTTCCACCAGTGCGTATTTCAGCCTATCGGGCGACGCGTTCTCACTCTCCCACCGCTTCTGCAGACTCTCGGGATCCGCATTACGCTTTTGCGAATCGAGATTCACTTGCCGCCACGCCGCGATCAGTCCTTCGCCGCCCGCAATGATCGGCCTCGCGTACAATGCCTTGCAGCTTTCTGCCCCACGATACTCATTGATCACTTCCGGCCGCGTATAGGCCTGGACGGTCGTCCTCGAAAGCTCGTAGTATTGCTGCATTTCCTTTAGAGTCGCCTGACGCAAGTTTTCCCAGAAAGGTACTTTTACGATATCGAGGTCGCGGACCATCTTTGACTTCGCGTGATACTCGCGGTCGAGCTCGACCAGGTCCAGCCGAGCTATCTCATCGTATTTCCATACGGCCGCATTAAAGGCGATCTGCGGTGCGCTCGCGCCAAAAAGTTTGAGGGTATTGCGAAGCTGGGCCGCCGAATATTTTTTGGCGTTGTAGGTGCCGGTAAGGTCGCAAACTTCACTCTGCCATTTGAATGTTCTCAATTGGGCGTCAACGGAGATCGAGGCCGCAAGTACGAAAATGAAAGCAAGATATCGCATAGACGTGTCACCGGTATTGGCGAACAATTCACTCAGTTTCAGAATTTGCTTGACACTAGGCATTAAAGCCGGCGATCTCGGCTTTTGTCGTGTGATCGACCGGTGCAAACATTTCTCTGGCACGGTCGAGTTTCTCAGTCGGGCCCAGAAGGACGACCGTATCACCTGCACGAAATGCGTATTGTGCACCAGGACTGATCTTCGCTTCCGAATCGCGGATCACGGCAATGACCGTCGCGCCGGTTGTGCCCCTGAGGTTGAGTTCACCGAGCGTCCTGGCAATGACCGGAGAGTCCGATTCAATACGGATGGTCGCAGTGTCGGCAGATTCAAGAGCGAGGCCAAGCGCAGCAGTCTGTCCCGCCGGCGGCATTGCCTGTGACCGAAGCATTTCGTAACCCTGGCTGCGAATGCGCTCTATTTGGCTTTCGATCACACTCCGGGCAATACCATAACGGTGCAGGACGCGCGCAAAGATCTCAATACTCGTTTCGAATTCTTCGGGGATCACCTCATTGGCCCCGAGTTCGTACAGATCGGTTATTTCCGATACATAGCGCGTACGGACGATTATATGGAGTTTCGGGTTCAGCAGTCGAGCCTGATGGACCGTCCGCCGGGCCGCCTGCGTATCAGACATCGCAAGCACTACGGCATACGCATTCTCAATTCCCGCGTGCAACAGCACTTCGCGGCGTGTGGCGTCGCCAAAGTTGATCTTCTCGCCCTTGTCCTTTGCATTGCGGACGGCACCCGCATTCAATTCAAGGACCGTATAGGGAATGCCGACCGTTCGCAGGACACGGGAAAGGTTGCGTCCATTTAGGCCGTAGCCGACGATGATCACATGCTGCTGGAGTCCGCCGCTTGATGTCATGTGAATATCTTCGGCGGCGGTGTCGTCATCGACCTTTCCGTCGTTTAGAGCGTTTTGAACCAAATAGCCTGCGCGCGGGGCGAGCGCGATAAGAAATGGCGTGGCTATCATCGAAATGATCGATGCCGCCAGAAAGATCTGGTAATCACTGCCTGGAAGAAGATCGGCGCCCTGTCCTGCACGCGCGAGCACGAACGAGAATTCACCTACCTGTGCCAGGCCGAGGGCCGCCATCACCGCGATTCGCTGCGGAAAACCAAGAATACGGATAACCAGCCAAACGATCGCGGCCTTTAAAGTTATCAAGCCGATCACCAATGCGATCACCGACAGATAATTCTCGGCAAATGCGCTCAGCGAAAGCAGCATACCGATCGAAATGAAAAACAGGCTATTAAAGACGTCACGAAAAGGCAGTATTTCGGTAGCAGGGCCTGGTGGT
>WBZY01000547.1_pt1 | contig 27228 bp, 23 predicted proteins | sample 5204191 | NCBI WGS metagenome assembly WBZY01 (sample SAMN12344363, study PRJNA552823) | activated sludge metagenome | biome: Activated sludge suspended growth; feature: Anammox Sidestream; material: Wastewater; isolation source: activated sludge from anammox sidestream of wastewater treatment...
AGGTGATCGTCGCCTCGTCGAGGTCGACGAGGTCGCCGTTGGCGTCGCGCAGCACGCCCTGCGCGTCGACCTGTGACGGGACCCCGGCGCGGACGGACGGCGCCGCCAGGATGACGGCGAGCACGATGCCCGTCACGAGGGCATAGCGGTGGTTCGACAGGATTTTCATCGCGTGTGTACTCCCAGGGATCTTGTGGTTGTGCCGGCCGTCTGTGGGCCGGTCTCGCAAGGCGATTTGAAGAATAGGCGCGAAATCCCCATAATTCAATGTTGCCCGTGCTGTCGTGACGACCCCCACCGCACCATCCGCCGCTCCTGCCTCGCCGTGCATCAATGTCTGCGCGATCGGGGCGGACGGCTGCTGTACCGGCTGTCGGCGCACCCTCGCGGAGATCGCGGGCTGGGCGCGCATGAGCGCGGATGAACAATGGGCCGTAATACGCGCGATCGCTGCGCGAGAGGACTGGAATGGACGTCGTTGAACGCATCAAGCAACACCTGGCATCCCCCGTCGTGCTGTTCATGAAAGGCACGCCTGATTTCCCGCAATGCGGCTTCTCGGCGCAGACCGTGGCCGCGCTGCGCGCGGCCGGTGCGAAGTACGACCACGTGAACATCTTCGAGGATCCCGAGCTGCGCGATGAACTGAAGCGCTACTCGAACTGGCCGACCTATCCGCAGCTGTACGTGAACGGCGAACTCGTGGGCGGCTGCGACATCGTGCTCGAGATGTACCACAGCGGCGAGCTGGCGAAGCTCCTCGCCGGGGCCGTCAAGGGCGGCGAGCGGCAGGCGGCAGGCAGCTGACGGCGAGGCCGACCGCCCAGCTCGACAGCACGAACGGGGCGGTCAACGCGGGGATGCCCGCGAGCTGGAATCCCCGGGTGGCGACCGTCGAGAGCACGATGCCGAGGAGCGGCGCCACGGCATCACCGCGAAACCTTGCGGCCAGCGCGATTCCGGTCAGGGCGCCGTTGTAGCCGAATATCCCGGCGGCAGCCAGTTCTTCCGGATACCCCAGGCTGCGGGCCGTTGCGAGGCCGAGCGCGGAGCCGATCAGCGCCCACGCGGCCGCCTGGCGCGAGTGCAGGGCGAGACCTGCGAGGAAGATGAGCCCGGCCGGCCACGCACCCTGGAACATCACCTGGCCCACACCTCGCAGCAATGCCGGGATTTCGCCCGTGCGCATCGCGGCGTCTCCGGCGACTGCACTCGCGATGCCTGCCAGGTCCGCGATCGCGAGCATCCCCCAGGTCGACAGCACGAAGGGTGCGGTATAGGGGGGAAGGTGATCGGCCCGGCGGAGCATGGCACGCAGCACGACCGTCGCGAGCGCACCGCCGGTCACGATGAGCGCGCAGAGCAGCGCTCCCGGCTGATGAAAGACGGGCAGGGCGATCCCGACCAGCGCGCCGTTGTAGCCGTACCAGCCCTTGCGCAAGTCGCCGGTCTTGCACCCGCACAGCTTCGCGGTGACGACGCCGGACAGTGCGCCGGCCATGCCGCCAAGGGCCATCGGCACGGAACTCGTGGCGATCCCGACGAGGAAGAGCGCGCCTGCGAGGGCGCTCTCCTGCAGCATGACCTGACCGAAGCCGCGCAGGAACGTCACGAACGCCCGGCGCAGCGCACATCCCTGCATGTAAACCCTCGCAGACAGTGCCGACGCACGCCTCAGGCTGTCAGCCGTCAGCGGCCGGCTTCGAGCCATCAGGTCCTGTGCCGGCCGCATTCGGCTCGATCCAGCCGAGGAGCCGCGCGCGCTCCTCGGCACGCAGGTAGCTGTCGCGCGAGGCGTTGGCGATCGAGCAGAAAAGATCGGCAGTGCGCTCGGCGTCGTAGCGGGCCGAGTGCGCGGAGCCCGCATCCCAGTCGATGTTGGCGACCACCGCGGCTTTTGCGAGCACCGTCTGGCCGAGTGCGACGCCGGCGAGCGTCGCGGTGTCGAAGCACGAGAACGGATGGAACGGATTGCGCTTGACGTCGGCACGCGCGACGGCGGTGTTGAGGAAGCCGAGGTCGAATGCGGCATTGTGACCGACGAGCACGGCGCGCCGGCAGCCCGCGGTGTTCATCGCCGCGCGCACCTCGCGGAAAATCCTCTGCAGCGCGTCGCGCTCCGGAATCGCCGGGCGCAGCGGGTGGAAGGGATCGATGCCGTTCACCGCGAGGGCGGCGGGCTCGATGTTGGCGCCCTCGAAGGGCTGCACGTGGTAGGCGTGGCTCGCGCCGCGGCGCAGATTGCCCTCGGCATCGAGGTCGATCATCACGGCCGAGATCTCGAGCAAGGCATCCGTGGCGGCATTGAAGCCGCCCGTCTCCACATCGACGACGACCGGCAGGAAGCCGCGAAACCGCCGCGCCATCGTGATCGCACTCACGCCGCAACCCCGCCTTGCGGCTCGTTCGCGAGGCGCCATGCGAGCGTCTCGCCTGCGCGCCACGGCACGAGCACGTGCTCGCCGAACGGATAGCCCGCCGGGACGGTCCACGGCGATTTCACGAGCGTGATCGTTCCGCTGTTGCGCGGCAGGCGATAGAAATCGGCGCCGTGGTGCGACGCGAACGCCTCGAGCCGCGGCAGCGCGCCGGCCGCCTCGAAAGCTTCGGCATAGAGTTCGATGCCGGCGTGCGCCGAATAGATGCCGGCGCAGCCGCAGGCGCTCTCCTTGGCGTGACGCGCATGCGGCGCGCTGTCCGTACCGAGGAAATAGCGCGGGTGACCGCTCACCGCGGCCTCGAGGAGCGCACGGCGGTCCGGTTCGGTCTTCAGGATCGGCAGGCAGTACAGATGCGGACGAAGGCCGCCGGCGAACAGGGCGTTGCGCGAGAGCGCGAGGTGATGCGGCGTGATCGTGGCGGCCACGCCCTCGTGCGCCCCGCGCACGAACTCGACGGCCTCGCGTGTCGTGATGTGCTCGAACACGACGCGCAGCGCCGGCACGCGATCCACGAGTGGCGCGAGCACCGTGTCGATGAATCGCGCCTCGCGATCGAACACGTCGACGCCGGCATCCGTCACCTCGCCGTGCACCTGGAGGGGCAGGCCCGTTTCGGCCATGCGCGCGAGCGTGTCGTCGAGGCGGCGGATGTCGGTGACACCCGCGTCGGAGTGGGTGGTGGCGCCCGCGGGATAGAGCTTGCAGCCGTGGATGATGCCGCCGGCGCGCGCGCGGTCGATCTCCGCAGGCGTGGTCCGGTCGGTCAGGTACAGGGTCATCAACGGCTCGAACGTCGCGCCGGGCGGCAGCGCCGCGAGAATGCGCGCCCGGTAGGCCGCAGCGGCCGCGCTCGTCGTGACGGGCGGCGCGAGGTTCGGCATCACGATGGCGCGCGCAAAGCGCGCCGCCGTGTGCCGCAGGACGTCCGCGAGCGCGGCGCCGTCGCGCAGGTGCACGTGCCAGTCGTCGGGGCGGCGGATCGTGAGGCGCATCATTGCGGCCGCACTTTGCGGAGCAGCGGCGTGCCGAGCAACAGCTCGAGGGCATAGCGCACGCCGAAGCCCGTGATGTCGGTCGGCACGTGCGCGAGCCCGCCCTTGCGCACCGCCGCCGACAGGTCGAGGTGCGCCCATGGCGTGCCCTGTGGCACGAAGCGCGACAGGAAGCGTGCGCCGTGGATGTGATCGCCCCGGGCGTCGCTCGCGCACTGTGCCACATCGGCGACCGCGCTCTCGAGGTCCGTGTCGTAGTCGGCGTCCATCGGGAAATTCCACACGCGCTCGCCGCTCGCGAGGCCGGCCGCCGTGAATTCCGGCAGGTATTGCGGTGCGTTGGTGAACAGGCCGCTCATGCGTTCGGTGAGCGCGTACTCGCAGACGCCGGTGAGGGTCGCGAAATCGATCATCAGGCGCGGGTCGGTGCGGCCGGCGAGCGCGAGCGTGTCGGCGAGCACCAGCCGGCCCTCGGCGTCGGTGTGCACGACCTGTACCGTGGTGCCGTTCACCGCGCGCAGCACGTCCTGGGGCCGATACGCCGCGGGACCGATGCGGTTCTCGGTGATCGCGAGCCACGCGTCGGCGCCGAAGGGCGCGCGCAGTTCCGCGAGCGCGATCAGCGTCGCGAGCGCGACGGCGCTGCCCGCCATGTCGGTGTGCATGTCGAGCATGCCGCGATGCGGCTTGAGATTGTTGCCGCCGGTGTCGAACAGGATTCCCTTGCCGACGAGCGCCACGTCCGGCGCACGCCGCCCGCGCGCGGCGCGCGGGCGCCAGGTGAGCCTCGCGATGCCGGCGCTGCGTTCGGCGTTGCCCGCCGATACCGCGAGGAAGCAGCCCGCGCCGAGCCGGGCGAGTGCACGTTCGTCGTACCAGCGAAAGCCGAGGCCGTGCGCGCGCGCGAGGGCGGCGATCGTGCGCCGGTAGCTGCGCGCGTCGAGCTTGTTCGGCGGCAGCGCCGTGAGCCAGCGCGCGAGGTTGGTGCCGCGCGCCCTGATCGCGGCGTGCGTGCAGTCCGGCGCGCGCGCGGAGTAGACGACGATTTCTCCGATCGCGCGGGCGCGCTCGCGCGCGAGGTCGCGCTCGCGCCGGCCGTAGGCCGGCAGGCGAAATGCGTGGGCGTGCAAAGCCGCGAGCGCAGCTTCGAGGTTCGCGGTCTCCTCGTCGCACGCGGCGACGATGCCGATCCGGCGCCACGCGCGCTCGCCGAGTTCACGGCACAGCTTGCCGGCGAGGGCGAGGCGCGAAAACGTGTCGCGCTGCGCTGCGTGACCGGCAATCACGCGCGTGCCACGGGCGTTCGACAACTGAGTGCTGCGAACGCTGCCCGCCGCCCACGGCCGAGGCTGCTGCAGGCGTTGCCAGGCTGCGCGGAGCGCGGGCGGTACATTGCGCGCGTCGCGAGGCGCGATCAGCAGCAGCGCATCGAGTCGCGCGAGCGCGCGCGCATCGGGCGTGCGCTGCGTCACGCGCGTTGCAGTCGCCGCGAGAAGGGATTTTGGCAATGGCGATGCTGGCAAGGCGTTGGCTTGACCGCTACTTGCGAAAACCGGATCATGGCGCGCGTTTCGCAAGTGCTTGAAGAAACGCGGCGGCCGGCATGTTAACACACGCCACGCGCGGCGCTTTCGCCGCACCATCGGGACATTGAATCGAGATGACCGACATTCCCAGGCTCGAAGACCAGGACCCGACCGAGACACGCGAGTGGCTCGAATCGATCGACTCGGTGTTGAAGGCGCAGGGGCCCGAGCGCGCGTATTTCCTGCTCGAGAAGATGATCGATCATGCGCGTCGCTCCGGCACGTACCTGCCGTTTCGACCGAACACCGCCTACCTCAACACGATTTCCCCCGGGCAGGAACCCGACTACCCGGGCAATCGCGCGCTCGAGCGCCGCATCGAAGCGTACATCCGCTGGAATGCGGCGGCGATGGTCGTGCACGCGAACCGCATTTCTTCCGAGTACGGTGGCCACCTCTCGACCTACGCATCGGCGCTGACGCTCTACGAAGTGGGCTTCAACCACTTCTGGCGTGCACCGTCCGAGCGTCATCCGGGCGACATGATCTTCATCCAGGGCCACGCATCCCCCGGCATCTACGCGCGCGCGTACGTCGAGGGCCGACTGTCCGAGGAGCAGTTGCGCAACTTCCGCCAGGAAGTGGTGGGCAATGGCCTGTCGTCGTATCCGCATCCGTGGCTGATGCCTGATTTCTGGCAGTACCCGACCGTGTCGATGGGGCTCGGGCCGATGCAGGCGATCTTCCAGGCGCGCTTCACGCGCTACCTCGAACACCGCGGCCTCGCGAAGCCCTCCGATCGCAAGGTGTGGGCGTTCCTCGGCGACGGCGAGATGGACGAGCCGGAATCGATGGGTGCGCTGACGATGCCGGTGCGCGAGCAGCTCGACAACCTCGTGTTCGTCATCAACTGCAACTTGCAGCGCCTCGACGGCCCGGTGCGCGGCAACGGCAAGATCATCCAGGAACTCGAGGCCGCATTCCTCGGTGCCGGCTGGAACGTGATCAAGGTCCTGTGGGGTTCGCGCTGGGACCCGCTGCTCGCGAAGGACCACAAGGGCCTGCTGCGCCGCGTGATGGAGGACTGCGTCGACGGCGAATACCAGAACTTCAAGGCGAAGGGCGGCGCCTACACGCGCGAACATTTCTTCGGCAAGTATCCCGAGCTGAAGGCGATGGTCGCGAACATGTCGGACGAGGAGATCTGGCGGCTGAACCGGGGCGGCCACGATCCGCGCAAGGTGTATGCGGCCTATGCCGCGGCGGTCGCGCACAAGGGCCGCCCGACCGTGATCATCGTGAAGTCCGTCAAGGGCTTCGGACTCGGCAAGTCGGCCGAAGGCCAGATGGTCACGCACCAGGCGAAAAAGCTCTCGGACGACGACCTGCGCATCTTCCGCGACCGCTTCAACATCCCGATCTCGGACGACGAGATCGCGCGACTGCCGTTCTGCCGGCCCGCCGAGGACAGCGAGGAAATGCGTTACATGCGCGAGCGCCGCATGGTGCTCGGCGGGTATCTCCCGGTTCGCAACGACGACGCCCCACCGCTCGTGATCCCCGCGCTCGAGGCGTTCCAGGCGATGCTCGAGGGTACCGGGGAACGCGAGATATCGACCACGATGGCGTTCGTGCGCATCCTGACGGCGCTGCTGAAGGACAAGAACATCGGCCAGTACATCGTGCCGATCGTGCCGGACGAGGCGCGGACCTTCGGCATGGAGGGCCTGTTTCGCCAGATCGGCATCTATTCGTCGGTCGGCCAGCTGTACACGCCGCAGGATGCCGAGCAGCTCGCTTCCTATCGCGAGCTGAAGACCGGGCAGATGATCGAGGAAGGCATCAACGAGGCCGGCGGGTTCTGTTCGTGGATCGCGGCGGGTACCGCGTATGCGAACCACGGCATCAACATGGTGCCGTTCTACATCTACTACTCGATGTTCGGCTACCAGCGCGCCGGCGATTTCGTCTGGGCGGCGGGCGACCAGCAGACGCGCGGCTTCCTGATCGGCGCGACCGCCGGGCGCACCACGCTCGCCGGCGAGGGGTTGCAGCACCAGGACGGCCACAGTCCGCTGCTGTTCAGCGTGGTGCCGAACTGCGTCTCGTATGACCCGGCCTATGCGTACGAACTCGCGGTCATCATCCACGACGGCCTGCGCCGCATGTTCGTCGAGCATCATCGTGTCTTCTACTACGTGACCTGCATGAACGAGAACTACGCGCAGCCGCCGATGCCGCGCGGCGTGCAGGAAGGGATCCTGAAGGGGCTCTACCTGCTGCAGATCGGCGGGCGCGGGCGCGTGCGCGCGACGCTCGTCGGCTCCGGCACGATCCTGCGCGAGGTGATCGCGGCGGCGGCGCTGCTCGAGAAGGACTTCAGCATTCCGGCCGATGTCTTCTCGGCGCCCTCGTTCGGCGAACTGCGCCGCGACGCGCTCGCCTGCGAGCGCTGGAACCTGCTGCACCCGGCGGCCACTCCGCGCGTGCCGTACGTGCAGTCGTGCTTCGGGGATCGCGAGGGGCCGGTGATCGCGGCCACCGACTACATGCGCAGTGTGCCCGACCAGATCCGCAAATGGGTGAAGGGCCAGTACGTGACGCTCGGCACCGACGGCTACGGCCGCAGCGATGCGCGCGGGCCGCTGCGCACGCACTTCGAGGTGGACCGCCATTTCATCGTGCTCGCGGCCCTCAAGGCGCTCGCCGACGAGGGCAAGGTCGATCGCGCGACGCCGGCCGCCGCGATCGAGAAGTACGGCATCGACGTCGCCAAGCCGGATCCGCTGACGTCATGAGCATCGCATGAGCCGTCTCATCGAGATGCGCGTGCCCGACATGGGCAACTTCAAGGACGTCGCCGTCATCGACGTGCTGGTCAAGCCCGGCGACCGGGTCGAGCCGGAAGCGGCGCTCGTCACGCTCGAGACCGAGAAGGCGACGATGGACGTGCCCGCGACCGCTGCAGGCGTCGTCGAGACTGTCCACGTGCAGAAGGGTGGCACGATCAATCAGGGAGACCTCGTCGTGACGGTGCGCAGCGAGGAGGACGTGGCGGCTGCGGCCGTCGCAGCCGTGCCCGCCGCCGCATCATCCGCGGCTGCGCCACCGCCCGCTGCCGCGCGGCCGCCCGCCACCGCGCCACCGCAGCCGGCCGCCGTGGCGCCGCCACCTGCCGCGGCTCCCGTGCCCGCCGTGACGGCAGCACAGGCCACGGTGCCGGAGAGCCCCGAGGCGCTCGCGCCGGCCCCGATCGACGAGGCGGGCTTCTCGCGCGCTTACGCGAGCCCCTCGGTGCGCAAGCTGGCACGCGAACTCGGTGTGGATCTCGGTCGCGTGCGGGGCAGCGGGCAGAAGGGCCGGATCACCGCGGCCGACGTCAAGGCGTTCGTGAAGCAGGTGCTGACGGGCGGCGCGGCCGCAGCGGCGGGCGGCGCGGCGCTGCCGGCGGTGCCGGTGGTGGACTTCGCGGCATTCGGCGCCGTCGAAGTGAAGCCGCTCGGCCGCATCCAGAGAATCTCGAGCGCGCGATTGCATGCGTCCTGGGTGAACCTGCCGCACGTCACGCAGTTCGACGAAGCCGACATCACGGCGCTCGAGGCCACGCGGGAAAAGCTCAAGGGGCGAGCCGCGAAATCGGGCGTGAAGCTGACGCCGCTCGCCTTCATCATGCGCGCCTGTGTGCGCACGCTGCAGCAGTTCCCGCAGTTCAATGCGTCGCTCGACGAATCACGGCAGAACCTCGTCTACAAGAAGTACATCCACGTGGGTTTCGCCGCCGACACGCCGAACGGGCTGCTCGTGCCGGTCGTCCGCGATGCCGACCGCAAGGACATCTACGAGCTCGCGCGCGCCCTCGCCGATCTCGCCGCGAAGGCGCGCGACGGCAAGCTGCCCGCCGCCGACATGCAGGGCGGCAGCTTCACGATCTCGAGCCTCGGCGGCATCGGCGGCACGGCGTTCACGCCGATCATCAACGCCCCGGAGGTGGCGATCCTCGGCGTGTCGCGCGCATCGATGAGGCCGGTGTGGCAGGACGGCGCCTTCGTGCCGCGGCTCATGCTGCCGCTGTCGCTGTCGTACGACCATCGCGTGATCGACGGTGCCCTCGCGGCGCGCTTCACGACCGACCTCGCGGCCCGGCTCGCCGACCCACAGGCGCTGCTCGAGGCCGTGCCGTGACGATACGCGACGTCCTCGTTCCCGACCTCGGGGGCAACAAGGATGTGCCGGTCATCGATCTCCTCGTGACGGTCGGCGACCGGATCGAGGTCGACACGCCGCTCGTCACGCTCGAGACCGACAAGGCGACGATGGACGTGCCGAGCCCGCTCGCCGGCACGCTGGTCGAGCTGACCGTGCGCAAGGACGACCGCATCTCGGCCGGATCAGTCATCGCCCGCATCGATGTCGGCGCGGCCGCCGCACCGGTGAAGCCGGCGGCAGGCGGACGCCGTGCGACCGACCACGAGGCGTCGGCCGCTGCGCCGGCCCCGGCGCCCAGGGCGAGCGACGAGGAATCGCTGCGCACGAAGGTGCTCCTGCAGCTCTCGGGCCTGCCCGAGGAGCTGCCGGTCGATCGCACGACACAGCTGCTGGTGCTCGGCGCCGGGCCGGGCGGCTACACCGCCGCCTATCGCGCCGCCGATCTCGGCCTCGCCGTCACGCTCGTCGAACGCTGGCCCATGCTCGGGGGTGTCTGCCTCAACGTCGGCTGCATCCCGTCGAAGGCGCTGCTGCATGCCGCGAAGGTGATCGAGGACGCGGCGGACATGGCCGCGCACGGCATCGAGTTCGGGCGGCCCCGCATCGACCTCGCAAAGCTGCGCGCGTGGAAGCAGGGCGTCGTCAAGCGGCTCACCAACGGCTTGAACGTGCTCGCGAAGCAGCGCAGGGTCGATGTCGTCGACGGCAGCGGCCGCTTCATTCACCCGCACGTGCTCGAAGTGACGCGCAGCGACGGCTCGCGTGAACGGATCCGTTTCGAACAATGCATCGTCGCTGCGGGCTCTGAGCCGATGACGCTGCCCTTCGTGCCGGCCGACCCCCGCATCATGGATTCGACCGGCGCGCTCGAGCTCGCCGATATCCCGCAGAGGATGCTCGTGGTCGGTGGCGGCATCATCGGCCTCGAGATGGCCTGCGTGTACGCGGCGCTCGGGTCGAAGGTGAGTGTCGTCGAGCTGACCGCGCAGCTGATGCCGGGCGCCGACCCGGATCTCGTGCGGCCGCTCGAGAAGCGCCTGCGCGCGCGCTACGAGCGCATCCTGACCGGGGCGAAGGTGGTCGGCATGACCGCGGAGGCGGGCGGCATCCGCGTGCGGTTCGAAGGGGCGGATGCGCGCGGCGAGGGCGCCGATGTCCGCGGCGAGGAGCTGTACGACCGGGTGCTGATCGCCGTCGGCCGCGTGCCGAACGGTGCACGGATCGGTGCCGAGGCCGCGGGCCTCGCCGTGAACGAGCGCGGCTACGTGACCGTCGACCGCCAGATGCGCACCAGCGTGCCGCACATCTTCGCGATCGGCGACATCGTCGGCCAGCCGATGCTCGCGCACAAGGCGACGCACGAGGCGAAGGTGGCCGCCGAGGTTGCGGCCGGCCACAAGAGTGCGTTCGATGCGCGCGTCATACCGTCGGTGGCGTACACCGACCCGGAAGTCGCCTGGCTCGGCCTGACCGAGATCGACGCGAAGGCGCGCGGTATCCCGGTGAAGAAGGGCAGCTTTCCGTGGATCGCAAGTGGCCGCGCGCTGTCGATGGCGCGCGAGGAAGGATTCACCAAGCTGCTGTTCGATCCGGACACGCGTCGCCTGCTCGGGGCCGGCATCATCGGGCCGAATGCCGGGGAACTCATCGCGGAGGCAGCACTCGCGATCGAGATGGGTGCCGATGCCGCGGACATCGCCCTCACCATCCATCCGCACCCCACGCTCTCGGAAACGGTGGCGCTCTCGGCCGAAGCGTTCGAGGGGACGCTGACCGACCTCTATATCCCGCGCAAGTCGCAGTAGCGCCGGATCACGCAGTGCGCGCAGTCGGGCTTGCGCGCCGTGCATACGTAGCGGCCGTGCAGGATGAGCCAATGATGCGCATCCCGCCGGAACTCCTGCGGCGTCGTTGCGACGAGAATGTCCTCGACTTCGCGCGGCGTCCTGCCGACGGCGAGCCCGGTGCGGTTCGCCACGCGGAAGATGTGCGTGTCGACCGCGATTGTCGGCTCGCCGAATGCGGTGTTCAGGATCACGTTCGCGGTCTTGCGGCCGACCCCCGGCAGCGCCTCGAGCGCCGTGCGGTCGCGCGGCACGGCGCCGCCGTGGCGTTCGAGCAGCAGGCGGCTCGTTTCGACCAGGTGCCGGGCCTTCGTGCGAAAGAGCCCGATGGTGCGGATGTAGCCCGATAGTCCGTCGACACCGAGCGCGAGGATCGCGGCAGGCGTGTGCGCCACCGGGAACAGCTTGCGCGTGGCGGCATTGACGCTCCTGTCGGTCGCCTGCGCGGACAGCACGACCGCGACCAGCAGCTCGAACGGCGAGGCGTACTCGAGCTCGGTCTGCGGGTGCGGGTTTGCCGCGCGCAGCCGCTCGAAGATCGCGCGCCGCCGCCGTGTCGTCATCGGCTTGTAGCGCCTCGCCGGGGCCTTGCTCAACCGGCGGCCTCCTTGCGGGCTGCCAGCAGGGCCGCGCGCCCGGCTTCGCGGCGCGCGATTCGCGCATTGCGCGCCGCGTAACGTCGGCGGTTGTCGTCCGCGCCGGGCGGATCGGGTGCAAACGCCGGTCGCGGTTGCATCGAGATGCAGTCGACGGGGCAGGGCGCGACGCACAGCTCGCAGCCCGTGCAGAGCGCGGCGATGACCGTGTGCATGTGCCGTCCTGCGCCGACGATCGCATCGACCGGGCAGGGTGGCAGGCATTTCGCGCAGCCGATGCACCGGGACTCGTCGATCACCGCGACCCGCTCGGGCTGTTCGACACCGTTGGCCGGATTCAGTGGCAGCACCGGCCGTTCGAGGAGTTGCGCGAGCGCCTCGATCGTGCGTGCGCCGCCGGGTGGGCACTGGTTGATGTCGGCCGCCTTCGCGGCGATGGCCTCGGCATACGGCCGGCAGCCGTCATGGCCGCAGCGCGTGCACTGGGTCTGCGGCAGCAGTGCATCAATGGCTGCGACGTTCACGTCACGTTCGTCGTTCACGTCACTTTCATGCCGGGTGTGGCGCCGCTGTCGGGCGACAGCAGATAGAGGCCCTGCGCATCGTCGTCGCCGCTCGCGCAGAGCACCATGCCCTCCGAGACGCCAAAGCGCATCTTGCGTGGCGCGAGATTGGCGACCATCAGCACGAGCCGGCCCGTCAGTTGCGCCGGTTCATACGCCGCGCGGATGCCGGAGAAGACCGTCCGGTGCTCGCCGCCGAGATCGAGGTCGAGCCGCAGCAGCTTGTCGGAACCATCCACTGCGGCCGCGCCCGTGATCTTCGCAACCCGCAGGTCGAGCTTCGTGAAATCCTTGATGTCCGCGTGCATCGTGGCCGCCTGCGTGGGTGCGGCCGTCGCCTTCGCGGCGGCCGGCCTCGCAGGCGCGGGCGTGGCGGGCGCCTCGGCCGCGAGCATCGCCTCGATCTGCTTGCGGTCGAGCCGGGTCGCGAGCGGGCGGAATTCGTTGATCCGCACGCCGAGCAGCGGAGTCGCAATCGCATCCCAGCGATCGAGCGGTACGCCGAGGAAGCGGCCGGCGTCCTGCGCAATGCCGGGCAGGACAGGCGCGAGCCAGGTCATCAGTACGCGAAAGAGGTTCACGCCCTGCGTCGCGATCGCGAGGGCCTCGCCGGCGCGCGCCGGGTCTTTCGCGAGCGCCCAGGGCTTGTGATGGTCGACATACTGGTTCGCGCGGTCGGCGAGCAGCATCACTTCGCGGATCGCCGCCGCGTAGTCGCGCGCATCGAACAGCGCGGCGATGCGGCCGCGTGCCCCGGCCAGTTCCTCGTACAGGACCGGATCCGGGAGCCGGTCGGCGAGTACGCCGCCGGCGCGCGCGACGAAGCCCGCGCAGCGGCTGGCGATGTTGACGAGCTTGCCGACGATGTCGGAATTGACGCGCGCGACGAGGTCGTCGAGGTTGAGGTCGATGTCGTCGAGGTCGGGCCCGAGCTTCGCCGCGAAGTAGTAGCGCAGCGGCTCGGCCGGCAGGTGATCGAGGTAGCGGCGCGCGGTGATGAAGGTGCCGCGCGATTTCGACATTTTCTGGCCGTTGACGGTCAGGAAGCCGTGCACGTAGACCGCCGTCGGCTTGCGCATTCCCGCGCCCGCGAGCACGGCCGGCCAGAAGAGCGTGTGGAAGTAGCTGATGTCCTTGCCGATGAAGTGGTACAGCTCGGCGCGGCTGTCCGGCCGCAGGTACTCCTCGAAGCTGCGTCCCGTGCGCCGGCACAGGGCCGTGAAGCTCGCGAGATAGCCGATCGGCGCATCGAACCACACATAGAAATACTTGCCGGGCTCGCCGGGGATCTCGAAGCCGAAATACGGGTGGTCGCGCGAGATGTCCCAGTCCTTGAGGCCCGCGTCGAACCATTCGGCGAGCTTGGCGCGCACGCCCGGCTGCAGCGCGTCGGTGGCGAGCCAGTCGCGCAGCATTTCCTCGAAGGCGCCGAGGCGGAAGAAGAGATGGTCGGACTCGCGCCAGACCGGCACGCTGCCGCTCACGGTCGACACGGGATTGACGAGGTCGGACGGCGAGTAGGTCGCGCCGCAGTTCTCGCAGGAGTCGCCGTACTGGTCGGCCGCGCCGCATCGTGGGCAGCCGCCCTTGACATAGCGATCCGGCAGGAACATCCCCGCGCTCTCGTCGTAGGCCTGGCGGACCGGGCGGCGCGTGATGTGGCCCGCATCCCGCAGGCTCGCGTACATCGCGTTCGCGTGCTTGCGATTCTCGGGCGAATGGGTGCTGTGGAACTGGTCGTGCTCGACGAGAAAGCCGGCGTAGTCGCGTGCGTGCTCGGCCGCGACGCGCGCGATCAGCGCCTCGGGAGTCACGCCCTCGATCTGCGCGCGGATCATGATCGGTGTGCCGTGCGCGTCCTCGGCACACACGTACAGGCAGTCGTGGCCGAGCATCTTCTGCAGCCGCACCCAGATATCCGTCTGCACGGCCTCGATGATGTGGCCGAGGTGCAGCGGGCCGTTCGCATAGGGAAGGGCGCTCGTGACGAGGATCTTGCGCATGGGTAAAGCGTACTAGGAACGGCGAACAGCGAACAGCGAACAGCGAACGGTCGGGGCGTCGAGCGCCCGCCGCTAACCCTGGTCTTTCACCGGCTCGAACTTCGCCTTGTTGATGCCCTTCTTGTAGGCTTCCTTGCCGGTGATCTGCCGCTCGCGCAGCAGCTGCTCGATCGCGCTGTCCATCGTGCGCATGCCGGCCTGGGCGCCGGATTGCATCACGGTCTCGAGCTGGTCGAGCTTGCCCTGGCGGATCAGGTTCGAGACGGCGGAGGTGTTCACGAGCACCTCGAGCGCCGCGACGCGGCCGTTCCTGTCGGCGCGCTGCAGCAGCTGCTGCGAAATCACGCCGCGCAGCGATGTCGAGAGCATCGTGCGCACGTGCGACTGCTTGTCGGACGGAAAGGCGTTCACCATGCGATCGACGGTCGGTGCGGCGCCATTCGTGTGCAGCGTGCCCATCACGAGGATGCCCATCTCGGCGGCCGTGACGGCGATGCTCATCGTCTCGAGATCGCGCAACTCGCCGACCAGGATCACGTCCGGATCCTCGCGCAGGGCGGAATGCAGCGCGGAGGCGAAGCTCGCCGCGTGCGCGCCGATTTCGCGCTGGCTCACGAGGCAGTTCTTGCGTTCGTGCACGAACTCGATCGGGTCCTCGACCGTGAGGATGTGGCCCTTTTCGCGGCGGTTGATGTCGTCGATCATCGCTGCGAGGGTCGTGGACTTGCCCGAACCGGTCTTGCCGGTCACGAGGATGAGCCCGTTGTTCGCGCGGCACAGCTGGCGCACGGCCTGCGGCAGGTTCAGCTCCTCGAGTGTCAGCGCCTTGGAGGGGATCGCGCGAAACACCGCGCCCATGCCGTTCAGGTGCCGCAGCACGTTGACGCGGAAGCGGCCGCGCCCCGGCAACGTGTAGGCGAAGTCGGCGCCGTCCTGCGACTCGAAGCGGTCGACCGCCTTGCGCGGCATGATTTCGTACAGGATCTCCTTGACCGTCGCGGCCTCGAGGCGCTCGTTGCGCAGCGGCGAGAGGTCGCCGTACAGGCGGATGCGCGGCGGGTCGCCCGCGAGGAAATGGAGGTCCGAGCCCTTGCGGTCGAGGATCTCGCCGAGATATTCGTCGATGCGCGGCATGCAGGGCGCCTCAGCCGGCGCTCGCCGCGGGTGCGGGCGGCTCGAGCTTCGGCAGCATGCTCGTGTCGGTCACGAACTTCTGGAACAGGCGCTTGTCGCTCGCATAGTTGTATGCGTCGTCCGGGTCGATTTCCTTCGCGGTCACGGCAGCGAGCAGCGCCTGGTCGAGCAGCTGCATGCCGAGGTCCCGCCCGGTCTGCAGCTGGCTCGGCAGCTGGTGCGTCTGGTCGCTCTGGATCAGCTTGGCGATCGCCTTGGTCATCACCATCACTTCGCAGATCGCCCGGCGGCCGCGATTCTCGGCGCCCTTGACGAGGACCTGCGTGACGACGGCGAGCAGGCTCTGCGTGAGGAAGCTCTTGGTCTGCTCGCGCTCCTCGACCGGCAACGCGTCGATCACGCGATCGATCGTCTTCGTCGCGCTCGTCGTGTGCAGCGTGCCGAGCACGAGGTGGCCGGTCTCGGCCGCGGTCATCGCCATCGAGATCGTCTCGGCGTCGCGCAGCTCGCCGACCAGGATCACGTCGGGGTCTTCGCGCATCGCGGCGCGCACGCCCTCGGCGAAGGTCGGAATGTGCGTGCCGAGCTCGCGCTGGATGACCTGGCTCTGCTTGCTCCGGTGCACGAACTCGATCGGATCCTCGAGGCTGACGATGTTCAGCTTGCGGGACGTGTTCAGCAGATCGATCATCGCGGCGAGCGTGGTCGACTTGCCGGTGCCGGTCGAGCCGGTCACGAGGATCATGCCCTGGTGGTAGTCGCAGAGCTTCTTGACGATCGGCGGCAGCGCGAGCCGGTCGATCGTCGGGATGTCGGTCGGAATCGCGCGAAACGCCGCGCCGATGCCCGTATCCTTGCGATAGACATTGACGCGAAAGCGCCCGCCTTCGCCAGAAACATAGGAAAAATCGAGATCGTGGCCCTGGGCGAAATGATCGGCCTGTGATTTCGTCAGGATCTCGGTGACATAACCTTCGAGTTCGCTGTCGCGCAGTTCACGGAACTTGATCGGCATCAGGTCACCGTTCATGCGCAGCATCGGCGGCACACCCACGGCGAGGTGCAGGTCCGAACAACCCTGCTGCATGCCGAGCTTCAGGAAGGCGTCGATGCGCGCCACGAGGTCTCCTCAACGGCCGGCGGTCCTGCCGGCGCCGTCTGAATAGCCCAAATTCGTTGTCAGATCAACGGGTAACGCGGAAAAGTTTGACCAACTGCACGAAGTGTACAGCCGTCAGAGGAAGCGGGACAGCGCGGTCCGGAATTCCTCCATGGTCTGGAAGCGCTTCGTCTTGTCGACCGCCATCGCCTGCATCACGACCTCCGACAGGCCTTCGGGCAGGGCGGGGTTCAGGTCCTTCGGGGTGCGCGCCTTGCCCTGCACGTGCTGGTACATCACCGACATGTGATCGCCGCGCGAATAGGGCGGCACGCCGGTCAGCATTTCGTAGACGATCACGCCGAGCGCGTAGATGTCGGCCCGCTGGTCGACTTTCTTGCCGAGGATCTGCTCGGGCGCCATGTACTTGGGCGAGCCGATGACATAGCCCGTCTTCGTGAGTTGCGTGTCGCCCTCGCGCTGCGCGGCGGCGACGCCGAAGTCCACGATCTTGAGGAGGCCGTCGTTGTTGATCAGCAGGTTCGCGGGCTTCAGGTCGCGGTGCACGACACCGACCTGATGCGCGACGGTCATTCCGGTGCAGATGTCCATTGCGAAGCCGATCGCGCGCTTCAGTTCCATCGGCTTCTCGCCGACGATTTCCGCGCCGAGCGTGTGCGAGGGGAAATACTCCATCGAAATGGCGTAGTGCCCCTGGATGTAGAGGAAATCGTAGATGCGGATGACGTTCTGGTGCGTGATCTTGCGCGAGTAGCGCAGCTCGTGCACGAAGCGCTTCATGATCTCCTCGTCCTGCGCCACGTTCGGGTTCAGGAACTTGAGGATCAGCCGCTCGTCGACCACCGTGTCTTCCATCAGCAGCACCGTGCCGAAGGCGCCGCGTCCGATCCGCTCGATGTACTTGTAGCGGCCCTCGATCACGTCGCCCGAGTTGAGCGTCGAGATGTCGAGCTTCTGCTGGGTGCTCGCCTCGGCCTGCCGCACGACCTGCGCGACTTCCGCCTCGGACATCAGCAGCGTACGGGCGGCCTCGGCCGGGCGCGGCGGTGCGCGCCCCGTGGCGCCTGCCGGCGGCGCGCTGCCCGATGCCGCAGGCGGCGGCGCCGGTACCGGTGTCTGTGTCGGGGTGCCGAGCGCCGTGCGTGCGCCGCTGCCGCTGAAGCGCGAGTCGAGCTCGAGCAGGGCGTTGTGCGCGGCCTGGGCAATGGTCACGTCGGCTTGCGACGCCTGCGCCTGCAGCTGCACGCGGATCGCCTCGGAGCGCCGCTCGTCGGCCAGCTTCGCGAGCGTCGCCATCGCCTCGACGCGGATCTCCTTTTCGGGCCGGTTGAGGAACGGCAGCAGCGGCTCGATGACCTTGTGGTCGCCGAGCTTCGCGAGCGCCCGGATCGCCACCGGCACCGAGCGCGCCGCGCCCGTCTGCAGCATCTCGACGAGCCGCGGCACGGCGCGCTTGCTGCCGATCTCGGCGAGGGCGTCGACCGCGCGCTCGCTGACCCACCAGTCGGTGTCGCGGGTCGCCTCGATCAGGTGCGCCACTGCACGCTCGTCCTTCGTCTGGTTCAGGATCTCGATCGCGGCGCGACGGATATCCTCGTCGTCGTCCTTGATGAGCTGCAGCACCGCGTCGACGACCTTCGGGCCGCCGATCTTGCCGAGTGCATCGGCCGCGCGACTGCGCACCCACCAGTCGTCGTCCTTGATGGCGTCGAGCAGGTACTTGATCGATTTCGCGGTGCCGATCTCGTTCAGCACCTCGACGGCCGCGCGCCGCGCATACTCGTTCTCGTCCTTCAGCACTGGCACGAGATACTTGATCGTTTCGGGGTCGTTCACCTTGATCACGACGTCGACGGCCTTGTTCTGCACGTCGATTTCCGGGTCGCGCAGCATCTCGCAGACCCGCTTGACGTCGATCGGTCCGTCCATCTTGTGGAGCGCGGCGAGCGCGGCCGCACGCACGAGCTTGTTGTTGTCCTTCAGCTGGTCCTGCAGCGCGCTCTGCACGGACGGCGTATTGAAGCGGGCGAGGATGTTGAGCAGGTGCAGGCGTGCGATCGGATCCTTGCCCTGCAGGCGCCCGATCAGCTCGGGGATCGCGTTCGCGTCGGCGACCTCGGCGATGATCCGGAACAGCGCCGCCTTCTCGTTCGGCTCCTGCTGGTACGCGGCGCTCAGCAGTTCGCGCACGCTGAAGCGCTGCTTCTGCGCGGCAATGATGTCAAGCAGCGCCGATTTCGACACGCCTTCCTGGGCGAGCGCATCGAGCAGCAGGTGCGGCGGATAGGCGCGGCTGCTCGACAGCGCCCACGAAATGCCCGCCACGACGCGCGGGCCGCCCTCGACCAGTCCGCGGACGAACTGCGGAAAGGTCTTCGGGTTCACGACCGCGGTGAGGATGTCGACGAAGACCACGGTCGCATTCTTGTCGGCATCGGCGAGCGCGGCGAGCAGGGGTTCGATCGCCGCGCCGCCGATCGACTTCAGGCGGGCCGCGGCCTTCTGGGTCTCCGGGCTCTGGGGATCCTTGGTCGCAAGCAGTTGCGTGACCAGCCGGTCGGCGCGCAGGTTCGAGAAGAAGCTCATGCGGCTTTTCCACGGCGACGCGCGGTCGCGCCTTGCCTGTCACGCATCAGTCTGTTCTCGCGCCTCGACGGGAGGCCCCCGTTCGGCGCGCAGTATGCCATACGCCCCATGCGAGCATCGTGCCAGTGGTCGGAACCGCGGGCAATTTTCGCTAGAATCACGAGGACACGTGCCGCCCGGCACCCGGGAATCCTCGATGCCCACTCGTGACGATGCTGCCCTGGCCTCGGGGCTCGCCGACTTTGTCGATCCTGCGACCGGAGCCACGCTCGCCAAGCTCGAAGCCGTGCGCCAGGCGGAGCTGCGCAACGGGCGCGCCCGCGTGCATCTCGCCTTCGGCTTCCCGGTCGGCGGTTACGCGCACGAGCTGCAGCCGCAGCTCGCCGCGCATCTCGCGCGTGCGGGCGTGACGGCACCGCTCGACCTCGAGGTTTCCGCCGACATTCGTGCGCATGCCGTGCAGCGACAATTGAAGCCGATGGCGGGCGTGCGCAACGTGGTCGCGGTCGCCTCCGGCAAGGGCGGGGTCGGCAAGTCGACGGTGGCCGTCAACCTGGCCCTCGCCTGGGCCGCGCAGGGCGCGCGGGTCGGCGTCCTCGACGCGGACATCTACGGCCCGAGCCAGCCGCTGATGCTCGGGCTCGAGGGCCAGCGGCCGAGGGTCGCGGGCGGCAAGCGCATCCAGCCGCTCACCGCGCACGGCGTCGTCGCGATGTCGATCGGTTTCCTGATCGATGCCGCGCAGCCGATGGTGTGGCGGGGGCCCATGGTCACGCAAGCGCTTACGCAGCTGCTGAGCGACACCGACTGGGGCGAACTCGATTATCTCGTGGTCGACATGCCCCCGGGCACAGGCGATATCCAGCTGACCCTCGCGCAACGTGTGCCCGTATCCGGGGCGGTGATCGTGACCACGCCACAGCACATCGCCGTCGCCGATGCCCGCAAGGGCCTCAAGATGTTCGAGAAGGTCTCGGTGCCCGTGCTCGGCATCGTCGAGAACATGAGCCTGCACGTGTGTTCCAGCTGCGGCCATGCCGAGGCGATCTTCGGCGAAGGCGGCGGCGACGAGATGGCGCGTGAATACGGAGTGACGCTGCTCGGGCGCCTGCCGCTCGACGCGCGCATCCGCGAGGAAGCCGACGGCGGGCGGCCCACGGTGGTCGCCGCACCGGAATCGCCGCGCGCCGCGGCCTACCTCGCCATGGCCCGCCGCACGGCCGGGGCGCTCGCGTTGCGCGCCGGCGACCATGGCGCCGGCTTTCCGAAGATCGTCGTCGAGGACACCTGAGCATGAGCATCAAGTCCGACCGCTGGATCCGGCGCATGGCGCGCGAGCACGGCATGATCGAACCGTTCGAGCCGGGACAGGTGCGCGCGGCGGACGGCCACAGGATCGTCTCCTACGGCACGTCGAGCTACGGCTACGACGTGCGCTGCTCCGACGAGTTCAAGGTGTTCACGAACATCAACTCGACGATCGTCGACCCGAAGGCCTTCGACGAGAAGAGCTTCGTCGACATGCGCTCGGACGTCTGCATCATCCCGCCGAATTCCTTCGCGCTCGCGCGCACGGTCGAATATTTCCGCATTCCGCGCAGCACGCTGGTGGTGTGCCTCGGGAAGTGCGTGACCGGGGACACCCGGGTCGTGGATGCGGAAACCGGCGCATGGCTGCCCATCACGGAGATGAAGTGGGGGCGGCGTACGCTCGCGCTCGATGGCTGGGCGAATCGGGTGGCAGGTGTCAGCGAGCTCCTGCCGCAGGGCAGAAAGCCGGTATTCGAGCTGCGCACGAAGGCGGGACTTCGGATTCGCGCGACCGCCAATCATCCCTTTCGACAGCTGCTCGGATGGACTTGCCTTGCCGACCTGAAGACAGGGGATCGAATCGCGGTGGCACGCGAAGTGCCCCTGTTCGGCCGCCGCGCTCTGCCCGAATGGGAAAGTGCGCTGCTCGGGCTCATGATCTCGGAAGGGCAGTGCCGTGTCCCCGGGCACAGCCCCGTGTTCACGAGCGAGGATCCCGCGCTCGTGGCGCTGTTGCGGCGATCGGTCGCGGCAAGTGGCCTGGACGAAGTCACTTTCAACGAACGTCTCGGTTACCGACTGGTCAATCATGCAGGGCGCGGCGGACTGCCCGAAGGGAACCGTGCATCGGCGTGGCTTCAGTCGATGGGGCTTGCCGTGAAGGGCGGCGACAAGTTCGTTCCCGATGCGATATTCACTTCCGACGAGGCCTCGACGCGGACCTTCCTGCAGGCCCTCTTTGCCGGGGATGGCGGCCTCTTTCGCTCCGGGGAGGCTTTCTTTCTGGAATACTATTCCAAGTCGCGCCGGTTGATCGAGGATGTGCACCACCTGCTGCTGCGATTCGGCATTTTCTCGCTGATGTGCGAGAAGACGACAGCGATCGGGACGCAGGCACACTGGATCCAGATTACCGATCGGGAACAGATTCTGCGGTTTGCTGACCGGATCGGCTTCGTGCCCGGCTCGATCAAGCAGCGGCGACTCGAGCAGGAGATCGTGCCGCCGCTGCGCGTAGCGGGTACACGCTTGCGCAGCAACTTCGATACGCTGCCTCGGGAGGCGTGGCCGATGCTGCTCGCGAGCGCCCGCGACGCAGGTACGAGCGCACATCGGCTCGGCGTCCACGCGCAGCGCAGCCAATCCGTACCCCTCAAGGCCGCGCGCGCGGTTGCGTCCGGAACAGGTGTGAACAATCTCCATTCATTGGTCAACGGACCTGTATGGGACGTCGTCGAATCGATCGAGCCGGCCGGAGAGGACGATGTGTACGACATCGTGGTTCCAGGGGGCCGGTCATTCATGGCCAACGACATGTACGTGCATAATTCGACGTACGCGCGCTGCGGTGTCATCGTCAACGTAACACCCCTGGAACCGGAGTGGGAAGGGCACGTGACGCTCGAGTTCTCGAACACGACACCGCTGCCCGCGAAGATCTACGCGAACGAAGGGGTCGCGCAGATGCTGTTCTTCGAGTCGGACGAAGTCTGCGAGACCTCGTACAAGGACCGCGGCGGCAAGTACCAGGGCCAGCGGGGCGTCACGCTGCCGAAGACCTGAGCCGCGCGCGGGCGGCGGCTCAGCCGCGCCGGTATTCGCGGATCGCCATCGCGAATTCGAGTTTGTCGCCGCGGCGGCGTTCGGCGCGCACCGGCAGGTAGCCGAGGGACGGCGCCATCCAGAGGCGGATCACGCGGCTCGATCCGGGGCGGCGGCTTTCGAAGATCACGGTGTCGAGCTCGCCGATCGCGGTCGCAAGGTGCTGCGTGCCCACGCGCGTGAAGTCGTATGCCTTGATCTCGTTCTTGTCGATCGTGTGCATGCGCTGCGGCACGCGGCCTGTAGCCGCCGCGTGCATCTGCACGAGCTGTACGGACATCGGGTCCTGGACGTCGGCCGGCGCGGGGAGGTCGACCGTCTTGTCCTCGGCGAGCCCGGTGACGCGCCCGCGCTGCCAGTCGAAATCGAGTGCGACGTCACGATTCGTGGCTTCACCGCCATCGTCGCCGCGAAAGTGCAGCGGCTGCACGCGGCCGTCGACATAGCGCAGCTCCGAGGTCTGGCGCACGGTATCGGGAATCGCGAGCCGGAAGAGGCCGCGTGCGTTGTTGCGGGAGTCGTAGACCCAGGCATCACCGCCCGTGTGGCGCAGTTCGAGCTTCGAGGTGCCCGCGTGCATGCCCTTCCATTGCACCGCATAGGTCGCCTGGAAGGGCGTCGGCGACCAGTCTGCCGTGACGTCACCGGCGCCCGCATCGGCGCGGGCGCCGGTCAGCGCCGCGATGAGCACGGCTGCGGCCCCGGCGACAATACGACGTTCAATCCCTGTCGGGCGCATCGAAATCCTCCACGACAGGCGCCGCAAGCGGCCGCCCGTCGAACCATGGGGCGCCGTCGCGCCACGCAAGCCGGCCGGATGCGATCCAGCCGATCGTGCGTGGATACAGGATGTGCTCGACAGCCTGAACGCGCGCTGAAAGGCCTTGCTCATCGTCATCCGCGAAGACAGGAACACGGCCCTGCGCCACGACCGGCCCGCCGTCGAGTTCTTCGGTCACGAAGTGCACCGAGCAGCCGTGGTGCGTATCGCCCGCCTCGAGCACGCGGCGGTGCGTGTGCAGGCCCTTGTAGTGCGGCAACAGGGACGGGTGGATGTTCAGCATCCTGCCGCGATAGTGCGCGACGAACCCGCTGCCGAGGATGCGCATGAAGCCGGCGAGCACGACGAGCTGTGGCCGTGCGGCGTCGAGCCGCTCGACGAGGGCCTCTTCCCAGGCGGCGCGCGCATCGAACGCGGCAGGCGCGAGCGAGAAGGCATCGATGCCGAGCGCGCGCGCGATGTCGAGCCCGGGTGCGCCGACGCGATCGGAGCCGACGCACGCGATGGTGGCGTGGATCTCGTGCGCGGCGCAGCTGCGGGCGATCGCCGCCATGTTGCTGCCGCGGCCGGATATCAGGATGGCGAGCGACAGCGGGGCTGCGCTCATGCGTCGATCACGACCCCGGAGCTGCCCGCGCGAACGCTGCCGATGACGGCTGCGGTTTCCCCGTGGTCGCGCAGCAGCGCGAGCGCCGCCTCGGTGTCGCCCGGCGCGACGATGACGACCATGCCGATCCCGCAATTGAAGGTGCGATGCATCTCCGCATCGGGCAGTTTGCCCGTACGCTGCAGCCAGTCGAACAGCGGATCGCGATGCCAGGCGCGGCGACTCAGCGCGACCTCGAGGCCGTCCGGCAGGGTTCGCGGGATGTTGTCGGTGAGGCCCCCGCCCGTGATGTGCGCGAGGCCGTGGACCGGCAGGCGGCGTGTGAGGGCGAGGAGCGAACGCACGTAGATGCGGGTCGGCGCGAGCAGGCGGTCGAAGAGCGCACGGCCTTCGAGTTGTGTGTCGGCGTTCGCGCCGGCGAGGCCGACCAGCTTGCGGATCAGCGAATAGCCGTTCGAATGCGCGCCCGAGGAGGCGAGGCCGATGACCGCGTCACCCGCGGCAACACGGCTGCCGTCGATGATCGCGTCCTTCTCGACGATGCCGACGCAGAAGCCGGCGAGGTCGTAGTCGTCGCCGCCGTACATGCCCGGCATCTCGGCGGTCTCGCCGCCGACCAGCGCCGCGCCTGCCTGCAGGCACCCCTCGGCGATGCCGCGTATCACGGCCGCCGCCACGTCGACATGCAGCTTGCCGGTCGCGTAGTAATCGAGGAAGAAGAGTGGCTCGGCTCCCTGCACCACGACGTCGTTGGCGCACATGGCGACGAGGTCGATGCCGATCGTGTCGTGGCGCGCAGTCTCGATCGCGAGACGCAGCTTCGTGCCGACCCCGTCGGTGCCGGAGACGAGTACCGGGCGCACGTAGCGATCGAGCGGCACTTCGACGAGCGCGCCGAACCCCCCGATGCCGCCCAGCACCTCGCGGCGCTGCGTGCGACGCACGATCGGCTTGATCTGTTCGACGAGCTCGTCGCCGGCGTCGATGTCGACACCGGCGTCGCGATAGGTGACCGGCGAGGTTGGCGGGGGCATGCCGCTATAATAGCCGACATGCGCATTGCCTTCCGTTGTGCCGCGGTCCTCGCGCTCCTCTGCATCGTGCCCGCCGCCGAGGCGGCGCGCACCGTGCGCGTGTACGACGTGACCGTGCGCGACACCGCGGCCGCGCAGGTCGCGCCGGCGGCGATGCGCGTTGCGCTCGTGCGTGCGACGGGGCAGCGCGACGCGGCGGCCGATCCGGCGTTCGCCGCGCTGATCGCCGATGCGCAGCGTTACGTGCGTGCAAGCCGCCCCGGTACGGCGGGGGGCACGGATGTCTCATTCGACGGCAGCGCCGTCGACAGCGCGATTGCCGCGGCGGGTCGGCGCGTGTGGCCGGCGGCACGGCCGTTCACGCTGGTCGTTTTCGAGGGCGCCGTGAGCGACGTTCCGTCCGGCGCGGCACGCATTGCCGTGGAGGACGCGGCCAGCCGGCGTGGCCTGCCCGTGTCGGTCGTACCTGCAGCGACGCTCAACCTCGGTGCCGGCGGCTTCGCCGATCGCGAGCTGCTGCTGCCCGCGGTGCAGCGACTCGGTGCCGATGCCGTGCTGGTCGGGCGCGGTGACGGCAACGCGACCACGGTCTGGCAGTGGACTCTGGCGTCGCCGTCGATGGCCGAAAGCTGGGCGGGCACACCGGCCGAGGCGATCGACGGCGCAGTCGATGCGTTCGTGCGCATGAACGACGCGCCGGTCGCGACCGGCGAACTGGACGTGATCGTGATGGTGACGGGTGTGCGCGACCTCGCGGCCTACGCGGGCGTGACGCAGGCGCTCGCGCAAGTGAGCGCCGTGCGGGGCGTGGCGCTCGAGGAGGCGGTCGGCGACACGGCGCGGTTTCGCGTCACGACGCGCAGCTCGGCCGAATCGCTCGCCGCCGCACTGGCCGGCAATGCGCGCCTCGTACCCTCCGGCGCACCCATTCCGGGCGTCCTGTCGCTGTCCTGGCTCCCCTGACTCGCACGCGCATGCGGCACCTGCCGAACCTCATCTGTCTCGCCCGCATCGCGCTCACCTGGCCCATCATCGCGATGCTCGCGCGCGATCGCGCAGACCTCGCACTCGCGCTCTTCACGGTGGCGGCCGTGAGCGACGGGATCGACGGCTGGCTCGCGAAGCGCTTCGGCTGGACCTCGAAGCTCGGGCGCTTCCTCGATCCGCTCGCCGACAAGATCCTGCTCGTGTTCGTGTTCGTGTACGCGACCTGGATCGGGCTCGTGCCCGTGTGGTTGACGGCGGCAGCGGTGGCCCGCGACGTCATGATCGGCATCGGCGCGAGCATCTACCGCCTCTGGTTCGGCCCGTTGAACGGGCGTCCGACGATCATCAGCAAGGTGAACACGCTGCTGCAGATCATCGTGCTCGTGCTCGCGATGCTGCGTGCCGCGAGCGGCGTGCCGCCGTGGGAGATCATTCTCGCCCTGTCGCTCGCGACGCTCGCCACGACATTGATATCGGGCTGGGATTACGTCGGGCGCTTCGTGCAGCGCGCCTGGCAGCTCGCAGCCGCTCCCCGGCCCTGACATGCGCCAGCTGCCGCTCGGTGTGCGCCTGCGCGATCGCGCGACCTTCGCGAGCTTCGTCGCCGGCGCAAATGGCGAGGCGGTGAGTCTCGTCACGACGCTCGCCGCGGGCGAGCCGGGCGGCTGCGCATGGCTGCACGGTCCGGCGGGCGCCGGCAAGACCCACTTGCTGCAGGCCGCCTGTGCCCTCGCCGCGTCGCGCGACCGGGCAGGCTATGTGCCGCTCGCGGAATTTGCGGGCGGCGAGGCGGCGATCCTGGACGGCTGGCTCGGTCTCGACTGCCTGTGCATCGACGACGCGCAGCGCGTCGCGGGCGATCCGCGCTGGGACGCGGCCTTGTTTCGCCTGTTTCGCGATATCGAGGAACGCGGCGCACGGCTCATCGTCGGGGCGGCCGCGCCGCCCGGTGCGCTCGACTGGTCGCTTCGCGACATCGCGTCGCGCTTCGGCGCGGCCGCCGTGTTCGCCTTGCAACCACTCGACGAAGCGGGCCGGCTCGAGGCGCTGCGCCTGCGCGCGCGCCTGCGCGGGGTCGAGCTGCCGGAAGATACGGTGCGCTACCTGCAGCGCCGCTATCCGCGCGACATGCGCACGCTCTACGGGCTCCTCGACACGCTCGACGATGCGGCGCTCGCGGCGCAGCGGCGACTCACCGTGCCGTTCGTGCGCGCGGTGCTCAGCGGGCGCTGATCCGCAGCGCGAGTTCCGCGACACGCCGGCCGAGTACCTGCGCGAGCTGCTTCTCGTCGTCCGACAACTGCGCGCCGGCATCGTGACCCGAGACATGGGACGCGCCGTAGGGGCTGCCGCCCGTGCGGGTCGTGGACAGTGCCCGTTCGGTGAACGGGATCCCGACGAGATACATGCCGTGGTGCAGGAGCGGCAGCATCATCGACAGGAGTGTGCTTTCCTGGCCGCCATGCGGCGAGGTCGGCTTAGGCTTCGCCGAAGGCGACGCCGAAGCGCAGCAGACGCCGGACGGCGGCGCGACGGGTGCGGGGGGCGTCGAGGGACTGACGTCCATGGCGGAGCCTCCTGGACATGGATCGGGGGCGGACTACGGGCGCTACGTTACACCAATTGAACGGGTAGGGGCACGGCATGCCGTGCCCCTACGCGACGGTGAATCGGTG
>WBZY01000548.1_pt1 | contig 27218 bp, 26 predicted proteins | sample 5204191 | NCBI WGS metagenome assembly WBZY01 (sample SAMN12344363, study PRJNA552823) | activated sludge metagenome | biome: Activated sludge suspended growth; feature: Anammox Sidestream; material: Wastewater; isolation source: activated sludge from anammox sidestream of wastewater treatment...
CTTCGCCGCGCGCACCGAGAAGTAGTCCGGGCGCAGGCCGGCCTCGAGCAGCGCGACCTGCGCGCGTGCCTCGAGCAGCGCGTAGTTGCGCTCGCCGCCGGCGATCGCCTCGCGCGCGCCGAGCAGCGTGCGGTACAGCGCCGGCGCGATCGCGCGCTCGCGCGCGTTCAGGTAGCCGTTGCGCGAACTCAGCGCGAGGCCGTCGTCGGCGCGCGCCACCGGTGCCTCGATGATCTCGATCGGCAGGCACAGGTCCTGTGTCATGCGCTTGACGACCGCGAGCTGCTGGAAGTCCTTGATGCCGAATACCGCCTTGTCGGGCTGCACGATGTTGAACAGCTTTGTCACTATCGTGGTCACGCCGGTGAAGTGCCCGGGTCGCGTCGCGCCGCACAGGATGTCGGTCATGGTCGGCACCGCGACCGTGGTCTGGTGCTCGATGCCGTTGGGATAGACCTCGGTGTCGCTGGGGCAGAACAGCGCGTCGGCCCCCACGCTCTCGAGCTTCCCGACGTCGGCGTCGAGCGTGCGCGGGTACAGCGCGTAGTCCTCGTTCTTGCCGAACTGCAGCTGGTTCACGAAGATGCTGACGACCACGCGCTCGCCGTGGCGGGCGCCGAGTTCCACCAGTTGCAGATGGCCCTGGTGCAGATTGCCGAGCGTGGGTACGAACACCACCGTCTCGCCCGCACGGCGCCATTCGGCCACGGTGGCACGGATGTCGCCGAACGTCCTGCAAATCAGCATGCCTGCGTCTCCGTGCTGCGGCGCCTGTTCAGTCGAAACCGTGTTCCGGGCGCGGAAAACTGCCGTCGCGCACGGCCGCGGCGTAAGCGGCGAAGGCGCCGGCGATGTCGCGCCCCTCGGAGAGGAAATTCTGCACGAAACGCGGTGGACGAGGGTTCATGCCGAGCATGTCGTGCATGACCAGCACCTGCGCATCGGTGGCCGCGCCGGCACCGATGCCGATCACCGGCACCCTCACCGACGCGGTGATCTCCGCCGCCAGCGCACGCGGCACGCACTCGAGCACCAGCAGCGCCGCCCCGGCCTCGGCGAGCGCGCGCGAATCCTCGGCGATGCGGCGCGCGGCCGCGGGGTCGCGGCCCTGCACCACGAACCCCCCGAAGCTGTTGACCGACTGCGGCGTGAGACCGAGGTGCGCACACACCGGGATGCCGCGCTCGGCGAGCAGGCGCACCGTCTCCGCGAGCCACTCACCGCCTTCGAGCTTGACCACCTGCGCGCCGGCCTGCATCAGCGTAGCCGCGTTGCGCAGCGCCTGCTCGGGAGTCGCGTAGCTCATGAACGGCATGTCGCCGATCACCAGCGCGGGGGCGGCGGCGCTCGCGACGCAGCGCGTGTGATAGGCCATTTCCTCGACGGTGACGGGCAGCGTGCTCGTGTGTCCCTGCAGCACCATGCCGAGCGAATCGCCGACCAGGATCGTCTCGATACCGGCCTGTGCAGCCACGCGTGCGAAGCTGGCATCGTAGGCGGTGACACAGCAGAAGCGGCGGCTCTCGCGCTTCGCTTCCTGCAGTGTCCGGATCGTGATTCCCTTCATTTCCTGCGTCCCGTCAGAAGAAGGTGGGATTGAAATACTGTCTGCCGGCGCGGACATTCAGCAGGTAATCGACGAGCTCGGTATAGTGGTTTTCGTCATTTGCGAAGTCAATAGCGGCCGCGTTGACGATCAGCAGCGGCGCCTCGTCGTAGTAGTGGAAGAACTGGCTGTAGGCTTCGTTCAGCTGTTCGAGGTAGCGGCGCTCGATCAGCTGCTCGGCCGCGATGCCGCGGCGCTGGATGCGCTCGACCAGCACGTCGACCGGTGCCTGCAGGTAGATCACGAGGTCCGGCCGCGGCGTGCTCGGCACCAGGCGCTCGAACACGGTCTCGTACAGCGCGTATTCGTTGGCGTCGAGGTTCACGCGCGCGAACAGGCGGTCCTTCTCGATCAGGAAGTCGCTGACGCGCGAGTTCTGGAACAGGTCCGACTGGCGAATCGCGTCGAGCTGGCGTGCGCGCTGGATCAGGAAATGCAACTGGGTGGCCAGTGCGTTGCGCGCGCGTTCGCGGTAGAAACCGTCGAGGAAAGGATTTGCCTCGGCGAGCTCGAGCATGGTCTCGTGGCCGAAGGTTGCAGCCAGACGGCATGCCAGCGTGGTCTTGCCGGCGCCGATCGGACCCTCGACGGCGATGAAACGCGGGGGTGCGGGGCGCGTCGCGGGCGCGCTGGCGCGGCTAGTCATCGAGTTGCTCCAGGGTCGCGAACGTGGCGAGCAGTCCCGCGTTGCCGAGCCGTTCGCGCAATTCGGTGACGCGCGTGCCGTCGGGCAGGCGCAGTCGTGGTGCGATGTCGCAGAGCGGGAACACCACGAAGTTGCGCTCGGCGAGGTGCGCGTGCGGCACCACGAGTCCGTCGCTCGCGATCACCCGCGCGTCGAACAGCAGCAGGTCCAGGTCCAGTGTGCGCGCGGCCCAGCGCTCGCCGCGTTCGCGTCCCGCGGCGGCCTCGATGCGCTGCAGTTCGGCGAGCAGTGCGTGCGGGCCGAGCGTGGTGCGCAGTTCCGCCACGCCATTGATGTAGTCGGGCTGGTCGTGCGGTCCGACCGCGCGGCTGCGGTACCACGGACTCACCGCGGCGAGGCGGCTGCCGGGCAGCGCCGCCAGCGCCGCGAGCGCGCCGCGCAGACTCGAGCGGATGTCGCCGAGGTTCGCGCCGAGCGCGATCCATGCCCGGTGTTCAGCCGCCATCCGCGTTGCCGCGTCCGGAGCCGCGCCGCCGGCGCGCACGGCGGCGCGGGCGCGGCCCGGCCACGGGAGCCGGCATCTGTTCGCCGGTCTGGAAGCGGGTCCACCAGTCGCCCGCGCCGTCGAGTTGCTCGCCCGACTGCTCGCGCAGCAGCACGAAATCGTAGGCGGCACGAAAGCGCGGGTGCGCGGCCAGTTTCTGCGGCGAGCGGCGTGTGAGCAGGCGCTGCTGGAGTTCCCAGATCTCGCGCATCGGCGTCGAGAAGCGGCGCGGGATCACGGTGCGCCGGCACTGCCCGGCAATCACTTCGGGCGCGGCTTCGCTTATCGCGGCGAGTTCCGGCAGCTGCGCGTGCTTCGCGAGCGCTTCCATGCGCCGCGCGAGCGCCGGCCACAGCAGCGCCGCGTACAGGAACGCCGGTGTCACCGGCTTGCCGAGCCCGATGCGCTCGTCGCTGTTGTCGAGCGCGTGCACGATCATTGCGCGCCACTCGGGAACGGCCGCCAGTGCGCGCGCTGTTTCCGGGAAGATCGGCGCGAACAGGCCGAGTTCGTCGAGCACCGCGAAGGTGGCCTCGCCGCGCCCGGTGAGCAGCAGCTTCAGCACTTCGTCGAACAGTCGCGCGGCGGGAATCTGGTCGAGCAGGTCGCGGCAGCGCGCGATCGCCGCCAGCGCGGCCGGAGCGATCGTGAAATCGAGCTTCGCCGCGAAGCGCGCCGCGCGCAGCATCCGCACCGGGTCTTCCTGGAAGCGGGTGACCGGATCGCCGATCACGCGCAGCACGCGTGCCTCGAGATCAGCGACGCCGGTGCTGAAATCGAGCACGGTATCGCTGTCCGGATCGTAGTAAAGGCCGTTGACGGTGAAGTCGCGCCGCAGTGCGTCTTCCTCGACGGTGCCGAAGACGTTGTCGCGCAGCAGCATGCCGCTGTCCGCGTAGGCCGCCGCGTTGTGCGGCAAGGCGTCGTCGTCGCCGTCGGGCTCGAAGTCCGGGCTGTGGTGGCCGCGGAACGTCGATACTTCGATCACCTCGCGACCGGAGCGCACGTGCACGATCTGGAAACGGCGCCCGACGATCCGCGAGCGCCGGAACACGGCGCGGATCTGCTCGGGGCGGGCGCTGGTCGAGACGTCGAAGTCTTTCGGTTCGTAGCCGAGCAGCAGGTCGCGCACGCAGCCGCCGACCAGGTAGGCCTCGTGGCCGGCATCGCGCAGTTCGCGGTGCACCCACAGTGCTTCCTCGGGGATCGATTGTGGCGGAATGCGATGCTCGCCGGCACCGTAACGACGGCAGCGCGGCGCGCCGCTTCCCGCGGTTGCGCGGGCGGTCTGGTCGGAGGCCTGATTCAACGGCGTGTGCTTTCCTGGCGGATCGAAACGGGGTGCGAGTCTATCACAGCGCGGTGCGGCGATTACGGGGGGCGGGCGCAGCGGACGGAAGCGGATTTCACGGGTCCCGGAAACAGCAACGGGGAAGTTTCCTTCCCCGCACAGGTCTCAACCCGATTAGTGTTATTGTTCTGTCGTTATTGTTATGGCTCCAGTTAAACACCCGTTTTTCGATGCGGCAAGCGATTTTTATCGCGCCCCGATGCGCTGTGAATAAAGGTAACAACCGGCTCTGCAAGCCTGCCCGTTCCGTTACCGATACGCCGTTTCGAACGTTCCCGCGGCGTATGCACGAGCGCCGCTGCGCTGCGTGGTGCGCTCATGCCGGGCGCTTCCCGGGTTCTTCGTCGTCGCTGCCCTTGCGACGCGGTATGCCGAAACGCTGGCGGCGCTCCCACAGGCACTTGCGGCTGACGCCGAGCTTGCGCGCCAGTTCGGTTTCGCTCATGTGGTTCTGGTGCTGCAGCACGAAGCGCTGGAAGTACTCCTCGAGCGACAGGTCTTCCTGCGGATCGTCGGTGCGAGCCACCGTTTCGACGAGCGCCTCGGCAGTCGCGGCGTTGCCGTTCGACGGCGCCCGCCGCGGCGCCGCCAGCGCGAGCGCACGTTCGTCGATCTCGCTGCCGTCGCAGAGGATCACCGCGCGTTCGATGGCGTTCTCGAGTTCGCGCACGTTGCCCGGCCAGTCGTAGGCGCCGATCGCCTGCACCGCCTCGGCGGTGAAGCGCATCGCGGCGCGCCCGTGCCGCTGGCAGGCGTCCGCCAGCAGGTAGCGTGCGATCGCGATCACGTCGTCGCCGCGTTCGCGCAAGGGCGGCAGCGTCAGCTCGACGACATTGATCCGGTAATAGAGGTCGTCGCGGAAACTCCCTTCCTCGCACAGTTCGCGCAGGTTGCGCTGGGTGGAGCACAGGATGCGCACGTCCACCGCGCGAGTTCCGGGCAGCCCCCCGCCGTGGATCTCGCCGCTCTGGATGAAGCGCAGCAACCGCGCCTGCGCGCCGGCGGGAAGCTCGCCGATCTCGTCGAGGTACAGCGTGCCGCCGTTCGCGGCGGCGATCACGCCGCCCCCGGAACGGTCGCTGCCGAACATCTCGGACTCGATCAGCGCCTCGGGGATCGCGGCGCAGTTCACGGTGATCAGCGGCTGCCGGGCGCGCTTGCTGGCGCGGTGGATCGCGCGCGCGACCAGCTCCTTGCCGGTGCCGGTCTCGCCCTGGATCAGCACCGGCGTCGAGGTGGGCGCGACGCGCCGGATGCGCTCGTGCACCGCGAGCATCGCCGCACACGAACCGATCATGCCCTCGACGGAAGGAGTGGCGTCGGGGGCTTGCGTGGTATCGCGCGCGCTGGACTGCTGCGCACTCGCGCGCTCGCGCAGGATGCGCTTGATCGTCGCGACGAGGTCGTTGTGGTCGAAGGGCTTGGCGATGTAGTCCACGGCCCCCTGGCGCATCGCGTCCACCGCCGAGCGCAGGCTTGCGTAGCTGGTCATGATCAGCACCGGCACCGTGCCGGCACGCCGGATCAGCTCGGTGCCGGGTGCGCCGGGCAGGCGCAGATCGCTGATGATCAGATCGAATCGCTCGAACTGGAAATTCTCTTCGGCTTCCTTGACCGAGCCGGCCTCGAAGACACGGTAGCGGTTGCGTTCGAGCAGCCGTTTGAGTGCGGTCCGGATGACCGATTCGTCCTCGACGACGAGTATGTCAGCCACTGCTACAGCCTCGTGGTGGCGTCACCAGGGTCCAGAACATAACGTCAATGCCCCCCGATTTCCAGTGCCGGCCCCGCGGAGCCGGCGCTCGGCAGCCGGATCAGCGCGCGCGTACCGCGTCCGGTCGCCGCGTCGACCGGACTGTGCAGGCTCACGCTGCCGCCCATGTCGCGCACGATCGAGTAGACCAGCGACAAGCCAAGCCCGGTGCCTTCGCCCGGTGATTTGGTGGTGTAGAACGGTTCGAACACCTGTTCGAGCTTCGCCGGCGGGATGCCGCAGCCGTCGTCGGTGACCGTGATCAGCACGGTTTCGCCCTGGTCCTGCGCCGCGATCGCGATCTCGCCGTGATCGGCGCTGGCCGCGCGTGCGTTGCTCAACAGGTTGATGAACACCTGCAGCAGGCGTTGGCCGTCGCCGCGCACGCAGACCGACGGCGGGCAGAGGTTCAGGAACCGTACCGGACGCGCGCTGCGGTCCAGCCCGAGCAGGTAGATCGCCTCGGCGGCACACTGCGCCACCGCCACCGGCACCGGTTCCGAGGCGCGGTTCGCGCCGGTGTGCGCGAAGCCGACCAGTGCGTGCACGATGTTGCTGATGCGCTGGGTCTGCTGGAGGATCAGGCGCGCCGACTCGTGGCAATCGTCGTCGGCGCTGTCGGCCAGCAGGTTCTGCGCCAGCGAATCGATGCCGGTGACCGGATTGCCGATCTCGTGCGCCACGCCCGCGGCGAGGCGGCCGATCGAGGCCAGCCGTTCGGTGTGCAGCAGTTCGTCCTGCAGGCGCTGTGTTTCGGTCACGTCCTCGAGCAGGATGAAGCGCGCGTCCCCGGTGCGGCTGCCGGGGGCGGCGTCGGCGGTCTTGTGCAGCGACAGGCACAGTCGGTTGCCGCGCGCCCCGACCCGGTGCTGGTGCAGGTGCGATTCGCTCGATCTCAGGAAGCCGGTCAGCAGCGAACCCCAAGGCTCGGGCAGGCCGTCGAGTGTGGATCCGAGCACCGTGCGCGCGTCGATGCCGGTGATGCGCTGCAGTGCCGCGTTCCACATCACGATCTCGCCGCGCGCGTTGGTGCCGCAGACCCCGAGCGGCAGGGCATAGAGCGTGTCGCGGTAGAAGCGCCGCAGCGCGTCGAGTTCGGCCGTGAAGCCGGTCAGGTGCCGCTGGTAATCCTCGAGCCGCGACTCGACCAGTGTCAGGTCGCCGGTCGAGGCGGTGTCCTCGTGAACGAATGGCGCGCCGCGGTTGATCAGCTCCATCGCCACTTCGGCGCCGACCAGCCGCGACAGGTTTGCCTCGATGCGTTCGCGCAGGCGCCGCATCGCGTACGGGCGCGTCTCGGTCGGGGCGTAGCCGAGGTCGCGCAACGCGCGCTCGACCTCGCGCCGCGCCCGCTCCTCGCCCAGCGCCGAACCGAGCCCCGACACGAAGTCCCCGGGCGAGCGGGCGAGCAGGCGGTGACGCGCCGCGCCACTGAGGTTGTCGAGACTGCAGCTCGTCGCGGCCTCCTGTTCCTCGGTGCTCTGGGTGCTGAGCTGGGACAGCACGAACAGCAGCGTGGCGTTCAGCGCCAGGCTGTTCACCGCAGCGCCTGCCCACGGATTGTCTTCGATCGCGAACGGCAGCAGCGCATGCACGATGCCGAGCACCGAGCCCGGCGCCGGGTCCACCAGTGCGAGCAGCCACACCGCATAGCCGCCGGCCAGCCCGCCGAGCAGCCCGATGCGGTTCGCGCGCGGCCAGTACAGCAGCGCGAGCAGGCCGGGGAAGAACTGCGCTGCGGCGACGAAGGCGCTGAAGCCGAGCGTCTCGACGATGCCTTCATCGGGCAGGCGGGCCGAGATCAGGTAGGCGGCCAGCACCAGCAGTGCGATCAGTACCGAGCGCGTCAGCGTGAGTCCGCGGTACGGGTCGCTGCGTTCCCCAGGCCGGTAGAGTTCCCCTGGCCGGTAAAAGGGAAGGACCAGGTTGTTCAGCGTCGCCGAGGCGAGCGCGAGCGTGGTCACGACCGTCATCGATGTCGCCGCGGACACGCAGGCGATGAAGGTCAGTAGTCCGATCGTCGGGTTGGCGCTCTGCGCGCCGATCGCGATGAACTCGACCGCGCCGGTGGTGCCGAGCCGCAGCTCGGCCCACAGCAGCGGCAGCACCGGCAGCGACAGCAGCAGCAGGAACACCGGAAAGCCCCAGCTCGCTCGCACCACGGCGCGCGGACTGGGGTTCTCGTACAGCGCCATGTGGAACAGGTCGGGCAGGCCCACCACCGCCGCGAAGAAGGTCAGCGTCATCATGTGCGAGGAACTCGAGCGCATGCTTGCGTGCAGCGACTCGACCAGGCCAGGCTGCGCCTCGAGCCAGCTGCCCAGCCCGGCACTGCCGCCGTGCACCTCGAACAGCACGAAGGCGCCGAGCGCGAGGAAGCAGCCGAGCTTGACCAGAGACTCGAACGCCATCGCGACGATGAGGCCGTTGTGGCGTTCCTTCTCCGATATGGGTCGTGCACCGAACAGGATCGCGAACACCGCGATCCCGCCGGCCACCACCAGCCCGAGCCGTCCGGAGGCCGGATCGGTCGCGAGTTCCCCGGTCAGCCGCGCACCGAGCCCGGATACCAGCTTGATCTGCGCGATCAGCAGCGGGAGCGCGGTGGCCAGCAGGCCGAAGGTGGCGATCGCGCCGACGTGCGCGCCACGGTAGCGGAACGCGAGCAGATCGGCGAGTGAGGTGAGCTGGAAGCGTCGGCAGATCCGCCACAACGGGATCAGCAGCAGCGGCGCGAACAGGAACATCACGCCGGTTCCCACGAAATAACCGAGGTAGCCGTAACCGAAATGCGCCGCGACGCTGATGCTGCCGAACATCGGCCACGCGCCGGCCACGATCCCGAGCGACAGCGTGTAGACCAGCGGATGGGATGCGATCGATTCGGGCAGGAATCCGCGGTCGGTGGCCCACGCGATCGCGAACAGCAGCCACAGGTAGCCGATGCCGACGACGACCAGCGTGCCGTAGTCAAGCGTCATCGCTGCGTCCCCGGTACAGCGCGACGCCGGAGACCGCGATCACGATCGCCCAGATGATATGCGGCCGGTACCACTGCGTGCCGCCGGCCGCGACCCAGTCGGTCATGATCGGGGCGAACACGTACAGCAGTACCAGAACCAGCAGCAGGATCCTGTTGAGGTACATGGATGGTCGCCGGGTCGGGTGCGGCGATGTTAATGACCGCCGGGCGCCCTTGCCAAGCGTGGCCCACGCCGGTTCACGGCACGCCGAGGTCCACGTGCGGCACACGGGTACGGTCCCAGTGCGCGATCGCCCAGCGCAGCAGCGCCTCGCAGTCGTCGTGCTGTTCGCGGGGCGGCACCGGCTGGCCCAGCGCGCGCAGGCAGAACAGCAGATTCGCGCTCGCCTCGGCATCGTCGAGGGCGGGCGCGTGGTTCTGCTTGCTGAGCTTGTCGCCGTCGGCGTTCAGCAGCAGCGGCAGGTGCGCGAAGCGCGGCGGCGGGACGCCGAGCATCTCGTGCAGAAACACTTGGTGCGGGGTGGAGTCGAGCAGGTCGCGTCCGCGTACCACGTGGGTGATTCCTTGCCACGCGTCGTCGACGACCACCGCGAGCTGGTACGCGTACAGCCCGTCGCGACGACGTATCACGAAGTCGTCGTCACCGGCGGGCGAGGGCAGCGTCACGCGGCCGAGGATCAGGTCGTCGAAGCAATAGCGTGTGGCGCAGGCGCGCAGGCGCACCGCGGACGCACCGGGCGGTGACGTCGCCGAGCGCGGGCACGCGGCGCGGTGGCGGCCGTGGTCTGCCTGCAGATCCTTGCGGCTGCAGTTGCAGTGGAACGCGTGTCCGCCCGCCAGCAGACGCGCCACGACCTCCGCGTAGGCCGCGTGGCGCCGGCTCTGGAACACGATCTCGCCGTCCCAGTGCAGCGCGTGCGCGTGCAGGCTGGCGACGATGCGCTCGCTGGCGCCGGGCTGCTCGCGCGGCGGGTCGATGTCCTCGATGCGCAGCAGCCATTCGCCGCGTGCGGCGCGCGCGTCGAGAAAGCTTGCGAGCGCGGCGCACAGCGAGCCGAGGTGCAGGGGGCCGGTAGGGGAGGGAGCGAAGCGCCCGCGGTACGCGGAGGTCGCCATCGTCGAGCGGGTCGGGCGCGATCCGGTGGCGTGACCGGGGCCGGACGGCGATCAACCGTGCTCCTGTTTCTCCTTGATTTCCTCGAGCGTCTTGCAGTCGATGCACAGCGTCGCGGTGGGTCGTGCCTCGAGGCGCTTGATGCCTATCTCGACGCCGCAGGCGTCGCAAAAGCCGTAGTCGTCCTGGTCGATGCGCTCGAGCGTGCTCTCGATCTTCTTGATCAGCTTGCGTTCGCGATCGCGCGTGCGCAGCTCGAGGCTGAACTCTTCCTCCTGCGTGGCGCGGTCGGCCGGGTCGGGGAAGTTCGCCGCCTCGTCCTTCATGTGGTTGACCGTGCGATCGACCTCTTCCATGAGTTCGGAGCGCCAGTTTTTCAGGATGCCGCGAAAATGTTCCTTCTGGTTCTCATTCATGTATTCCTCGCCCTTCTTCAGCTTGTAGGGCGTGAAATTCTTGAATTCCGAGGTGGTCTGTTTCGCGGCTTTCTTCACGGTGGGGCCTCGTGGTCGCGTGCGGGCGCATAGCGCCGGGTTGGCGTCGCGGCACCGCCTGGTGCGCGCGGGGGCGGCGCATTCTACCGGATTCTGCCTGCCACGCAAGGCTCGATTGCTGGTGCTCGCGGGCCATCGCTATACTGCCCGCATCGGCAGGAGGGCAGTACCGATGGCGGCAGAGCGCAAATCCACGGCACGTGCACGGCGCGCCGGCACCGGAACGCGGGCCAGGCCCGTTGCACGACGGCGGGCGGCGCCCGCGGCGCGACCGCGGCGTGCCACGCGAGCGCCCGCGACGCCCGAGGTGAAGCGCGTGCTGGCCCCCGAGATCCTGCTTACGCTGAACCGCGAGCACGGCTATATCCGTTCGCTGCTCGATGCGCTCGTCGAGCAGGCCAGGCGGCTGCGCCCCGGGCGCACCCCCGACTACACGCTGCTCTACGAGATGGCGCATTACCTCTCGATCTACCCCGACGAACACCACCATCCGCGCGAGGAACTGGTCTACGACCGCCTCGGCGAGCGCGACCCCGAGTCGCTGCCGCTGATGGGCGAGGTGCTCGAGCAGCACCGCGAGCTGGCGCGCCGCGGGCGTGAGCTGGTCGCCGAGCTCGAGCGCGTGACGCGCGGCGGCAAGGAGCCCGACAACCGGCGTATCGCGTACCTGTGCGAGCGCTACACCGGTTTCTTCCGCGACCACCTGCACGCCGAGGAGCAGCAGGTATTTCGCCGCGCGACCGCGAAGCTGCGCCAGGACGACTGGTGCGCGATCAACGTCAGCGCCCGCTACGCCGACGACCCGGACTTCCCGGCCCGGCTGGCCAGGGAGTACGGCCGCCTCACCGATTTTCTGTCCGATCGCGTCAGCCGGGTGACCGAGGACGTGGCGGTCGCGGAGATGTTCGGCATCGAGTCGATCATCGAAACGGTGGCCGCGCTGACCGGCGCGCTGGCACGCGGTAGTGCGATCGTGCGCCGGCACACGCGCGCCGCCGTGCGCGATGTGCGCCGTGCCACGCGAGGCGGGAGCGGGGTGCTCGCGCGCTCGCGTGCGGTGCGCGAGACGCTGCGCTCGCAGGCCCTCGCCGCCGGCGAGGAACTGCGGGAGGTGCTCGCAGGCCTGCGCGCGGAGACCGTCGAACCCTTCGCTGCGCGCGTGAAAGCGTTGCGACGGCTGGTGCGCGCCGACGTCAGCTGACTCCACCCCGCCCCTGTCGCGTGCATCGCGGTCCGGGCTGTGCCCGGACACGTTCGTGTAGGTCCCGGCTGTGCCCGGACACGTTCGTGTAGGTCCGGGCTGTGCCCGGACATGTTCGTGTAGGTCCGGGCTGTGCCCGGACACGTTCGTGTAGGTCCCGGCTGTGCCCGGACATTCGTTCGGCCACAGGCCGAACCTACGCGGTGCGTTCGCCCATCCCGGTTCCGGCGCGGTATCGTTCGCGTAGGTCCGGGCTGTGCCCGGACATTCGTTCGGCCACAGGCCGAACCTGCGGGAGCGCGGTGTCTCAAGCGTGGGTGCAGGCCGCCACCGCCTCGAGGATCAGCGTGCGCGAGCGCCGCACCTCGGAGCGTCCGGCACCGATGGTCTCGACGGCAGCGTCGAAATCGAGCAATCCGATGTGCGCCAGGCGCGGACTGATCACGATGTCGGCCGGTTCGCCGGACAGGCGGCTGCGCGTGATGCGGTCCTGCATGATGTTGATCGCGTTGGCGACGACGGTAAAGATGCCCGGCGTGTCGTCCTCGGGCTCGCGCGAGGAATCGGCGTCCAGCCACTGCGTGAGCGAGGGTGGTGCCTTTTCGCGCAGGCCGCTGGCGAGCCGGTCGATCAGGCCCGGTGCGCCCTTGTCCTCGGTCGCCACGCGCGCCGCGCCGCGGTTGCGCGGCAGGCGCGTGCGCTGGCGGCTGCCGAGGTCGCTGTTGAGGTTCACGGCGATGATCAGGTCCGCGCCGAGCGCGCGGCACACCGATACCGGCACCGGGTTCACCAGCCCGCCGTCGACGACCCAGCGGCCGTCGACACGCGCGGGCGACAGCAGGCCGGGGATCGCGATCGAGCCACGCACCGCGTCCCACAGGTCGCCGTGCTGGATCCACAGTTCACGACCGTTCGCGAGTTCGGTCGCCACGGCGGTGTAACGCAGGCCGAGATCCTCGATGCGCGGGCTGCCGAAGCGCTCGCGCAATGCCGCGATCAGGCGGGTCGCGCGCCCGACGCCGCCGCGCGACAGCGGACTGACGTCGAGGTAGCGAAACACATCGGCGGTACTCATCTGCGTGAACCACGCGTCGAGGTCCTCGATGCGCCCGCAGGCGTGCGCGCCGCCGACGAGTGCGCCGATCGAGGTGCCGCAGACGATCGAGGGCGCGATGCCGATCGCGGCGAGTTCGCGGATCACGCCGATGTGCGCGAGTCCGCGCGCCGAGCCGCTGCCGAGCGCGAGTGCGATCCGCGGCGGGCGAGTTGATTCCGCGTCATTCATACGGCAGTCTTCCCGGCTCGAAGCGCAGCGATTCTAGCGCGCATTCCCGCGTCCGGGGTCACGCGATCCGGACCGGGCGGGCGGTGGCACCCGTGTTCGTTCCACATAAGAGGAGATGGCCATCCTTTCAGGCGAGCAACTCCTTGGTCTCGACGACGCGCACGTCACGGCGCTCGATGCGGCGTGGTGCCTCGGCGATTGCCGGCTGCATCCGGCCGCGATCGAGGCGCTGGTGCGCCTGCGCGCCGATGCGCGCAAGGCGGGGTTCGACCTGCGCGTGGCGAGCGGATTCCGCAGCTTCGAGCGCCAGGCCGCGATCTGGAACGCGAAGGCCGCCGGGTTGCGCCCGGTGCTCGACGCGGGCGAGCGGCCGATCGACGTGCGCGACCTGGACGACGCCGCGCTGGTGTTCGCGATCCTGCGCTGGAGCGCGTTGCCCGGGGCGTCGCGCCATCATTGGGGAACGGATATGGACGTGATCGATGCCGGGCGGCTCGAACCCGGGCAGCCGGTGGAGCTGCGCGTAGCCGACGCCGCTGAAGGCGGGGTGTTCGCGCCTCTGCACCGCTGGCTCGACGAGCGCATCGCGAGCGGACGTGCGCACGGCTTCTTCCGGCCGTACACCGGCGCCGGCTGTGCGGTGGCCCCCGAGCCGTGGCACCTGAGCTTCGCGCCGCTGGCGTGGGAGTGCCAGCGCGGATTCGACCCCGCCGCGCTCGCCGCGGCGCACCGGCACGCCGGACTCGCGCTGCACGCGGCGATCGACGCCGCGCGCGAGCAGATACTGCAGCGCTATTTCGAGGTGCCGGCGCGCCTGTATGCAGCCGCGCTCGGCGGTGTCGCCGGAGCGCGAGGAGCACAGCTCGCATGAAGAAAGCGGACGCGACGCGGCTGTGGCCGGTGATGCGCGAGGAGGCGCACGCGCGCGCCACCGATGAGCCGGTGCTCGCGAGTTTCTACCACGCGAACATCCTGCGTCACGCCTCGTTCGAGGACGCGCTGGCCGGCATGCTCGCGGTGCAACTCGACTCCGGCACGCTGCCGGCCGGCGTGCTGGGCGACGTGTTGCGCGAGGCCTTGGCGGCCGATCCCGGTATCGCGCGCGCAAGCTGCGCGGACCTGGCCGCGCACCGCAGTCGCGATCCGGCCTGCGATTCGCTGGTCACCGCGTTCCTGCATTACAAGGGTTTCCACGCGCTGCAGGCGCAGCGTATCGCGCACCGGCTGTGGGCGCGCGGGCGGCGCTGGCTGGCGCACCTGTTGCACAGCAGCGCCTGCGCGCGCTTCGACGTCGACATCCATCCGGCAGCCGTGCTCGGCGAGGGAATCATGATCGATCACGGCACCGGGATCGTGATCGGCGAGACTGCCGTAGTCGGCGACAACGTCTCGATGCTGCACGGGGTCACGCTGGGCGGTTCGGGTTGCGGTGCCGGGGACCGTCACCCGAAGGTGGGCTCGGGCGTACTGCTGGCGGCCGGTGCGCGGGTGTTCGGGCCGGTGCGCATCGGCGACGGCGCGCGGATCGGCGCCGGCAGCGTGGTGCTTGCGGATGTGCCGCCGCACGTGACGGTGGCGGGAGTACCGGCGCGGGTGGTCGGACGCCCGTTGCGTCGCGACCCCGCACTGGTGATGGATCAGCGTTTCGCCGCGCCGCCGGACGCCGGCGCGACGCGCTGAGCGCGGCGGCTCACTCGCCGCCTTCTTCCTCGTCCTTCTTGAAGCGGGCGATCGACTGGCGGATTTCCTCGCGCGCGTCCTCGGCCGTTCCCCAGCCCTCGACACGCACCCACTTGCCTTCCTCGAGATCCTTGTAGTGCTCGAAGAAATGCTTTATCTGGCGCAGCAGCAGCGGCGGCAGGTCGGCGGCTTCGTGCACGTCGTCGTACAGCGGCGTCAGCTTGCTGACCGGCACTGCGATCAGCTTGGCGTCGGCGCCCGCCTCGTCGTGCATCTTCAGCACGCCGACCGGGCGGCAGCGGATCACGGTACCGCTGATCACGGTGTGCGGGGTGTGGACCAGCACGTCCACCGGGTCGCCGTCTTCGGACAGCGTGTTCGGGACGTAGCCGTAGTTGCACGGATAGAACATCGCGGTGGACATGAAACGGTCCACGCAGACGGCGCCGCTCGCCTTGTCGACTTCATATTTCACCGGGTCGCTGTGCGCCGGGATTTCGATGATCACGTTGATGTCGTCCGGCGGATTCTTGCCGGTGGGCACCTTGTTAAGACTCATGGCGGGCTTGTCTCCGGGTGGTTGGCGCGCGCCGGCCTCCGGTCATGCCGGTGATGCCAGGCAGCACGCGGGAAAAATCCGCGCGATTCTAGCAGCGCGCCGTCCGTGACTTCTGCGAACGATTACCGGACTGCGGTAATACTGCGCAGGTTGTGCATGCCGGGGGCGTGCGCCGGCGGGCGGCCACGCGGCGTGTGCGATCGCCCGTCTATAGTTGCGGCGACGCCACGGGGTGATCGCTCATGGACAACAGACGCAGGTTTCCACGCACGCGATTCGCATCGCGCGTCCGGGTCGAGCACCCGGAGCGCGGTGCGGGGCTCTTCAGCACCGGCGACATGTCCGACGGCGGCGTCTACCTCGAGAACGGTCCGATCGAGTTGGGGATAGGGGACCTGGTCACGCTGCAGATCCAGGACCTGCCGGGCGAGGCGCCGCTGGTGCGCATGCGCGTGGTCCGACGCGACGCCCGGGGCTACGGCCTGCAGTTCAGCGACTGAACCCCGCAGCCACCGTTCACACCACGAAGCGCCGGCGCAGCTTGCGCGCCACCGCCTGCAGCTTCAGCTTCGCGTGGACCGGGATGCCGCGATCGTACGGCGGATGGTCTTCGCCCTCGATCAGCGGCGCGAGGTAGGCACGTGCCTTCTCCGTGATGCCGAAGCCGTCACGCGTGATGAAATCGCGCGGCAGCTTGCGCTCCACGTTCGCGACCCGCTCCAGCGGCGCCTCGCCGGTGCTCCAGCGATAACGTTTGCCGGGGGCGCGCTCGATCGTGACCATGATCGCGTTGCGGCCGTCGAGCGCGTACTCCACCGCCGCCTTGCCGACCGCGTAGGCCTGCTCGACGTCGGTGCGCGAGGCGATGTGACGCGCCGCGCGCTGCAGGTAGTCCGCCAGCGCCCAGTGGTACTTGTGGCCGAGCTCCTGCTTGACCATCGCCGCGAGCGTCGGCGCCACCCCGCCCAGCTGCTTGTGGCCGAAGGCATCGGTCGAGCCGGCGTCGGCCAGGAAAGTGCCGTCGGCGTAGTGCACGCCCTCGGAGGCGACGATCACGCAATAGCCCTTCTTCCTGACGGTTTGCTGCACGCGCGCGAGGAACTTCGCGCGGTCGAAGGCGATCTCCGGAAACAGGATGATGTGCGGCGGGTCGCCGGCCTCGCGCGCGGCGAGTCCGCCGGCCGCGGCGATCCAGCCGGCGTGGCGGCCCATCACCTCGAGGATGAAGACCTTGGTCGAGGTCGAGCACATGGACGCGACGTCGCGGCTCGCCTCGAGCGTGGACACCGCCACGTACTTCGCCACCGAACCGAAGCCGGGGCAGGTGTCGGTGAGCGGCAGGTCGTTGTCGACGGTCTTCGGGATGTGGATGGCCTGGATGGGGTAGCCGAGGCTTTCCGAGAGCTGCGAGACCTTGAGGCAGGTGTCGGCCGAGTCGCCGCCGCCGTTGTAGAAGAAATAACCGATGTCGTGTGCGCGGAACACCTCGATCAGGCGCAGGTACTCCGCACGGTTCTGTTCCAGGCTCTTCAGCTTGTAGCGGCACGAGCCGAAGGCCCCCGACGGCGTGTGGCGCAGCGCGGAGATCGCGGCGGCGCTCTCGCGGCTGGTGTCGATCAGGTCTTCCTGCAGCGCGCCGATGATGCCGTTGCGCCCGGCGAACACCTTGCCGATGCGCCCGCGGTGGCGGCGCGCGGTTTCGATCACCCCGCAGGCGCTCGCGTTGATCACCGCGGTGACGCCGCCGGACTGGGCATAGAACGCATTCTTCGCTGGCATTGCTGGTCCTTTCGCTGGTGCCGGGCCGTGATCCGCGTGCGGCCCCGATGCTATAAACTGCCACCATTATGTGACAAATCCTTCGTGTGCGCTGCGCGAACGGCGCCCGGTGAGCTACACCCATGCGTATCTTCATCGCCGGCATCTGTGGCACGTTCATGGCCGGGGTCGCGCTGCTGGCGCGCGAGCGGGGCTGGCGCGTCGCCGGCTGCGATGCCAACGTCTATCCGCCGATGAGCGATCAGTTGCGCGAGGCCGGCATCGAGGTGTTGCAGGGCTACGATCCGGCGCATCTGGGGCGCGAACGCCCCGACGTGGTCGTGATCGGCAACGCGCTCTCGCGCGGCAACCCGCTGATCGAGCACGTGCTCGACGAGGGGTTGCCCTACGTCTCCGGGCCGCAGTGGCTCGGCGAGCACGTGCTCTGCGGCCGCCACGTGCTGGCGGTGGCCGGAACCCACGGCAAGACCACGACCTCGAGCATGCTCGCGTGGATCCTAGAGTGCGCCTGCGAGCAGCCGCCCGGTTTCCTGATCGGCGGCATCCCGGCCGACTTCGGGCGGTCGGCGCGCCTCGGCGCCGGGCGCCACTTCGTGATCGAGGCCGACGAGTACGACACCGCTTTCTTCGACAAGCGTTCGAAGTTCCTGCACTACCGCCCGCGTGGCCTGATCGTCAACAACATGGAGTACGACCACGCCGACATCTTTCCCGACCTCGCGGCGATCCAGCGCCAGTTCCATCACCTGGTGCGCACGGTGCCCGCTTCGGGCAGCATCGTGCACCCGGCCGGCGAGGCGGCGGTCGACGAGGTGTTCGCGATGGGGCTGTGGTCGCACGCGCATGCCTTTGCGCTGGATCGCGTCGAGTGCGAATGGAACGCGCGCCTGCTCGCGCCGGACGGCTCGGCCTTCGTGTTGCGTCACGCGCCCGAGGCCTCCGAGGCGATCGTCGAGTGGCAGCATGGCGGGCGCCACAACGTGAGCAACGCGCTCGCGGCCGCGGCGCTGGCGCACACGGTCGGGGTGCCGCTGGCGCACAGCGCCGCCGCGCTCGCCAAGTTCAAGGGCGTGAAGCGGCGCATGGAACTGGTCGCGGAAGTGCGCGGCGTGCGCGTCTACGACGACTTTGCGCATCATCCGACCGCGATCGAGCTCACGCTGCAGGGGCTGCGCGCGGCCGGCGCCGCGGGGCGCATCGTTGCGGTGATCGAGCCGCGTTCGAACACGATGCGGCTCGGCGTGCATCGCGAGCGTCTCGCAGCGTGCACGCTGGCCGCCGATGCGGTGTTGTGGTATCAGCCGTCCGGCGTGGACTGGGACCTCGACGCGGTGGCGCGCGCCAGCGCCACGCCGGCGCGCGTGTTCCGCTCGACGGCCGACATCGTCGCGACGCTGGTGACCGAACTCGGCGCCGGTGACCGCGTCGTGATCATGAGCAACGGTGGCTTCGAGGGCATTCACCGGCGCCTCGTCGAGGCGCTGGCTGCCGCTGCCTCTGCCGGCTGAGTCGAGTTCGCGAGGCTTGTCTTCAGCGGCAGGCGACGAGCGCCTCGCGCGCCGCCGCGAGGGTTTCGGCGATGACCTCGTCGTCGTGCGCGGCCGAGATGAATCCCGCTTCGAACGCCGACGGCGCGAGGTAGACGCCGCCGTCGAGCATCGCGTGGAAGAAACGGCGGAAGCGCTCGACGTTGCACGCGGTGGCCTGCGCGTAGGTATCGACGCGCGTCACCTCGCTGAAGAACAGCCCGAACATCGTGCCGGCCTGGGCCGTCGTGAACGCGATGCCGGCCTGCGCCGCTTCGGCGCGCATCCCTTCGAGCAAGCGCGTGGTGCGCGCAGCCAGCGTCGCGTGGAAGCCGGGCGCGGTGATCGCCCTGAGCGTCGCGAGCCCGGCGGCCATCGCCATCGGGTTGCCCGACAGCGTGCCGGCCTGGTAGACCGGGCCGGCCGGTGAGACCTGCTGCATGATCTCGCGCCGGCCGCCGAAGGCGCCCACCGGCATGCCGCCGCCGATCACCTTGCCAAGCGTGGTGAGGTCCGGCGTGATGCCGAACTGCGCCTGCGCGCCGCCGAGCGCGACCCGGAAGCCCGTCATGACTTCGTCGAAAATCAATACCGCGCCGGAAGCGGTGCACACCTCGCGCAGCGTCTCGAGGAAGCCCGGCAGCGGCAGGATGCAGTTCATGTTGCCGGCCACCGGCTCGACGATCACCGCGGCGATCCGGTCGCCCGCGCGCGCGAACAGCTCGCGCACCGCGGCCGCGTCGTTGTAATCGAGCACGACGGTGTCGTCGGTGACGCTGCGCGGGATTCCCGGCGAAGTCGGCGCGCCCAGCGTCAGCGCGCCCGATCCGGCCTTGACGAGCAGCGCATCGACGTGGCCGTGGTAGCAACCCTCGAACTTCACGATGCGGTCGCGTCCGGTGTGGGCACGCGCGAGGCGGATCGCGCTCATCGTCGCCTCGGTGCCGGAGTTGACCATGCGCACCATCTCGATCGACGGCACGAGGCGGCAGATGAGTTCGGCCATCTCGACCTCGAGCTCGGTCGGCGCGCCGTAGCTCAGCCCTTCGTGCAGTTGCTGCGCCAGCGCGCCCAGCACCTCGGGATGCCCGTGGCCGAGGATCAGCGGGCCCCACGAGCACACGTAGTCGATGTAGCGGCGGCCGTCGGCGTCGAACAGGTACGGCCCTTCGCCGCGCGCGAAGAACACCGGCGTGCCGCCGACGCCGCGGAATGCGCGCACCGGCGAGTTCACGCCGCCCGGGATGAAACGGTTGGCCTTCTCGAACAGCGAGGCGGAGCGGGTCATGCGGAATTCCTCAGAAGGGCCTGACGACGACGAGGATCACCGAGCCGAACAGGATCAGCACCGGCAGCTCGTTGAACCAGCGGTAGAACACGTGGCCGCGCGTATTCCGCCCGGCGGCGAAGTCGCGCAGGATGCGCCCGCAGATCCAGTGGTAGACCGCGAGCAGCACGACCAGCGTGAGCTTGGCATGCATCCAGCCGTTGCGCAGGTAGCCATACACGTCGTTGTAGGCGAACAGCAGCCACAGCCCGAACAGCACGGTCAGGAACGCGAACGGCGTGATGAAGCGGTAGAGCTTGCGTTCCATCACGCACAGGCGCTCGTGGACCGCATGCTCGGGATCCAGCGCGTGATTCACGAACAGCCGCGGCAGGTAGAAGATGCCCGCGAACCAGCACACCATGAAGGTGATGTGCAGTGCCTTCAGCCAGGGAAACAGCGCCGTGCTCATGCCGGATCTCCATGCGGGGCGGCCATGATACCACCGGGTGCGTGTGTCTCCGGTGGTCACTGTCCGGCGCGCAAGGCACACGGCGGCCGTGAATCGGCATAGAATTCCCGCTCACGACTTCGAGGGAGATGGCGGTGAGCGGGAAGATCCGGGCGGGTATCGTCGGCGGCACGGGTTATACGGGCGTGGAGCTGTTGCGCCTGGCGGCGTTGCACCCGCGGCTGGAAGTGCGCGCGATCACCTCGCGCGCCGAGGCGGGGTTGCGCGTCGACCGCTTGTTCCCGAACCTGCGCGGGCACTGCGAGCTGGCGTTTCAGGCGCCCGAGGACGCCGGGCTGGAAGACTGCGAGGTGGTGTTCTTCGCGACCCCGCACGCGGTGGCGCTCGCGTCGGCGCCGCGGTTGCTGGCGGCCGGGGTGCGTGTGATCGACCTGTCGGCGGACTTCCGGCTGCGTGACGTGGCGGTGTGGGAGAAGTGGTACGCACACCCGCATGGCGCGCCCGAACTGGCCGCGCAGGCCGTGTACGGCTTGCCCGAGGTGAACCGCGCCGCGATCGCCTCGGCGCGCCTGGTCGCGGTGCCCGGCTGCTATCCGACCGCGGTGCAACTCGGCTTCCTGCCGCTGCTGGAAGCGGGCCTGGTCGATTCGTCGCGCCTGATCGCGAGCGCCGCCTCGGGTGTGAGTGGGGCCGGGCGCCAGGCCAAGGTGGACAACCTGCTGACCGAGGTGCACGACAGCCTGAAAGCCTACGGCGTCGCGGGCCATCGTCATCTGCCCGAGATCGAGCAGGGCCTGCAGCAGCTCAGCGCCACGCCGGTGCAGCTGACGTTCGTGCCCCATCTGGCACCGATGATCCGCGGCATCCATGCGACGCTGTTCGCGACGCTGAACGACTGCACGGTGGATCTGCAGGCGCTGTTCGAGGCGCGCTACCGCAACGAGCCGGCGGTGGACGTGCTGCCCGCCGGTGAGCATCCGCAGACGCGCTCGGTGCGCGGCACCAATCTGTGCCGCCTCGCGGTGCACCGGCCGGTCGACCGCGACACCGTGGTGGTGTTGTCGGTCATCGACAACCTGGTCAAGGGCGCGGCGGGGCAGGCGCTGCAGAACTTCAACATCATGTTCGGTCTGCCCGAGCAGACCGGACTCGACGCGCCGGCGCTGCTGCCATGAGCGCTGGCGGCGGGGGGTGACGCTTGACGACACCGCCGCGCCAGCGTGTCGAGATCGTCCGCTACCGTCCGGAGCACCGCGCCGCGCGGCGCGCGTTCGCGGCCTTCGCCGTGCTGCTGCTGGCAATCGGGGCGTACGGACTGGGGCGTTGGCACGGTCGGGACGCAGGATCCCCAGGCGAAGCCGCCACGCAGGAGCGCGCCGTCGCGTGTCCCGATGAACTCGAGCAGTGCCTGCAGGCGACGGTGAACCTGCGCCGCGGCGCCGAGGTCGATGCCGAGACGCTGCGGCTCGCACGAACAGAGGTGGCCGAGGCGCGCGTGCGGATCGGCACGCTCGAGCACGAAGCCGCGTTGTATCGCAGCCTGGTCGATGGTTCGGCACGCACGGACGGTGTGTCCGTGTACGCGCTGGAGCTGAAGGCGGATGCCGCGGGAGGACCGCACGCGTACCGCTACGAGACCACGCTGATCCAGCGCGCTGCGCGTCACGCGCCGTTGCGCGGCTTTGCTACGATCACCGTGTCCGGAACGCAGGGCGGCAAGGCGGTGCGACTCGGCGCGCTGGCCACCGGCGCGGCAGCCGAGCGGCGCGGCGTGCCGCTCGAGTTCGTGCATTTCCAGACACTGACCGGCACGCTGGCGTTGCCGCCGGATTTCGAACCCCGGCAGGTCACGGTGCGGGCCGACTTCGCGGGTGGCGCGGCCAGGCGCGCCGAGCGCACATTCGACTGGACGCTGGCGGAGGGATGAGATGATCTGGAAACGGTTGCTGCCCTCCGGCAAGGGGCATGGCGATACCACGCTGATCGCTGCCGGGGCGATCGTCGAAGGCACGATCACGTTCGACGGTGTGCTCGAGATCGAGGGGCACGTCGAGGGCAACGTGCGTGCGCGCAGCGACGAGCACGCCGTGGTGCGCGTGCTGCCGGGCGGGCAGGTACGCGGCAACGTCAGCGCGCCGCTGGTGGTCATCAACGGCACCGTGACCGGCAACGTGCAGTCCAGCGATCACGTCGAGCTGGCGCCGCACGCGGTGATCAACGGGGACGTGCGCTACAACCTGCTCGAGATGTCGCGCGGCGCGCAGGTCAACGGACGCCTGCTGTTCAACGGCAGCTTTCCGGTTCCGGCCGGAGGCGTCGATCTGCTGGGTGACGAAGAGGTCGGGGCGCAGGGGGATCGCGAATAGTTGACTTGTTTGCTAGGGCAAATCACAATCGCCCGCATGATGAGTCAAGCGTTCGAAGCCGGTGCTGCCCAGACCTTCACGCCGTCGCCGTTGCGGGTGACCGAGCGTGCCGTGGCGAAGATCCGCGAGCTGATCGAGGACGAGGACAACCCGGCGCTGAAGTTGCGCGTCTACGTCACCGGTGGCGGTTGCTCGGGTTTCCAGTACGGCTTCGCGTTCGAGGAAGCGCTCGCCGACGACGATACGGTGATCGAGAAGGGCGGCATCGGGGTGGTCGTCGATGCGCTGAGCTACCCGTATCTGGTCGGCTCCGAGGTGGACTACAGCGAGGGGCTGGAAGGCTCGCGCTTCGTGGTGCGCAATCCCAACGCTACCGCCACCTGCGGCTGCGGATCCTCATTCTCGATGTGACGGCACGGCGCCGGGGTGGATGCTGCCCAGCGTCACCGCGTGCTTGGCGCCGGTGACCGAAGGCAGGTTCCCGGGCAACGAATCCAGCGTCTGGCGCGCCAGCCACGCGAACAGCGCGGCTTCCACCCAGTCCGGATCGATGCCGAGCGTGGCGGTGCTGCGCACCGGACGCGGTCGCAGGCGTGCGGCGAGCCGTTCCATCAGCAGCCCGTTGTGTGCTCCACCGCCACACACGAAGACTTCCCCGCTGGTCGGGATCTCCCGTTCGATGGCATCGGTAATCGTGGCCACCGTCAGTGCGGCAAGCGTTGCCTGCACGTCCTGCGGCGAGGTCGCGGTGCCGTGCAGCAGCGATTCCAGCCAGGCCAGGTTGAACTCCTCGCGACCGGTGCTCTTGGGTGCGGGCGCCGCGAAATACGGGTGCCCCAGCAGGCGCGCCAGCAACTCGCCATCCACGCGTCCGCCGCGCGCCCACGCGCCGTCGTGATCGTAGTCGGCGCCGCGGTGGCGCCGGTGCCAGGCATCGAGCAAGGCGTTGCCGGGGCCGGTGTCGAATCCGTGCACCTCGCCACCGGTCGCCGGCAGCACGCTGATGTTGGCCATGCCGCCGATGTTCAGCACCACCCGGTCACAGGCCGTGCTGGCGAACGCCCATCGATGGAAACCCGGCGCTAGTGGTGCACCCTGGCCGCCGGCCGCGACATCGCGGCGCCGGAAGTCGGCCACGGTGCAGATGCCCGTCGTCTCGGCGATCGTGTGCGGGTCTCCGATCTGCCAGCTGAATCCCGGCTGACCAGTGCGTGGCGGGCGGTGGCGGATCGTCTGTCCGTGGCTACCTATGGCACGCACCGCTTCCCGTGGCGTGCGCGTGTGCGCGAGGAGTTGCAGCACGGCGTCGGCGAGGCACGCGCCCAGCCGGCGATCGAGCGCGCCAATCGCGTCGATCGGCGCGACGTGGCATTCGGTGAGTTGCAGCAGTTCGGTTTTCAGGTCGGGGGGAACGGGCAGCGCCAGCGCGCCTTCGAGTCGTGCGCCGGCGTCCGTGATGCTGAACAGCGCCGCATCGATCGCATCGATGCTGGTGCCGGAAAGCAGGCCAACGAACAGCCCGTCGATGCCCGCCATTCAGCCGCGTGTCATTCGTCGCCGCTGACCACCGCCATTTCCCACGCGTTCGTGTAGGCGGCGAGTTGCGTGGCGGCGCCGGCGATGGACGAGCGGAAGGCCGCGAGCTCGCGGCCCTGCAGTTCCTGCGCACGGGGCAGCGAGTCGAGGATGGTGCCCGGATTCTTGTGCACACCATCGACCAGGAACTCGTAATGCAGATGTGGCCCGGTCGCGAGTCCGGTGGCGCCCACGGTGCCGATCGTCTGCCCCTGCTTCACGCGCTGCCCCACCCGCACGCTGCGCTTGTGCAGGTGCAGATAGCGGGTCTGGAAGCGGTTGCCGTGCTGGACGTAGACATAGTTGCCGTTCGAGCGGCTGTAGCCCGAGGCGGTGACCTTGCCGTCGCCGGAGGCGTAGACGGGGGTTCCGGTCGAGGCCGAGTAGTCCACGCCGCGGTGCGGGCGAACCACTTTCATGATCGGGTGCAGACGGCGCATGTTGAAGTTCGAACTCACGCGCGTGAAGTCGAGGGGGGCCAGCATGAACGCCTTGCGCATGCTGACGCCGTCGGCGCTGAAGTAGCCGATCTCGCCGTGGGCGTCCTGGTGGCGGAACGCCGAGAACGACTTGCCCTTGTTGATGTACTCGGCCGCGATGATCGCGCCTTCGCCGATCTTCTCGCCGTCCAGATGCTGCTCCTCGTAAAGCACGCTGAACGAGTCGCCGGCGCGCGGATCGAGCGCGAAGTCGATCACGCCGCCGAAGATGTTCGCCAGCTCCAGCACGATGCGGTTCGACAGCCCCGCTTCCTTTCCGGCCTCGAACAACGAACTCTTCAGCGTGGCGTGGCGGAACACGCGATGCACCGAAGGAGAGCGCACCTCGTCCGCGCGCTCGAACCCCGCGTCGTTGCGGGTGAAGACACTGGTTTCGAGCGGCGATTTCGCGTAGCGCAGGCCGGTCAGACGGCCATCGGCGTCCGTGCGGATCGACAGCGTCTGTCCCGGAAACAGCTGGCGCAGTGATCGAGCCTTGACGTCGGCGTCGAGGATCGCCTGCAGGTCTTCGCCGGCCAGGCGTGCGCGGCTGAAGATCAGCGACAGGTTGTCGCCGCGACGCACCGCGACGTCACGCCAGGTTTCCTGTTCGGCTGCAACCGCTTGCTGTCCGGCTGCATCGTAATCCACGTCCGTTTCGGTGGCGGTCGACGTCTCGATCGCGAGCGGAATCTCGATCGGCATGACTGCACGTCGTGCTTCGACCGGCTCGCTGCCGGTGAAACCGGCAAGGATCAGGGTGGCGCCGAAAGTGAGGGTCAGGACACTGAAGCTGTGCCCGGCGGCTGCCCTGAGGGCGGCCCGCAGTTCGCTGACGAGGTGTCTGATCAATGTTCGCTTCCGGTACAGGGTTATTCTGACTGGCAAAAATATGCGGGCGAGTATAACAAAAATTCACAAAACAACCTCCCTTTATCCGTTTACCTTGCCGCCTGGGGTTCTATGGCGCACAGGGGATTTGCGGTAAGTTTGGCGGCTCTCTGCGAGCCGCCCTTCCGGCGGCCAACGACGACTCGGCTGTGGGACGTATATATGAAGGACGAGAGTGGCGTGCTCGACGAGTTCGAGGGCCGTGGACTGGTGGTGCAGACGACCGGCAGGCCGGAACTCGATGCCCACCTCGGCGAGGCGGCGCGCACAGTGTATTGCGGCTTCGATCCGACGGCCGACAGCCTGCACATCGGCAGCCTGGTGCCGCTGCTTGCCTTGAGGCGTTTCCAGTTGGCCGGGCACCGCCCGATCGCATTGGTGGGCGGTGCGACGGGGCTGGTCGGCGACCCGAGCTTCAAGGCGGCCGAACGCAGCCTCAACGCCGCCGATACGGTGGCTGCGTGGGCCTCGTCCATGACACGCCAGGTCGCGCGGTTCCTGGACACCTCCGGGTCGAACGGCGCGCTGGTAGTCAGCAATCTCGACTGGTTCCGGGATTTCCGCCTGCTCGATTTCCTGCGCGACGTCGGCAAGCACTTCTCGATCAATGCGATGGTCCAGAAGGACTCGGTGCGCCAGCGCATCGAACGCGAAGGCGAAGGGATCTCCTTCGCGGAATTCACTTACATGATCCTGCAGGCCTACGACTTCGCCGAACTGAACCGCCGCTACGGCTGCACCCTGCAGATCGGTGGCAGTGATCAATGGGGGAACATCACCGGCGGCATCGATCTGTGCCGCCGCCAGAACCAGGTGCGGGTGCACGCACTGACCTTCCCGCTGGTCACCAAGGCCGACGGCACCAAGTTCGGCAAGACCGAGAGCGGCACCATCTGGCTCGACGCGCGCAAGACGTCCCCGTACGCCTTCTATCAGTTCTGGCTGAACAGCAGCGATGCGGACGTGTACCGCTTCCTGCGTTTCTTCACCTTCCTGCCGCTCGTGCAGATCCGCGAGATCGAGGACGCCGATGCCGGCAGCGAAGGCAAGCCCTCGGCGCAGCGCGTTCTCGCGCGCGAGGTCACCGAGCTGGTGCACGGCGGCGCCGGGCTCGATTCGGCGTTGCGCATAACGGCGGCCCTGTTCGCCGGCTCTGACAGCGATCTCCAGGAGAGCGACTTCGAGCAACTGAAGCTCGACGGATTGCCGTCTACCCGGCTCGCTCCGGTGGATTTGCACAAACCGCTGACGACGCTTTTCGCCGAAAGCGGCGCGGCGACGTCGGGCAAGCAGGTCAAGGATGCGCTGACGCGCGCTGCGGTGGTGATCAATGGCCGCGCGTGTTCGCTCGACGACAACAACCGCGCGGACGCGTGCTTCGCGGCGGAGCGCGCCGCCTATGGACGCTTCTATCTGGCGCGTCTCGGCAAGAAGAATTTCCACCTGTTCGAGGTGCTGCGTTGAGGGCGTGCAGGGTTCCCGAAAATTTATTGTGACGCGTCTTGTCAGGAAAGAATCAGTCTGTATAATGCGCCTTCCCTGACGGGCGGTGGCCGGTCAGGGGAGGTGGTGCCGAGCGTGCTGCTGGTTGTTTAAGAAGATGAGATCAAGCAATTTGTGTGGGCACTTGCGTGGGTGGTGACGGCG
>WBZY01000550.1_pt1 | contig 27173 bp, 19 predicted proteins | sample 5204191 | NCBI WGS metagenome assembly WBZY01 (sample SAMN12344363, study PRJNA552823) | activated sludge metagenome | biome: Activated sludge suspended growth; feature: Anammox Sidestream; material: Wastewater; isolation source: activated sludge from anammox sidestream of wastewater treatment...
GCGGCAACCCGATCTACACGCAGATTCCGAACGCGCACTTCATCACCGAGGCGCGCTACAACGGGGCGCGGGTCATCACCATCGCGCCCGATTACTCAGCCTCTTCGATCCATGCCGACCAGTGGGTACCGGTGAAAGTCGGCAGCGATGCCGCACTCGGCCTGGGCATGGCCCAGGTGATGATCGCCGAAGGCCTCTACAACAAGCGCTACGTCCAGGAACAGACCGACCTGCCGCTGCTGACCCGCGTGGACAACGGCCACTTCCTGCGCGGTTCGGACCTGAAGGCGGGCGGCTCCGGGGATACCTTCTATTTCTTCGACCTCGCCACCAGACGACCGGTCGAGGTCTCGAAGAAGACACTCGATCTCGGCGCGCTCGATCCGGCGCTCGAGGGCGAGTTCGAAGTCGACACCGCTCAGGGCAGGCTCAAAGTGCGTCCCGTCTTCGCGCAACTGCGCGAGCACCTGCAGCAGTACGAGCCGGAGAAGGCGAGTGCTTTCTGCGGTGTCGATGCAGAGACCATCCGGCAGTTGGCGCGGGATCTCGCCAAAGCGCGTGCGGCCACCTGCATCAGTCAGTCCAACTTCTCCAAGTACTACCACGGCGTCGAGATGGAGCGCGCGCAAATCCTGTGTTTCGCGCTGGCCGGCCAGATGGGCAGGAAAGGCGCGGGTTACATGGCCTTCCCCTATCTCTCGATCGACGGTACCGACGCCGTGGCGAACCTGAAGGGCGCGGGCAATCCGAAGCTGCAGCTCGCGGCGCTCGGCCTGAAGATGGCGCCGCACTTCCTCGCGGCGAAGCTCCGTGGCGAGACCAAGGAAATGACCATCTACGACCTGGCGCGCGAGGAGGTTCGCAAGGGCGCGTTTCCGCCAAGCCTGCTCTGGCTCTATCACCAGGGTGGTTACAAGGATCTCTACGGACGTTCCGCGGAGTGGGATCCGGACATGAAGCGGCCCATTTCATCCTTCATGGACGAGGCGATCGAGAAGGGCTGGCAGCTGAAACCCGGAACCCGGCCCCGCATTTTCATGGAAGCGGGTGGCAACGTGCTGCGCCGCTTTCGCGCCTACGACGTGATGATCGAGAAGTTGCTGCCGAAACTCGATCTGATGGTGACCATCGACTGGCGCATGAGCAACACGGCGCTCTACAGCGACTACGTCCTGCCGGCCGCCGCCTGGTACGAGAAAGACGACATCACCTGGGCCACGCCTCTCTCGCCGTTCTCGCAGGTCGTGACGCGTGCCACGAAGCCGGTCGCGGAAGCCAAGGCGGACTGGGAGATCCACTGCCTGCTGCTGAAGGCCATCCAGCGGCGTGCGGCCGAGCGCGGCCTTCAAGGGTTCAAGGATCGCCATGGCGAAGACCGCAGCTTCGACGTCTACGACCAGTTCACCTTCAGCGGGCGCTACACCGAGAACAATGTCGAGGAGCTGCTGGATCTGATCCTCAGCGTGTCGACCAACGTCGGCGACGCCGACTGGCAGAAGCTCAAGGAGAAGGGTTTCCAGCGCTTCACGGCCCTCGGTGACAACGGCTTCATGAACATCGGCAATGCGACCGACGTCAGGGAGAACGAGACCATCACCGCGGGCCTGTGGCACACGGAAAAGAAGATGCCCTGGCCGACGCTCACACGGCGCATCCAGTTCTGCATCGATCACCCGTTCTACGATGAGCTCGGCGAGCGCCTGCCGGTGCACAAGGATCACCCGGGCATCGGCGGCCAGTATCCACTCTACATGACCGGCGGGCACACGCGCTGGTCGATCCACGCCAGCTGGCGCGACCAGAAATACATGCTGCAGTTGAATCGCGGCGAGCCGGTCATCTTCATGAGCGTGGAGGACGCGCAGGCGCGTGGCATCAAGGACGGCGATCGCGTGCGGGTCTTCAACGACATCAACTCCTCCGAAATGCAGGTGCGCGTGGCCGCGGCGCATCGACCCGGTCAGGCCACCTGTTATCACGCCTGGGAGCCGTTCATGTACAAGGACCGCAAGAGCTACGGAACGCTCACGCCCAATCCCATCAATCCCGTGCAGCTCGCAGGCGGTTACTACCACCTGCAGCACATGCCGGCACTCTTCAGTCCTGGTTCGACGGATCGGGCCACCCGCATAGAGATCGAACGCGTTGGATGAGAGCCCCATGACCGAAGTCGAAGAGAAGGCATTCCTGGCGAACTTGCGCTCCTGCGTCGGGCGGACCGGTACGCCGTACACGGCGCGTGACCCGGTCAATCGGGCCGCAATCCGCAACTGGTGCGATGCCATGCGTTTCGATGGAGAGACCCTGGACGACCTGCGCGCGTCGGACAGTGGCGCCGCACCGGCCGCGATGCTGGCCGTCTGGAGCATGCCCGGCAACATTCCGCGCGTGTTTGATCCCGCCTGCCCGCGCGGCAAAGTTTTCGCGCTCCTGAAGGAGGCAGGGTTCGCCTCGATGATCGGCACGAACTCCGAAGAGGAGTACTCGCGGCCACTCGAAGTCGGGGAACAGCTGACCGGCACCCTGTCGCTGCTGGAGGTTTCGGATCAGAAGACCACCGGGCTCGGGACCGGGTACTTCGTGACTACACTCACCGAATTCACCAACCAGGCAGGCGAGCGGGTCGGCAGCTGGAAGTTCCGCACCTTCAATTTCCGGCCACGCCAGCCCACCGACGAAAAACCACAGGCGCAGATCCCGAAGCACCTGCTCGTGCGTCCGCGCCCGGCCGTCATGAAGGAGACGGCCTTCTTCTGGGAAGGCGCGAAGGCGGGCGAGCTGCGCATCCAGCAGTGCCGCGGCTGCCAGCGCCTGGCGCACCCGCCGGTCGTGCGCTGCCCGGCCTGCGGTTCGTACGATCTGGGGTTTCGCATCGCGAGCGGCCGGGCCACGCTCTACAGCTTCGTCGAGCCCGTGCACCCGCCGATGCCGTTCATGCGCTACCCCTACATCGTCGGGCTCGTCGAACTCGAGGAAGGCACGCGCCTGCTCACCAACATCGTGCACTGCACGCCAGAGCAGGTGCGCATCGGCATGCCGCTCGAGCTCGTGTTCCAGCAGACCGATCCGGAGCTCAGGTTGCCGATGTTCCGCCCGGCGGCTCCTGTGCCGAACCGGCGCTCGCCGCGGTTCGGGGATGTGCAGCCGGGCCATGAGCTGCCGCTGCGCCCGATCGACATCACCACCCGGCGCATCGTTGCGGGCGCCATCGCGACGCGTGACTTCGAGGACATCCACCACGAAGTGGCGGCTGCGAAGCGCACCGGCCTGCCGGATCTGTTCATGAACATTTTCACGACCAACGCGCTATGTACGCGCTACGTGCAGGCCTGGGCGGGGCCGGAGGGGCGCATCACGGGGATCAATGTGCGGCTCGGGACGCCGAACGTCGCGGGCGACACCATGACGCTCTCCGGTGTGGTCGAGCGCTGCGAGAGTGCGGGCGACCGCGGTCTCGTGACCGTGAATCTGCGTGGCCGCAATGGCATGGGCGATCACGTGACCGGCACCGTGACGGTCGAACTGCCGCAGCGGGAGCGCAAGCCATGACGATGACGTTTTCCGGAAAGACCGCGATCGCCGGCATCGGTGCGACGGATTTCTCCAAATGCTCGGGTCGCAGCACGCTGCGACTGGCCGTCGAGGCCTGCGAGGCCGCCATCCGCGATGCGGGCATCACGCCCGACATGATCGACGGCATGGTCACCTACACGGTCGACGACAATCACGAGATCGATGTCTGTCGCAGCCTCGGCACCGATCGCCTGACCCACTTCAGCCGCATCCACCACAGCGGCGGAGCGGCCTGCGGCACCATTCATCAGGCCGCGATGGCCGTGATGAGCGGTGCAGCGAACTACTGCCTCGTCTATCGCGCCTTCAACGAACGCTCCGAGACGCGCTTCGGGGTGGGCGTGCAGGAGCGCGCGCCCCTGCCCACGCCGATGGAAGTGGATTTCGGCTGGAGTTCGCCCTTCGGGCTGCTGACGCCGGCGAGCTGGGTGGCGATGTTCGCCCAGAGATACATGCATGAATACGGCGCGACGACCGAGGACTTCGGGCGTGTCGCCGTCGCCTGCCGGCGGCATGCCGCCAACAACCCGGCTGCGTTCTTCTACAAGCAGCCGATCACACTGGAGGAGCACCAGAAGAGTCGCTGGATCGTCAAGCCGCTGCGGCTCCTCGACTGCTGCCAGGAATCCGACGGTGGCCAGGCGTTCGTCGTGACCACGCTCGAGCGTGCGCGCGATCTGAGGCGCAAGCCCGCGGTCATTCGCGCCGCCGTCCAGGGCTCCTGCGACGATCAGCAGATGATGAAGAGCTATTACCGCAAGAGCATCTCCGGAATCCCGGAGATGGCCCTGTGCGCCGATCAGGTCTATGCGGAAAGCGGCCTCTCGGCCCGTGATATCCAGGCCGCCGTGTTCTACGACCATTTCACGCCGCTGGTGCTGCCACAGCTCGAGGAGTTCGGCTTCTGCAAGCGCGGTGAAGCGAGGGATTTCATCAAGGACGGCAACATCGAAATCGGCGGTCGCCTGCCGGTCAACACGCACGGCGGCCAGATCGGCGAGGCGTATCTGCACGGCATGAACGGCATCGCCGAAGGCGTGCGCCTCACGCGCGGTGAATCCAGCAATCAGCCGCCGCAGATCGAGAACGTCCTGGTGACGGCGGCCAGCGCCGTGCCCACCAGCGCCCTGATCCTGTCCCGTGATCGCTGAGGTGCACGCATGAAAGAGAAGCTCACCGAGCAGGCGCTGCTCGAGACCGCCCGTGGCAGGACGGGCCTTGGCGACTTCGGCGACGAGGCCGATTGGCGCGAGGGCTTTCAGCGCCTCGTGCAGAGTCTGAACGACGAGGCACGCCTCAACGCCGTCGGGCACCTGATCGCCTTCAATGAACTGCTGCGTCATCTCGAGAACCGCCTGCGCGTGACCGAAGACCTGAAGAGGCACCCGGAAATTCTCGATGTCGAGATCGTCAAACCCCTTTTCATGGTGGGATTGCCGCGCACCGGCTCGACCATCATGCACGACCTGCTGGCGAAGGATCCGGCCAACCGCGTGCCGATGACCTGGGAGTGCCACCTCATGTCGCCGCCGGCGGAAGCGGCGAGCTACGACACGGATCCGCGAATCGCCATTTGCGAGCAGCACTTCGAGCAGACCTCGCGGGCACTCATCCCCGAGTTCCAGGCGCTGCACGAGATGGGCGCGCTCCTTGCGCAGGAATGCCTGATGCTCAACGCCTTCGATTTCAGGAGCATCATCTTCGCCAACCAGTTCCGCATCCCGGCCTACCAGAGCTGGGTCGAGAACACGGACCCGACGCCGGTCTACCGCACCCACAAACGCCAGCTGCAGTACATGCAATGGCACAATCCGCGCGAGCGCTGGGTACTGAAGAGCACCGGCTATCACTGGGGGCTCGAAGCCATCTGCAAGGTGTATCCGGATGCGCGCATCGTGATGACACATCGTGATCCACTAAAGCTCATCGCCTCGCACTGCTCGCTCGTCTCCATGGCCTGCAGCATGGGCAGCGACGAGGTCGACCGGGTCGAGATCGGGCGGATGTGGAGCAAGTCCTGGGAAGAGGCCATGCGCCGGGGCGTGGCGTTTCGCGAGAGCGGCCACGAGGCCGCGCGCGGCGCCTTCGACATGCACTTCGCGGAGATCCTGAAGGACCAGGTCGGCATGGCACAGAGGATCTACGCGCACTTCGGCATGCCGATGAGCGACGAGGCGCGGCAACGCATGCGCGCCTTCATCGCGGGCAATCCGCGGGATCGCCACGGCACGCATCGCTACACGCTCGAGCAGTTCGGTCTCGATCGCGAGACGGAGCGCGCGCGCTATCGTTTCTATCAGGATTACTTCAAGGTGGCCGAGGAATGAACGAGCATGCGCCGGCCAGCGTCAAGGCCTGGGAAGACTTCTGCGAACAACTGAAAGCGGCCGGTGCAGTGCTCGCCCGGCCTGCGACACCGAAAGATGATCTCACGCAGGCGGAGGGCCTGCGCAAGCTCGCACGCATGATCCGCATGGGGCTCGAAGCCACGCTCGAGTACGCCGACACGCGCCACCCCGAGGTCTACCCGCTCGTCACGCCGACGACTCTGGGTGAAGGCGAGACCTCGGATGCCCGCTACCACCAGACGATGATCGATGGCCATCGATCCTATGTACTCAGCGGCGAGCGGGGCGATGCGCCTTTCATCGAGTTCACGGTGTACGCCGGGAAGATCGGCATCGACGCGCACAGCGCGCAGGTGGGGGCCATCACCGAGCGGGAACTCAAGGTGGATGCCGAAGGGCGCTACGAGATCATCCTCTCGCCCGAGCGGCACCCGGGCAACTGGATCCGCACGACGCCCGAGGCCAGCTGTGTCTTCATCCGCCAGTACGCCCACGACTGGAGCCGCACCGTGGGCGCCACGTTCACCATCCGCGAGATCGGCTCCGATTCGCTGCCGCCCAATGTCACGCTCGCACGGGTGATGGCTGCCCTGCCGCGCACCGCGGCCTACGTGACGCGTTCGAGTGCGATCTGGGCGGGCATCGTCGATCAGGCCCGTCAGGCGCCACCCAACCGCTTCGTCACCTTTCCCGCGAAGGATCACGATGAGTCGCCCGAAATGCCCACGGGACATCGCTTCTCATCGGGCCATTTCCGTCTCGAGCCGGACGAGGCGCTGATGGTGACGCTGAAGCCGGCCGAGGTGCCGTACTGGGGTATGGACATCACCAATTACTGGTTCGAGCCGATGTCCTGGCCGTCGCACCGATCACACCTCAACAACCGGACCGCAGTGACCGCGGCCGACGGCACGGTGAAAGTCGCCATCGCGGCAACCCGTCCGGACGCCGACAACTGGATCGACACGCGCGGCCATCGCGAGGGCATGATGATGTTTCGCTGGTCGCGCACGGCGCTGCCCGTGCCGCAGATCGCCACTGAAGTGCTCAGGTTGAAATCATGACCCCCGACGTACAATTGCCAATCGGGAGCGCGGCGGCACGCAGCGCGCTGTATGCGCTGCTTGCCGAAGCCTTCGGCTATCCGCGGGGCGAGCTGCTCGACGCGATCCGATCGGGCGAGCTTGCCAATCGCATGCGGGAATGGGCTGCCCAGATCGATCCACCGCTGTCCGGCCCGATCGACTGGCCGGCGCTCGAGGTTGCCGGCGCTGGCGCCGACGCACTGCCGGCGGAGTTCACGCGGCTCTTCGATCCCGGCACTTCGGCCTCCCCCTGCGCACTCTACGGTGGCTTGCACGTGGGGCCGCAGATGACCACGATGGAAGAGGTGCTGCGTTTTTACCAGCATTTCGGACTGGCCCCTACAGGTGTCAGCCGCGACACCCCGGATCACCTCACGGCCGAGCTCGAGTTCCTGCACGTACTGGCCTACGGCGAAGCCGATCTCGGCGCGCGGGGCGAAGACACCACATCCTGGCGCCTCGGCCGGCGGGACTTCATCGCACGCCACCCAGGGCGCTGGGTTCCGCTGATGCGGGCGAAACTCGGACAGCACAACCCCCTGCCCTTCTACGCAGGGCTCGTCGGCTTGCTCGAGCAATGCATGGCGGCCGATCTCGCGGAGCTCGAAACGCGGCACGGCAGCGCTTCGCGGGAGCCGCACCGGAGCATGCCGGCATGAGTGAGTCGCGGATGCGCGAGGCGCTCGCGCGGCAAAAGGCCGCAGCGCTCGCTGAAGGAGCGCCCGACTGGCACACCCGCATCGATCGACTCGACCGGCTGGCGGCGCTGCTCAGGGAGAACGAGCGCGCGCTCTGCGAGTCGCTGCAGGCCGACTTCGGCCAGCGCTCGCTCGCCAATGCAGTGATGACCGAAATCGCCTTCCCGATAGCCGGCATCAAGTACGCGAAGAAGCATCTGCGCGCGTGGATGAAAGATGAGCCGCGCAAGGTGGCGCTGCTGCCGAGGCTTCTGGGCGCGCGCGCGTGTGTGCGCTACCAGCCGCTCGGTGTCGTTGGCGTGATCTCGCCCTGGAACTTCCCGGTGAACCTTGCGGTCGCGCCGCTGACCGACATTCTCGCGGCCGGCAACCGGGCGATGGTCAAGCCCTCCGAGCACACGCCGCGCAACTCCGCGCTGCTCGCCGAGCTCGTCGCCCGCTATTTCCGCGATGAGGAAGTGGCAGTGTTTCCCGGTGGGCTCGCAGCAGGCGAAGCTTTTGCGGCACTACCCTTCGATCACCTCGTATTCACCGGCGCAGGCACCATCGCCCGCCACGTCATGCGAGCCGCGAGCGAAAATCTCGTGCCGTTGACGCTCGAGCTCGGCGGCAAGTCACCGGTCATCGTGAGCCGTGAGCTGCCGTTCGATCTCGACCGGCTCGCGACCTGCGTCATCGACTTCAAGATGAGCAACGCGGGCCAGATCTGCATCGCGCCCGACTATCTCTTCGTCCCGGAGGAGAAGCTGCGTGAGGTGATCGAGGCCTTGCGCAAGGCGGTGGCGCGCATGTATCCGCGGCTCCTCGACAACCCCGACTACACCGCGATCATCAACGAGCGCCACTTCGCGCGCCTGCAGGGCTACCGGGAGGCGGCCGCGGCCGCGGGCGCCGAGGTCATCGAGTTGAATCCCGCCGGCGAGGATTTCTCGCTCGCGGCGCATCGCAAGATGCCGCCGTGCCTCGTGATCAACCCGGCCGAAGACCAGCCCATCATGCAAAGCGAGATCTTCGGACCGCTGTTGCCGATCCGCACCTATCGCGACATTGACGAGGCGATCGACTTCATCAATGGTCAGGGTCATCCGCTCGCGCTCTATTACTTTGGTCGGCGCGGCGGCAGCGAGCTCGAACGCGTGCTCACCCGGACGCGCTCGGGTGGAGTCTCGGTCAATGACATTGCGGCCCACTCGGGCTGCGAGGATCTGCCCTTCGGTGGCGTGGGCCCCAGCGGCATGGGCGCCTATCACGGACACGATGGCTACAAGCGCTTCTCCCATGCGCGATCGGTGTACGTGCAGTCGAAGATCAACCTGGCGGACCTTTTCGGCCTGCGCCCGCCCTACGGCTCCCGCTACCGGTCCGTCATCGATAGCATGATGAAATGAAAGCGGACGTCGAAATGCCGGATATACCCCGCCCGGTGGAGAAACGCCGGCGCCGCACCCAGGCAGAACGCAGTGCGGATACCCGGGAAAAGGTGATCCAGGCGGTCATCCAGTGCATCGCCGAAGAGGGCCTGGTCAACACGTCGGCGGCACGCATCGCGGAGCGGGCCGGCGTAACCTGGGGCGCCATCGCCCATCAGTTTGGCGACAAGGAGTCGCTGCTGCTGGCGGTGGTCGAGCGCAATATCGGCCTCATCGAACGGGAGCTCGCCTCGGCAATGGCGGTCCGCAGCCTTTCGCCCCGGGAGCGGGTTTCGCTGCTGATCGATCGCTCCTGGCAGCACATCAACCAGCCGTCCTCCGTGGCTTACACCGAACTCATTCTCTACGGGCGCTCACACCCCCAGGGCAGCATCCGCAGGCGTCAGGCCGAGATGGTGCTCACCACGACGCGCCGGATCTGGCAGGCACTTTTCGGCGGCCTGGGGCTCGACGCCCGCAAGCTCGATTCCGCGCGCACCCTGGCCTCGACCGCCATGCTCGGCATGTCGATCCAGGGGCTGCTCGAGCCCGTGCGCCCGAGTTATCGCGATGAGCTCGAGGCCCTGAAACGCATCGTCGCCGAGTTGCTGGAGCTGCCGCCTGCCTGAGCCACCGGGCGCGATTCAGACCGTCGCGCGGTCGGTGGTCCGCCGTTCAAAGTCCTCCATCACGGGGTTGGCCATCGCATCAGCGAACGCCTGATAGCTCCAGGGCCAGGTCATCGGCACACCCTCGCGATCGAGATACCAGCTCGAGCAACCCGAGGCGAAGATCGTGCCCTTGGCCGCCGCCAGCCGTCGCGCCTCGTAAGCAGCCATCGCTTCAGCGGAGGCGCAGATCTCATCGCAGTCCCCGTTTGCAAGCTCGCCGATCAGGCGCTCCACGAACTGCCACTGACGCTCGGCGACATCGATCAGGGAGAAATTGCCGACCGGCGACGTCGGGCCATTGAGCAGGAACAGGTTGGGGAAATCGGGCAGCGTGATCGCGAAATAGGCGGTGGCGCGCTTCGCCCAGAGGTCGTCGAGCGCCACTCCGTTGCGACCGTGCACCGTTGCAGGACGAATGAAACGGTCGGCATGAAACCCCGTGGCGAGCGCCAGCACATCGAGTTCGTGGACCGTGCCATCGCGCATCCTCACACCTTGCGGAACGATCCGCTCGATGGCACCGGTCTCGACATGCACCGCCGGCCGCTGCACCCGCTCGTAATAGTCGGGCGAATAGACCAGGCGCTTGCAGGCAGCCCGGTAGTTCGGTCGCAGCTTCTCGCGCAGCACGGGGTCTGCCACATTCTGCTCGAGGTTCTGCCGGCACACGTCTTCGATGGCGTGCATCGCTTCGCTGTCGGGATCGACGATGCCCATGGTGAAGCGCTGGACATTGCCCTCGTATTCGGGGTCGTAGCGGATGGCGTCGATCAGCGCCGGATCGCGGCGGAACGCCGCGCGCTCCTCGTCCGTGTAGGCGAAATCGACCACTGGCATGATCCATTGCGGACTGCGCTGGAAGTGCACCAGCCGCGCGGCACGGTCTGCGAGCGCGCAGATCAGCTGCACCCCCGTGGAGCCGCAGCCGATCACCCCGATCCGTTTCCCGTCGAGCGCGACATCGTCCTCCCAGCGTGCACTGTGCATGGCCTTGCCGGCGAAGCTGTCGAGTCCCGGGATGTCGGGCGTGCGGGGGTGGTGCAGCACGCCCGAAGCGAGGATCACTACGTCGGCGGTAAAGCGCTCGCCGGTGCGGGTCGTCGCGGTCCACCTCCCCTGCCCGAACGACAGGTCGGTGACCTCCCGATTGAACCGAATCAGGGGCAAGACGTCCCGATCGTGCGCAACTTTTTCGAAATAGGCACGAATCTCGTCGGCGCCCGCAAAGTAGCGGGACCACTCCGCGTTCGGCGCAAAGCTGTAGGTATAGGCGTGCGCCGGGACATCGCAAGTCAGGCCGGGATAGCGGTTTTCGCGCCAGGTGCCCCCGAGCCGGTCGGCCTTTTCCAGCACGACCACATCCTCATGGCCCGCCTCGCGCAGCCGGATCGCCGCGAGGATGCCCGACATGCCGGCCCCGACCACCAGAAAGCGCGATTTCCGTCGCCTGATCATGTTTCGATCCCCTCCAACGAGGCGCACTGCCGATTGACCGTCAATCTTATCCCGGATATTGTCGGCCCTTACCTAGCTGCAAACAGCGCGCGCCGCGTGATGCCCTGATTCCGGGCTTGTAGCCGGCGGGCCCGCATCCGAGTGGGCGCGCGGCCAGCGTCTCCCAGCGTTAGTGTTTGATGTCATAACCATTGTGGGCGGTCTGGTCCGCCACACTGGCGACCGTGTCCGCGTGCCTGGTGGAGGCGCGCGACGTTTTGGACCGTTGCGAGAGAGACCGGGATGAGCAAGAGGAACCGAACGATCTTCCATGGCGCACGCCGCACGCGCAGCGCACGCCCCGACCGGCCACTCCTGGGCCCTCCCCCCAAGCAGGGCCTCTACGATCCAGCCTTTGAGCGCGATGCCTGCGGTGTCGGTTTCGTGGTGGACATCAAGGGTCGCAAGTCCCACGCGATCCTCGCGCAGGCCATCGAGGTGCTGCGCAATCTCGATCATCGCGGCGCAAGCGGCTGCGAGGTCAATACGGGCGATGGTGCGGGCGTTCTCATGCAGATGCCGCATGCCTTCCTGAAGGAAGCCTGCCGGAAAAGCTCCATTGCCCTCCCCGAGCCGGAGCACTACGGCTGCGGGCTCGTCTTCCTGCCGCGCAACCCGACGATGCGCCGCAGGCTCGAGGAGCGCTTCGACCAGATCGTGCAATCGGAAGGCCTGCAGATTCTCGGCTGGCGCACCGTGCCGACCAACAGCGCACCCCTTGGCGATACCGCCATGGCGAGCGAGCCCTTCATCCGCCAGGTCTTCATCGCGCGCAACCCCGAGCTTCCCGATGCCCTCGCCTTCGAGCGGCGGCTCTATGTCATCCGCAAGCGCGCCTACAGCGAGATCCGCACCTCCACGCTCGACGGCCACGAATACTGGTACATCGCGAGCCTGTCGCACAAGACGCTGGTCTACAAGGGGATGCTGCTGACCTCGCAGCTGCCGCAGTATTTTCCGGACCTCGAAGACCCCGCGATGGAGACGGCGCTCGCGCTGGTGCACTCGCGCTTTTCCACCAACACCTTCCCGAGCTGGGACCGGGCGCACCCATACCGCTATCTCGCCCACAACGGCGAGATCAACACCCTGCGCGGCAACATCAACTGGATGCGCGCGCGCGAAGCGCTGTTCGAGTCCGATGCCTTCGGCGAGGACATCCGGCGGATCCTGCCCATCGTGAACCCGAACGGCTCGGACTCCGCGATGTTCGACAATACGCTCGAACTCCTGGTGCTCGCAGGTCGTTCGTTGCCGCACGCCGTCATGATGATGATTCCCGAGCCCTGGTCGAAGCACGAGGGCATGGACGATGCACGGCGCGCGTTCTACCAGTACCACACGAGCCTGATGGAGCCCTGGGACGGGCCGGCGTCCATCGCCTTCACCGACGGCGTGCAGATCGGCGCAGTGCTCGACCGCAACGGCCTTCGGCCCTCGCGCTACTACGTGACCAAGGACGACCTCGTGATCATGGCGTCCGAGGCCGGCGTTCTCGATATTGCGCCCGAGCGCATCCTTCGCAAGGGCCGCTTGCAGCCGGGGCGCATGTTCCTCGTGGACACCGCGCAGGGACGCATCGTCGATGACGAGGAGATCAAGCGGGCGGTCGTGACCGAACGCCCCTATCGCCAGTGGCTCGACGAACATCTGGTACATCTTGCGAGCCTGCCCGCAGCGCCCGAAGTGCCGGCGCCCGATCACGATACGCTGTTGCAGCGCCAGATCGCCTTCGGATACACGTTCGAGGACGAGCGCATCCTCATCGACCCCATGGCCCGCTCGGGCGTGGAGGCCGTGGGCTCGATGGGCAACGACACCCCGCTCGCGGCGCTCTCGACCAAGCCACGCCTGCTCTACGATTACTTCAAGCAGCTCTTTGCGCAGGTGACCAACCCGCCCATCGATTGCATCCGTGAAGAGCTGATCACCTCGTCCGAGGTCTGGCTCGGCTCGGAGGGCAATCTCCTGCAGCCAAGGCCTGCCGATTGCCGGCGCCTCGAGCTTTACGGACCGGTGCTTTCGAACGAGGACTTCGCGAAGATCCGCCGCCTCGAAGGCATGCCCGGCCTGAAGGTGGGCGTGCTCCCGACGCTCTTTCGCGTGACACGTGGCGACAAGGGTCTCGTGAAGTCGATCGAGGAGCTGCGCCTGATGGCGCGGCGCCTCATAGAAGAGGAAGAGGTCAACATCCTCATCCTCAGCGATCGCGGCGTGAACCGGGAGTTTGCGCCCATTCCGGCGCTGCTCGCCGTATCGGCGCTGCATCACTACCTGATCCGCGAGGGGCTGCGGCTCAAGGTGAGCCTGGTGCTGGAAACCGGCGAGGCGCGCGAGGTGCACCATTTCTCGCTGCTGATCGGCTACGGCGCGAGCGCAGTGAATCCCTATCTCGCCTTCGAGTCGATCGACGGCATGATCCGCGATGAGCTCCTGACGGGTGTCGATCACAAGACGGCCTGCAAGAACTTCGTCAAGGCGGCCACCAAGGGCGTCATCAAGGTCATGTCCAAGATGGGCATCTCGGCCGTGCAGAGCTACCACGGCGCGCAGGTGTTCGAGGCGCTGGGCCTGCGCCAGGACGTGATCGACGAATATTTCACAGGCACCGTATCGCGCATCGGCGGCATCGCCATCGACGTGATCGCGAAGGAAGTCCTGCTGCGCCATGGCGCCGCCTTCCCCGAGCGCGACGTCAATGGCCATACGCTGCCTTCGGGCGGGCTCTACCAGTGGCGCACGGACGGCGAACAGCACCTGTTCAATCCGGCCACCATCCATCTCCTGCAGAAGGCGGTGCGCACCGGAAGCTACCCCACCTACAAGGCCTACACCGATCTCATCGACGATCAGGCGCAGAAGCTCTACACGTTGCGCGGATTGCTGGAGTTCAAGGCGGCGGAAGCCATCCCGATCGAAGAGGTCGAGTCGGTGGAAAGCATCATGCTGCGCTTCAAGACCGGCGCGATGTCCTACGGCTCGATCAGCAAGGAAGCGCACGAAACACTCGCGGTCGCCATGAATCGCGTCGGCGGCAAGAGCAACACCGGCGAAGGCGGGGAAGACCCCGCGCGCTATCAACCGCTGCCGAACGGAGACTCTAAGAACTCGGCCATCAAGCAGGTCGCCTCGGGGCGCTTCGGCGTCACGAGCGAGTACCTGGTGAACGCCCGCGAGCTGCAGATCAAGATGGCGCAGGGCGCCAAGCCCGGCGAAGGCGGCCAGCTGCCCGGCAACAAGGTCTATCCCTGGATCGCCGCGACCCGGCACACGACGGCCGGCGTCGGCCTCATTTCGCCACCACCGCATCACGACATCTATTCGATCGAGGATCTCGCCGAGCTGATCCACGACCTGAAGAATGCCAACCGCCACGCGCGCATCAGCGTGAAGCTGGTCGCGGAAGTGGGTGTTGGCACGATCGCGGCCGGCGTCGCCAAGGCGCATGCGGATGTCGTGCTGATCAGCGGCTACGATGGCGGCACCGGAGCGGCGCCCCAGACCTCCATAGCGCACGCGGGACTTCCCTGGGAGCTCGGCCTCGCCGAAGCGCACCAGACGCTCGTGCTCAACAACCTGCGCAGCCGCATCGCGGTCGAAACCGATGGACAGTTGAAGACCGGCCGCGACGTCGTGATCGCCGCGCTCCTCGGAGCCGAGGAGTTCGGTTTCGCCACCGCGCCGCTGGTTGCGATCGGCTGCGTCATGATGCGGGTGTGTCACCTGAACACCTGCCCGACCGGCATCGCGACCCAGGATCCGCGGCTGCGCGAGAAGTTCACGGGCGCGCCCGAGCACGTGGTCAACTTCATGCGCTTCATGGCGCAGGACGTGCGCGAGTGGCTCGCGAAGCTCGGCTTTCGCTCGATCGAAGAGATGGTCGGGCGGGTCGACCGGCTCGCGCCGCGCCGCGCGCTCGATCACTGGAAGGCGCGGGGCTTCGATTTCAGCAACCTGCTCTACCAGCCGGATGTCGGGCCGGAGGTCGGCCGCTACCGGCAGATGGAGCAGGACCACGACCTGGAATCGTCCCTCGATGTCACGACGCTGCTCGAGCTGTGTCGGCCGGCGATCGAGCGCGGCGAGAAAGTGGTCGCAGAACTGCCCGTGCGCAACGTCAACCGCGTGGTCGGCACCATCACGGGTTCGGAGATCACGCGCAAATGGGGCGCCAAAGGGCTGCCCGAAGACACCGTGCGCATCCACTTCCGCGGCTCTGCGGGCCAGAGCTTCGGGGCCTTCATGCCAATAGGCATGAGCTTCCGGCTCGAGGGCGACGCCAACGACTACGTCGGCAAGGGGCTCTCGGGCGGCAAGCTCATCATCCACCCGCCCGCCGGCTCCACCTTCGTACCGGAAGAGAACATCATCGTTGGCAACGTGGCGCTCTATGGCGCAACGAGCGGCGAGGCCTTCATCCGCGGCATGGCCGGCGAGCGCTTCGCCGTGCGCAACAGCGGCGTGAATGCCGTGGTCGAAGCCGTCGGCGATCACGGGTGCGAATACATGACTGGCGGCCGCGTCGTGGTGCTCGGCCCGACAGGACGCAACTTCGGCGCCGGTATGTCGGGCGGCATCGCCTACGTGCTCGACGAACGCGGTGATTTCCCCGCGCAGGTCAACCGGCAGATGGTGAACCTCGAGACGCTGGACGATCCTGAAGAGGCCGACGCCGTACGCGCCATGATTGCCCGGCACCAGGAGTACACGGGGAGCTCGCGCGCGCGCGCCGTGCTCGCGAACTGGGCCGCGATGTGCAAGCGCTTCGTGAAGGTGATTCCGAAGGATTACCAGCGCGTGCTCGCGGGCATCCGCCGCGCGCACGAGCAGGGGCTCACGGGCGATGAGGCCGTGATGGCAGCCTTCGAGGAAAACGCCCGCGACCTCGCGCGCGTCGGCGGCAACTGATCGGGACGGTATCGAGATGGGCAAGCCAACAGGGTTCATGGAGTATCTGCGCGAGCTGCCGGTCGATCGCACGCCGCAGGAACGCGTGCGCGACTGGAACGAGTTTCATCACCACATGGAGGAGAAGCACCTGCGGCAGCAGGCCGCGCGCTGCATGGACTGCGGCGTGCCCTTCTGCCACACGGGCGTGCAGATGAGCAGCGGTGCCTCGGGCTGCCCCGTGAACAATCTCATCCCCGAGTGGAACGATCTCGTCTATCGCGGCCTCTGGCGCGAGGCGCTCGAGCGCCTGCACCGCACGAACAACTTTCCCGATTTCACCGGCCGCGTGTGTCCCGCGCCCTGCGAGGGCTCCTGCGTGCTCGGACTCAGCGATCCGCCCGTCGCAATCAAGACGCTCGAGGCGGCGATCATCGAGCGGGGCTGGGAAGAAGGCTGGGTGATACCCGATCCACCGAAAGTGCGCACCGGCAAGCGCGTCGCCGTGGTGGGCTCCGGGCCGGCCGGCCTCGCAGCCGCGGAGCAGCTCAATCGCGCGGGGCACTCGGTCACCGTGCTCGAACGCGAAGATCGCCCCGGTGGCCTGTTGATGTATGGCATTCCGAACATGAAGCTCGACAAGCGCGGGGTGGTACTGCGTCGCACCCAGCTCATGGAGCGCAATGGCATCCGCTTCATCTGCAACGCCCATGTCGGCGAGAACGTCGAGGCACAGCTGCTGCGGCGGGACTTCGACGCGGTGGTGCTGTGCACCGGGGCCACGGTGCCGAGGGATCTGCCGGTCGACGGGCGCGCGCTCAAGGGCGTGCACTTCGCCATGGAATACCTCACTGCGAGCACGAAGGCCCTGCTCGGCGGCGGGCCTGACACCACACCGCTGCACGCGGGCGGCAAGGACGTAATCGTGATCGGCGGTGGCGATACCGGCACCGACTGCGTGAGCACGGCGATGCGCCATGGTTGCCGCAGCCTCGTGCAGCTCGAGATCCTGTCGAAGCCGCCGGCCGACCGGGCGCAGGACAATCCGTGGCCCGAGTGGCCGCGGGTGTATCGCATCGATTCGGGGCAGGAAGAAGCGGCAGCGCGCTTTGGCCGCGACCCGCGCGACTACCTCGTGACCGTCAAGGCGCTCACCGGGGATGCGCAGGGACAGGTAAGCCAGCTCGTGACCGTGGAGATCGAGTGGCGCAAGAATGAGCGCGGTCAGCTCGTGCCTGCGGAGAAGCCCGGTACGGAACGCACCCTGCCTGCGCAGCTCGTGCTGCTCGCCATGGGCTTTCTAGGACCGGAGGCCTCGGTGCTGCGTGATCTCGGCGTCGAGTGTGACGCGCGCACGAACGTGAAGGCCGAGCACGGTCGCTTCGTGACCAGCGTGGCGGGAGTGTTCGCCGCGGGTGATTGCCGCCGCGGACAGAGTCTCGTCGTGTGGGCGATCAACGAAGGCCGCGGCGCGGCGCGCGAGTGCGACCGCTATCTCATGGGCAGCACCGACCTGCCCTGAAGAGCATGGTGCCGGGTTTTCGGTTATTCGGTTATTGCCCATGGCGCGGGCAATAACCGAATAACCGAAAACCCGGCACCACTCGGAGCGCCGTGGCGCGTGTCATCCCGGGACGGTCTTGTGCGTTGCTCCGGGTGGAGGCTTGAAATGAAGTTACCCAGCGCATTGCTTGCAGCGCTCATCGCCCTCGGGACCGCCGGCTGCGTCGTGTCCGGCCCACCGCGCGGCGTGGCGGTCGTGGAAGTCGGCGTGCGGCCCCCGCCTCCGCGCGTCGTCGTCATGCCGGCGCCGCGGCGCGGTTATGTCTGGGCGGCGGGCTTCTGGCGCTGGGACGGCCACCGCCATGTCTGGGTGGATGGACACTGGATGCGCGCGCGCCGCGGCTGGTCGTGGGCGCCGGCGCACTGGGTGGAGCGGCGCGGCCGCTGGCACTTCGTGCCCGGCCTGTGGGTTCGCGTCGGCCGGTAGCCCGGAGGAAAATTGGCATCAAGCATGGCGACATGAGCTCGACTCCCACCGTATGAAAGCTGTCGAGGAGGTTCGTGTGCGGGTTCGAATGTATGCCCGTCATGTCCCGGGCAGTACGCGGCACGAACGGGGGAGGCTATGACGACAAAGCCGCATTACTTGTGACCAACACCTCTGACATTCATCTTCCATCCCGATCCGCAGTGATCAAAAAAAAGCCCCGCTTTCGCGGGGCTTCAAGTGTTGCGCGGAAACGGGGGTAGATGTTCCGCGACTTTCGAACCTTCGAATTCTGATTACATGTCCATGCCGCCCATGCCACCCATGCCACCTGGCATCGGGGCGTGGCTGTGCTCATCGTCCTTCGGCGCCTCGGCGATCATCACCTCGGTCGTCAGGAGGAGGCCGGCCACCGACGCCGCATTCAGCAGCGCCAGACGCGTCACCTTGGTCGGGTCGAGAATGCCCTCTTCGAGCATGTCGCCGTACTCGCCGGTCGCGGCGTTGTAGCCGTAGGCACCCTTGCCCGCCTTGACGGCGTTCAGGATCACCGCGGCGTCTTCGCCGGCGTTCTCGACGATCTGGCGCAGCGGCTCCTCGATCGCACGCGCGAGGATGCGGATGCCGACCGACTGGTCTTCATTCGCGCCCTCGAGGTCCTTTAGCGCCTTCAGCGCGCGGATCAGCGCCACGCCGCCGCCCGGCACCACGCCTTCTTCCACCGCCGCACGCGTGGCGTGCAGGGCGTCCTCGACGCGGGCCTTCTTCTCCTTCATCTCGACTTCGGTGGCCGCACCGACTTTGATCACGGCGACACCGCCGGAGAGCTTCGCGACGCGCTCCTGCAGCTTCTCCTTGTCGTAGTCGCTGGTCGCCTCTTCGGCCTGCTGGCGGATCGACTCGATGCGCGCCTTGATGTCGGCCGCCTTGCCGGCACCGTCGATGACCGTGGTGTTTTCCTTCTCGACCACGACCTTCTTCGCCTCGCCGAGATCATTCAGCGTCGCCTTCTCGAGCTGCAGGCCGACCTCATCGGAGATCACCGTGCCGCCCGTGAGGACCGCGATGTCCTGCAGCATGGCCTTGCGGCGATCGCCGAAGCCCGGAGCCTTGACGGCCGCGACCTTGAGGATCCCGCGGATGTTGTTCACGACGAGCGTGGCGAGCGCCTCGCCCTCGACGTCTTCGGCGATCACGAGCAGCGGACGACCCGCCTTGGCGACGGCCTCGAGCACCGGCAGCATTTCGCGGATGTTCGAGATCTTCTTGTCGACCAGCAGGATCAGCGGCTTCTCGAGATCCGTCGACTGGCTCGCCTGGTTGTTGATGAAATACGGCGAGAGGTAGCCGCGGTCGAACTGCATGCCCTCGACGACGTCGAGTTCATTGGCGAGGCCCGAGCCTTCCTCGACCGTGATCACGCCTTCCTTGCCGACCTTTTCCATCGCGTCGGCAATCGTCTTGCCGATCGACTCGTCGGAGTTCGCCGAGATCGTGCCGACCTGCGCGATGGCCTTCGAGTCCTTGCAGGGCTTGGAGAGCTTCTTCAGCTCGTCGGTCGCCGCCGTGACGGCCTTGTCGATGCCGCGCTTGATGTCCATCGGGTTGCGGCCCGAGGCGACGGCCTTCAGGCCCTCGCGGATGATCGCCTGCGCGAGCACCGTGGCGGTCGTCGTGCCGTCACCGGCCTCGTCGGAGGTGTTGGAAGCGACTTCCTTCACCATCTGCGCGCCCATGTTCTCGAACTTGTCCTTGAGCTCGATTTCCTTCGCGACCGACACGCCGTCCTTGGTGACGGTGGGGGCGCCGAAGCTCTTCTCGAGCACCGCGTTGCGGCCCTTGGGGCCGAGCGTCGCCTTGACGGCGTTGGCGAGGACGTTCACGCCCTTGAACATGCGGGCGCGTGCGTCGTCGCTGAAACGTACTTCTTTGGCTGCCATGTTATTTGCCCTCGATCACGGCCATGACGTCTTCTTCGCGCATGACGAGGAGGTCCTCGCCGTCGACCTTGACTTCAGTGCCGCTGTACTTGCCGAAAAGAATCTTGTCGCCGACCTTGACGTCGAGCGGACGGACGGTGCCGTCTTCGAGAATCTTGCCCTTGCCGATCGCGACGATCTTGCCTTGGATGGGCTTCTCGGCCGCGGTGTCGGGAATCACGATGCCACCCGGGGAAGTACGCTCTTCCTCCAGGCGCTTCACGATGACGCGGTCATGAAGCGGACGAATCTTCATGGAGTTCGCTCCTGTTGAGACTGATGATTGATATGGAATCTTCGTATCGCCAGGGAGGTAGTGTTAGCACTCTCCCCGATTGGCTGCTAATGATAGGGGCCGTGTTCCGGATTTCAAGACCTTGACAGGGCGTCTGTTGACATAATGAGCCGAGGAACCCCCGATTCAGGGCGTATTCCAAGGAATGACCAGTCTCTCTCGCTTAGGATGACCGGATGCCCATGCTGTCCGCGGCCGCGCGCCTGATCGTGACTTTCGCCCTGTTGCTGGCCTCGCTGGCAGCCCCTGCGTCCGCCGACGAGTTCCTGCCGCCCGAAACGGCCTACCGGTACACGCTCGACAGCGATGGCCGACAGATCGTCGTGCACTGGAATGTCGAAGGAGGCTACTACCTCTACCGCAAGCGCATGGGTATCGCGACGGGTGACACGGGTGTTGCGCTCGGTGAGCCCGTCTATCCGCAGGGGCAGATCCACACCGACGAGTACTTCGGCGAGCAGGAGATCTTCCGCGGCAAGTTCGATGTCGTGGTCCCGATCACGCTCGCGTCGGGCGCGACCACCAGTGCCGGCACGCGCTCCGTACCCATCACGCTGAAACTGCAGGGCTGTGCCGATGCGGGCTTGTGCTACCCGCCGACGACCTGGAATGCGACCGTTGCCGTGCCGGTCGTCTCGAGCCTTGGGGCTGTGCCATCGGGTGCAGCGACGGGCATCGATGCCGTGCTCGCACAGGCGCGCGCCAGCGGGTCCGGTGCGGGTGGCGACGAGTTCCTCGATCCGGACATCGCCTTTCAGCTCGCCGCGACGGCCGATGGCCCCGATCGCGTAAAGATCATCTGGGAAATCGCACCGGAGTATTACCTCTATCGCAACCGGCTCAAGGTGACGACCGCGAGCACCGGGGTCACGCTCGGGCCGCTCGCGTTGCCCACGGGCGAAAGCCACACCGACGAATATTTCGGTGAGCAGGAGGTTTACCGCGAAGAACTCAGCGCTACCCTGCCCGTCGCACGACCCGGTGGCAGCGCCCTCGCCCTGCCGCTCGAAGTGACCTATCAGGGCTGCGCCGACGCCGGCCTGTGCTACCCGCCGATCACGAAGACATTGAACGTAAATTTACCCGCCGGTGGAACAATAACGGGTAATTCTGCGGGTTTCGTGTCCAAGCAGGACTGGATGGCCGGGTTCATCCGTTCGGGCAACCTGTTCCTCGTCATCGGGTTCTTCTTCGGCGCGGGTCTGCTGCTCGCGTTCACGCCGTGCGTGCTGCCGATGGTGCCGATCCTGTCCGGCATCATCGCGGGCCAGGGTGCTGGCGTCACGACGCGCCGCGCGTTCTTCCTCTCGCTGAGCTACGTGCTTGGAATGGCGTTTACCTACACGCTTGCGGGCATTGCTGCCGCGGCGGCCGGTGCGCAGATTCAGGCCGTGTTCCAGCAACCCTGGATCGTCACGGTGTTCGCGTTGCTGTTCATCCTGCTTGCACTGTCGATGTTCGGGCTCTTCACGATCCAGATGCCGGCCGTCATCCAGACACGCCTCGCCGATGCGAGCAATCGGCAGCGCGCAGGCACGTTCGGCGGCGTCGCCGTGATGGGCGCCCTCTCGGCGCTGATCGTCACGACCTGCGTCGCGCCCGCGCTCGTCGCCACGCTCGCGGTCATCGGCCAGAGCGGCGACGTCGTGCGCGGCGGGCTTGCGCTCTTTGCCATGAGCCTCGGCATGGGTGCACCGCTCCTCGTGGTCGGCGCCTCGGCGGGCAAGCTGCTGCCGAAAGCCGGCCCGTGGATGGACACGGTGAAGCGCGTGTTCGGCGTGCTGTTCCTGCTGGTCGCCGCGTGGATGCTCGGGCGCATTCTCCCCGGGCGCATGGGGCTTCTGCCCTGGGCGGTCACCGCGTTCGCCGCCACCTGGGTGTGCTGGGCCGCGATCTCGCAGACACGGCGCAAATGGATTCCGCGCACGATCGGCGCAGTGGCCGGCCTCTATGGCCTCGCGCTCATCACGGGCGCCGCGCTCGGCGGCAGCGATCCGCTTGCGCCGATTCCGCAGTTGTCCGGGAGGCACGCGGAGCTGCCCTTCAAGACGATCAAGTCGGTCGCAGACCTCGATGCCGAAATCGCCACGGCGCGCGCGGCAGGTCGGCCCGTGATGCTCGATTTCTATGCAGACTGGTGCGTGTCGTGCAAGGAAATGGAGAAGTACACGTTCTCCGAACCCGCAGTGCGGGCGGCGCTAGCAAAGGCGGTCCTCTTGCGCGCAGATGTGACCGCGAACGACGCCGAGGATCAGGCGCTTCTCAAGCACTTCGGCATCTTCGGTCCGCCCACGATCGCGTTCTACGGCACCGACGGCACCGAGCGGCGCAACTTCCGCGTGGTTGGCTACATGAAGGCGAAGGAGTTCGCACCGCTCGCCGCCCAGGCCATGAGGTAGGAATGGTGCCGGGTTTTCGGTTATTCGGTTATTGCGCCTCAACGGCGCAATAACCGAATAACCGAAAACCCGGCACCACGCCTACTTCAGCAACCTCGCCGCATCGGGCTTGAGGAGCGGCGCGGCGATCGCCGCGGGCACCAACACCTCGTAGCTGCCTTCCGCATACGGCCCCACCTCGTACGGCGAATAGACAAACAGGAGACCTCCCCCTGTGCCGTCCGCGTCGCGCGGCAGGAGCTCGACGTTGCGGGCGAACCTCGCAAGGTCCGGCACGAACGGGCCATCGCCGGTAGTGCCGATGAACGTATCCTTCACCGGATCGTAATCCGGCGCGCGCGAACGCTTCACCGCAATGAGCGCAGCGCGCGCTGCGCCCGCAAGCGCGAGGACTGCAGGTGATCCCGGTACCGGGTTCTTGAGAAGATCAGCGAGTGCGAGGCGCCGCTGCCCGAGCCGGTCCCAGACGAACGCCTCGAGCGTGGTCATGGGATGCGCGCCGCCCGTGTACTGAGACACCTGCCCGCGAACATCGAGATAGCGATCTCCTGCGGGGCGGCTTGTCCAGGACGCCGTGAAGAAATATCCATCGGCGGTGGCGACACCGCGTGCCCTGACGTCGGCCTGCGAGGCCACTTGAGCTTCCGCGAGCGAGCCGCGCATGCGCGGCTCGATGAGTTCGTGCAGCCGGGGCACCGACACAATGCCCCCATCGATGGTGATTTCGCCTTCGAAGCCGTTCGCCTTCGCCGTGACTCTCGCCGGTTCGGGCGGTACGGTGCGCGGCAAGTCCAACTGCGCGCGCCCGCAAGCCGCGAGCACACACAGGATCGGCCACAACAACGCGAATGGTCGGACTCCCATCCCGCGAAGTGTACTAGTCCTGCCACACGCGGAAGCCCGTGGCACACTGGCCGGAATGACCCCGCAACGACTCCTTGCCCTGATCGCAGTCACCGCCTGCGCTGCCGCTGCAGGCTTCATCGCGTATCGCGCGTTGAACATGGCGCGCATCGCAGCCCCTGTCGCGACCGCAGTAACCGTGGGGGCCCTCACCAGCCAGCCTGCTGTCGAGGCGCGGCTGCCGCCCCGCAAGATTCCGGACACACTGCCGCAGTTCACACTCAAGGACCGCGACGGCGTGCCCCGTACACTCGCGCACTGGGCGGGCCAGCCGCTGCTCGTGAACTTCTGGGCGACCTGGTGCGCGCCCTGCCGCCGTGAAATACCCCTGCTCAAACAGCTGCGGAAGGATCATTCGGCCGAGGGCCTCGAAGTCATCGGCATTGCGGTCGATTTTCGCGACGATGTGTTGAAGTACGCGGCCGAAATCGGCCTCGACTACCCGCTTCTCATTGGCGAACAGGACGGCCTCGACGCCGCCGCAGCATTCGGCCTCGAACCGGTTCTGCCGTTCTCGGTGTTCTCGGACCGCGAAGGGCGCATCGTAGCCGTGCGCGTCGGGGAGTTGCATGCGGACGAAGCCGCGTTCATCCTCGCGCGGGTTCAGGATGTCGATGCAAAACGCCTCGCCTTGACTGCTGCGCAGCAGCAAATCGCCGACAAACTTCGCGAACTGGCGGCCGCGCGGGCGCAACAGCCCGCATAAATGCCCGATATCGCTCGATATTGCGCTTAAGTTTCGCGAACGCCGCAAATCCGGTAGATTTCGCGGTCCATGGCGCGCCTCCTGCTCTTGAACGGGCCCAACCTCAATCTGCTCGGACAACGCGAGCCGCAGACCTATGGCACGGCGACACTCGAACAACTGGTCGCCCGCGCCGCGGCAACAGCGCAGGCTGCCGGTCACGAACTCGTCGCCTTCCAGAGCAACGCCGAGCACGAACTCGTCGAGCGTGTCCACGCGGCACGCAACGATGGCACGGCGTTCCTGATCGTCAATCCGGGTGCATTCACCCATACGAGCATCGCGCTGCGGGATGCACTGCTCGCGGTCGCGCTGCCCTTCATCGAAGTGCACCTGTCAAACGTCTTCGCGCGCGAGTCGTTCCGCCATCACTCCTGGTTCACTGACATCGCCGTTGGCGCCATCTTCGGACTCGGCGGCGCAGGCTACGAACTCGCGGTACGCGCAGCTGCCGGGCAGCTTGCGGCGCGCGAGCCCCGATAACACCTTTTCGCTACGGGATACACGGCATGGACATTCGCAAGGTCAAGAAACTCATCGAACTGCTCGAGGAATCGGGCATCGCCGAGATCGAGATCAAGGAAGGCGAGGAATCGGTCCGCATCAGCCGCATGTCCACGGGCAGCCCCGCCCAGCACATCATCGCAGCGCCGCTGGCGGCGCCTGCGATGGCCGCAGCGGTGCCACCGCCGGCTGCAGCGGCGGCCCCCGCGGCTGCAACGCCGCGCAAGTCGAATGAGTATGTCGTGACCGCGCCGATGGTCGGCACCTTCTATGCTTCGCCCTCCCCTGGCGCGAAGCCTTTCGTCGAGATCGGCGATGAGGTCAAGGCCGGGCAGGTACTCTGCATCATCGAAGCGATGAAGATGATGAACCAGATCGAGAGCGACAAGGCGGGCCGCATCACGTCGATCATGGCGCAAAACGGCGAGCCGGTGGAATTCGGTCAGCCGCTCTACACGATCGAGTAGGCCATGCTCGAGAAAGTACTGATCGCGAATCGTGGCGAGATCGCCCTGCGCGTGTTGCGCGCATGCCGCGAGCTCGACATCAAGACGGTCGCGGTGCATTCCACGGTCGACGCGAACCTGAAGCACGTGCTGCTCGCCGATGAATCCGTCTGCATCGGCCCGCCGCCTTCGCCGCAGAGCTACCTCAACATGCCGGCGATCATCAGCGCCGCGGAAGTCACGGACGCCGTCGCGATCCATCCCGGCTACGGCTTTCTCTCGGAGAACGCCGATTTCGCCGAGCGTGTCGAGAAGAGCGGCTTCACGTTCATCGGCCCGAAGGCCGAGGTGATCCGCTTGATGGGCGACAAGGTGTCGGCCATCAAGGTGATGAAAGCGCACGGTGTGCCTTGCGTTCCCGGCTCCGACGGCCCGCTCGGCGCGGACCATGACGAGAACCTGCGCATCGCGCGCGGCATCGGCTACCCGGTGATCATCAAGGCTTCGGGCGGTGGCGGCGGGCGCGGCATGCGGGTCGTGCACAGCGAGGGCGCACTGCTCAACTCGATCGCCCTGACGCAGGCGGAGGCGCGCGCGGCCTTCGGCAACGATCAGGTCTACATGGAGAAATTCCTCGAGCGCCCTCGCCATATCGAATTCCAGGTGCTCGCGGACAACTACGGCAACGTGGTGCACCTCGGCGAGCGCGATTGCTCGATGCAGCGCCGCCACCAGAAAGTGATCGAAGAAGCCCCCGCGCCGGGAATCAGCGAACGCCAGCGCCGCGAAATGGGCGAGCGGGTCGTCGCGGCCTGCACGGCCGTGGGCTATCGCAGCGCCGGCACGCTCGAGTTCCTCTACCAGGACGGCGAGTTCTATTTCATCGAGATGAACACCCGCATCCAGGTCGAGCACCCGGTCACCGAGATGATCACCGGAATCGACCTCGTCAAGACGCAGCTGCTGATCGCGGCGGGCGAGAAGCTGCCCTACGCGCAGAAGGACATCCAGCTGCGCGGCCATGCGATCGAATCACGCATCAACGCCGAGGACGCCAAGACCTTCATGCCCTCGCCCGGCCCGGTGAAGCTCTGGCACGCTCCCGGTGGACCCGGCATCCGCGTCGACAGTCATCTGTACTCGGGCTACAGCGTGCCGCCGAACTACGACTCGCTGATCGGCAAGATCATCGCGTATGGCGATACCCGCGACACCGCGATCGCGCGGATGAAGATGGCGCTCGCCGAAATGGTGGTCGAAGGGATCAAGACGAACGCAGCGCTGCACCGGGAGATTTTCAACCACGCCGCGTTCCGCGGGGGCGGGCTGGATATCCATTACCTGGAGCGTCGCCTGGGGTTGAAGTGAGTGGCGCGCGGCGCGCGCCACGCAACGAGCGACGAGCAACGCGCGGCGGGCCAGAGGCGCTCCGCGCCGTGTCCTCACCTTGCAGTTTGATCTTGTGACTCCCGCCACTGCCACCCGGCCGAAAGCAGACCAAGTCGACCAAGCCCGCGATCTGGCCCGTAGCCCGTTGCGCATCGCCCGCCGCGCGAAGCGCGAAGCTCGTAGCGCGCAGCGCACCGCCCCATGCCCTTCCTCTCCGTCCGCCTGAACCTCGACCGGATCGACCCGGACGCCGCGGAAGCGGCGTGCTTCGCGGCGGGTGCAGTGTCGGTCACGTTCACCGACCGGCGTGACGACGCGGTCCTCGAGCCCGCACCGGGCGAGGTCCGCCTGTGGCCTG